>Ga0335072_10012595_pt1 | contig 12073 bp, 7 predicted proteins | sample Lox_Sample_21_FD_206725 | JGI IMG/M metagenome (GOLD analysis project Ga0335072, IMG submission 206725) | Soil microbial communities from Loxahatchee National Wildlife Refuge, Florida, United States - Lox_Sample_2.1 | ecosystem: Environmental > Terrestrial > Soil > Wetlands | place: USA: Florida...
TTTCGGCATCGTCCAGGGCGGGATGTTCCCCGATCTGCGCCGTGAATCGGCCGAACGCCTCGTCGACATGGATTTCCCCGGCTACGCCATCGGCGGCCTCAGCGTCGGCGAGCCGCGCGAGCTCACCCGCGAGATGATTGCCGCAACGCTGCCCCTGCTCCCCGCCGAGAAGCCCCGTTACGTCATGGGCGTTGGTTACCCCGACGAGATCGCCGAGTACGCGCGCATGGGCGTCGACATGATGGACTGCGTGCTCCCCACCCGCGCCGCGCGCCACGGGCTCCTCTTCACCTCAGAGGGCCGCCTGAACATCAGGAACCGCCAGTACGCCGAGGACCAGAACCCGCCCGACCCCGCCTGCGGCTGCCCGGTCTGCCGCCGCTACACCCGCGCCTACCTCCGCCATCTCTTCGTCGCGCAGGAGTCGCTCTCCGCCGTGCTGAACACGATCCATAATCTGGCGTTTTATCTGGCGACGATGCAGAAGGTTCGGGAAGAAATTTCCGCCGGCTGCCCTTGACACCTCTGCGCGACCGTGGCCAACATCATTCCCAGGCAGGAGGCAGGTATGCCAGCCAGATTCGGCCTCTGTGCGCTCGCCGCCACCGCACTCTGCACCCTTACCAGCTGTGGGGGAGGACGCCCGCGCGTCCTCGAATCTATCACCGTCGACAGCGTCACAAGCCTTTCGGGGACCAGCTACACGGCCACCGGACACTACAGCGCCGCGCCCATGACGGTCGGCGGCATCCAGGTCGCATGGTTCCAAACCGGGACCGTCGTTGACCCGGTTTCAAACTGGGATTACTCCATGACCAGGGCGGGCTTTAAAGGACAGTGCCCCGGCGGCCCCGCGCAGTTTTACGTGGTCGCGTACGCGCCCTCGAATCCCAATGCCCCAGCTTCCGGATCGATGCCCTTCTCGGTCTTTCAGGCTTTGGTGGAGCAGCGTACCGTCACCCAGGAAGACGGCTTCGTTGCGGGATCCATCAAGGCGGTCTGCGCGACAGCCGGGCTCCGAACCGGCGACCCGCTTACGGCTGGCTTTTAGGTAAGGCCTACGAGCGGCCGAACTTTGCGAGCCCCGCCCGCTCCGCGTGCTCCGCAATCGCGCGATTGATATCGAGCGCCAGCGCCAGCGCCGCCCGCCCATTCTCGCCGGAGACGCGAGGCGCTGACCGCGTCCGCACGCACTCCAGGAATGCCGCGATCTCCAGCCGCAGCGGCTCGCCCGGCTCGACCTTCGGCTTCTCCATGCGCATGCCAGGAAACGCCGCCAGGGGATGCGCCTGCGCCGCTACGGCCGCCGCGGCCATCGCCTCCGGACCCGCCTCCGCCGCCTTCGATACGTCGATCACCAGCAGGTCCTGCCGCGCGTAGTCGATCGACACATATTGATGCGGCTGGAAAAACCGCAGCTTGCGCACGCGCTCCGTGCTCACGCGGCTCGCCGTGAAATTCGCTACGCATCCGCTCTCGAACTCCACCCGCACGTTGGCGATGTCGACCTTGCGGGACAAGATCGGCAGCCCCACCGCGTGCAGCGACCGCACCGGCGACTGCGCCATCGAGAGCACGACGTCCAGATCGTGCACCATCAGGTCCAGCACCACGTCCACGTCCAGCGACCGCGCGCTGAACACGCTCAGCCGGTGCGCCTCGAAAAACATCGGCCGGTTCAGCAGCGACTCCGTCGCCGTCACCGCGGGATTGAACCGCTCCAGATGCCCCACCTGCAGCATCCGCCCGTTCCGCCGTGCCAGTTCAACCAGGGCGTCCGCCTCTTCCACGGTCGCCGCAATCGGTTTTTCTACCAGCAGATCCACGCCGGCCGCCAGCAGCGCCTCAGCCGCTCCAAAATGCGCCGAGGTCGGCGTGCACACCGACGCCGCATCGAAGCGCGCCTCGCCACGCCCTCGCGCATCCAGCGCCTCATCCACCGCTGCAAAAACCGGAACGCCCCACTCCGTTCGCGCCGTTTCGGCCCTCGCCGCGTCCGGCTCCACAATTGCCGCCAGCCGCACGGGCGCGTTGTCCTGCTCGAGCGCGCGATAGACACGAAGATGGTTGCGGCCGAACGCGCCCGCCCCGCAGACAAGCACTCCGATCTGAGTCGTACCGGACAAACCGTGCGCCTTACGCCGGCTTTCCTTCCACCACCTTCAGGCAGCGCGCGTAGAGCTCCAGCAACTGCGTCACCTGATCGTCTGCTTTCGGAGCGCTGGCCGCTCCAAAACCTGTTGCGGTCGTCGCCGTGCGGCCCACGCCGGCAGTGCCCGCCACAAACTTCAGAAGATCGAGCGCAATGTCTTCGTTGCGCCGCGCACCGTTGCCCGTTCCAGGGGCCTGATCCATAAGAACCTCTCAAGGGCGATGCTATCAGTTGTCCGTTACCGGTGGTCAGCGCACCATGCTACGAACCCATTCCTGACGAACGGGTCCTGATCGAACCGGTTCGCAACGAAATCATTTCTTCTCTGTACGTCACATTTCCGCGACGCACAGGCACACCCGCCCCACTAAAAAATCCGACGGCGACTCCTGATCGGTCAGTTCGACCAGTTCCACCGGATACTCGAGCGCGCGCGGCCGCAGGACCAGCCGGCTCGACTCGAACGACACATGCCGGAAGGCCATCTGCCCGCCAATCCGCACGCCGTAGACATTGGGGTGTGGCGGCCTGCAGGTCACCAGCGAGTTGTAGTGCCGGTCCAGCACTGCCACCGATCCCACACGAAGAACGGGATCCATCGAGAGCGCCTGGGCCGGCGTCACGCGGACCGCCACAAAGCGGTCCCAGTTGCGCCGCGAGATGGCGCGGCGCGCGGGAAACGCCGTCAGCCACTCTCCCGGCACACCCAGCGTGTCGGCAGTCGCCCGCGCGGAAATCGCGGGCGCGCTCATGGCCACGGTCTGAGAGACGATTGGCACAACGTCCATGGAGTCTCGCTGGCTCCCTTCCGGAAGAGGGTTGAGAGAGTCGTCGCTGCAGGCGAGATCCTCGACGCTGAGAGCCTGCGCCAGCAAAAGACGATCCAGCGCCGTCAGGCTCAGGCGACGACGCCTGTGCAGAAAATTCGAGATATGCGCCTGCGCAAGGCCGGTCTGCCGGGCCAGCAGCGCGCTGCTCTGAATTCCAAGATCGATGCGTCGCCAGGTCTCCAGCCGCAGCCGCTCATGGAGCTCGATGAGTTTCATCGGTATCAGGCCCGCCTGTGAAATCTGGTTACGAACCTCCGGCATGGCCGGCGTTCTCGATCGGCTTGATACGTTTCCTTTGCGGCCCAGATTCCGCACCGGAAGCGGTGAGCCGATGCTCCCATGCCTGCGCGGAAACGACGAGATCCACCAAAGCCAAAAAGTCCTGCAGTCACCACGTCCCGTAAACCCGTCTGTCTTCCCTCGTGCCGTTGAAGGAGACCATGCGGATTTCCGCGAGCCCTTCCCTTCCATTCACTCCCGCCGCCGCGAGCCCTGCGGCCTGCGCCCTTTGCCTCTTTCGTCTTACCCTGCCTTTTGGCCGCCCCCTTATCTTCCGCATTACTTTTCCCCGAGCTATACACCCGTTACTTCTGCCTTTGCAGAAAGAATCGCGTTTTCGTGTTTTTCCGGCCAAATTCGCCAAACGATAGTACTCGGGTTTGTAACCGAGTGTGCAACGCACCGGAGGGGAATTGATCCCAAAACGCTCCCCCGTCTACTGTCGGAATACTTTCGCCAGAAAGAACACATCTCTCCCGGTCGGATGGCCGTCGTTCGAGCCCTTCGGGGGACTGCCCCTTCTGGCTTTGGCTGCCTGAACGACGCTTGCTGGATTTTTTTCGTGCTGACAGTTCTGTCCAACTCATCAACCACCGGGTCGCGGCCGCGAACGTCAGAAGCGGTAAGGCCCTTCACTCCCCTGCGGGTCCGGAGCATAAAGACTCAGGGACCCGCTTTCCTCTGGAGATCCCATGACGTATCTGCAAGTCTTTCTCAAAGTGTGCGAGGGGTGCGGCAGTCTTTGGTTCCGCGCTCAGAGCTCCATCGAAGTCTATTGCCCTGCGTGTGCACGGCGTATGCGCAGCCTTCCACCGGGAGGTCCTTCGCGCCGCCACCTGCGGCGCACACGGCCCGCCTCCACGGCGCGTTGTCGCGGAGGTGCCGCATGAGCGCTGCACCGGCATTCCCTTTCGTCCTCGCCACCGCACAGGCTGTCGCTGAATCCGCTCTGCCTGCGGCTCGCGGCAGAACCATTCATGGCTACGCGTTCTACCGCAGGCACACGGTGGCACTGCTGCGCCGCTATTTGCGCATTTCCATGGAAGTGGGCCGCGCGCCCTGCATCCTCGGCAACGTGGTCTTCCGCGGACGGGTGTCGAGTTACCGCATGACCACTTTCGAAGACCTGATGATTTTCATCTTCGACGTCGAGAAATGCCTGAAACAGCTCGATCATGCTTCCCAGACCGTCATAGCCCACATGGCGCTCGAGGACTATACGATTCTGGAGACCGCCATGATCACCAGGGACAGTGAGCGTTCGGTGTCGCGGATCTACAATCAGGCGCTTGATCGTCTCACCCGGCAATTTCTCGATTCCGGACTTCTCGACCCGGAGCAGGGTCAGCAAAAGGCTGTTCCCGGGCGGGAGCCGCAGGGCCAGTTTTCCGCCGGGGCCGACGTTCATGACGAACCTGCAGATGGCAGGATCGGGTCAACGGGAACTGGGTATCAGTGACCTTTGAGGACGTGACTTCGCTGGTTTTTGCCAAATGTGGAAAATTTGTCAAGAGGCGCGGCGAAAAACCAAAGTAATAAGCCAACAAAACACGGCACTTATAAGCCAAAAAGAGCAAAGAAATTTGGCGTGGTTAGACGCTGGACTTGGTATTCTGAACTTATAGAGTGAAAAAAGAAAAAGGGACGCCCTCGGGCGTCCTTTTCCTTTTGCCCCGAGCTGGCGCCGGAATGCGCGCCGCCGGTTGAGCCCCGATCGCGAGATCGATCCAGGAAGAGGATTATGCAGAACACGAACTGCAAACAGCAGGCGTCCGTACCCGTGCGCCTGCGGCGTGCGGTGCTGCCGGCCCTGGCTGTACTGGCCGCGCTGGTTCCCCTGCACGGTGCCGCGCAGATGAGCACCACCACCGTTCAGGGAACCATCTATCGCGCCGATGGCACGCCCGCCGGAGGCACCGTGCTCATTAGCTGGCCCGCCTTTACTACCCCACAGGACCAGGCCGTCGCCGCCGGCAGCCTCAGCGCCTCCATCGGCGCCAACGGATTCCTGAGCGTGAGCCTCACCCCGAACGCCGGCGCGCTCCCTTCGGGCAGCTATTACACCGCCGTTTATCACCTCACCGATGGCACCGTGAACCAGGAATACTGGGTCGTTCCCGTCGCGCCCACCGCTACGGTCGCCGCTGTGCGCGCGCTTCTGCAGCCTTCCACCGTCGCCGTGGCGCAGACCGTGACGCCGGCCTACGTCGACAATGCCGTGAGCGAGATCACCGGGAACTATCTCCCGCTATCCGGAGGCACGCTCACGGGCCCACTAAACCTCAACAGCGATCCCATGGCCTCAGGCCAGGCCGCAACCAAGCACTACGCCGACCAGCTCTTCGCGCAGACGCTTCCCCTCTCCGGCGGTACGCTCACCGGGCCGCTGAACGCCCCGTCCATCAGTCTTTCCGGAAACCTGGCCGCGCCCCTGGCGACAACCGATCTTGGGCGCACGAATCGGGTTAGCGTGAAAGAGTGCGGCGCGATGGGAAACTCAACCGTCGGCAACGACGGCAACGACGATACCGCAGCGATTACCGCGTGCGTCGTAAAACTCTGCGCCGATGGCGGCGGGACCCTCTTCTTTCCCGCGGGTCTTTATCGAACCACCGCCAACATCCCCATTGCGTGTTCCTCCGTTCCGGCGGTGAACAATGGCTCGCTCAACAGCATGACGATCCGGCTGGCTGGCGACTCCCCCACCAGCGCCGGCATTGTGATGACCAGTCCCGCGCAGCCCCTCTTTTCGGTGTTGCAAGGGTCGTGGCAGGTCAAATTCGAGAACCTCTCGCTCTATGGCCTGGGAACAGCAACCACCGGCAACCTGGTTGAGAACTTCAGGCCCTGGACCACCTTCAGCCATGTTCACTTCAATGGCACCGGGGGGATTTGTTTGCTCCAGGATGCGGAGCGGATGTACCTGAGCGACGTGAAGTTCCTCAACTGCCGGCAGGCGTGGGTCCAGGGCGCCACAGCCACCAACGAGACGTACGCCAGAGATCTCGAAGCAATCAACTTCGGATACACCGAGAACCCGTTCCTGCATTCCGGAGTCTTTTCCTGGGATCTGAACGCCGCGAATGGTGTGAACCCGGCTCCCAACACCGGATCCGGCGGCGCGGCAACTCCCGTTATCCAGAATTCGATCGCTGCGTTTGTGCTGGCTGGCAACTCGGTCAACAATCGCATCAGCGGTTGCTCCATCAAGGGGGCCAGCGACGTCTCCGCAGTACGCGTCATTCACGGCGAAAACATCGAAATCGACCACTGCTATTTCGAGGGCTGGACCTCAAGCCCGCCGGCGGGACTCGGAGAAAACCTGTCCATCATCAACGGCGGGTATAACCCTCGCTCGCTTTCGAAGACGGCTCTTGCGTCGACCACCATCCCCGCGGCTGCGCCTGGCAGTCCGGCCGTGAACGCCTGGTCGGTCACGCTACAGCCGGGGGTCTGGAGCGAGAAAACAGGCACAGTGCAGGGGGGCGGCATCTGGTTTCGGAATCAAGTTGGCTTCACCAGCGAACTGGCGGCATCCATCGGTGACTCCTGCGTCGCGAGCACCTGCTATGCCGGGTATATCCTCCCGCCGGATTTCTCCTGGGCCAGCAACGCACCCAGCAGCATCGGCGGCGGCATCCTCCAAAACAGCTACGAGGAAGTACTGCTTTACGGCACTGTCGGGAACACTCTCTATATCCAGACTCGCGGCTATAACGGCACCACGCAGTACAACTGGCCCGCCGGCGCCATATATGTGGAGGGAGATGGCCTCAGTCCCATTCCTTCCGATGCGCTGCATCTGACCGACGATCACTTTGACGACTATCAGCTTCTTCCCGGTTACGTCATTGCCGCCGATCCCAATCACGGCGAAACCAACGGAGCCGAAATTGAGAACGGCTGGATGCCAGACGATCTCCTCCTGACCACCACCATCAATCCCGGCGCGGCCAAGAACATCCTCTTCACGGGCAACAACCGCGTCCGCAACGAGCAGCTGGAAGCTCACATTCTGTCGAGGGTCCAGGTCGACGGCAGCGACTATGCGTCCCTCTGGACCAACAACGCCGCCAGCTTCGATACCAACCCCCTGATCTCCGAACTCGGCGGTCTGCAGGTCAACACCGTCACTTACTCCAATGGCGCGGCTTCCATCAGCACCGTGCAGCGCCCCGGCGGTTTCGTCGCGACGTCTGGCGCTTACACCAATGCGCCCCTTGGCTATCGCGACTATCTGGCCAGCACTGCGGAGTTCGGACAGGTTCATCAGTTTCTCGGCTCCTATCAGCTTTGCGACGGCAGCGGTTCCGGCTCGGTGCCTCGTTTCTGCAATCTTCTCGACGCCGGCGGAACCTGGAAGCGCTTTAGTTACAACAACGGCACCTGGAGCTCGCTCGGCGGCTATGCCGCCACCGATGCCAACGGCAACGTCACCCTCCCGGGATCTCTCCACGCAGAGACCGCCGTCACGGGCGCCTCGATCAATGGCGAATTCACTGTCGATGGCGTCCTGTACACATCGCTGAACGCTGCATGGATTGCCGCCGTCGCCCAGGCCACAGCGACCGGTCAGAACCAGACCGTCCGCCTCGGCCCCGGAACCTTCTCCGTCTCCGCGACGCTGACTGAGCCCGCCAACGGAGCCTGCGTGAACCTCCTCGGCTCCGCCGGCGTCACGATGAATGCCGACAGCCCGCAAATCGCGACCACGCTTACAGTTCCCGCATCGCTGGGCGGCGACGTCGTTTTCCTCGGCAACTCAACGCAGGCGCAGGGTTGCACCTTCCGCGACCTCAGCATCCTGGCGGCCGGCAACGCGACGCACGGATTCGAGTTGCAGTGGTTCCGCGGCCTCCTGCTCGATAACGTCACGGTCAACGACACGATGGCCGAAGGCGTGCTCCTCGGCGAAGAAACCGGCAGCCATCAGGCCAGCTTCCTTCTGCGCAACGTGACAGTCAGTTACTCGAGTGGGGCGTTCACGCCCGCCAATCGTCCCGCGTGGGGCATTCATCTCCAGAAGACCGCGATAGACAGCCATCTGGACAACATCGTCGTCCGCAATGCGCTCACCGCGGCCGTCTGGAACGAAGGCACGGGCAACACCGGCTATCTCATCCACGGCTTCGGCTATCCCTACACCTGCACCACCGCGCCGTGCGTCAACAACGCGGCCTCGGGATCAGCCGCGAACGCCTCCTATGCGACGAATTACGTCATCTATGACACGGGCGGCGCCGGCAGCGTGTGGACGGACACCTATGCCGATTCGCCCGCTGTCGCCGGTTTCTACATCGGCGCGAACGGCACCGAAATCCACGGCGGCCACATCCAGTGGCCTGACCTCACCAGCTTTCCTTCCGCCAATCTGGCCTACGTTGCGGCGAACGTCAGCAACAACCTGCTGATCGCGGATGTCGATTGTCTGGAGATGGCCAGCGGCGTGAACTGGATCACCTACGCGGGCACGGCCGGTAATCCGCCCACCTACGCAAGCGTGCATCACCTGACCGGCTGCGGCAATTACTACCAGTCGCTGGAGCCGGCCAATACTTCAGGCTTCTCCTCGGGGGGCGCCAACATCAACGATCCCAGCGGCGCCGTGCCGCGCCTGTGGTCGACGCCGATCGCCGCTGCTTCGAGCTATCCCGCATTCTCCGCGCAAATGTACACCGGCTACCAGGGCGATGCCTTCCAGGCACACTTCTCCGGGGTTGCGCCCTTCTTCAATGTCACGTACCAGGGAACCATCCGCTCCAGCGGCGGTCTCGCGCTCGGCACGGTCATCAACACCGCCTCGATGCTCACGCTGACGCCGGCCAACAAGAACGTGATCGCCAACGCCGCCGGCGGGCCGCAGACCCTCACCCTGCCGAGCTGCTACACGCCGCTCGTGGATAACACACCGCCCACCGGCCTCGAGTTCACCATCGTCAAGTCCGATAGCTCGACGAATACGGTGACGCTCCAGACCACCAGTTCCCAGCTGATTTACAGTCAGGGAACCGGAGCCGCAACGCTCGTGCTCTCCACGCCGTCGACGCAGACCCTCGTCTGCGGGCCCGACTACAACTGGTATGTAGCCGGCACAGCCGCAGCTGCGGTTTCCGGCTCGGCCGTCACTTCGTTCAACGGACGCGTCGGAGCCGTCGTGCCCCAGGCGAGCGATTACGCCGCGAGCTACGACACCGCCGGCGCAGCGGCGACCGCGCAAAGTAACGCGGAAGCATTCTCCGCCAACGCGAGCAACATCACCGCAGGCAAGCTGCCCCACGCGCAATTGCCTGCGCTGGTTTCGGCGGATATCCCGAACAACACGGCAAGCACGACGGGCAACGCGAGCACTGCAACCGCTCTGGCGGCGACGCCCACGCAGTGCGCCACCGGCTATTACTCCAGCGGCATCGCCGCGAGCGGTGCGGCAAACTGCCTCCAGTCGTGGCGCTTCACCTGGCACGGCTACTTCGGCGGGACCTTCGGCACCGCGACCAATACTTCGATGGGAGCCATCTGGTCACCGAGCGCCGCCATCGGTATGACGCGCCTCGACATTGCCGTAGGCACCGCTCCCGCAGGGTGCACGACCTATCCGGTGATCGGCATTTACGACGGCACCTCGTCGACATGGCTCAAGACCATCGCCCTGGCCGCCGCGACCTACAGTTATCGCAACGCCGTCACCGGAGTTTCCATCACTGCCGGCCACAACCTGTCGATGGGCGTGCAAACCGCGGGCGTGGGATGCAGCACCAGCCCGGGCAATGCACAGCTCACGATGGAATACACGATGAATCAGTGAGCGGGTCCGGGCATGCCATTCAACCTGGGCAATGGAACCGAGTTAAGCCTGGGCGACGGATCGAAAGACAATCTCGAACGATGGGGCAGAGAATTCGATAGTCCCGGAGAAAAGAACCTGGCCATCGGGAAGAATCTGGCCATCACCGCCGCCCTCCTCAAAATCAGAAACCGGATGGGAAAGCTGGACGACCTCATCGCCAACGAGGCACAGAGGCAGTACACGGAGAACGCGTGGCGAAATCAGCGCAACATTGTCCTCAAGGCCCGGCAGATGGGCATCACCACGTGGATTGCCGGGCAATTTTTTCTGAAGACGATCCTGCAACCGGGCACGGTGACGGTGCAGGTAGCGCACACCCAGGAAGCCGCGGAGCAGATCTTCCGCATCGTGCACCGCTTCTTCCACCACCTGCCTGCAGCGCTCCGCGAGGGCGCTTTGAAGTCGGCGAAGGTGAGCGCGCGCCGCCTGCTGCTGCCGGAGCTCGACAGCGAGTACCTGGTGGAGACGGCGGGCGATCGCAATGCGGGGCGCGGCCTGACCATCACCAACCTGCACTGCACCGAACTGGCACGCTGGCCGGGCGACGCCGCGGAGACGCTGTATGGCCTGATGGCCACGCTCTCGCCCGCCGGCGCGCTGGTGATGGAGTCGACGCCGATGGGTGCTACCGGCTGCTTCTGGAACGAGTGGCGGGAGGCGGAGAAGACGAAAACGATCCGGCATTTCTTTCCGTGGTGGCTCGAGCCTGCGTACAAGAGCGAGGCGATCCTGAAAGACTCGCTCACCGAGGAGGAGGCGAAACTGATGGAGCAGCATGCTGAACTGACGCTGGAGAAGATCGCCTATCGCCGCCAGATCCGGGAGAAGTTTCGCGGCATGGCGAAGCAGGAGTACGCCGAGGACCCGGATTCCTGCTTCCTTGCAAGCGGCTCGTGTTACTTCGAGGTGGCGACGATCGACGAGCGCCTGAAGGAATTAACGGCGCCGGTGGTACAGCGGCGGCGCGGGAGCGTGCAGATCTGGTTGGCTCCCCAGAAAGGGAAACACTACCTGGTCTCGGTGGATCCCGCCGGCGGCGGAACGGCCGGGGATTATACGGCGATGCAGGTCATCAACCTGGAAAACGGAATCCAGTGCGCGGAGTTGCAGGATTACCTGACGCCGAGCGAAGCCGCCGTGGAAGCAGCCAGGCTGGGACGCGAATATAACAATGCGCTGCTGGCGGTGGAGCGCAACAGCCTGGGCCAGACCGTGCTCAGCTGCCTGGCCCGCTGCGATCAACCCTATCCCCATCTGTTCGTGGATAAGGACGCAAGCGAGGGGTTCCTGACGACAGCGCCGAGCCGGGATGCCATGCTCAGCGAGCTGTACGCGACTCTGGAACAGGCGCCGCGCGCCTTCCTGAGCGAGCGCCTGCTGCGCGAATGCCGGTGCTTCATCCGCACGGAAAAGGGCCGGCTGGAGGCGAAGGCCGGCGAGCACGACGATCTGGTGATGTCTATGGCGATCGCGCTGGCGGCACGGCATGAGTATCTGACCGGAGACCGTTACCGTCGCGAGCGGGCCGCAGGGAGTCTCGCGAACGGATCGGCAGCTTAGCGCGCGTTGCGGAGCCACCGGCTGCGAGCGACCGGCTACAGGCTGCAAAATCAGTTGGCCTCAAAACCGGACACACACTAGCATGAGAGCGTCGGAGATCAGCGTGGCGATTCAGGCAGTACAGCAGATCAGAAAGATGCGGGGCGGCGCGCAGAGCCATCTGATGCTCGGCGCCGACGGCAACGCCTGGATCGTGAAGTTCCAGAACAACCCCCAGCACCTGCGGGTGCTGCCGAACGAGCTGCTGGCCACGCGCCTGGCTGCCGCGATCGGGCTGACCGTCCCAGCCTGCGACGTCGTGGAAGTTTCAGAATGGCTCATCGACCATACTGCGGAACTGGAAATGGATTTGGGCCCGCTGCGCGAGCGCTGCCGCCCTGGACTGCAGTTCGGCTCGCAGCTGGTCGG
>Ga0335072_10012596_pt1 | contig 12073 bp, 13 predicted proteins | sample Lox_Sample_21_FD_206725 | JGI IMG/M metagenome (GOLD analysis project Ga0335072, IMG submission 206725) | Soil microbial communities from Loxahatchee National Wildlife Refuge, Florida, United States - Lox_Sample_2.1 | ecosystem: Environmental > Terrestrial > Soil > Wetlands | place: USA...
GGTTCCGTCTGTCGTTCCCTGGGAAAATCGGAAGCGACACAACCTCAGATCCGCAGACGATACGGAAGGGAGACGCCAGCCAAATGCAGACGTGGGATGCAATCCGTGGTCGGCGCAATGTCCGCAGTTACCGTCCCGATCCGGTACCCGGCACGGACCTGGACCGTATCGCCGAGGCGGGCTGGCGGGCGCCGTCAGCGTCTAACAGGCAGCACTGGACGTTCATCATCGTCACCGATCCTGAGCAGTTGCGGGCTCTCTCAACCGTCTGGCGCGGGGCGGGCCACATCGCACAGGCTCCCGCAGCCATCGCGATGGTGCTGCCCGAGACCGACGACGAACACACGCGCCTAGTCGACTACTACGACCTGGGTCAGGCCACATACGCGATGGCTGTCGCCGCCGCTGACCTCGGCATCGGCACAGGCCACGCCGGGGTCGGCGACCGCGACAAAGCGCGGGAGATTCTGGGCGTGCCCGCCGATCAGTATGTCGCTTACCTGCTTGGCGTCGGCTATCCCGCTGACCGGCCCTTGCAGCCGATCGCCAAGCCGGACCGCCGCCCAGTCGGCGAGGTCATCCGCCACGGCCACTGGTAGCTGGCACTAGCGCGCTGAACACGCCTGGGCCCGAACGGTGCGGGCAAGACCACGACGCTCGAGACGCTGGAGGGCGGCTACCGGCACCGCGACCCCGGCGACATCGACGTACTTGGCAGCGACCCGGCGCATGCGGCAGCGGGCTGGCGGGCGCGGATCGGCTTGGTGTTGCAGGAGTCGGAGCTCACCGTCCGGGAGTGCCTAGCGATGTACGCCGGGCACTACCCTGCGCCGTGCTCGGTCGGTGAGACGCTGGGTCCGGTTGGCCTGGCCGGCAAGCGTAATGCCCGGTGCGGGGAACTCTCCGGCAGGCAGCGGCGCCCGCTGGACGTAGCGCTGGTGCTGATCGGCGACCCTGAGCTGATCTTCCTCGATGAGCCGACCAGCGGTTTCGACCCTGCGGCAAGACAGCTGACCTGGGAGGTTATCGTCAGCTTGCGCGATCTGGGCAAGACGATCTTCCTTACGATGTACTACATGGAGGAAGCCGAGCGGATCGCGGTGATCGCCGCTGGGCAGATCGTGGCCGGGGGCTCCGCTGCCGCTGCTCGGCACCCTGGCCGCCTGGGCTCGCGATTGCGGCGCGGACCTGCCCGACCTGCAGACCGATGACGGCCAGCCACGCAGGCGCTGGGCAGGAGCAGCCCGGTCATGCAGAGCCGCACTCGACGTTAGTTGGAATCCGGATACGGCGGAGCGGAGCCCCGGATGTAGATCGGAGTCGGGTGCTTGCCGCCGATCCGCAGGCCCTTGTGGAACCACGGGGCTATGTCCATCCATAGCCGCACGCAGCCGTGCGAGACTGGATACCAGGGCACGGGGATGTCGCCATGGATCGCGTAAGCGGAGTCGATAAAGAACACCGGGTTGTACATTGTGCCCAGAGGAACTGTCATCCAGCCTGAGTAAAACCACAGCGCATGATAGTTCCCGTCCGGTGTGATGGCTGGCCCGCAGGTCGCCCCTGGGTCGCCAGGGCACGGGTAGTAGTAACCGCCGCCGGTCGACGTGTGCGCGATCAGGACCGGCTCGCCGTTCTTGTACAGCACGAGCACCTGGATGTTCTGGTTGATCTCCACCCGGTTCTTAGGAGCCTTGTGGACGAGCGACCGCGGCTGCACCGGGTCCACTAGAGCCTTCTCGAAGGCCCGGGTGATCGGTTCGGCCTCGCTGCTCAGGCTCACCTGTAGCCCTTGTACCTCGCGGAACGCCCAGGCTGCTTCCTGGGTGTCTGGTCCGTACACGCCATCGATCGGCCCTGGGTAGTAGTGCAGTTGAGCGAGCCGTCGTTGCACGCTCTTGACCGCGGCACCCTTTTCACCGTAATGCAGTGGCTTGCTGGGCGGTACGTACGTCCCTGACGCGGCCGCGCGCGCACCGCTTACGGCGGGCTTCCGCGGAGCGCCACTGGCCGTGCTGGCCGTACCGCAGCCCGCCATCGCAACTACCAGAGCGAGCCCTCCGGCAGCGAGCGCGGTGCGCCGAAGTGAGCTTTTCAACATCCCATCCTCCTCTGGCCGCGCCGACGCTGTAGCTAGTCATCGCGGCTTAAAGGCACACACTTCTTCACGATTTCAGCAAAGGCTGGATCAGCCCGCGATTGCACCCAGCTTTGGTCCCGGAACCGGATTACTTAGGCCATGTATTCGAAGACAACCGCGGTGATTGTTCCTGTGAATACACGACCGGCGGCTGCGAGGAGCGTTTGCGAAGGCCCGGAGTCCTGCCATGAGGGCCATGTGGCCCTAATCGGTTTCGCTTGGGTCGGCGACGATGTCAGACAGCACATCTTTACCGCGTGGCGCCGGTGGGCGGGCAGTTGGCAACGGTTGGGAGGCATGGCAGGTGGCCACCGTTGTGCATGAGATCGAGCGGAAACACGACGCTGCCCAAGCTGGGATGGCCGCCCTGGAGGCTCTGAAAGACATGGCTGGTACGGCCCCGGAAGCGGCGCGCGCCCGTACCTGGGTCGGACCCGAGTACCCGGACCCGGCCGGAGGTGCGCCGGCGTGGCCTTTGAGGATCTCGACGATCGTGGGTTTTGCGGTCCCGTTCTGCCCTAACAGGGCGTGGATCTCGGCCCGGCTGACCTGGAAGCTCACATTGTTCACGGCTTGCAGCCGGCCGTGGCTCTTGCACAGCCCTGCCACCTCGATGGCGGGGGCCTGACCGTCCATGGACCGATCGTCGGTACCGGCGCGGTTTGAGCCCAAGGGCGTTGGTCCCTCGCTCAGGATCCGCAGGACATTGCTAGTGGTTGTCGCCGAAGCTGCGGGGGTATTGCGGACATGTCGTGGACTGGCATACCGCGGTCGAAGCCGACGGGGGAGCAATGACCGGCGATCTAGGCAGCCATCCGGGCGATCTCGGGCGGCGGGTGCGTCATCGGCGCGAGGAGCTAGGCCTGACAAGGACCCAGGTAGCGGGCAAGGCCGGGGTTGATGAGGCGGTCATTACCTACATCGAGGAGGAGCCGGCATCGGTGGGCGCCGAGACGGTCTTGCGCCTTGCCTACGCCCTTGACCTGCCTGATTACTCCTTGCTTGGTTCTGATGCTGACGTACCTCCGGCATTCGGCGGTCGTCGCCCCAGGCTCGACGTGCTCTCCGTGCCGGAGTGCTGGCGGCTGCTTGATGATCACGGGGTTGGCCGCGTGGCCTTCCTGGCTGAGCCGGACGAGCCGCCGCACATCCATCCGCTGAACTACACCTGCCGGGACGGCGGCTTGGTCCTGCGGACCAGGCAGGGCAGCCTTCTCGACAGCACGCTCGGCCGGTCGCCGCAGGGCTGCCTGGCCAGCGTCGAGGTCGACCACATTGATGATGCGCAGCGCGAAGGATGGAGTGTTCTGCTGCGCGGCACCGCTATCTTTGCCGGTGCAGGGAACGAACCTGGTGACGTTGAGCCGTGGGCGGGCGGGGTGGCGGTCCGCTCGGTCCGCTTGACGCCCAACATCGTCACAGGCCGACGCATCTTCGTCGACTGACCCACTGTGGTGTCCAACCATCGAAGGGCCGGCCAGGAGCCGGCGCCATCACCGCCACGATGGTCGCCGGCCTACGCCGCGCGTCCGGATCTCGCCAGTGACTCATGCAGTGCCGCGCAGACTGACGTGGACGACGACCGCCTGAAACGCCGTCCCTGAGGAGTCGGGCGGCAGTCTGGTAAACCATATGAGGACATAACGGCCCCGGGCTGGCTGGCCAGGTACCAAGTGGATGACTCCGTGAGCATTCGTGGCCTCAGCGACCGGCTGCAGGCTGGCCAGGGTCTGCGCGCTGCCGACGCGCAACTGGATATCCGCACCGGGCACGCGGCCTAGGGTGACCACGGCGTCGGTAATGCTGACGTCCCGCTGCATCTCGCAGAGCAGGCCGGTCCCAGCCTGCAGGTTCCCGAAGCTGGCGGTGGCGTACCAGTCCGTGTGCCATCCCGCGCCGTCAGTGCTTCCAACGACGAGATGAGCGAGACCTGGGCTGTCGCCATCCGATACCCCGTCCGGCCCGAACGCGGTCACGGTCACCGGGTGCAGCAATGTGGCTGGCGGGCCGCCGCCCCACTCGCCGGACCAGGTATGTGATGGTCGGGCGCTGAGCCAGGTAGTTACACCGATGACGACTGCCGCGAGCACGGCGGCCGCGACCGCCAACAGGGTTAGCCGTCGGGCGGCCTGGCTCGTCGGCGGGCGACGCTGAGGCCGAGCTGGCGGGCGTTGGCGAACTGCATGGCCGAGCGGCTCGGTCGGAACCGACGCGGACGACAGCGGCATAGTGGTGTTGGCCGGCGCGGCACAGGCCGCCAGCGTTCCCGCTGACGCTGGGTCGTTTGCCGCACCAGCAACAGGCTCGGTCTCGGTTCCGGCAGTGGCGGCCAGCTCCGTAGCCAGGTGGGCGATTCCGAGGATCGGCAGACCGCAGCAGGACCGCCCGGGCAGCGCCCGGCAAGCGACCGCGGCGATGTCGGCCGGGATTCTGGCTGATAGCAGGCGCGGGCAGGCGGCACGTCCGTTCGGGTTGGGAGCCGTAGGCAGAGTGGTGCGTCCGGGCCCTGGCCAGTAGCCGGTCAGCGCCGCGTAGAGCAAACTGGCCAGGCCGCGCGTGTCGGCTCGCTCGGGGTCTGCCGATTGTGCTCCGGTGCAGGCCGCATCGACACCGAGCCCGGTCACTGTCACGTTGCCGTCGTCGTCGCACCACAGCGAGCCCGGCTTGAGCCGCAGGTGCGCCAGCCCCGCCTTGTGCGCCTCCGCGATCGCCGCGGCAGCCTCGGTGATCAACCGCACCGCGTCGCGTGGCGGCAGTGGCCCGGCCGCGACGAGATCTGCCAGCGGCACTCCCCGCGGCCACTCGGTCACGACATACGGCAGGACGGCGCTGTCGTCTGCATCCAGGATCCTGGCCAGCCGAGGATCCATAACATGGCTGGCGGCGCGTGCCGCTGCTGCCGCACGCGTGGCTCGGTGGGATCCTGGCGCGAACGTGCGTACCAGCACGGCCCGCGTTAGCACATGGTCTGTGCCCCGCCACGCCCCGGAACTGCCACGCCCGGTGAGCCGGTGCTCCAGCCGGTAGCGGTCGGCCACTAGCAGGCCGATCTGTAGCTCTGCCTGAGGTGCGGCGGCTGGCTCAGGTTCCGGCGCCACTCGCGCGGCCATTTCCAGCCCCACCTCGCGCGACCAGCCCGTAGTGACCGTCGTAGCGGTACAGCACGCTGGCGTGGCCGGCCTCAGAGCCAACGAAGAATATGAACGGGTCGATCGCGGCCCGCACCGGCTCCGAGGCAAGCCGCAATGCCGACAGCGCCTTCGCGGTAGCGAGCTCGCGCAGTTCGCCTGGAACCCCGCCGTGACTTCGAACCTGCAGAGGCGTCGTGCCGATCGGGTTCATGCTCCGATCACCTCCGCTTCCCAGACCACTTCGCTCCAGCGGGCATCGCTAGAGGCTTACGTCCCGGTGGAGGTCGAGGTGACACAGGCCGTTTCCATCCTTTACATCACCCGCGACATAGCCAGCGCGCGATACGTCGCCGATCGACTGATCGTCATGCACGTCGGCCAACTGGTCGAGCAGGGGCCGGTCGAGGAGGTGCTGGCCAGCCCCCCGGCACCGTATTCCCAGCTGTTGCTGTCGGCAGTGCCGGACCCGAGGGCCGACCTCACCGTGGGCGCGCTGAGCCGAGGGTCAACGACGTGACGGGCTAAAAGACCTGTCGCCGGGATCGGGCGGGGCGGCCGCTGCGGGCGGCCACTCCTCGCCGCCGATGGGGGTTCCGTCGATGCCGACGAGCATGGCGTCGGCTGCCAAGATCGCCTGCCTGCTGGCCCGGTAGTGATGCCAGCACAGCAGCAGGTCGGCGGGTTGTGACCGGTCCGCCGTGGGCGGGAGGATCGCGATGACCCTGGGCTTTGCCGGGCAGCAGCAGGAACGCTCTGCCCGGCGGGCGGCTCGCCAGTCAAGACAGAAGGCCGCGGCCCACGGCCCGGCGCTGTCGGCAGGAACGGGCAGATGACGGGCCGGTCTGGCACTGAGGAAGCCAACGGACATGTGAACAGACTGACTTCCTGGCTTGGAATGGTGCAGGGTCGAAGCGCCTGCCATTCGGGACCAATGGTCACTGGTCACCAGCCCTGGCCGGTGTTCCACAGGGTAGCTTCTCGGCCGGACTCTGCGGCTCCTAACAAGGCGCCCTGCTGCGGCGTGGCCAGTCAGCGAGTGCCTTGCACCGAATGACATGACGCTGGCAGGGGTCAGCAGCCCTGCCTGGGTTTCCGGCTGCGGGCTGGCGCCGGGCGTGCCGTCTGGCGGCCGCGAGGCCGCTGGCGCGGGCGGGCTCGCTGGCCGGTTGTGCTGTGTGCTGCCGCCGCGCGGCGTGGCCTGCGCCCGGCGTGGCGCCGGGCCGGGGGAGTCGGCTAAGCGGATGGCCAGCACGCGGGCCGCGGCCAGGAGCACGAGCCCGACTGCGATGCTCAGGCCTAGCAACCGGCCGGCTATGGCTGGCCCGCCAGGTACGCGGGTGCGGTCATTCGGTCATCCCGCGTTCGGCCGCGCTCTGTGGCGGTGGCCTCCGGCGGTGCGGCCGGGAGGAGCTCCGGCATGGCCGGTGGCGTGTGCGCGGTGTCGTAGTCCTCGATCAGCGGCGCCGGATCGAAGCCGACGACCCTGGCGATTTCGCGGATGTCGCCCCTGGCATAGAAGCCGCCGGGCTGGAGGAGAAGTCGTCGCGCTCGATATCGCCGATGATGACAGCCCGGATCCGGGTGCGCGCACTGACCTGAGTCGCCGTCAGGCCCGCCTTTCACGCGATTGCGCGAGCGTCTCGCCGGTACTCATCGCCCTTCTCCGCCGTAAGTGCCTAGATTCTGCTGGCAGCGCCGAGCCGCTACCCGGGCGCGGTCGCAGCTGTGAGGCTGGCAGGCCCTGCGCTGGTTCCGGTAGAGACCAAGGTTCCGGCTGGCTGCGGTCACCGCGATAAGGCGACCCTGTCTTTCTCGCCCGCGGCCATTCGGCGCCTACGTCAGCGTCCAGCCGTCTGAGTCGGCCACGCCGTCTCCGTTCATACGCAGCACCGTGGCGCCTGCGGCAGCGAGCGCAAGCTTCGAGGCGCGATAGTGGTGCGCGCACAGAAGCAGGTCGGTCGGACGCATACGGCGCTCGCTGGCAGGCATGACAGCGATCACTGCTGGCTTCGCCGCGCAGCAGCAGGCTCGTTCTGCCTTGCGGGCTGCCCGCCAGTCGATTCCGGAACTCGTGGTGGCCCGTGCGGGGAACGAGCCGGGAACGTGGGTAGTGCTACCAGGTCGCGGATAAACCGAGCTCATAGTCGTGTCAGCATGCTGGCCGACCAGCGCGTTGGCAGGCAGGGCCCAAGCTCCCGGAGGTCGGGGACCAACGGACTTCGTGGCGGGCTGCCGGGCGTGATGAAGTTCCATGCGCGGCCCCCCGAGCGGCCCTTATGCGTTGCGCCGGTACAGCCATGCGCCGAGCGGAGCGAACACGATGATGATCCCGGCGTACCAGGCGAGCGACTCCCAGACGTAGGCGCTGGTAGGGCCGCCGAGCACGAGCGCTCGCATGGCGGATGCGGTGTAGGAGACGGGCTGGTGAGCTGCGAATGCCTGGAGCCATCCTGGCATGGTGCTCACTGGGATGAAGGCGCTCGAAGCGAAGACCAGCGGAGCGAGCACGGGGAAGCCTGCTGCCTGCGCGGTTTCCGGGTCCCCGACCGCGAGGCCGACGACCGCGTAGACCCACGACATCGCCAGCCCGAAAGCGAGCACCAGGGCTAGGCCGGCCAGGAACGGGCCGGTGCCATTGTGGATCCGGAAGCCCACGGCGTAGCCGAGCCCGACCATCAGCGCGACTACGAAGATGTTCCTGGCGAAATCAGCGATCGTGCGGCCGGCCAGCACAGCCACTCGCGACATGGGCAGCGACCCGAAGCGCTCGAGCAGACCGCTCTGGACGTCCGAGGCCAGACCGATGGCAGTGTTCATGGCGCCGAACACGGTGACCTGGACGAAGATTCCGGGCATCAGGTAGTCGACGTACGGGATCCCGATCAGCGTCTTGGCTGCCACGCCGGCGAATACGTAGCGGAAGAGCACCAGGAATACCAGCGGCTGGATGGTGGAAAACGTCAGCAGCCTTGGTGTGCGGCGGATGACGTTCAGGTTCCGGCCGGCGATTGCTAGCACGTCCCTGACCGGGCTCAACAGGCTCTCCCGGCCAGGCCGCCGCAGAGCCGCCAGCGCGGCGGTCATGCCGCGCTCCTGACGGAGGTCAAGTCTTTGCCTGCGGGCTCGGAGTCGTCCGCATGGCGGCCGGTGAGCAGCAGGAACACATCATCCAGACTGGGTTCGCGGATCTGGACGGCGGTCGGCCTGAGACTGCTGAGGTCCAGCGTGTGCAGCGCATCCATGAGAACGGCAGAGCTATCGCTGGAGGTCAGCCTGATGCGGTTGCTGCCTCGTTCCGGCCGTGGGCCGCGTCGCTGCGCGAGCAGGGCGGCCGCGCTCGCGGCTGATCGCTCGTCGGCCATCTCGATCTCGACTACCGAGCTGCCCAGGCGGCTCTTCAGCGAGGCGGCGGTGTCGTCGGCGATCACCTTGCCGCCGTCGACTACCGCAAGGCGGTCGGTGAGCCGGTCCGCTTCTTCAAGGTACTGAGTGGTGAGCACCACGGTGGTGCCCTCGGCTACCAGGTCCCGGATAACTGCCCACAGCTCGTTACGGCTGAGCAGGTCCAGGCCAGTGGTCGGCTCGTCGAGGAAGAGCACGGGCGGTCTCGCCACCAGCGCGGCCGCGACATCTAGTCTGCGGCGCATCCCGCCCGAATAGGTTCGCACTGGCCGCGACGCGGCATCCGCAAGGCCGAACCTGGTCAGCAGGGCATCGGCCCGAGCCCTGAACTCCTGGCGGCGCAGCTGAGCCAGTCGGCCTATCAGTCGTAGGTTCTCCCGGCCGGTCAGGTGCTCATCGACAGTGGCGTACTGGCCGGCCATTCCGATCTGGTAGCGGACTGCGGCAGCGTCCTTCACCACATCCAGGCCTAGCACGCTGGCCCGCCCGCCATCCGGCTTCAGTAGCGTGGTGAGGATTCTGATCGCGGTTGTTTTCCCTGCGCCATTCGGGCCGAGCAACCCGAAGACCGTTCCGGCGCCCACCTCGAAACTGACCTTGTCCAGGGCGGTCAGGCTGCCGAAGTGCTTGGTCAGCCGCTCAACCACGATTGCGCTACCCGCGTCGACCGTCATGATCCTGCCTTCACACTCGGCGCCTCCGGTAGCGATGCTGGCCAGGCCGCGTACCCCGCCCCAGGGCCAAAGGTCATCAAGCCGCGGTGCTGACGGCAGCAGGACTCCAGGGGCTGACCTAGCTGCTGCGCGCCCGGCTGCCCGCGGCGAGTGCGTCGTGCGAAGCCGCAGAGACGGATGGCTCGACAGGGCCGGACCTTCGTACCTGCGGACTGCGCAACCTGTCGTCATGATGAATTGCCAGGGAGACCGCGGTCCGAGGAGCGACGGCGGCGTGCGCCAGCTCGACTGCGCCGAGCCGGGAGGAGGCGCCGGATCAGCGATGGCGCCGACGGCGCTGGCGGAGCTGGGGACGCCTTTTGCGCTGCGGCCCGTCCGGGGCCGTCCAGCCAGCCGAGGATGGCGTCCGCGCACGCCCGCGGGGCCTCCAGCTGGGGGACGTGGCCCACCTCTGGCAAGACGATCAGAGACCAGGACGGATGGGATTGGGCGGCTGCCCGGGCAGCCGAGACCGGGACTAGGCGGTCGCGTTCGCCGTGCAGCAGCAGTACTGGGCAGCGTAGCGTGGCGATGCTCGCGCGATAGGAGTGCCCGCCCGGCCCGGCGGTCGCGATGACTGATCTGGTCGCTATTCCCATGTCATGAGCGGCCTCGGGGAAATGAGCCCGGTGCCGGGCGAGGGCGATGTGGCGGGCGACGGCGTCGGCTGGTACCCGCGAGGGGTCGTGACAGCATAGCGATAAGGTGCTCGTTACGATCGCTTCCGGTGAGAGCAACTGGACGCCGCGAAGAAGCGCCGGTCCGAGGCCTGGCAGTCCGCCCGCGACGAACATGGTCGCGACCAGCAGGTCGGGCCTCGCGGGCACGAAGGGCAGGGCCGGGTCGACCAGGATGAGGCCGGCAACACGGTCAGCGGCGGCACTCGCTTCCAGCACGGAGATCATGCCGCCCATCGAGTTGCCCATCAGTATTACCGGGGCCGCCGAGACGTGCTCGATGAAGCGGTGCAGGAGCTGTCGGTTCGACTGGACGTCGGTGCCGCGACGGGCGGACCGGGTAAGGCCATGGCCGGCCAGGTCGGGAGCGAGCAGCCGGTACTGGCGGGTGAGCAGCGGCGCGAGAGCCGACCAGTTCGCGGCTGAGCCGGCCAGGCCGTGCACGCAGACGATGAGCGGTGCGCGGGGCGGCCCGCCAAAGTCGGCATAGTGCACGGGCCCGCCGATGTCGGCCCAGTATGAAACGCCGGCCCCGCTGGCTATGTCATCGCTGCCGTGCCGGGTGGGGTCGCTGGCTGTCGGCTCGGGTGAGGTTGATGGCCGCCTCACGCAGTGTCGCCAACTCGCGGTTGCAGCGCTGCGCTCGCCAGCTCAGCGATGCCGTCCTCGATCCCGCGTGCCAGGACATCGATGTCTGGGGTGGTGGCGTAGTCGCCGGTTACCCCGAAGGTCAGCTCACCGCAATAGCTGAAGATCGAAACGCCAGTGCGCAGGCTCGTCGCGATCGGAACGTACGGAATGATCTCTACGAGCTTGCGGCCCACGCCGTATAGCGGCTGCTGGGGACCGGGCACGTTGGTGGTGACGGTGACGATCTCCCGATGCGGCAGCCGGTAGGCGAGGCGGACTGCCAGGGCAGCGATCGGGAAAGGCGTGAATCTGCCGAGCGTGATCAGTGCCTCAGCAGCCGACGCCTCGCGGACTGCCTTTAGTTCCGACATCTCCGCCCGGATGGCAGCAAGCCGCTCCAGCGGATCAGCCAGGTGAACAGGCAGATCGGCAACGACCGCGGACACCCGATTGTCGTAGATGCTCTCCTCGCCCGGCGCGCGCACCGACACAGGGATCAATGACGGAACCATGTGCGGCCTGGGACGCTCGCCGCGCGAGAGCAACAGCGCGCGGAAGCCGCTGCTGATCGCCGCCAGCACCACGTCGTTCACGGTTCCGCCAAGCTCGCGCTTGATCATCTTGACATCGGCCAGCGACGCACGGGCCCAGGTGTAACGTCGCTGGCGGCCGATGGGGCCGCCCAATGACGACGCGGTGGCGGGCAAGGCAGAAGTCGCGATCCTCGCGACCGCGCGCGCCGTCTGCCGCACCTGCCGGACGGCATCCATCGGTCTGGCCAGAGCGTCGGCCAGCGCGAAGGCGCCCCTGGCTGGCCGCGCCACCAGGTCGGCCGCCGCTGAGGCGGCGAGCGCCAGCCCGGTCGGCTCGGCAGGCGCCGGGGAGATGCCTGCGGCGGCCGGCGGGGATGGCTCGGGCGACGGGCCGAAGATCACCCGGTACATGTCGGTGCCGGAGACGCCGTCGACCATGCAGTGGTGGACCTTGGAGATTAGCGCCCAGCGTCCGCCCGCAAGGCCGTCGACGAGCCAGTACTCCCACAGGGGGAAGTCCCGGTCGAGCCGTTGCGCCATGACGCGCGCGATCAGGTTGCTGAGCTGTGTATCGCCGCCTGGCTCGGGCAATGCGGTGTGCCGGATGTGGTACCTGAGGTCGAAATCGGGATCGTCGACCCACACGGGTGGCCCGAGCCGGAACGGCACTTCGCGCAGCTTACGGCGGTAGATCGGTACCAGCGGCAGTCGGCGCTCCACAGAACTGCAGAATTCGTCGTAGGTCGGAGAGGGACCCTCAAAGAGGGCGACCGACGCGATCGCGAACGAGGCATGCCGGTCCTCGTTTTCCGCCTCGACGAACTGGGCATCCATCGGCTTCAGTCGC
>Ga0335072_10012598_pt1 | contig 12072 bp, 9 predicted proteins | sample Lox_Sample_21_FD_206725 | JGI IMG/M metagenome (GOLD analysis project Ga0335072, IMG submission 206725) | Soil microbial communities from Loxahatchee National Wildlife Refuge, Florida, United States - Lox_Sample_2.1 | ecosystem: Environmental > Terrestrial > Soil > Wetlands | place: USA: Florida...
GCCGGCGCCTCGGCGGGAACGCAGTTCCGTTCGACTCAGCCGACTGGCACCACTGGCGATTAACCGCAAGCCGTCGAAGTAATCACTACTTTCCTCTCATGGCTGGGCGCATTCTGCCCAGCCATGGACTCTGCGTTCGAGGTGAATCGCATGAAGGTCCCATTCGTGATCGGCCGCATGATTTTTGGCGCATTTTTCCTGAATGCCGCCATCAATCATCTTTCGCCACCGCGAGGAGATGAAGCCGTACGTTGAGTCGAAAGGCCTTCCCAAGCCAGAATTGATGGTGACGCTCAGCGCAGTGCCCCTGTTGGTTGGCGGAACGAGCCTGATCCTCGGCATCAAACCCAAACTGGGCGGACTCGCGGTTCTCGGATTCCTTGGCTCAGTGTCGCCTATCATGCATGGTTTCTGGAGCACGGAAAATCCGCAAGAACGCCAGCGGAGCATGATCGACTTCATGAAAAATATGGGATTGGCGGGCGCGGCCCTGGCTCTGATGTCGACCGAGCAGCCGAAAATGAAAATACGCCGCATCCCGCAGCCCAGTCTGATCGATGCTGTGCGCGATATCACCAGCGAAATCGCAGCGTAGCGACAGTTTTGAGGATTCCGGCGTGCTTCGACTCAACTCACGCCGCAACCTTAGTAGGCGCGCCACCACTCAGTCGCGCGATTTTATTTTCGGCAGCACTTGCATCCCCGTACAACTCGATGATTCGCCTCTGATCGGGCCCGCTGAATATTCACCATGCTGACACCGCTCTGCCATAACTCGTGAATCTTTCTCCAGTGTGAGATATTTCTCTGGAACCCACTCTATCTTGAAGCTCGCCGTACAATGGGTGGCGCATCCCGCAGTACTGCGATTCTCGCCGTAAGGATGCGACTGTGAAAACCGATTCAAGGTGAAATATGGGACATCGACCCGTCCGCCGCTTCATCCGTATTTTTCTTATTTCTGCTGTCGCTTTTTGTAGGTTCGGTTACGCAGAATCCCAAGAAACACCTGTGGGCAACGTTCTGAAAGGAGATACGATCGGCTTTGCGGTTGATTCGAAGGACGGCAGCTACACGATTTTCGATTCCGTTTCCGGCAAGGCCATTGTGCACGCGGGCGTGGCCGCCGAAGTCGATCACCACTGGCTCCGATCCGGCGAGTATTCTCACCACAACGTACATCGGGAAACTGTGTCGGACGAACTAGGACCGGCTACACAATTTACTGTTTCCAACATCGGAATCGCGGGTAAACCTGACCTGATCTATTCTCTGGAACTCCACACCCATCCCGAGTTCGTCCGATTAACGGTAAAGCTGCACAACGGCGGCACGCAGCCTTTTACTGTGCAGGCGCTGCGTAGCCTGGATGCGCGAGGAAAGCAGGTCGTTGATCTCGGAGGTCCGGAGACCTCCGATCGCGTGCTCTCCGACAGCTTCAGCGAAGACCGGCCTGCGATGAGCATTCATGATTTGACGGACGCTACAAATGGCTTTCATCGCGCCGTGGGAAGCCAGTTGATCTACAACCGGGACTCGCGCCGCAATTTATTCCTGGGCACTCTCACATCCGAAAAATTCCTGACAATTCTGCGGCTGCGTGTCGATAAAGATCACATTTCATCGTATGAAGTCGATTCCACCGGGACCACTGAACTAGAAAAGGAAAATTCTCTTCAGTTGTCGCCCCCTGAGGATCAAGTCGAACTTAGCGTGCAGGTCGCGCCGAACGCCGATCTCTCCTCGGAGCCGCTGCTGATCAGCACTGGCACCGACTATCTTCGGCAACTGGATGACTACGGAAACATCATCCGCGAGTTGCATCATGCGCGCGTAAAGGCTCCAAGCATCGCCGGATGGTGGAGTTGGACTGCCTTCTACTTTGGACTGAATCAGGGCACGGCTCTTACCAATGCCGAATGGCTCTCGCAGAATCTGAAAGATCTTGGTTACAAGTTCTTTCACATCGACGAGGGATATCAGTACGCGCGCGGCGAATACACCACTCCCGATGCTGTTTTGTTCCCCGGAGGCATGAAAGTTTTAGAAGCCAAAGTTCGCGCTCTCGGCCTGTCTCCGGGAATCTGGACCGCTCCGTTTGAAGTTTCCGAGCGCTCCTGGGTCTACGAAAATCACAAAGATTGGCTGATCCACAACGCAGCGGGCAAACCAATCCACGCCGGTTATGTCATCGCCGAAGAAAAACTGGACCCGCTGTACATTCTCGATTGCACGCACCCCGGCGCGCAGGGTTATCTGCGCCGAACCTATCGAACGCTGACGCAAGATTGGGGAATCCGCTACATCAAAATGGATTTCATGGACGACAGCGCCATCGAAGGTTTCTATCATCAGCCGAACACCACGGCCATGGAGGCGCAGCGCATCGGCCTGCAAGTGATCCGCGAGGCGGTTGGGGACGATGTCCTGCTCGACAAAGACGGCAGCGTGATGCTCAACCCGGTCGGATTCGTCGACTTTGGCCGCATTTCCCAGGACACTGGCCACACCTTCGAATCCAGCCGCGACGCTGCTACCGGAATTGCCGCGCGTTACTACATGAATCGCAATTTCTTCGTCGCCGATCCTGACGCGTTCACGGTTTCACGCCAAACCGTCGACGAGCAGGAATGGCATGGCGGCAGGCATCCGCTCACGCTCGATGAAGCGCGCGTTTCGATTGCGCTGGCCGCAGTTTCCGGAGGCATGTACGAAATCGGCGACGATCTGACGAAGCTCGGCATGGACGCCGATCGCATGGCTCTCGTCAAGAACGAGGACCTTCGGAACATGTCGCGCCTGGGACAAGCTTCACGGCCCATCGATCTGATGAGTTATGCGCCGGAAGACGGTCAGCCCAGTACGTTCTTATTGCGTGAGAGTAGGCGCATATCGGTTCTGACCGTTTTCAACTGGACTGAGCAGGCCCGCCGCCGAACCATCGATCTCGCACGCGATCTCGGATTGCCACTGGAGGGACACAATCAGGTATTCGACATTCTTGATCCAAACGCCGCTCCCCAGAACAATCTCGATGCACTTACGCTGCAGCTTCCGCCACATTCTGTCAAAGTCCTGAAGATTATCGACAGTTCCATTCCGGCAGCCCCTCCCGACATAATTGTGCGCGCTCCGGAAACAGCCCGAGCCGGCGAGCCCGTTCATTTCTCTGCGGAGGCTGATCCTTCCGGCGTGCCGGCGGTTACATATGCATGGGCTTTCGGCGATGGCACTCATGCGGACCAGGCCACCACCACGCATACCTATACTCACCCGGGCAAATTCGGCGTCCGGCTGATAGCCACGGGACTCGACGAATTGCCGTTCGAAAAAACCATAACGCTGACGATCGACGGCAAAATAGATACGCGCTTTGCCCCCTTGAAAAAACAGCGGCTCACGCAGTAAACGCCCATGTAAAGTTGCGGGCCTGCTGCGCGAGTCCGTTCGTTGCTTTCACGTGAGATTCCCTCGGCTATATCTGCCCTTTCGTTATCTGGTCTCCTTCGACAACTGTGGATAAAGTGCTGGCTCGGAAGGTGAGCCGGAATATTCCGGCGAGTATTCAATCCATTTCCTGAGGTCGGCCGATGCTTTTCTCCTCCGCTCGTCCGCAGCATTCGTCAGCGAACCGAAGCCTGCGATTTCAGATTTTCGCGTTAGCTTTCGTTTTTTTCTCAATTGCATTCCTGAACTCCTGTGGAGTCAGCACGGGAGCATCTACTTCGCAGCAATCGAACTCGACGAACTCTGGTGGATCAGGCGGAAGCGGCGGCACAAACGGTGGTGGTACGGGCGGCAACGGTGGGGGTACTACCGGCGGCGGTGGCGGCGGGCAACAAGTCTCCTCTTTCAACAATGTGCAGCGAAGTTCGGGATGGGGTCAGTACGCCCAGGCCGCGCCAACCTTCGTCGATTGCTCTCCTTCTCCGTGCGATGGGATTACGTTCAGCATAACGCAAGGCATCAGTTCGCCTTCACTCAGCGGCAATGCCTCCGAATTCAGCATCGGCACTGGCCCAGCATATACAGATGCCTTCTTCAACAATCACCTGATTGGCGGGCTCTCGTCGCAGAATATGCCCGACACCAGCGGAACACTCGTCCCTTCGCTGCACACTTTCAGCTATGACGTTTATTTCTACGGAGACAATCTGGGGCTTTCCCAGGCGATCGAGTTCGACATCAATCAGTTCTTCAATGGTATGGGATTCATCTGGGGGCACGAGTGCCGCGTGGCTGGCGGCAACGAGTGGGATGTCTGGGACAACGTTAACCAGCATTGGAAGCCGACCGGCATCGCGTGCTACCCGAACAGCAATGCCTGGAACCATCTCACCATCCAGGTGCAGCGCACGTCCGATAACCAACTTCTGTATCAATCGATCACCCTGAACGGGCAGACAAACACACTGAACGCGACGTACCCGCACGGCACCGCGCCATCGAATTGGTATGGCGTGACGCTCAACTATCAGATGGATGGCGATTCGAAACAGGACGCGTACAGCGTCTATCTCGACAATCTGAGCTTCTCGTATCAGTGAGGAAGTCTACAGCCCCGCCTCGATTCGTGAGCGCGGGTCGAGATAATCGCGCAATGCGTCGCCGATGAAATTAAAACTCAGCACCGCGAGCATCACTGCGAGCGCGGGAAACACGACCAGATGTGGAGCGCTGAACAGGTATCCGCGGCCGTCGTTGAGCATCGCTCCCCAGCTCGCGGTTGGCGGCGGAACGCCTAAACCGAGAAAACTCATCGTCGCTTCGGCCAGAATTGCTCCGGCCATACCGATGGCAGCCTGCACAATGACTGGCTGAATGATGTTGGGCAAAATGTGGCGTGTGATAATCCGCAAATCGCTCGCTCCCAGAGCACGAGCTGCTTCCACGAATTCGCGTTCGCGAGCAGCTAGAACTTGTCCCCGAACTAGACGCGCGTATCCGACCCATCCGCCCAACGAGAGCGCGATCACGAGATTGAAGATGCCCGGCCCGCGAAAGGCCACGAACGCGATCGCGATCAGGATTCCCGGAAACGACAGGAATGCATTCATCAGCACCACGTTGACGAAGCGGTCGATCGCGCCGCCGTAGTATCCTGCAACCGACCCGATGATGAGGCCGAGCAGTAGCGATGTTGCCACCACACAACTACCGACCAGCATGGAGATGCGCGCTCCGTAGATGATCCGCGAAAGAATGTCGCGGCCGAGTTCGTCGGTTCCGAACCAGTGCGCCGCCGAAACTGAATCAAGCCGTGACGAGAGATGGATCGCCGCTGGATCCTGCGGCGCGATCCACGGCGCAAACAGGGCAAAGATCACGAAGATTATGATCAGCGCCACGCCGATGGTCGCGAGTACGTTGTGCCGTGCGTGACGCGTCGCTCGCCGCCACAATCCCTGACACGGCGTGATCCAGCGCCGCAGCGAAACTTCAGCCGTGGACATGTGTTCCCCATCATACGACGCGGCACGAGTTTCGATCAGAGGACGGTTGTATCGACGTACGAGCCAAGCACTCCTTCGTCCCGATTAAGAGGTTGTCTCGTCTCCTGATCGAATTCCAATCCTCAGTTAGACTGTGTAGAGGTTGAGTCTTGGCACCTGATGAACAGGAACGGACGCTCCGAAGCTACTACCACGCGCTCTATGCTGCTTGGGGCGCGCAGCACTGGTGGCCGGGTGATACACAGTTCGAAGTGATCGTGGGAGCGTATCTCACCCAGAACACTGCCTGGACGAATGTCGAGCGTGCGCTGGCGAACTTGCGCGCAGCCGGCGTCTTAAGCCTGGAAGGCATTCGTAAGATCAGGCTCCCTCGGTTGGAAGGGCTGATTCGTCCTTCCGGATATTTCCGCCAGAAGGCCGCTCGCATCAAGACGTTCGTGGACTTTCTCGATCGCCAGCATGGCGGATCCCTCCCAGTACTGTTTTCCCAGCCAACTCAGGTGGTTCGGGAGCAATTGCTTGTACTGAACGGTGTGGGACCGGAAACCGCCGATTCGATTCTTCTCTATGCGGGAAATCATCCAGTGTTCGTGGTTGATGCTTACACGCGCCGCGTGCTCGATCGCCACAAAATTCTGCCGGCCAATGCGGATTACGAGAGAATTCGGCAACTCTTCGAACGTGCCCTTCAGCCCGTGACGGAGCCGGTACAGGGATCTCACCACGAGCGCACCGAGTCACGGAAAACGCCCAACCCCGGTCTTGCCTTCCCCTCTACCGCTCATTCTCCTTCGGCCATGAGCCTGGCCAAGCGAACAGCGCTCGTGCAGATGTATAACGAGATGCACGGCCTTCTAGTGGGCGTGGGCAAGCATTTTTGTGGAAAATCACAGCCTCAATGTGACGGATGTCCTTTACAGCCGTTCCTCCCTGCGCGTTGAATTGAGTCGCGTGATACGCGAAGTTCCGCGAGGGGCGCCCATGAGATACGGCCAACAACTCTCCCGAATTGCATTTCTTTCATCGGTCGTCCTGCTGCTCGCAAATGCTGATCGCCCTGCCACTTTGCGCCAGGCGGCCGACCGAGCCGGCATCCTGGTTGGCGCCGCAGTTCGTCCAGGGTTGCTTTCCGAACCTGCTTATGCCGCCACTCTGAGTCGCGAATTCAACATGGTTGAACCGGAAGACGCATTCAAATGGTGGGTGGTGCGCCGCGACCAAGACTCATTCGATTTCCGTGAAGGGGATGAAATTGTCGCCTTTGCCCAAGCTCACGGAATGAAGGTCCGCGGCCATTGCCTGGTTTGGGATCACAATAATCCTGAATGGCTGGAGGCTGGCCACTTCACGCCGGAGCAGATGTCGCAACTGCTGCGGCAGCACTTGTTTCGGGTCATGCAGCACTATGCCGGCAAAGTGTTCGCCTGGGATGTGGTCAACGAAGCGCTCGATGAAAATGGGCAGTTCAAAGACTCGCCTTGGTACAACCGCCCGGGCATTGGATTCTCAGGCAAAGGCTCGGCGTATGTCGAGCAGGCGTTTCGCTGGGCGCATGAAGCGGATCCAAAGGCGTTGCTTTTTTACAACGAAGGCGGCCACAGTGAAGGCCTCAACGGCAGATCGGACGCCATGTACGCCATGCTGAGGGACTTTAAGGCCCGCGGCGTTCCCATTGATGGCGTCGGGATTCAGATGCACGTTTCCCCGCAGGATTTCGACCTCTCCCAAGTTACTCCCAATATGGCACGCCTGACCGCGCTGGGCCTGCAAGTCCACATTACCGAGCTCGATGTGGAGCTTCCGGTCGATTCCACTGGCTCCTTCTCGAAGGACGATCTCAAGCGGCAGGCTGAGATTTATCGCGGGGTTGTCCGCTCCTGCGTGCAAAATCCCGGCTGCACTGCGATCCAAACCTGGGGATTCACCGACAAGTATTCATGGATTGGCTCGCACTCTCGTGGCCAGCGTGGTGGCGCTCTCCCTTTCGACCACTTGTATCAGCCGAAACCCGCCTACGATGCCATGCTCGAGGAAATTGCAAAACGCTCGGGACGATAGATTATTCACTACGGCACAGAGAAAAACCTGTCTTCCATTTCTTCGATAACGGGGGCGGGTCAGCGACCGGGATTCGAGATGAAGGTTCTGCAAGGCAGCTCCACTGGATGGGCGCCCTTTGTTTTCAGGAGCTCTTTTCCCCGTTCCTCCGTATTGAACAGACTGCGAATCTTCGATGAATCCTCGTTCTTCCCAGCCCATCTATAATGGAACGTTGCTCGCTGGTTCGGGCCCGGCGGGCTTTTCACGTGTCACAATCGGTTCCAACTCGAAATCCGAAGATGTCCTATCGCAAGCAGGTCATCATCCTGCTGTCGATTTCGTTGACCGTTCTGCTGGCGATTGTGGTTTCGCAGACTGCCTTCGATGCCACCATTCTCCGGCCGGAAAATAATCAGCAAACGGTGGTTTTCTACGCTCTGTCGTTGTTCATCTCGCTGCTGTTCGGCGGCTTGTTCTTTGTTCTCGCCCGCAATCTGCTGAAGCTGTTTGCCGAGCGTCGGATGGGAGTGCTCGGATCAAAATTCCGGACGCGCATGGTGGCCGGAGCGCTGCTCTTATCCTTCGTACCAGTCATCGTGATGTATTGGTTCTCCTATGGGCTGATGAATCGGTCCATCGATAAGTGGTTCTCAGCTCCGCTCGAGGAGGTGCGCTCCGAAACCGAAGCGATGGGAACACTGCTTGCCAACTACGGCATGCAGAATGCCCGCGCCGAGGCGGCATCGATCGCGGCATCACCCGAGACTCAACGTGCCTTCACCGCGCATAGTTTCTCCGGCATTCTGGCCGTCTTTGACCGGCACGAAATGACCTTGCAGGGCGGGTTCGCCCTGGCGCTTCGCAACGAAAACGTCGAAGCCAGCTACAACTCCCCTGCACCGTGGTCCGTGTTGAAAGGCAAACTTCCGTTGGCCGAGGCAAATGATGGGCGACCGGCTGAATTCACCTGGGACCACACCGAGTACACGGTTGGAAGCGCTCCGGTGCCCGGCGGCGGCTCGATCGTCGTAGCCGTCCCATTGCCGCGCGAATTGTCGCAAACCGTGCATCAGGTTGAGGCCAGCCAGGCCCGCTATTACAATCTCGCGCGCGAACGCCGCGTGTTGCGCAGAACCTATATGGGTCTGCTTCTGCTTCTCACCATGATCGTTCTTTTCGTGACGACTTGGCTGGCTCTTTTTCTTTCGAAGATTGTGACTCGCCCGCTCTCGGCGCTCGCTGAAGCTACGCAGGAGATTTCCCGTGGCAATCTTGATTATCGCGTCGATGTTCGGGCCGCCGACGAGATTGGGGACCTGGTGCGTTCGTTCAACCGTATGGCGGAAGACCTCGAGGCGAGCCGCCGGCAGATCGAAGCTTCCAGCCGCGATCTCAGCGCCGCGAATGCCGAACTCGATCAGCGCCGGCGGCACATGGAAACGATTCTGGAAAGCATTCCCACCGGCGTTCTCTCGCTCGATGCGGATCGGCGCATCACGCACGTGAATCAGGCGTTGCTGCGCATGCTGTATCCCGACACGAACGAACCTTCCGGCCAGAAGCTCTTGGGCATACCGCTGGCGGAAATCTTCCCGTCTGAAGCCTCGGAGGATTTTGAACCGCTGATTCGCCGCGCCGACCGCATGGGCATCACGACCAGCCAGGTTGAAATGCAGCTACCGCATAACGCTTTGAACGTGGCAGTCACTGTGGCTACTCTGCGGCAGCAGGATCAGCGCTCTGGCTACGTAGTTGTCTTCGAAGATCTGTCAGATCTACTGAAAGGCCAGAAGCAGGCGGCGTGGCGCGAAGTAGCGCGGCGCGTGGCCCACGAGATCAAAAATCCTCTGACGCCAATCGCCCTTTCCGCCGAGCGCATCGAACGGCAACTCGACCGCGCACCTGCGGATCCTTCCACGCTGGGAATCGCGCGCTCGTGCGCGGGAACCATCGCCCGAGCGGTCGAAACGGTACGCCGGTTGGTCGATGAATTTTCCACTCTGGCACGGTTCCCGGTTGCGAAGCCGCAGCCGACCGACATCAACGAAATTGTCGACACGGCGCTTTCCATGTTCCATGGACGCCTCGATGGAATCAGGCTGCACATCTCCCTTGGACCGGACTTGCCGAAAGTTATGGCCGACGGCGAAGCCATGAAACGGGCCGTCGCAAATCTGGTCGATAACGCTGCCGAGGCTCTGCGTGATTCGATCCTGCGCGAAATCTCGGTATCAACCTCGCTGGTGGCTAGCCGCGATGCGGTTGAGATCACCATCGCCGATACGGGCCACGGTGTCACTCGCGAATTGAAAGAAAAGCTTTTCCTGCCTTACTTTTCCACCAAGAAACGCGGCACGGGCCTCGGGCTTTCGATCGTCAGCCGCATCGTCGAGGATCATCACGGCTCGATCCGCGTCGAAGAGAACCGCCCTGTGGGAACGCGCTTCATCGTCGAACTTCCCGTCGCCGTTGAACCCACTCCAGCAACGCTTACGGCCCAGCATGCCTAACATTCTGATCGTCGACGACGAAGCTGACATCCGCGAATCGCTCTCCGGCGTTCTCACCGATGAAGGCTACTCTGCCTCCGCTGTCGAAAGCGGTGAAGCCTGCCTCGATCTGGTTCGTAAATCGTCTTTCGACGTAGTCCTGCTTGATATCTGGCTTCCCGGTATCGATGGCATGGAAACGCTGCAGAAGATTCGTGAAATTGAGAATCCTCCGGAAGTCATCATGATCTCCGGACATGGCACGATTGAAACCGCTGTCCGCACGACGAAGCTGGGGGCGTACGACTTTCTCGAAAAGCCGCTCTCGCTGGAGAAGACGCTCATTCTGCTGAAAAACGCAATCGAATCCAAGCGCTTGCGCTCCGAAAATGTCGAACTGAAGAAGCAGTTTCAGACGAAAAGTATCATCGTGGGCGACAGCATTCCCATGAAAGCGCTGCGCCAGCAGATTGGTTTGATGGCGCCCACGAACGGTCGCGTTCTGATCTACGGTGAATCTGGAACCGGCAAGGAACTCGTAGCCCACGCCATTCACGCCCAGAGCTTGCGGAACGAAGAGATGTTTGTCGAAGTGAATTGCGCAGCCATCCCCGAAGACCTGATCGAAAGCGAATTGTTTGGACATCGCAAGGGCTCATTTCCGGGTTCCGCGGCCGACAAGGAAGGGAAATTTCAGCGCGCTCACGGCGGCACGCTTTTCCTTGATGAAGTTGGTGACATGAGCCTGAAGACGCAGGCCAAGGTCCTTCGCACTCTCGAAGAACAAAACTTCACGCCTGTGGGAAGCGACGAAACCATTACGGTCGACGTTCGCGTGATCGCTTCGACCAACAAAGATTTGGAAGAAGAGATTTCGCGGGGCAACTTCCGCGAAGATCTTTTCTATCGGCTGAACGTCATTCCCTTCTTCGTTCCGCCGCTGCGCGAACGCCGCGAGGATATTCCGCTTTTCACCCGGCATTTCCTGAAGGAACTCGCAGCCACTTATGGGCGCCGTCCACGGGAGATTACGGATGATGCAATTGAGATTTTGATGCGCTATTCCTGGCCGGGCAACGTGCGCGAACTGCGAAACGTAATCGAGCGCATTGTCATCATGAACCCCACCACGACACGTTTCGACGCCAAGCATCTGCCGCCGCTCGTGTATCGCGATGGCAGCCGCCGTGCGCCGAAAACGGAATTTTCCACGCTGCATCAAGCGCGCAGCGCGTATGAACGCGACTACATCCTGAAAAAGCTGGACGAAAATCACGGCAACGTCAGCCGTACGGCCGAAGTTCTTGGCCTCGAGCGCAGCCATTTGTATCGGAAGATGAAAACGTTGGGGATTGCAGTCAAAGAGTAGTGGCTAGCGCTTCACCATGTGAATCTCGGTCCCGTTCTTGCGAAACCGCACTTCGTCCATCAACTGATTGATCAGAAAAATTCCGCGGCCATGATTGGAGTACAGATTCTCGCCGACGGTGCAGGTCGGAATCGCGTTGGGATCGAAGCCTTGGCCGGGATCACGCACAATGATCAGCACACCACGTTCTTCATCGCAGGCGACGATACACTCGACAATCTTCGTCGGATCTTCTTTCGCCCCGTGCACGACCGCATTGGCCAGTGCTTCCTGGAGCGCCAGTTCGATCGCGTCGTATTTGCCGTTGATGCAGTCGACATGGCGCACAGCTTCCATGACCTGCGTGACCACCGGGTCGACGGAATTCCGGTTTGCCGCCAGCGTGACGCGCACGCGCAGCTTAAGTTTTGCGGGATCGAAATCGTACTCCGGGAACTGATCCTCGGAAGACTCCCCAACCATGCAGGCTCTTTGTTCGTGTCCGCGTTGCTTTGCCGGGATCGAAGCGGCTCTTTGGATTTTATCGGCAAAGCCGGGTTCGGGCAATGGCACCTCCATCGAGCCGGCAGCAGCTTCCGTTGCTAGCTTCCTCCCGGCTTGATTCCGGCCTTTCCCGGCGGGCTCCGCGCTCTTCGTGGCTAAGGTTTTTCTATCTGCTCAGGATCCTGCTCAAGCATGCGATGTTCCAACTGTCGTCGCCAATCCAGTTCCTCCACAAACA
>Ga0335072_10012599_pt1 | contig 12072 bp, 11 predicted proteins | sample Lox_Sample_21_FD_206725 | JGI IMG/M metagenome (GOLD analysis project Ga0335072, IMG submission 206725) | Soil microbial communities from Loxahatchee National Wildlife Refuge, Florida, United States - Lox_Sample_2.1 | ecosystem: Environmental > Terrestrial > Soil > Wetlands | place: USA...
CCCCCCCGAAACGGATGAGCTCGCTTTCACGCGCGGTTCGAAACGACTTCCCCGTCGCCAGCATCGCGATCGCCTCGAGTACGTTGCTTTTGCCCTGCGCGTTGGCTCCGACCAGCAGATTCAAACCCGGCGCCGGAGCCCATTCCAGCGACGCGTAGTTGCGCAGGTTTGAAAGAGCCAGATGCTCGAGCCGCAGCTTATTGCCGGAGCGGCATCAACACGTACAGCAGTGTGCTTCCCGACACGGGCTCGAGCGGACGAATCGCGGCCGGTGAGAGCGGTCCCAAGAACTCCATGACGGTTTGCGGAGAGTCGACGTGCGTGAGGATCTCGACCAGGTAACGTGCGTTGAACGCGATCGCGAGATCTTCCCCGGTTTGCTCGACTTCCAACTCTTCGAAGGCGTTGCCCGCAACATCGGAATTGGCGGTGATGATCAGATTTTGATTCGTTACCTGCATCTTGATCATGCTGGCCCGATCGCCGGCAACGAGCTCTGCGCGCCGCAGCGCTCCAATGAGGGCACTCGTGTTGACCGTCGTCGAACGATCGAACTTGGCCGGGATGACTTGCTGGTAATTCGGATACTGCCCGTCGACGAGGCGTACGACGATCGTCACTTCACCCGCGGTCAACGAGAGCTGATTCCCCTGCGTCCCCAGCGCCGTCAGGGTGACGCTTTCCGCGCTGCCGAGGTTGCGCGCTGCTTCGGCCAGGGCACGCGACGGGACGATGAACTTCAGCGCGTTGCCTTTGTGCGCTTCTTCCAGCGTGGTCTGCCACTTCGCGAGACGATATCCGTCGGTGGCTACCATCGTCAGCGCGGAACCTTCGAGCTCGAGCAGCGTCCCCATCAGCACCGCTCCCCTGGCTTCCTCGCTCGATGCCGCGAAAATCGTGGAGTTCACGCCTTCCCGGAAACGCTTTGCCGGCAAGGTGAACGTCGCGCCTTTTTGCGAGGGTGGTAACGGGGGATATTCGTCTGCGGGGAGCGCGTGAAAATCGTAGTTGGAGCGCTCCACCTTGACGCTGGCCCGTGTCGGCGTCCCGCTGAGCTCCAGCAGACCCGCCGGCAGATTCCCCAGATACCCGCTGAAGAGCTTCGCCGGGATCGTTACAGCGCCGGCCTCTTGCACTTCGGCCGGGAAGGCGTGCTCGAGCGTCAGCTCCAGATCGGTTGCACGGACGCGAATCTGTCCTTCGTCGCTGGTCAGCAACACGTTGGAGAGAATCGGCACGGTCGTGTGCGCGTTCACGATCTTGCTAGCCGCGCCGACCGCGGATGCGATGTCCTTGGTGCTACAGGTAAACTTCACTATCCACCGTCAGCGGGTCTTACGTACGTTATATAAGAGATATATAAGAATCGAAGTATCAGCAGTAAGGCGGTGATTTGCGTGGAGAACGCCGCGGCGCGTGATACGACGGGGCTTTGCGCGTGCGGATGGTTGTGGACGAGGATGCCCGCGCCTCCACAGTTTCGAGCGCCTTGCGTGCGGCGGAGTGTTATCCACCCCGAATCACTCGCCCTGTGTAGGCAACGGTGGACGCGAAAGGGGACCCTTTTACTCGCTTTGGACCATCGCCATGAGGCTGCGAACCTTGTTGCGATAGACCTCGTCCCGCTGCATGAGCTCTTTGACCTTGTCGCGGGCGTACATGATCGTCGTGTGATCTTTCTTGCCGAACTCGCGGGCAATATGCGGCAAGCTGCAGTCCGTCAGCTCGCAAGCCAGATACATCGCGATCTGACGCGGCACGGTCAGGCGCTGATCGCGGCGCTGGTTGTCCATTTCCTTCACCGTCAAGCCGTGGGCGCGCGCGACGCGTTCTTTGATGAGCCCGATCGTGATGCGGCGCAAAGGCGCTTGTGCGATCTGATTCTTGAGCACTTCCGACGCGAGATCGACCGTAATCGGTGATTTCGTCAACGACGCAAAGGCAACCACGCGAATCAGCGCACCTTCCAACTCGCGGATGTTCGACGGAATGACCTTTGCGATGAACATGCTTACTTCGTTCGGTACGGGAACTTTTTCGCTCTCGGCCTTCTTGCGCAGAATCGCTTCGCGCGTTTCGAGATCGGGTGGTTGAATGTCGGTGAGCAGCCCCCACTCAAAACGGGAACGCAGGCGGCTTTCCAGCGTTTGAATTTCCTTGGGGGGCCTGTCACTCGAGATTACGAGCTGGCGCAATGCTTCGTGCAGGGAGTTGAAGGTATGGAAGAACTCCTCTTGCGTTTGTTCCTTGCCTTCCAAGAACTGAATGTCGTCGATCAAGAGGACGTCGACGTGGCGGTAGCGATTTCGGAACTCGACGGTCTGATTGTTCTTGATCGCGATGATGAACTCGTTGGTGAACTTCTCGCTCGAGACGTAGACGACGTTTGCATTCGGATTGGCGGTTAGAACGCGATGACCGATCGCGTGCATGAGGTGCGTCTTGCCGAGCCCCACACCGCCGTAGAGGAAGAGCGGGTTGTACGCTCGGGCCGGCGAGTCGGCAACGGCTTGCGCGGCAGCATGCGCAAAACGGTTGCTGTTCCCGACCACGAATTCTTCGAACGTATAGCGTGGATTGAGGTTGCCCGGCCGGATTTCGTCAGCTCCCGGGGGGCGCGTCGTCGCGACGGCAGGGACGGCAGGCGCCTGGCTTTGGTCCTGCGGTTCCGGCTCATTTGCGACCACGAACTTCACCTCGATTTCGTAACCCAGCAAATCACGTAATGCCTCGATGATCGGCGCGCGCAGACGCCCTTCGACCCAATCCCGGGCAAACGGCGTGGCAACTGCGAGCGTTATCTCGCTGCCGCTGATGTTCATCGGGCGCATCGGACGCAGCCACGTCTCGTAGACCGGCTTGGAATATCTCGGCTCGAGAGCCGAAAGCACTGAGGACCAGAGCTCGGCACCGGTGATGCCGCGATCGACGAGTGAACTCATCCCAATATCTACCGCCGTTTTAAAATGGTGCGTCCGTGCTGCCGGCACTGCGAACAGGTCAATCCACTGAATCAGGCCGCTCGGAGTAGGCGGTAGCGTTAGCGGCCGTAGGAGTGACTCCTGCGCAAAAACGGGAAAATCTTATCCACTTATCCACAACCTTAATCTGCGCGGAAAACCCTTGTTTTTTAAGCATTTTTACAACTTGTGGACGCAATGTCAGATGCCGGGATGGGCCGAAAATGCTCGCTCTTGCGGGCCTTTGTCAGAAATGCGCGCTCACGTTCTCCACAGCGTTGTCCACAGGTGTGGACAGGCGGCGAAAAGCTCTCATTTCCGTCCCGGAACTTGACCCGGACTGCGCGGGGCCGGTATAATCGCTCGCTGTTATCCTATTTTGTCATCCCGGGTGTAGCGCCGAAGGCGCGTAGTCGAGGGACAGCCTCGAGGAGTGATCGTGAAGCGGACGTTCCAGCCCCACAATCGGCGGCGCAAGCGAGTACACGGCTTCTTGTCCCGCATGGCGACCAAGAACGGCCGGCGCGTCATTGCCGCCCGCCGGAAAAAAGGCCGCAAGCGGCTTTCCGCCTAGGCTCTTTCCAGAGCCTCCGCGCTCGTGAGTTCGCCCGCCTCCGGCGCCGCGGACGCCGTGCGCAAGGCGCCCACCTGACGATCGTCGCCGCGCCGTCCCCTCCGGGAGCCCGGCCGCGTTTGGCTATCGCGACGACCAAGGGCTTCGAAGACGCGGTCGCGCGCAACCGCGCCCGCCGCCGCTTGCGCGCGGCCTTTGCGGGCCTAGCGGAGGCGCCCCGGGGCCTCGATTTGATCGTGACCGCGCGCATCTCCGCGCGAACGGCGGAGTTCAAAGAGCTATGCGACGATCTGCGCACGACGCTGGGGCGGCTGTGATCACGCGCGGGGTATTGCTCTTGCTGCGAGGCTATCGCGCCCTCGTCTCGCCGGTCTTGCCGCCCTCATGCCGCTACTTTCCGAGTTGCTCGCAGTACGCGTATGAGGCAATAGAGAAGCACGGCCTGTTGCGGGGAACGCGCCTCGCTGCGCTGCGGCTCCTCCGCTGTCATCCGGGACACCCCGGCGGTGTCGATCCCGTCCCCTAGCCCACCGAAAGGCCAATTGTTGCTGCTCCTGCTGGCGTTCGCAAATCCGCTCGACCCGATCGTGAACGCTCTCTCCGACGTTCTCACGTATCTGAACGGACTGACGCACAGCCTAGGCTGGAGCCTCGTCATTTTCGCGTTGCTCGTCAAGCTGGTTCTCTGGCCGCTCTCGCAGATGCAGTTCAAGTCGATGGCCGAGATGCAACGCATTGCGCCGCAAGTCAAAAAGCTTCAAGCGCAATTCAAGGGCGACCCCCAAAAGATGAACGCGGAAGTGATGGCGCTTTACAAAGAACACGGCGTCAATCCGGCAGCGGGATGTTTGCCGCTCTTGATTCAGCTGCCGATTTTGTTCAGCTTGTATCGCGCGATTTACGCGCTGAACGATCAGTTTGCGCAGCAAGGCTGGCTATGGATCGGCTCGCTCGACGGGTGGCTTCGAAACGCCGCGCCGGGATTCCACGACTGGCTTGCGATGCTGTTGCCGCCGTTCAAGCAGGTCCTCAGCGCATGCCCGAGCGTGCTTGCGTGGGGACAATCGTGTAGTCTCATTCCCGCGCCCGACAAGCCGCCGCCTAATTACCACGCTGAATATCAACTGCTTTCGCATTATGTGTTCGCGCTCAACCTGGCGCAATCCGATCTGGTGCTCTTGGCGTTTTACGTCGTGTCGATGTATTTCAGCGTCCGCTACGGCACAGCGCCGTCCGCGGATCCCGCCCAGGCGCAGCAGCAGAAGATCATGGCGTTCGTTTCGCCGGTCATCATTGCATGGGTCGGCCGCTCCTGGCCGTCGGCGTTGATTCTGTACTGGTTTTTCTTCAACGCGTTTTCGATGGGGCAATCGTTTTATTTGCTGCGCAAGTACGGCGTGATCAAGAAGGCGGAGCCCGCGCTCGCCGGTGGTGGGGGCGGAAATGCGAAAGACGTGACTCCGCGTGAGGGTGCGAGCCGCCCGAACGGGAAGCTGACCGGCTCGAAAGGTGAAAGCGCGACCGCGCCTCGCAAGAAGCGCTCGCGACGTTAAGGACGAGAATGGACGAAGATCTGCAAGACGATTCCAATCGCGACGAAGCTCCCGGAGCGCGTCCCTACGGCCGCCGCCATCGCGGCCGCCGGCGGCACGCCCCTCGCGAGGCGAACGGTGAGGCGCAACGCGCGGCCGCGCCGCCACGCGATCAGGCGGTTCCCGAGCCGGAAGAAGTGAAGCCGGCCCGCGAGCTGCTCGAGCAGATCCTCGAAAAAATGGGGATCGAGAGCGCCGAGGTCGCGTACATCCCGCGCACGGAAGGCGAATATCTCGAAGTGCGCGGCGCCGATCTCGCAAATCTGATCGGCCGGCACGGCAACACGCTCGAAGCGCTGAACTTGGTGTTCAACAACATCCTCAACGTAGGCGTGCGTAATCAACGGCATTACTACACGATCGACGCCGAGGGTTACCGTGCGCGGCGCGCCGAACAGCTCAAGACGATCGCGTTGCAAACGCTCGAGCGCACGATTCGCGAAAAGCGTCCGATCAAGTTGGAGCCGATGCTCCCGTCCGAGCGAAAGATCATCCATCTTGCGCTTGCGGATAGTCCGTTCGTGCAGACGGAATCCGAGGGCGTCGAGCCGGAACGGCGGGTCGTCGTCTCGCCAAAATAGAGACGATCGCTGCGATCGCGACGCCGCCCGGGCGCGGTGCGGTCGCAATCATTCGCGTCAGCGGCGAGGACGTGCGCGCGATTGCCGCGCGCGTTTTTCGTGCGGACGGCGATCTACGACCTCGGCTCGCGACGCTCGGCGACATCGTCGACGAGACCGGCGCGCCGATCGACCGGGGACTCGCCATCTTCTTTCCGGCGCCGCACTCCTACACCGGAGAAGACGTGCTCGAGCTGCATGTCCACGGCTCACCCGTCGTCGCACGCGAAACGCTGACCACGGTGCTGGCGTGCGGTGCGCGACTCGCGGGCGCGGGTGAATTCACGCGACGCGCGTTTCTGCGTGGAAAGATCGATCTTTCGGCTGCGGAGGCGGTCGCGGATCTCATCGATGCCGAGACGCGCAGCGCGGCGCGCGCGGCACGCGCGCAGCTCGCGGGCGGTCTGCAAAGCGAGATCGCATCGCTGCGCGCGCACGTCGGAACCGTTTTGGAAGAGCTTGCGGCGGCACTCGATTTTCCGGATGAAGTCGTTGAACCGCCGCGCGGACGTTTGCGAGGTGAGATCGAGGGCATCTGCGGCTGCCTCTGCGCGCTGTCGCGCAGCTGGGAGATCGGACGGCTGGTGCGCGAGGGCCCGAGCGTTGCGATCGTCGGCCCCCCGAATGCCGGCAAGTCCTCGCTGCTCAACGCGTTGCTCGGCGACGAACGCGCGCTCGTTTCGGATCGAGCCGGGACGACGCGCGACACGATCGAGGAGTCGTTCGGAGTCGGCGGCATTCGCGTGCGGCTGATCGACACGGCCGGAATTCGCGAGCATGCCGATCGGCTCGAAGCCGCCGGCATTGCACGAACCGAACGGGCCCTCGAACATGCACGGCTGGCTCTGGTCGTCATCGATGCTTCACGGCCGCTCGAGGACGCCGCGCGTGCGCTGCTGGCGAGAACGCGCGCTCGGCGGAGGCTCGTGGTGTTCAATAAGCGTGACGCGGGAACGGCCGGATACGACGCACGGGAATCGGAGGAGCACGATGCCATGCTCGCCAGCGTGCTCGACGCGGCTGACGTCGGCCGCATCCGGGACGCGATTCGGCTGGCGTTCGACCTCGACGGCGCGGTCGATCTGGAACGCCCTCATCTCGCCACCGCACGCCAGGCGGATTGCGCGCACCGGGCGCAGCAGGCGCTCGGGAGTGCGATCCGGACGCTCGAATCCGGCGATCCCGTCGATCTCATCACGCCCGATTTGGTGGAAGCCTACGCTGCGCTCGGCGAGCTGACGGGTGATGCGGTCACGGAAGCGATCCTGGACGGCATTTTCGCCCGCTTCTGCATCGGCAAGTGAACGATGAAACTTCGCGGTCCCGGCCCCCGTAGCAACGCGAGGAGATAGGAAAGTGCAACAGCACGGCGGCGCCACCGCGGCGCTCATCTACGTCCTCGTCATCGGAGCGATCGTTTATTTTCGGTTGCTGCGTCCGGTGCGGTTGCGCGCCTCGCGCCTTTGGACGGGACCATTGCTCTTGTGCGCGGTGACGGGATTCTTGGTGTGGGAGTCGTTCGAGCAGAACGTTTCGTTCGCGCTGATCGCAAGCGCGGTCGTCATCGGAATCGTTTTGGGGTTTCCGCTCGGGCTGTTGCGCGGGCGACACACGAAGGTTCAGCCGACCGGTGAGCCCGGCGTGCTGGTCGTGCAGCCTGCGATCATTCCGCTCGCGATTTGGGGCATCGCATTTCTGGCGCGTTTCGCCGTCCGGTATTTTCTGCCGCACGCGGGTCCGGTGGCGCTGGCAGCCAGTGACGGCGCGATCGCCTTCGCGCTCGGCTCGATTATCGGTGCGCGCTTCGTGATCGCGCAACGCTTTCGCGAGCTCGGTGCGGGATGAACGAACGCATCGTCTACGAACGCCGTCAAATCGGCTGGTTGACGATCGTGATTCTCTTTATCGTCGTCGCGATGTTATCGGTCGCGCTGGCGCTCTCGGCCCGCACGACGGACCAGCAAACGGCCTTCAATGTCGCTATCTGCATCTGCGCGCTGGTCGGTGGACTCTTTTCCTCGCTGACGGTTCGCGTTACCGAACGAGATATCGCATGGTGGTTCGGGATCCCGCAGATCGGACGCCGCGTCGCCTTCGACGAGATCGCGTCGATCGTTGCGACGAGGACGAATCTGATGGAAGGCTGGGGGATTCACCTGACCTGGTGGCACGGTTGGGTGTGGAACGTTTCCGGCTTCAACGCCGTCGAGATCGTCTTGCGCAGCGGCACGCGTTTCGCGGTCGGAACGCCGGAACCACAAGCAGTCATCGATGCGGTACAATCCGCACGTGAGCGAGCGCGACCGTAGCGGAGTAATCGTCGTCGGCGGCGGACATGCGGGGCTGGAAGCAGCTCTTGCGAGCGCGCGCCTCGGCGTCGAGACGCTGCTCGTTACCGGCGACCCGTCGAAGATCTGCACGCTGCCCTGCAATCCGAGCGTCGGCGGCAGCGCGAAGGGGCAACTGGTCCGGGAGATCGACGCGCTCGGCGGCGAGATGGGGCTCTTGATCGACGCGACCTCGTTGCACGTTCGCTGGCTGAACGAAAGCAAAGGCGCCGCGGTACGCGCGCTGCGTGCCCAAGCCGACAAGCCGGCCTATGCGCGCCGGGCGCGCGTGCATCTCGAACGGCAACGCAATCTCACGATCGTGCCCGCAATGGTCGAGGGGGTCGTCACCCAGAACGGCAGCGTCGCGGGAGTTCGCACCTCGGACGGCGAGGTCGTTCGGGCCCGTGCCGTGGTGCTCGCAACGGGGACGTTCCTGGGCGGTAAGACCTTCCGGGGCGACGACGTCAAGCCCGAAGGCCGCTTCGGCGAGGCGCCTGCGGATGGGCTTTCCGCGAGCCTTGAGGCGCTCGGGTTTCCGCTCGGACGGCTCAAGACCGGCACGCCGCCGCGCATCGACAAAACGACGGTCGACACCAGCGTCATGGCAATCCAGCCGCCGAGCTCCGTACCGCTTCCGTTCAGCTATCGCAGCAAAGCGGAGTTTTCAGGGCCGCAGCTGCCGTGCTGGATTACGACGACAAGCGAAACGACCCACAGACTGGTGCGCGACAATCTGCATCGCTCGCCGCTCTACGGTCTCGATCTGATCCGTGGAATCGGGCCGCGCTACTGTCCGTCGATCGAAGACAAGGTCATCAAATTTGCGCAGAATCCATCGCACCAGATCTTCATCGAGCCTGAGGGTTGGGACGAGCCGACCTATTACGTCGGCGGATTCTCGACATCGCTTCCGGCCGAGGTTCAAATCGAGATGCTGCACACGCTGCCCGGTCTCGAGGAGTGCGTGATGCTGCGCGGCGGTTACGCGGTCGAATACGATTTCGTGCAGCCGACCGAGCTGAGCGCGTCGCTCGAGACGCGGCGGATCGCCGGGCTGTTTCACTGCGGCCAGCTCAACGGAACGTCGGGGTACGAAGAGGCCGCTGCGCAAGGCCTCGTCGCCGGAATCAACGCGGCGCGTGTGGCGCGCGGCGAGCCGAGATTCGTGCTCGCGCGAACGGATTCGTACATCGGGACGATGCTCGACGATCTCACCACGAAAGGCGTCGATGAGCCGTACCGCATGCTGACCTCGCGCGCGGAACATCGCGTCTTGTTGCGGCACGACAATGCCGACGTGCGCCTCACGCCACGCGGGCGTGAGATCGGTCTCGTCGATGATGCGACGTGGGAGGAGTTCGTTCAGCGGCGCGAGCGCCTCCGGACCACGATCGCGCGTGCCGAGCGGACGCGCCTCGAAACCGATTCGATCGGTGAGGTGAGATTCGAACGTGGCGCAACGATTGCGGATGCCTTGCGCCGTCCGGAGATCGAAGCCGAGGACGTGGCAATGTTTTTGGGCGCGGACGAGATCGTGGCGCGAGCTGCCATCGAGATCAAGCTGGCCGGATACGTGCGGCGGCAACATCTTGCGATCGAGCGCGCGCAGCGAGCGCATGGGGATCCGATCCCGAACGATTTCGCATACGATGCGATTCGTGCGCTCTCGCACGAGGCGCGCGAAAAACTCATGCGCCATAAGCCGGAAACGATTGGTGCCGCCGCGCGCATCCCCGGGGTCACGCCGGCGGACGTGGCGATTCTCTCGCTGTTCGTGCACCGCCACCGAAAGGAAAACGCCGCGGCTCTGTGAGTGACGTTGCAAGCGCGCTCGAGCGTCTCGGCGCACCGCCGGAATCGCTCGAACGGCTGGCGCGTTACGGGGAGCTGCTGCTCGAACGCAATCACGATATCAATCTCACCGGCGCGCGCGACGCGCGAGCGATCGCCGAACACATCATGGACGCGCTCACGCTGCTGCCGCTCATGGATGTCGACGGCGAGCTGATCGATGTCGGCGCCGGCGGCGGACTGCCGGGGATTCCGCTAGCAATCGCGCGCGGAATTGCGCTGACGGCAATCGACGCGACGGCCAAGAAGGTCGCCTTCATTTCGAAGGTTTTGACGCAGGTGCGCGTCCAGGGCGAAGCCATCGCGGTGCGCGCCGAAAAGCTTGCGCGCGACCCGGGCTTTCGCGACCGGTTCAGGTACGCAACGGCGCGCGCGCTGGCGCCCGCGCCGGCCGTCGTCGAGCTGACGCTGCCGTTTCTCACCGTCGGCGGACGCGCGCTGTTGCAACGTGGAACGCTGCCGGATGGCGAGCGCGCAGCGGCCGCGGAAACGGCGCTTGCCTTGGGGGGCGAAGTAACCGATGAGTTGCCCCTTGGAGGGGAACGTCGTATCCTGATCGTCACCAAGCGAACTCCGACGCCGGGACGGTTTCCCCGCCGGGTCGGAGTCGCGCAACGCCGGGCCATCTCTTCGTGAAGAACGCACTCGACGAATCGCTCGCAGCCTGGTTACCGCCGGGCTCGCTGTATTCTGTCGGCGGCCGCGTTCGAGACGAGCTCCGCGCAGAGATCGAGGGAATCCCGGAACGCTCGAAAGACTGCGATTACGTCGTCGTCGGCGTGCCCCAAGACGAGCTGATCGCCCGCCTCCGGCGGCATGGCAAGGTCGATCTGGTGGGCGCGTCGTTCTCGGTGATCAAATTCTCCTCGGATCTCGGGAACGCCGATCTCGCGTTGCCGCGCCGCGAAGTCTCCACGGGGACGGGGCATCGCGATTACAAGGTCGTTTCGTCGCCCGAGATCTCACTTGAAGATGATCTTGCGCGCCGGGATTTTCGTATGAACATGATGGCCCGTAAGGTGCCGTCCGGCGAGCTCGTCGATCCCTACGGCGGCGCCGAGGATGTCCGCGAGCGGCGCATCGATATCGTCCGCGCCGTTACGTTCGAGGAGGATCCGTTGCGGATGTTTCGAGCGGCGCATTTCGCCGCGCGCTTTCGCTACGCGCTCGCGCCGGCAGCCATCAAAGCGATGCGAGCCGCCGCGCATCTCGCGGGAACGGTCTCCGCCGAACGCATCGCGGATGAATTCTTCAAGCTGCTGAGCGCGGAGCGTCCCTCGATCGGCTTCACCCTGCTTGCGGAAACCGGAGTTCTCGAGCACGTCTGGCCGGAGCTGCTCGAAGGCGACGGGGTCATGCAGAACCGGTGGCACCGCTTCGACGTCTGGCGGCATTCGCTCGCCACGCTCGATGCGGTCCCGCCGGGCAATCCAACGCTGCGTCTCGCCGCGCTCTTGCACGACGTTGCGAAGCCGCGCACCAAGGATGGACCGCACTTCTACCGTCACGAGATCTCGGGTGAGAGCCTGAGCCGCGCGATGCTGGAGCGGCTTCGTTTTCCCGCCCAGACCGCCGAGACGGTTGCGGCCCTCGTACGACACCACATGTACGTCGCCGACGCCGACCTGGCTCCCGCGACCATCCGGCGGTTCATCCGCCGGGTGGGGCCGCAGCATTTGGCCGGACTCTTCGCCTTGCGCCACGCCGATGTGGTCGGCAGCGGCCTCCCCGATCGCGGCGGGAACGACAAGTTTGAATCGCGGGTTTGGAGCGTCCTCGCCGAGCGGCCGGCAATGACCGTCAAAGACCTTGCGGTCTCCGGCAATGACGTGATCGAGGTCTTGGTGGCCGAGAACGTTCTGCCGCCGGGCTCGAAAGGTGGTCCCGAAGTCGGCGATGTTTTGCAGCGTCTTTTGGAATCGGTCACCGAACACCCCGAGCGCAACAAGCGCGAGCCCCTTCTGGAACTGGCCCGCAACGTAATCGCGGAAATCTTGACGCGCTGAATCCCCGCAATGTTCCCCGGGGAACATCTCGCGCCGGAACGAACGCCGCCATCGAGGGAATGGGTCGCACGGTCGCGGTTGTCAATCAAAAAGGCGGGGTCGGGAAAAGCACCACCGCGGTCAATTTGGGCGCTTGCCT
>Ga0335072_10012600_pt1 | contig 12072 bp, 8 predicted proteins | sample Lox_Sample_21_FD_206725 | JGI IMG/M metagenome (GOLD analysis project Ga0335072, IMG submission 206725) | Soil microbial communities from Loxahatchee National Wildlife Refuge, Florida, United States - Lox_Sample_2.1 | ecosystem: Environmental > Terrestrial > Soil > Wetlands | place: USA: Florida...
CGAACCGCACCTGACCAAGGGCTTGTAATCGCGTTTTTTGGGCTGGACGGGCCTTCTTGGCCAACGATATATTCCATAAAATATAACGAAAAGAAGCGCTCTCAAATGGAAATCGAACCCCAGACGCTGACGACGTGTGAAGTTGCTCCGGATGGCAATACGGTGATCCTTGGCTTCACGGACACCAAAGGCGCGCCGGCTCACATCAGGCTGTCGCTCAATCAGGTCGGCGCGCTGGCCATGACCTTGCCCGACCTGATCACCAGGGCACTGCGTTCACGCTACGGCGACCATTCGCTGAGATATGCCTATCCGCTCGCGTCATGGACCCTTGAGCAATCATCCGATCCCCGAACCGGGATGGTGACCTTGTGCACGTCGGACGGATTCAGCGTATGCTTCTCGATGCAGCACGAACTGCAACACGACCTTGGCGAAGCTTTAGCCTCCAGCCGCCATTCGACGACGGCTCAGATACTCGCGAATTAGTCGACCCGTGCCGGGCCGTCATCCGAAAGTGAAGGCATAGGCCTGCACGCCGGGATCGAGAAAGCGGATCTCGAAGGTGTGGTCCGTAACGGCTCCGGGGACACGGACCAGCTGATACAGCCGCTGCGTGGTGACGACACCGTTGCCATCGGCATCGGCGTCCACGCCGTGCGCCTCGCCCGGCGGCTTGCCGTCGATCGTGATGCAAAAGCGAATCTTCTCGCCCTCCGCCGAAGGTCCGAGCACCAGATGCAGGTCGCGGGCATGGAAGCGATAGATGATACTGCCATCCGGCTCGTCCAGTTGCGCGCGGTCATCTCCAATGGTCCAATTTCCCGTGAGCGACCACTCGTTGAGCTGCGGTTGGCCGGCGGCATAGCTATGGCCGGCGTCCCGGACCACGCCTCCAGGTGAAACAAACCGCTCACTCCGGCCGTAGCCGATATAGGTCTCCGGCGAATTGACATCGGCGGAGTCCGAAGCTGCCTCGGTACCCGAGGCGTTCACGCTGACGATGTCGGTCGGGACATTCTTGTTGCCGGCATCGACCAGCAGTTTCTGGATGACGCGCTCGGATTCGGCGTAGTCGCCCTCACCGAAATGATGATGGCGAACCTTGCCATCGGCATCGATGAAATAATGCGCCGGCCAGTACTCGTTGTCGAACGCCCGCCAGATCTTGTAGTCATTATCGATCGCGACGGGATAGCGGATCCCGAGTGTTGTGATCGCCTTCTTCACATTATCGACGTTGCGCTCGAAGGCGAATTCCGGCGCGTGAACGCCGATCACGACCAACCCGTGATCCCGATATTTTTCAGCCCATGCGCGAACGTAGGGAATAGCACGCAGGCAGTTGATGCAGGAATAGGTCCAGAAGTCGACCAGAACGACTTTGCCCTTCAACCGCTCGATCGTGAGCGGATCCGAATTGAGCCACTGCTGGGCTCCGGCCAGCGAGGGCGTGATGTCCTCGACCGGCAAATCCTCCGTCGATTGTGCTGATGGCTTCGCCTGCATAGTCGCGGGTCCCGTCATCGCCGCCTTTCGATTCGGCCTAAGCTTATCGAGCAGACCTTGCTCCAACGCCGTCGTGCCGCCAACCGACAGATTGGTAAGAAACCCCGTGTCCACGCCGAGCGCGATTGCCACGACCGCGGCGAGGACGGCCACGCCGAGCCCCCGGCGAATCCATTCACCGGCGCCGATGGAATTCTTCATCGCCGCAAAGACGCGTCCGCCGACCAGAAGCGCCAGCGCCAGCGAGGTCGCTGCGCCCGCCGCATAAGTCAGCAGCAACAGCGTGGTCTTCACACTGGCGCCCTGCAGCGCCGCACCCGTCAAAATCAGGCCGAGAACGGGGCCAGCGCACGGCGCCCAGAGAAAGCCGGTGGCAACGCCGAGCACGAGCGGCGCTGCGAAATTTTCCGCGTCCGCCTGTTCCGCCGAGTTGGATATCCGCGCACCGATTGCCACCAGCGGACGCATCAGCCGATCGGCCAGTCCCGGGAATACCAGGGTGAGGCCGAAAACGGCGAGCAGGACCAGGGCCGCCACACGGCCATATTGATTGGCCGAGACAACCCAGCCGCCGGCAATCGATGCGAGGCTCGCCACGACCGCAAAGGCCAGCGACATGCCGACAAGCATCGGCAGGCCGTTGCGGAGGAACGGCCGGTCGGCGCGCGCCAGCACAAAGGGAATGACAGGCAGGATGCACGGGCTTACGATCGTCAGGACGCCGCCGAGATAGGCCAGAACAAACAGGATCATGGGAGGTCATTCCGTCAGACAAGGTGGTCGGCAGGCGTGCAGGGCTGAAAGCAGCGCGTCATGAAGACCTGCCATGCTTCGACTATAGCTACGCGACATACCCTTATATCATTACAGATATAACGCCGCGCGGTCGCCGATTTATTCCCGCTGTATCCTCGCCCCCTCGCGGATTGCAGTTTATCCGCGTCGTCATCAACCGACAACGTCCCTAACAACCAACAACGCCTCTAACACTAACAACGTCCTGGGAGATCACATGGCAAACTACCCTCAGATCGATCTTTACATTGATGGCCGCTGGAAGCACGCCGATGGCCAGCCTGTGATCAATCCCGCGGATGAAAGCGTGTTGGGAACGGTTCCCACCGCAACAAGGGCGGACCTGGATGACGCACTTGCCGCAGCCGAAAAAGGATTTGCGATCTGGCGCAGGACTTCGCCGGCGAAGCGCGCCCAGATCATCCTGAAGGCGGCTTCGCTTATTCGCGAGCGCGTTGACGAGATGGCTGTCGCCATGACCCTTGAGCAGGGAAAGCCGATCGAGCAGGCAAAGCTCGAAATCGTCAGGGGATGCGACATCATCGAATGGGACGCCACCGAAGGGCTTCGGCTCTATGGCAGGGTGATCCCGAGTGAGCCGGGCATGCGGCATACGGTGCTGCGGCAGCCGATCGGTCCGGTCGCGGCGTTTTCGCCGTGGAATTTCCCGATGAGCTCACCGGCGAGAAAGGTCGCGGGCGCACTGTCCTCCGGCTGCTCGATCATCCTGAAGGCGTCGGAAGAAACACCGGCCGGCGCCGTGCAACTGGTTCGCGCCTTCCACGACGCTGGCCTGCCCGCGGGCGTGTTGAACCTGGTGTTCGGCAATCCGGCGGAGATTTCCGAATATCTCATTCCGCAATCGCGCATCCGGCTCGTCACCTTTACGGGCTCGATCCCGGTCGGAAAGCATCTGGCGGAGATGGCCGGGCGGCACATGAAGCCCGCGATCATGGAGCTGGGCGGCCATGCGCCGGTGATCGTGTGCGACGATGTGGATCCCGCCACTACCGCCGCCACGTCCGTCAACGGCAAGTCGCGCAATGCCGGACAGGTCTGCGTCGCGCCGACGCGGTTTTTCGTGCAGGAATCGATCTACGAATCCTTCGCCAGGTCGTTTGCGGAAAAGGCCAGCCAGCTCAAGATCGGCGACGGCCTGGACTCGTCCAATCAGATGGGACCGCTGGCCAATTCCAGGCGCATCGACACGATGGAAACCATGGTCGCGGACGCCAAATCGAAGGGCGCGCGCGTTCTGGCCGGCGGACACCGGATCGGCAATCGCGGCTATTTCTTCCCGCTCACGGTTCTCGCCGATGTACCTGACGATGCGCGGGCCATGTATGAGGAGCCGTTCGGGCCGCTCGCGCTGGTCAATCCGGTGAAGACGATCGATGAGGCCATCGAGAGGGCCAACTCGCTCCCCTTCGGCCTTGCCGCCTATGCGTTCACGCGCTCGGCCCGCAACGCCGACATGTTGGCTGACGGTGTCGAAGTGGGCAACCTCTCCATCAACCACTTCGTCGCGTCGATTGCGGAAACGCCGTTCGGCGGCGTCAAGGACAGCGGCTACGGCCGCGAGGGCGGCACCGAAGGGCTGCAGTGTTATACCGTGGTGAAGAACGTCTCACACAAGACGATGTAGGCACCAGGCGATTCCGGACTCACCAAGGCGAGAGCGAGCGTCAATTTTGGCGCTCGCAGGCCGGCTTCTCCAGGAACAAAGCGCGCCGATCGGCGTCCTGTTCAAGCCACCAGCGTGACCCGGCGCGCCAAGGCTATCTGCAGACGGTCTCAGCGTTTTACTCCAGCGCGCTGAGGCCGTTCCATTGAGTCTGACAGGGACCAGCCGCTTGGTCGGAATTGAAGCAAAGACCAACCAATTCCGTTTCAGGATTGCATCATCCGAAAGCGCGCCGCAGGATGTCGGCAAACGAGCTTCCCCGCCCCAGACACCTCCCGCAACGCAACGAAGATCATCATGCCCGACCAGTTCAGTCATGCCCAGCACGTCCGAAAACCGGCCGTCAGCTCCAAAGGCGGTATCGTCGCCGCTCAATCACGCAAGGCGGCCAAGATCGGCGCGCAGATTTTGGCTGATGGCGGCGACTGCGTCGATGCGGTGGTTGCCACCACCTTTGCGCTCGGCGTGCTCGAGCCGTGGATGAGCGGCGCTGGCGGCGGCGGCGCCATGGTGCTCTATCGTAGCCGCGAGAAGCGCTATGAAGTGATCGACTATGGCATGCGCGCGCCGCGCAACATTCGCGCCGAGGACTATCCGCTCACCGGCGACGGCGCGGCCTCCGATCTTTTTCCGTGGCCGCGGGTGAAGGATGACCGCAACCTCCATGGTCCGGGCTCGATCGCCGTGCCCGGCGTGGTCGCCGGCATGGAAGAAGCACATCGCCGCCACGCCAGGATGCCGTGGAAGGAATTGCTCGCGCCCAGCGTCACGCTCGCCGGACAAGGCCTCGCGGTGGACTGGTGGACCACGCTGGAGATCGCGAGCGTCGCGGCAGAGCTGCGGCGCTATCCGGCAAGCGCCGTGGCCTATCTGAAAGATGGCCTGCCGCCGGTCGGGCAGTGGAGCATCAAATCCGACGTCCGCATGCCGCAGGAACGGCTGAAGGCGGCGCTGGCGCAGCTCGCGGAAGCAGGACCGCGCGATTTCTACGAGGGCGATCTGGCACGCAGCATCGCGGCTGATGTGCAGGCCGGCGGCGGTGCGCTGTCGGTCGAAGACCTCGGCGCCTTCCGCGCCCATCTGCGCGAACCGCTGGCGATTTCTTATCGCGGCGGCAAGGTCTACGCGACACCGGAGCTCACCGCCGGACCGACGCTCGCGCATGCCTTGCGGCTGCTGCAGAAGGGGTTGCAGGCAACGGGCAGCGTACCTGATGCCTCGGCCTATACCGCCTACGCACTGGCGGTGCAGGCGGCCTATCGCGAGCGGCTCAAGGACATGGGCGATGCCGATGGCCGCCGCGCGCTGGGCACCGAACATCTCGCGCCATCCTGCACCACGCATTTCTCGGTAGTCGACCGCGACGGCAACATGGCCGCGGTGACACAGACATTGCTGTCGACCTTCGGTTCCAAATTCGTCACGCCGCAGACCGGCATCACCATGAACAACGGCATCATGTGGTTCGATCCGACGCCGGGCACACCGAATTCGCTGGCGCCAGGCAAGCGCTGCCTGACCAATTACACGCCGGTGCTGGCAGAGGCCGTCGATGGAAGCCGGCTCGCGGTCGGCGCATCCGGCGGGCGTCGGATCATGCCCTCGGTGATGCAGATCCTCTCCTTCGTCATGGATTACGGCATGGACCTGGATGCGGCGATCCACCAGCCGCGCATCGATGCCAGCGAAGGCGCTATCGTGATCGGCGATGCGCGCCTGCCGCTGCAGGTCCGCGACACGCTAAGCGCGCGCTTCGATTACGAAGAGGCGCGTATCCAGACCCTGCCGATGAAATTCGCCTGCCCCAGCGTGGTGCTGCGCCGAGGCGAGACCAACAGCGGCGCCACCGAAATCTTCCAGCCCTGGGCCGAGGCAGTGGCGGAGGGGTAGCCCCGCTTATGCCCGCGTGGCGAAGGCAGCATCCGCTTTCACCGAAGTGGCGCGGGCGCGGAGCAACAGCGCCACCGCGATCGTGACATTGAGCGCATTCCAGGCAAGCCCGTTCAGGAACGCGGCGCCATAGGAGCCGGTAGCATCAAAGATCACGCCGGAAATCCAGCCGCCGAACGACATTCCCATCACGGAGGCAAAGATCACGATGCCGACCCGGGTGCCGGCCTCCTGCGCCGGCATCACCTCGCGCACGATGATGGCGTAACTCGGCACGATGCCGCCCTGGAACAGGCCGAACATCGCGGAAATGACGTAGAGCGAGGTCAGGCTGTCGAAGAACAGGTAAAACAGCAGCGCAAATCCCTGCGCCACCGAGCCGAGCAGCAGCGTACGGATGCCACCGATCCGGTCGGCGATGAAGCCCGAACCGATCCGGCTGACGATGCCGAACCCCAGCATCAGCGACAGCATCTCGGCGCCGCGCGCCACGCCGTAACCAAGGTCGCCGCAATAGGCGACGATGTGAACCTGCGGCATCGCCATCGCCACGCAGCAGGCGATGCTCGCGAGTGACAGGATCGCGGTCAGCACGTTGATGTTGAGCTTGAGATCGATACGCGGCGGCGGCGCGTTGACATGGTTGCGCCGTTCCGCCGGTCCCATCAGCCGGCGCAGCTGCACCAGCGCGAGCGTCATCGCGATCGCGGTAAAAATCCCGATCGCGATATGGGTATGGCGCCAGCCGATGGTCTGCATGCCCCAATTCACCACCGGCGGCCAGATCGTGCCGCCGACATAATTGCCGCTCGCGGCAATGGTGACGGCAAGACCGCGGTAGCGGCTGAACCAGTGCGAGGCCTCCGCCATCAGCGGGCCGAAGGTCGCCGACGAGCTGAGACCGATGGCGAAGTGCACCAGGATGAATGTCCAGATCGACGATGACAGCCCTGCCCCGATATAGCCAAGCCCGAGAATGCCGATGCCGAACCCGATCGCGCTGACGATGCCATAGCGGTCGGCGATCTTTCCGGTGAGCACTGCGCCCGAGCCGAAGCCAAGCATCACAAAGGTGAAGGCCAGCGAAGCCGTGCCGCGGGTCGCGCCGAAGGCGCCCTGCACTTCCGGCAGCGCAACCACCACCGACCACATGCCGACACTGCCGAGCGAGCCGATCACAACGGCCACGACCAGCCGCTCCCAGGCGCGGCGCGAATCGGCAGGGAAGGGTTCGGAATCCAGGACGATCTGAGAGGAATTTTCCACGGCCCGCGCAACTTCGTCGGCCGGTGCCCCGTGGTCAAGCACCATGGCGCGATATTGGGCATGCGGTGGCAGCACGGCCACAGGGGGCTTCGACGAGGCGCGAATTCCCGCCGCAGTGCGGAATAAGGGCCCTCCATTAACTCTTTGCTAACCATACACCAGGCAAAAATTGCCCAGTGAAGTCGAGTGTCGTCAGCCGCGTAAGACGGGAGTTCCCGTGGACGCCAGTGCGGTACCTCACTTTCGGAACGGCGGCTCTTGGGCCGTTGCGCAGTCGTTTGGCGCGGGCGGGCGCCATTCGCGGGGAGAGACCGCAGCAATGGTTGACGTCACGGCAGGCACGGGCGGATCGGCGCCCAAGATCGGACTTCCGAGCCTCGACGATATCATCAAGACCCTGAAACGCGGCGATCTCGCGCTGGCCTTCGGCATCCTCACCATTCTGGTGGTGCTGATCCTGCCGCTGCCCTCGGTCATCCTCGACGTCTTCCTGGCGATCTCGATCACGCTGTCGATCCTGATTCTGATGACCTCCCTGTTCATCCAGACGCCGCTGGAATTCTCCTCTTTCCCGACGGTGCTACTGATCTCGACGATGCTGCGGCTGTCGCTCAACCTGGCATCGACCCGGCTGATCCTGTCGCGCGGCCATGAAGGGACCGACGCCGCCGGCCACGTCATCCAGGCGTTCGGCAGCTTCGTGATGGGCGGTAATTTCGTGATCGGGATTATCGTCTTCGCCATCCTGGTCATCGTCAACTTCGTCGTCATCACCAAGGGTTCGGGCCGCATCGCCGAAGTCGCTGCACGCTTCCACCTCGATTCGATGCCCGGCAAGCAGATGGCGATCGACGCCGACCTGTCCGCCGGCCTGATCGACGAGAAGGTCGCCAAGGAACGGCGCAAGGCGCTGGAAGACGAAAGCGGCTTCTTCGGCGCCATGGACGGTGCCTCGAAGTTCGTCCGCGGCGACGCCATCGCCGGCCTCCTGGTGGTGTTCATCAACGTCATCGGCGGCATCATCATCGGCGTCGCCCAGCAGGGCCTCGGCTTCGTCGAGGCGGCACAGACCTATACGACGCTGACCGTCGGCGACGGCCTGGTCACCCAGATTCCGGCGCTGATCGTCTCCACCGCCGCGGGCCTTCTGGTCTCCAAGGCCGGCGTCAGCGGCGCCGCCGACAAGGCCCTGATCCGGCAGTTCTCCGGCTATCCCCAGGCGCTCGGCATGTCGTCCGGCGTGATGCTGGTGCTGTCGATCCTGCCGGGGATCCCAATGGTTCCGTTCCTGCTGCTCGGCAGCGGCGCCGGCGCGCTCGCCTGGTGGGCGCAGAAGCAGAAGCGCATCGCCAAGGCCGAGGAAGCGAAGGCAGCCGCCGCTCCGGCCACGGCTGCAGGGGCAGCCGCCGCGGCAGCGGAAGAGCCGATCTCGAGTGCACTGAAGATCGACGATCTGAAGATCGAGCTCGGCTATGCGCTGCTGCCGCTGGTCAACGGCCCCGATGGAACCGACCGGCTGACAGACCAGATCAAGGCGCTGCGCCGCTCGCTCGCAACCGAAATGGGCTTCGTGATGCCGTCGGTGCGCATCCTCGACAATGTCCAGCTCGAGGCCAACACCTACATCATCAAGATCAAGGAAGTGGACGCCGGCACCGGCAAGATCTGGCCGAACCAGTTCATGGTCATGGACCCCGGCGGCGGCCAGGTCTCGGTGCCCGGCATCCACACCACGGAGCCGACCTTCGGCTTGCCGGCGACCTGGGTCGATGCCAGCCTGAAGGAGGAAGCCTCTCTGAAGGGCTATACGGTGGTCGACGCCGCGACTGTGCTCTCGACGCATCTGACCGAGCTGCTCAAGAACAACATGTCGGACCTGTTGTCCTACGGCGAGGTCCAGAAGCTGTTGAAGGAGCTGCCGAAGGAGCAGAGCGAGCTGGTCAAGGACATCGTGCCGAGCATGATCACCGTGTCCGGCATCCAGCGGGTGCTGCAGCTCCTGCTCGCCGAGCGCATCTCGGTCCGCGACCTCTCGACCATCCTCGAAGGCGTCGCCGACGCGCTGGCGTTCTCGCGCAACCCCGCGACCATCGTCGAGCATGTGCGTGCGCGCCTGGCGCGGCAGATCTGCGCCCAGAACACCTCGCACAACGGCTACCTGCCGCTGATCGCGCTGTCGGCGAAGTGGGAGCAGGCGTTCGCGGAGGCGCTGATCGGAACCGGCGACGAGCGCACGCTGGCGATGCAACCGTCCAAGCTCTCCGAATTCATGACCGCCGTGCGCGATGCCTTCGAGCGTGCCGCTCGCGAAGGCGAAGCGCCGGTCCTCGTCACCTCGGCCTCGATCCGGCCCTATGTGCGCTCGCTGGTCGAGCGCTTCCGGGCCCAGACAACGGTGCTTTCGCAGGCCGAAATCCATCCAAGGGCCCGGTTGAAAACGGTCGGGAGCATTTAGTTCCGCGAGCAAAAGCGGAACAAATCCGGCGAGGCGTTTTCGCCACAGGCAACCGATTTGTCGGCCGGTTGGCTGGCCGACACCGCCGCGGCATTTCAATGCCGAAATTCAGTTAACCAGCTGAAACATTTGACCATTAATCAATCCAACTAAAACTCCGATCGCGCGTCTTCACGTGTGATCACCGCTTTGTGATTACCCATTGGGAACGGAAGGGCGAATCACCACGTTTGGATCACCGAGGTTGTTGAACCTGCCTGAGCGAGGGACACACCAATTCGCGAGGCGGGGGAGACGACAGGGAGGCTCCGATGAACCACTCGATCTACAGCGCAGATCGCACGACCCATCTGAAGATCGTGGTCGTCGCACTCGTTGCAGGTATCACGGTGGCGGGTTTCGGAATCTTCGCTCGGAGCACTGGTGACGGTTACTCGCAAACCGCGCGCGTCATCAAGGCCGACAAGGTGATGACGTTTTCGAGTTCGGACAGCAACATCGTCCGCTAAGGAGTTTTGTGAATTCACGTGGTTCTTTACCAGCCCCCCAAAGGCCACGTGGATAATGAGAAGACCCCCAACTACCCCCAAGTTGACTATCGAAAACGCCCGCTCCCCACGGGCGTTTTCTTTTTTGTGCGCAGCCTCAGATGATGCGCTGGTCGCGGTGAGCCGTCGCCCGAGTTCGATGCCGTATCCCGAATGTAAATTTCAAGCAGCCGCTGCTTTGCTCGAAATTGCATCTTTTGGAACTCTCTCACATCGTTTGGGTTGAATCCTTTCGGGCCTGCCGGGAGGAGAAAGTGTCGAAAGCTCGCGAGATTTGCCGGGCATTGTTTGCGATCGTCGCCACAGCGGTTATTGCGGCATCGTCTGCAAATCCAGCCTACGCCGCGCGTGGCGGTGGAGGACACGGTGGCGGCGGCGGTGGCTTCCACGGTGGAGGTGGAGGCTTCCATGGCGGTGGTGGTTTTCACGGTGGCGGCGGTGGCTTCCATGGCGGAGGTGGTGGATTCCACGGTGGCGGTGGCTTCCATGGTGGAGGTTTCCACGGGGGTGGTGTCCGCGTTGGAGGATTTCACGGCGGCGGCCTCCGCGTCGGCGGATTTCACGGTGGTGGATTTCATGGCGGCAGCGCTCATGCCTTTCGCGCAACTCCGAGAGCAGCACGCGGTTCCAGCGCGCATCGCTTCCAAGCCCGCTCTGTCGGCGGCCGCAGTGCGCGCGTTTCTCAAAGGTCAGTCGCCGGCCGCCACGCTTTTTCAAGCCGCGCGATTCAGCGCAATGCCACCGCGGTGAACCGCTCACTGTCCTCGCGGCGGATCGCGACGGCTCTGCACAGAACGGGTGGATTGCGAGATCCAATGACCCGCGCTGCCGTAACGGCAGCCGCCGCAGGAGCGGTGCTAGGCCGCCACAATGGCGGCCTGTGGTGGCGTCACGCCCATGGCGGCTTCGGATGGGTCGGTCCGGTGTTCTGGCCCTATGCCTATTATGACCTCTACGATTATGCGTGGTGGGGTGGTGGATACGATCCCTACTTTTGGGATTATGGCTATGGCGATCTCTATGCCGGCCTTTTCGGCCCTTACGGTTATGACGCCCTAAGCGGTTATGCCGACTATTTGCCGGGCTACGCGGGATCTCGGCAGGCCTTCGATGCAAGCGGTACGACCGCAAGCGGCAAAGCGACGACGGCCATCGCCGACATGTGCGGCAGCGACAGTCGGGATATCGCCGGCTTCCCCATCGAGCAATTCCGCACAGCGATTGAACCCGATAGCGAGCAGAGCGCCGCGCTCGACGAACTCGCCGCTGCCTCGCAAAAAGCGTCCGAAATCATTCGCAACTCATGCCCGAAGGACGTCGCACTGACAGCCCCCAGCCGTCTTGCCGAGATGCAACAACGCGTGCGGGCCATGCTCGACGCCGTCAACATATTGAAGCCGGCGCTCGACAAGTTCTACGGACTGTTGAGCGATGATCAGAAGGCCAAGGTGACCGCACTGGCCGCGGATCGTCAGCCGCCTGAGCGTGAAGACGTCGCCAATGGCAACTGCAATGGGGCGCAACCGACCGCTACGGATTGGCCGGGTGACCTGATCGAACGCAGTGTGAGGCCGACCGATGCGCAGCAGACCAGCCTCAAGGCGTTGCAGGACGCCACAGCCAAGGCGGCAGAGATTCTGAGATCATCCTGTCCTCCGACTGACGCGCGCACGCCACCCGCGCGCCTTGCGGCCGTTCAGGCAAGATTGGATGCGATGCTCCAGGCGATTGGAACGGTACAGCCGGCCTTGAACAGTTTTTACGGTTCGCTCAGTGACGAACAGAAGGCGGCCTTCGATGCCATCGGGCCTGAGCGGAACGGAGTAAAAGCAGCTGCTGCCGACAACGGCGAGCATCCACGGCATCACCGCCGCCACCACCATTATGGCTATAGCGTAAGGGGTATGATCTTCCACATGATGGGC
>Ga0335072_10012601_pt1 | contig 12071 bp, 9 predicted proteins | sample Lox_Sample_21_FD_206725 | JGI IMG/M metagenome (GOLD analysis project Ga0335072, IMG submission 206725) | Soil microbial communities from Loxahatchee National Wildlife Refuge, Florida, United States - Lox_Sample_2.1 | ecosystem: Environmental > Terrestrial > Soil > Wetlands | place: USA: Florida...
CGGCGACTATGGGTCTGCGGGAAACGCCGAAGTGGTGTTCTACAAGACGCTGCCCAGGAACTTTGTCCAAGTGGATAGTGGCATGTACCAGTTTGCCCGATTCGTGTTCGGCGCATCGCGGAAGTTGGGCACCGGCAACCTACTGTATGGCGGGGAGGCGTATCACGATGGTGGTCCTTGGGTTCATCCGGACAATTACTACAGGTTCAATGGTCTTCTGACTTACAGCCAGGGCACAGACGACAAGGGTTCCAGCATCACAGCGCACGGTTACGCTGGAATCCGATGGAACTCGAGCGATCAGCTACCGTACACGGCAATTCCTATTGTGGGTTTCTTCGGTGCTCTGGACCCGACCGATGGCGGACATTCCCATCGTTACAGCCTGCAGGGCGAATGGCATCAGCAGAGAGCCAGTTCAGTTACGAAAATCATGGCATACGGGTTCTATTACGATCTCAACCTGTTCTCCAACTTTACCTACTACCTTGTCGATCCCTACAGGGGAGATCAGTTCGAACAACAGGACCGGCGCTGGGTGGCCGGCTTTGACCTGCGGCACACGATCTTCAGTGAATGGTACGACCGCAAGATTGAAACCACGTTCGGCATGCAACTGCGCAACGATTGGATCCACAACGGCCTCTACCGGTCGGAGGATCGTGTGCGTACAAGCAAGACAGATTACACGGCTAACGATCAGGACGACTGCGATGCCGCCGGCAACTGCTCTACTCTCGACCAGGTGGCCGTCCTGCCCGCTGCCACGGACTTGAACAAATTCACTGAGACTATCGTGAGCCCATGGGTGAGCAGCAAAATCCAGTGGACGAGTAAATTCCGCTCTGTTCTTGGCTTGCGCGGTGACTATGGCAAAGGGATTCTCACCAGCTTTTCGAACCCCACCAATCCCAATTTCCCTAACGATCCATATCCGGCCAATGTCAATCCCAATTCCGGCCAGTCCACGGCCAAGTTTTTGCCGAGTCCCAAAGCAAGTTTGATCTTCGGCCCGTGGGCCAACACCGAGTTTTATCTGCAGGGCGGATTCAGCTACCACACCAATGATGTGCGTGGCTCGACGCAACTCTACGAACCGGTTTCGCCGGATAATCCTTACTACAACACGCCTGTCTACGATATGCCGAACCCTAATAAAATTTCCTTTCTGGTACAAACAAAAGGCGGAGAAGTCGGCGTGCGCACTGCAGCCGTCCCGCATCTGCAGAGCACGGTTGAGATCTGGTATCTGCACAGCAATTCCGAGCTTCTGCAGGATGGCGACACCGGAGGCACGAGTCCCTCTGCGCAGCCGAGCAATCGCTATGGCTTCGAAGTTGGAAACTACTACACACCGTCGGAACACTGGGTGTTTGATGCGGACTTCGCGGACTCGCGCGCACTTTTCACAGAAAACGATCCAGACGACTCAACGTTTTACTCCTACAACTCAACGACGAGTTCTTATCGGCTCTGCTCGAAGAACTCAAATTGCCATGGGGTTGGGCTGGGGCCGAATCCCTATCAGCAAAGTCCGTACGGCAAGGAGGTGCCGGAAGCGGTTCGCTGGGTAGTTGCAGCGGGTGCGACGATGCAGGATATGAGAGGCTTTTCGGCGAGTCTGCGGCTGCGCTACTTCGGACCGCGGCCGTTGACCTCGGACGCACTCTATAGCTCACCCTCAACGGCGTTGGTGAATCTCGGAGCGACGTACAAATTCAACAAGAGTTGGAGCCTTGTGAGCGAAGTATTGAATGTATTCAACCGCCGCGATCATGACGTTGACTATGCCTACGTGTCGCAGATAACGCCGGCAAGCGGGCTGGGGCTGCCGGCTATGCCGCCAACAACATTAATGGGGCAAGAGGCGGTTGCGGATGCTATCAATGCGAATGCGGCGTTCACGCGTGTGATGCATCCCGTCGAACCGATTCAGGCGCGATTCACATTACGTTATAGTTTTGGCCGTTGAGGGTCAGCTGAGCTATTACGCTGAACTGGTCGGCCCTCAAACACGCAATGAACCAGAGCCCCATCTTCAAAAGTCCGACAGCCCGCAGGGGCTTCTTTGGCATACCCTCAGGAGCAATGAGTTCTCGCTGAAGATCCAAGCGCATGCGGCGCAATAAAGTATGGCCTAAGGGCTCTGTGCCGAAGCCAAACCAAGCCAGCGGCTGACCGCAGGTATCCGCGAGAAGATGGCTTTCTCCGGAACCAGCACCAAGGCAAGTGAGATGGCCATCTCGGGCAGGTAGATCGCCAACGTCATGATCGCACCCACCAACGCTAAGGCCCAGCGCGGCTTTCCCTCGGCAGTAGTACGCCACCCGTTTCCGTAAATTTCAAAGAAGATTTTGCAGGAAATCAGGTAAGAAATAAGAGTGTGCGGGTCAGTTCAATGCTCGAAATCGATAACCAGTGTTGTCAGTTAATGTTTCTATCTGGTAGTCCGAACCAGCGATGGACCGATTGCTCAACGACAACTCCATCGGCCTCCCCTCCCGTGGCCCAGGCGACGAATCCGTCCGGGCGGATGAGAAGTGAAGATAAACCCTTGTCATCCTTCGCTCGTGCGCTTACGTAGCGCAATCTGTTTTGCAGCCCTGCACAGGCAGCTGCCAACGATGCGCTGGATCTGAAATCGAGTAGCACGCCGCGTCCGTCGTGAAGCAGATCACCGAGACGGCCGCCGTCTTCAAATTCGAAATCCGGGGCGCTGTATCCAATCAATGGATGTCCGTCACCGAGGTTGTAGTGCGTGGAAACGCCCGAGATCTTTTCAACAAAGTAATTCGTGCCATCCTTTGTAGCGATCAGATCGCGAATCACTGCTGCAATGGCCCGTGCATGCGGATCAGGCCGAATGACAGCAACTTGGGCACGCGTCCAACTGAGAACCCACTCGCCGATCGGATGGCGCTCCGCAGTGTAAGTGTCGAGCAAATCATCAGGCGCCCAGCCTTTGATGACAGCTGCGAGTTTCCAGCCAAGATTCATGGCGTCGCCCAGACCGGCGTTCATTCCTTGCCCGCCGAACGGCGAGTGAACATGGGCAGCGTCCCCGGCAAGCAGAATACGGCCTTTGCGATATGTCGTCGCCTGCCGGGACCGGTCGGTGTAGCTGGTGGCGATTTCGACAGATTTGAGCTTAACTTTTGTTCCAGAAACCCGCTGCAGCATCGACTGCAGGCCTTCGAGCGTGATCTCGGAGGAGCGATCAAAGTGACCGCCATCAAAATCGACGAGGCCAACTCGTCCCGGCGCCGGTCCATGCGTGTACATACCACGCGGCGTCAGGTTGAATCCGGAAGCCAAACCGTCCAAGTCCTCGAATTCCACGATAGCCATGTAGCCGGTCAGTTCAGGATCGGTGCCATCGAACTCGAATCCAGCGACTTTTCGTACCGTGCTTCGTCCTCCATCGCATCCAACGAGCCACCTCGCTTCGAACTCTCCGTGGCTTGTCCGCGCAAGAACACGATCTGTGCCTTCGGTGAAATCGAAGATTTCATGTCCCAGACGCATGTCGACGCCAAGCTGTTTTGCTCGATCGGCCAGAATGCATTCGAGTGCTTCGAGGCTCACCATTCCGCCGCCGACCGATGGACCGGGAATGATCCACTGATGACCTGAGAAATCTACCTTGCTCGCATCAAGCATGATTCCAGCGAAGTGGCCGGCGAATCGAGGCGCCGAAGCGGGCGGAGCGGATACCTTTCCTTCGCCGGTGAACTGCATCCCAGGACGTTCGCCCCCCATCCAACCAATCGAGGCAGCTTTCACATCATTCAAGAGACCGCGTCGATAAAAGGCCTCAGCCGACGGAAAGTTGAGTCCGCGTGCTCCCATCCATCCGCGCTTAAGTGGCGTACTTGGATCTTCGTTCTTCTCGAGCAGCAGCACAGAGCTACCAGCGAGGCGCAGCTCGCAGGCAAGAAACAGTCCCACCGGACCTCCGCCCGCAATAATGGCGTCATATTGCATTGTCACTTCTCACCCCAAGAGTGTACGAAGAACGATCTGAAGAGGTTCCGGGAAGACTTTCATTGTTTCAGTATGTGGTCGCCGGGGCGGTCTTTACGTAGGATGATTTTATCGAGCGTGCTCTGGCCAGATGAGTGGATCGATATATCTGGGCGCGTCTGCGATTCCGGATAGGTATAGTTGCGGACGCTGCGGTGAGCAGCCGACAATATTGCCGTAGGAAAAAGAGCGCATGCAGAGTCGACGTGACTTTTTGAAACTGGCCGCCATGCTGTCCGGCGCCACAGCCGCATCCGGATTCATTCCCGAATCGATTCAGCGCGCCTACGCAATTGCGCCCGAACCCGGCTCCACATTTCTTGATGCAGAACACATCGTGATTCTGATGCAGGAAAACCGCTCATTCGATCATACTCTGGGCACGCTTCGGGGAGTTCGCGGATTCAACGACCCCCGAGCGATGCGTCTGCCGAACGGCAATTCGGTGTTCGTGCAGACCGCTGCTTCGGGAGAGTCCTATGCTCCCTGGCGACTGGACATCAAAGACACCAAAATCACGTGGATGGGTTCTATTCCACATTCACGGAACAGCCAGGTAGACGCCTGGAACCAAGGCCGGCATGACGGATGGATCGATGCAAAGCGTTCTGGCAACCATGAATATTCTTCTGTTCCGATGACCATGGGGCACTACACCCGAGAGGATCTTCCTTTCTATTACGCGCTTGCCGACGCCTTTACGGTGTGCGATCAGAACTACTGCGCCGTGATGACCAGCACAACTCCCAACCGCAGCACCTTCTGGACGGGAACAATTCGTGACAGGCAGGCCACAGATTCAAAGGTCTACATGCGCAACGATGAGTTTTTCCGTCTGCAAATGCCATGGAAGACTTATCCTGAGCGCCTGCAGGAGTCAGGAGTCAGTTGGAAGTTTTATCAGAATGAGCTTACCTTTTCAGGACTTACCGGCGACCATGATGCCTGGCTGGGTAACTTCGGCACCAATGTTTTAGAATGCTTTGCGGCCTATAATATCGAAGCTTATCCCGGCTTTCCGCTCACCATACAAGCGCGTGTCGATGCGCAGGCCGCGCAGATTGCACACCTGCAGAGCGAGGCATCCAGAGAGACTGATCCCAAGGCAGTCGCATTGCTTAATGAGCGGATTGACAGTGCGAAAAGCCGCATCGCGGAGTTGCAGGCACAGCTCGCAAGCGCAGGCGCTGGCCGCTACAACCAACTGTCTGGCACGCAGCGGGCACTGCATCATGCAGCCTTTGTAACGAATGCCGCAAACCCCGATTATCACGAATTGGAAGAACTCTCATTCACGGACGACGGCAAGCAACAGTCAATGGTCGTGCCCAAAGGTGACATCCTCTACCAGTTCCGCAAGGACGTGAATGAGGGGAAACTTCCCGCAATTTCATGGCTGAGCTCGCCGGAGAAGTTCTCAGATCATCCGACATCGCCCTGGTACGGGGCATGGTATGTCTCCGAGGTTATGGATATTCTGACGAAGAACCCCGAGGTCTGGAAGAAGACGATCTTCATTCTCACGTACGACGAAAATGACGGCTATTTCGATCATGCGCCATCGTTTGTGGCAGCTGATCCCAAGCGACCGGAGACCGGTGGTGCGTCGGCGGGAATCGACACCGGAATCGAGTACACGTCCGTTCAAGACGAGCTCGCACAGGGCGTCGCGCAAAGAGAGGCGCGTTCAGGCCCTATCGGCATGGGCTTTCGGGTGCCGATGATCATTGCTTCTCCGTGGACGCGCGGTGGGTGGGTCAACTCGCAGCTGTTCGATCACACTTCTACACTTATGTTCTTGGAGAACTTCATCGAGAAGAAGTTCGGCAAAACGGTGAAGGAGGACAACATCAGTGCATGGCGGCGCGCCGTGTCCGGCAACCTCGCTTCCGTCTTCCGGCCATACGATAGTGAAGGGCCGCAGCTCGACTATTTGAATCGAGACAAGTTTGTCATCGGCATTGAGCAGGCGCGATACAAGGAAATCCCATCAAATTACAAAAAGTTGGACGCCGCTCAAATCAAGGACATCAATCAGAGTGCGCAGCAATCGCGGTTCGCCTCGCACCAGGAGCCTGGCACAAAGCCAGCGTGCGCGCTTCCTTATGAGCTGTATGCAGAGGGTGGAATATCTCCCGATGGAACAAACTTTGCACTGCAGCTGACAGCCGGAGACACTGTACATGGGAGTAGCACTGCGGGCGCGCCATTCAATGTCTACTTACGTAATCTGAATGACCTGTCGCACGGCGGGTTCCGAGCTGCGACCTATGCTGTCAAGGCAGGGGATACGCTTCGCCCGCAGTTTCCCCTATCTCTTTTTTCCGGTTCGAAGTATTCCGTCGAAGTGCACGCGCCGAATGGATTTTATCGCTCCTTCACGGGTGCGGCGGGTGCTGTACCTGTGCAGGTTCGTACAGAATACGAGAAGAAAGGATCAGGACTGACGGGAAACGTCGCAATTCATCTGCACAATGCCAATCAGAAAAGGCTGACGGTCACGATAGCCGAAAATGCCTACCGAACTGGCAGCGTCCGCAAGGTACTCGATCCCAGTCATGCGGCAACAGTCGTGCTGCACTTGAAAGAAAGTCATGGCTGGTATGACTTCACCGTGAAAGTGGACGGATCGGAAACGGAATCGCGCTTTGCCGGCCGAGTGGAGACTGGACGGCCGAGTCTAACCGATCCATTGATGGGGAAGTCTGTTTGACGCTCTCGGCGCAGCCTATTCAGCTCCCAAAAGGATCTGCAACAGGTCAGACTGCACGGACAAGGTCACACGAGAAATTGATGCCTGTTCTCCGAGGCCCAATGTTCAATAGAAATCGGCTTCCTTCTCAGGATTTGTTCCACGCTGTCTGTTGTCGCCGCGAGACGGCCTTCGCGAATGGCACGCCACAATGCGACGTGGGCTTCGGTCTCCTCTCGAGATCCGCTCACGGCCAAATATCGCTCGCGCGCCTCATCATCCGAAATCACCTGGTACTGCAAAGTCCGCCCAATCGCGGTTGCGATGACCTGGGTTGCTTCTCGAAATGTCAGCGAAGCTGGTCCGGTGATCGGAAGAATCTGGCCTGCATATTTCTCTTCAAGCAGAGCGGCGACTGACACCGCTGCGATATCTTCGGAGTGAATAAAGGGACGATGCCCGTCTCCAGTTGAGGAGCGTACGATGCCCTCTGTTTTGATCGCATGCGCCCAGGCAACCAGATTGTTCATGAAGCCGGTAGGACGGACAAAGGTGAATGCAGCGCCCGATCTCCGAATGGCTGCCTCGCCCTGTTCGTGCCAGGCGCCGATGGCAAGGCCATGCTCCACGTCGAGCGACGAGAGCTTGACGATCCGCCTGACGCCCTCTTCCCGGGCGATGGTTGCGGCAGCCGAATCTCGCACGGGGATTTCAGGTCCAACATTTACCAGAAATAGAATCTTTGAACCACGAAGAGCCTGACGTGTGGTCGTGGGATCCGCGAGGTCGCCTGAATAGACATCGACACGGTCTCCAAATAGCACGCGTGCCTTTGCCTCGCTCCTCACAAGTATCCGCGGACGGATTTCCCGATCAAGCAACTGTCTTACAACCCTTGCACCGACATCGCCGGTAGCACCCGTAATTAGATAGGTCATTCGCTTCTCGCTCCAGAAGGCGGCTTTTCGGTCGTCCTGCCTTGCCTTCATAGAAGAGACTACTGTCAGTCGAAGCAATGTCTACTCGCGTTCGGCATAGAGGCGCGAAGTCGATGGCTTCTTGGTGAATACGCAACTTGTTGAAAGAAAGCTCACATTTCGAGATAGACTTGCCGTCATGACGAGAAAGTCCCAGCAGAAGCCGGCAAGGCGGCGAAAGCCAACTCAACTAAGAGCGCAGACCACTGTGGCGGCGATGCTGGAAGCGGTCGTGAGGCTGCTCAAACAGGGAGGCATCTCATCGATCACCACAAACCGCATCGCGGAAAAAGCCGGAGTCAGCATCGGTTCCGTCTACCAGTACTTTCCGAACAAGCAAGCAATCTTCCTTGCTTTGCATGAGCAGCACATTCGCGAAGTGGATCGGGTGATGCACGCGAAAATCAATGACAATGCCGACGAGCCGCTCGATCGGCTCATTTCTTCACTGATTGATGGCATGATTGAGATCCATGCCGCCGATCCCGCACTTTCGGTTCTCCTCGATTCAGAAGTCCCGCACCGGGCAGATGGATCGCGGGAGTTTTCGATCAGACTACATGGCGAATTTCGAAAGGCACTTGTCCCGCATGCAAAGGCGCTTGGCGGACAAACGAAACTGGACTCACGGGCCTTTCTGCTAGGGAACATGGTAGAAGCCATTGGCCACGCTCTTGTGTTGCGACGCCCGCCGGGCCTTTCGCTTCGCAGTGCGAGAGTCGAAGCATCCCGGGCAATTCTGGCCGCATTGACACGCTGATGTGCGCTTTCGTGCCGGCGCCAGAAGAGGCGATCGGGCTGGGATTTTCGTAGAATAGCGGGCTCTTAGGCTTTTGGGAGTTTTTTCGGTCAGGAGCGCTGATCCTTAATTTCATAAATGGAGACTGAGCCGGCGATCTTGTGACAGATAACACGCGAGACGCTATCAAGCATCCGCTTGACAAATCCATGGATTTAATCAATCATATGCTTGATAGAGGAAATCAACTCCAGCTCGTTAAAGGCTGTTCAGAATGAACAATGACATCAATGGATTCCATCATCTCGGAATCATCAGCCGGAACATGGAGGCGGCCGTAAGCCGGTACGAACGGCTCGGCTTTCGTTTCACGCCGCTCTCGGTCCCGAGAATTCCCCTGGGTTCCGGGGCTGTTCCCGAACCCATTGGAGCGGGGAACCGCTGCGCAATTTTCAGGGATAGCTATTTGGAAATTCTGGCTGTAATCGATTCAGATCGGTGGAATTCAATAACTCCTGAACAACGTGGTCCGTTTGACCTCGATGAACCTCTTGGCCGCTATGAGGGCTTGCATGTGCTTCACCTGGGCACCGAGGATCTGGAGCGAGTTCGCGCGAGACTCATAAGAGATGGCCTCCATCCATCTGATATTCATGCATTCCAGCGTCTCGTGGATACGCCCGATGGCCCCAGAATGATGCGGGCTCGAACCCTTTCTTTTCCACGAGGAACCAATCCGGAAGCGCTTTTTCAGATTGCGCAACATGAAACGCCGGAACTAGTGTTGCAGCCACGCTATATGGAGCACCCGAATGGCGCGATCTCGATCAAGGAAGTGATCGTATGCGTGCACGAGCCAGATGAAGTTTCCAGAAGATATGGAACGTACACGAATCGGCCGGTACAACGGCTAGGCCATGCACGGGTCATAGAATTCGGGCAGTCGCGAATTATCGTTGTCCCTCCGGACCATATCGAGCAAGTCCTGCCGGGCCATACGGCACTGGTAGTTCCATTCCTGGCGGGCCTGACGATCTCTTCCCATCTCCACATCACTAGACGCCTGCTCGAAGAGCGGGCGATTGCCTTCCAGATGCATGAGAACCGCATCCTGGTGCAGGCGAAAGATGGCTACGGCGCGGCGGTCCTCTTTGAGAATGCGGTCTCAGATTCATAAGCTAAGGTTCCAGGATGCATTAATGAGGGATGGCCAATGACTCAGGCAAGAAGGACAAAAACTGCTGGATCGAGTCCGACGAGTTCGAAGGGAGTTGAACCGCGGACAAGGCTCCACGCTGATGTGAGAAGCAAGATGATCGTGGAAGCTGCCTTCAGGGCTATTGCGAAAGACGGATTTGAGGGATTGCGAACACGAGACATAGCCGCACTGGTCGGTATTAATAGTGCTACGTTACACCATCACTTTCCGACCAAGGATGATCTCATCGCAGCGGTCGCCAGCCATCTTCAAAGCCATTTTCGTCTCGAAAAGACACCGGCAGTAGCAGGCGAGAGTGCAGCAGATGCACTTGAGCGCCAATTCAAGGACGCCGTGTTTTACTTCCAGCGCCGGCCGGAGATGATTGCGGTGTATCGCGAATTTGTGAGCCGCGCGCCGCGCGATCGAATGATTCGAAAGCTGGTTCAACAATTGCACGACGGCTGGCGGCAAGATGTCGGCGAAATCCTCAAGAGAGGCGAACTGGATGGTTCATTTCGCGCGGACCTCAATCGAGATGCCGCTTGTGCCCTTATCATCAGCGCAGTGTGGGGACTGATTGCTCAGGTTTTCCGATCCGTGGATGATTTCGCGGCGGGGTTTCACGAACTTGCCAGGTGGATGAAAGTAGGCCAAGGGAGCATGGCATGACAGCGAAGCAGGCACAACCTGATTATGGCGTGGATGCGCCGGGCGTCATGCGAGCCTTCTTCCTCGCAGGATTTGCATGCCTTCTATTCGCGACTTTTGCCCCGCGAATCGTCCACATCGGTCCGGTCAGTATCAACGCGCGCAGTTTCTTCTGGCCAGCTGGTTTTCTGATCGGCGAAGGCCTGTTATTCCTGCTTTATGTGAAATTTGGAAAATCCCGCCACCGCGATCTCATGCTCGGGATGCACCGATGGCGGGGCGACGAGAACGTGCTCGATGTGGGCTGCGGCCGCGGATTGCTCATCGCAGGCGTAGCGAAACGAATCGCCGAGCTGAACGGCGGCGGCCGGGCAACAGGTATCGACATCTGGTCGAACACCGACATGGCTGGAAACTCAGCCGCCGCCACTGAACGGAACCTTCAGCTCGAAGGGGTTGCACAGCTATGTACGCTTGTGAGCATGCCGGCACAGGAGATGCCTTTCGCGGACGCTAGCTTCGATCTGGTTGTCTCGAATCTCTGCCTGCACAACATCTACGACCGCGATGCACGGCATCGCGCTCTCGATCAGATCGCTCGGGTGCTCAAACCGGGCGGAACCGCCATCCTCTCGGATTACAAGCTCACTGGTCAGTACGCGCTTCAACTCCGCGTGCTTGGATTCTCGGTGGAGAAGCGCCGTGGGAGCTTCCTTACCACATTTCCTCCGCTCACGGTCATCATCGGGCGCAAGCCCATGTAGAGGAATGGTCGGGTTGGTCGCTGGTTCAGTCAAACCTTTGGGCGAGTCGGTCTTACACTCTCACGGCTCACTCTTCTTCGGTCTGGGTGATCAGGTAGCGCTCGTAGCCGATCTCATGGATCTGATGAACCTGCGCTTCCAGCCAGTCGACATGCCTCTCTTCGTCCCTCAGCAACTTCACAAAGAGATCGCGGGAGCCGTTGTCGCTGTTTTCGACGCACACTTTGATGGATTCGTTGTAGGAGGCTACTGCTTCGTGCTCGAGGCCGAGATCTGACTCAATCATCTCTTTGACGGATTTGCCAATCGTCAGCGACACTGGTTCCATCTTAGGAATACCATCGAGAAACAAGATGCGCTCCATGAGCGATTCTGCATGTCGCATTTCGTCGATCGACTGCTTCTTAATGTACTTCGAGTATTTTTTGTAGCCCCAGTTCTCCGCCATCTCGGCGTGCAGGAAGTACTGATTGATCGCGGTTAATTCGTCACGGAGTGCCTGATTCAATTGCTCAAGAACCTTTGGATTTCCTTTCATAGACCCACCTTAAAATGGAGTTCCTAAAATTGAGTTCTGCGTTTGCACCATAGGCTAACACCGTGGATTCACCTTGGTTGACAGCACTCATAGAATAGCCGTGCATGGATCGTTCATGACTGGTTATATCCGTGTAGGTTCAAAAGACAAATCAGTGTGGGATTCAATGAAGCGCAGGACTGTCCGATCATTTGTGCAGGTGGACCAGTGAGCGCAGAGCGAATCAATATGCCGTCTTCGAGTTTGGCTCTGTACGGAAGACCGCTCACCTGACATCTATGAACGATAGAGATCATCAACCGGGATGATGGCAGCCGAGCATCTGTATCCCTAAAACGTGAAAGTCGTCGATCCAACTACGGTACGCGCAGCCCCGTAGGCGCAGTCCACGTTGCTGTAACAGCCGTCCACATACCTGCGATTCCCGATGTTCTTGGCGTTGACGGCGAAGCGCCAGCGTTCGCGGGTATAGTCCAGGGCGCCATCGAA
>Ga0335072_10012602_pt1 | contig 12071 bp, 3 predicted proteins | sample Lox_Sample_21_FD_206725 | JGI IMG/M metagenome (GOLD analysis project Ga0335072, IMG submission 206725) | Soil microbial communities from Loxahatchee National Wildlife Refuge, Florida, United States - Lox_Sample_2.1 | ecosystem: Environmental > Terrestrial > Soil > Wetlands | place: USA: Florida...
CGTCGAGCGGCAAATTGCGTCGCAGCGAAACGCGCGAGCTTTTCATCGCCGGGAAATTGGGGAAGAAGGCGGCGCCGCTGTGGGTCCAGATCGCGAAGCTGGGGATGCGGGGTGCTCCGCGGCGAGCCTGGTCGATCATCAAGAGAGGCGCCACAAAAGCAATCCAGCTGCTGTATGCGGCCTACGTTCTCGCATCATTCGGCGTGGGGCTGTTTTTCCTGTGGCTGCTGGAATCGGTCACGCCGAACCGGGTTCCCGCCGGCCGTCTCTTGCGTTCCGCAGCGAGGCTGATGCTCTATATCGCGGGGATTCCGGTGCAGGTGGAAGGGAAGGAAACGCTCGAGGAAGCAGCGAGGGGCGGCGCGTGTATCTTCGCGCCGAATCATTCAAGCTACGTCGATGTGCTGGTGACGGTTGCGTTGCTTCCGGCGGGCGCGCGGTTCGTCGCGAAGGGCGAAACGCTCAAGATGCCGCTCATCGGATCGATCGTGCGGCGCACGGGGCAGTTCGCTTTCGACCGAGGCGACCCGGAGGAACGGATCAAGCTCGCGCGGGAAATCGATGAGGCGCTGCTTCGCGGCGAGTCGGTCGCGATTTATCCCGAGGGCACATTCACTCCAGCCGTCGGGATCAGGCCCTTTCATCTCGGAGCGTTCAAGGCCTCGGCCATCACGCAAAGGCCGATTTGCCCCGTCTCCATCCGGGGTGCGCGCGGGATTCTCCGTGACGAAACGCGCTTGCCGAAACCCGGAAAAATCTCCGTCACGTTCGGCCCACTGGTGACGCCGACGCCCGGCGTGGGCGACGATTGGCACGAGGTCGTGCGGCTGCGCGACGAAACGCGAGCCATCATTTCGCAAAATACCGGCGAGCCGCTGCTCTAATCCGGCCGGGGCGTGCAGGAGGCCGTCGGCCCCGGAATCACGCGAGAATGTTTTCGACCAGACTGGTCACGTGCTCGGCGATCGACGGCGCCGAGGTGAGTCCGGGTGACTCGATGCCCATGAGCTGCACGACGCGCGGAAATTCGGGGTCGGTCTCGATGATGAAGTCGGCCATGCCCTTTCCATGCGCGTGCACCGAAGGTGACGAGGGCGGGACGAGCTTGGGCCGTATCCCGGAATACGCTTGGACGAAATCGGAAGGCTCGATGCCGGGCAGAAGGAGCGCGGCGCTCTTGGCGAAGTCCTCGACCGGCTCGCGATTGCTTTCGTAATCGTTCTTGTCGTCGATGTATCGCGCGGTCGGTCCGACGAGCACGTTGCCCCACAAGGTTTTCGTCAGGTGCGTGCCGAGGCTCAGCCCGGCGGGATGAGGCAGCGGATACACGAGGCCGCGCACCCAATCCTGTTTCGCGCGCACGATCTCGCAGTACTCGCCGCGCACGGGATAAATCTTGTGCCGTGCCATGCTCGATCCGAGCATCGCCGCGACTTCGTCGGCGAAAAGGCCGGCGCTATTGATCAGGCAGCGCGCTTCGATTTCTCCGGCAGTGCTCGTCACACGAATCCCATCGGGCGTGGCTTCGAGCCGCTCCACTTTCGCGTGATTCAGGATGTAGGCGCCGTTGGCGGTGGCGAGCCTCGCGAAGGCCTTGACGAAATCCTCGCTCGAAAGGATTCCGGTTGAGGAAACCTCGAGCGCGGCGAAACCTTCGACGTGAGGTTCGCGTGCGCGGATCGCGGCGCGGTCGATGATGCGCAGGCCCTCGACGCCGTTCGCGCAGCCGTTTTCCATCAGCGCGGTCAGCTCTTTCACCTCATCCTGCGACGAAGCCACCACGATTTTCCCGATCCTGTGGTGGGGAACGCCGTGCGCCGTGCAGAATTCGTAGCAGAGCTGGTTCCCGCGAACGCAGTGCCGCGCCTTAAGCGATGCCGGCGTGTAGTAAATGCCCGAATGAATCACACCGCTGTTGCGCGTGCTCGTGAGCATGCCGACCTTCGGCAGCGCCTCGAGGACGAAAACATCGTCCCAGCGGGACGAAAGCGCATGCGCAATCGCGCACCCCACAACCCCGCCGCCAATAATTACGATATTTGCCTGATCCATGGTCACGACTTTGAATTATAAGTCGCATACCTCACTGCGCGGAGCGAGCTTCTCACGTGCGATGCCAGCGATACACCATGATCTCGCCGGCGTCCGGCGCGGGCGAGACGTATACGAGCTGGGCCCTCGGATCGGGAATCCCGTGAGCGAGCCATTCTGCATAGTACTGCGTGTATTGTTCGTCCCGCCGCAAGACGATGTAGTCCACGTGATCCGTATCGAGAAAGCGAAGCGCCGTCTCGCCGCTGCAATATGGAAAGTAAGCGAATTCCGCGTCGGCATGGAACGCGAGCGGAACGGTAAGATCCATCACCTTCACCGGAGAGTGTTGTTGCTTCTCGATCCATTCGCCCGCTTCTTTCGAAGCGAGAGTGGATGGAGAGCTTTGAGAAAACTCGAACAAAGACCGGACACCATTCACCGAATAGATCAGCAGCGCCAGTGCGAATAGCGTGGAAACACTCACGCCGATAACCGCCGGATCGATCCGCCGCCATCCAAGCGCCTTGCCGGACTCCGCGCCCCAGGCTGCGACGAAAAGGAGCCCGTTTGCCGCCGGTATAAGCATGATCGGGACGAGGAGAAAGTAGAATCGTGGATATACCCAGAGAGTTGTAAACGTGGCCACAATCGGCGTCGCGGCAATGATCGCAACGAACGCAAGGCGCGAAGCGTTTTCTCGCTTCCACGGCCGTCGAACGGCGCCCAGAAGGGCCAGCGCTGGTAAGAACGGCGCCCCCGACCATCTTTTCGAAAGCTGGTCGAGAGCCGCGGGTACGTTGTGAAATATGGCGTGAACGACGATGTATGCGAACTCTCTGGAAGTCAGACGAGTGTTGCGGATAACGTCCGCGTTCGTGCGCATCCAGGTGCCGGTTCGTTCGGCGCTCAGATTCACAGCGTGATCGCCCCATTTCTCGGGCCACGGCTGCCACGACTCGGCGTTCGGTTCCGGGGACGGGTCGTCGTGTTCGGAACTTGATAGAGTATGATCCGCCTTGAAATTCCCTTTTGCGAACATCGCTCGGTCCGCCATGGCCAGCATGATGGTGGTTTTGGCGGTGAGCTGAATTCGGCCCGTATATTTGTACAGAAGGGCAACCTCCGGCAAGGTGAGCAGCGAAAACACCACGAGTGCCGCGAAGGCGCGCTTGCACTTATCTCCAAGGTCGTCCGCAGTAACGAAGAAGACGGACACTACCGTGACTCCGAATGGCAACAGAGCCTCGGGACGGAGCAGATAAGCAACGCCGAACACTCCTCCGATCAAACACCATTTGGGAATCGACGGGCGATCGAATGCGGTCAACACCAAATACACTGCCGTGAGAATCAGGGTGAGATAAGGGCCTTCCGAGAGGACAGCGAACGAAAGATTCACGAGCAAGGGATTCGCTATGGCGAGCGCCGTTGCGATGATCGCCGCGCGACGGCCGAAGAGTCGCGCCGTGATGCCAAACACAGGCAACGGAAGCAGCGCCCCGGCGATGAGAGCGACCAACCTTCCGGCCTGCATGTAGTCCCTTGTTATGAAGGAAGCTCCGGCGATGAGTAACGGAAGAAGCGGGGGAAAGTTCAGTTCGGCGCCCGGCGTGACGATTCCGACGTAGCCCAGCCCCTTTCGCAGATTTTCCGCGATTCTCGCGTACTCAGCTCCGTCCGACTCGATCGCGCCGATCCCGCAAAAGTGGAGAGAGGCAATGCGCACTGCAAGACTAATGACGACGATCGAGGCCATCAAGACCCAGTGCAGCGATCTTTCCTGGAGCTGATCCAGACTTCCGCCTGCTCCCCCCTTCCACGCGAAGGGCACTGGGAACCGTTTTGCGTCCATGTGCATTGTTGGATTCCTTTGTGGCGTGAAAATAGAACGATTGGGACGTGCGATGCGCAGGGGTGCCTAATCAGAATGGGCGGGGCACGCCAGACTCTTTTTCACGAACACGACCACGTCGATCGGCTGGAAGCGCCCCATCTCAAAGTGATAGGGGCCTTGGAACTGCGGATCTTCCGCGAGACGCTTGGCGAATTCGCCATTATGCTGATCGTCGAGAACGTCGTTGTCTTCCATCGTGCCGACGTAGCTGGGCGCGGTGATTACGACATCGGTCTGTTCTGCGGATTGCACGACTTTCGACAGATCGAATGCTCCGCCTTCGTCGTAACGCCAAAGCCAGTTAACGGCCGGCACAGCCTTTTCTGCAGCGCCCGTCGAAGTCGCATGAGCGATCCACGCATACTGAATTTGGGGCACATTAAAAGCTCGCTCGTTCCCCAAGTAAGAAATGCTCGGCACCGGCGCACCGCACTCATCGGCAAGCGCTCGAACCGGCTGCCAGTCCCACTGATCGAATCTGGACATCACTCGCCATGCGAGTACGCCATTCGCGAAGTCAAAACCCTCCTGCTGCTTGTTCGGATGGACCACGGGAGAGACGAGCATAGCCAGCTGTGCGAGGGCCAGAACCGCCGACAGTGAGAGGGCCGCAGGCGAACGGGTCCATCCGCAGCTTTCCGCCAGTATGCTGCTTCCGATCGCCAGGAACATGAGCGACGGCGTAAGGTATCGCATCAGGTCATTTGTGCCCAGAAGCTGCATTACGACGAGGGGCAAACCGGCGCAAAGACATGCGCCGAGGACCGCAAGCCGGAGCTTATCGAGAGAAACCCACCGCTTCCGGGCAAGGCTGATGATCGTTGCCAGAACGAGAGCCGCCACGGTAATGCTGATGGCATGGCCCAGGAGGCACTCGACGACCGTCTGAAGCCACCGCGTCCAGGTAGCGAGGGAGGGAGGCCCCAGCGAATTTCGGATCGTGCTTCGCGCATACTGGCCATAAGCGAAAGCGCTTTTGAAATTGAGGGCCCACCATGGTCCCGCGATCAGAAGAGCGAGGCAAAAGGCCTTCGCTTGCGCCCCCAAACCCGGCAGGTTCAGGCGCCGCCAGTGGCTGGCGACGAACCAGAACGCCAAAAGAGGGAAGAACACAGGAAGGAAAGAAGCCTTCGCGAGGAATCCGAGACCTATCGCCAAGCCGAGGCCGGCCCAAGTGGAGCCGGCATCACCTTCTTGCCAATAGCGAATCAGGTAGTAGACGGTGGCGGCCGTCGCGAGATACAACGAAGAATCCGTGGCATAGATAATGCTGGCGGATACTACTTCCGGAGAGAGCGCGAAAATCAGGGCTGCCATGGCCGCGGCTGCCGAGCCGCTCAAACGACGCGCGGCAAGGTACACAAAAACCACGGCAAGGACAAAGCACGCGAGAGACACCAGTCTCACTAAGGCCGTGTGGTAACCGAAAAGCCCGACGAAAGGAAGAGCGAGGATACGATAGGCTGGAGGACGACCGAAGCTCCGGAAAAGAATCCTCCCCACGAGCCGAAGCAAATGGCCCGTGCGAAGCCGCTGGCCGTCAATTTGAATTTCGTCGAGGTATTGTGCTTCATCCCAGTCCACGCCGTACGGGTGAGCGAGCGACCAACAAATGATGGCGATTGCGAGAACGGCTACGGTGCCGGCGGCGAAATATGGCCAAATCCCGGTTCCGGTTTGCGCTCGTTCCACTGACGATTCGCGATCTTCAATGGGAGCGGCGATCGAGGTTGAGTTCATCGTGTTTTCCTTCATCGACACGTTTGATTTGCGACGAAACGCGAGTTGGCCGGCCACACCCGAGTCCTAGCGAAGAACTCGATGGTGGATGAAACGGCAGTCTGGCGTGCTCTTTAGTAATCGCGGGGGACGAAACAAACGGGGCAGTATGCGGGTTCTACGCGAGCCCGGCGATACCACCCCGAATCGATTTGCTCTTGCCTGACTCCGGGATATCCCCTTAGGGAAGCAGCCCGTAAATAACCAACTGGCTGTTGGCCACCACGAAGACCTTTCCGTTCGCGACCACCGGGGGGTTCAGCTTCATGGCCTCACCGAGCGAGTCGCGAGAGGAGACCTGGTTGCTGTTGTAGAGTTCGTTGCTCAGGTTCCCGGCGTCGTAGGCGTACAGCACCCCGTTCGACGGGCTGTTGTCCTGAACCGCCCAGAGGATGCCGTTGCTCGTGCCGTTCCCCGAGACGGAGAAGGCGCCGCCGCGATTCGGGTAAAGTTCGGGCGATTGCGAAGTCGGTCCGTCCGACAACAATCCGTTCGTCAACTGGAACGCCTTTAGATTGTCGCTCACGGCACCGAAATAGACATAACCGTTGAAGTAGGCAGGGCTACTGTAATTCCCTTCTTCCTGAGTGCCGTTTGGAAGGATGCTGACGAGCGCCTGCACAACCTGAGTGTCGCCGCTGGCGTTGTAGTGCCCCATATTGTCACGGTTGATGACGTAGATCGTTCCGATCTTCCCCGCGGTAACCAGAAGATGGGGATATGTGCCCGGCTGGTCGACCAACAGGCTGGGACTGGAGGAGGCCAATTCCAGGTTATTTGTCTGCATCGTGGCCTGGTCGTACGGCGTAAAGTAATCGACAAGGGTGCCACTCGGACTGACTTTCAGGATCGAATCACCGAAGTCGATGCCTCCCGTGTTTCCCGTGAAGTCTCCGTTGCCCGTGTTGAAGAACAGGTCTCCGGTGGAGTCGGTGCTGGGTCCGCCAGTCTCCCAAATGCCGCCGTCGAGCCCGTTAGCGGTGGTGCAATAAATCATCGTTTGCTGCAGGGTCGTGGCGTTGTAACCCATGAGCCAGCCATGCCACGGAGGACTATCTTCGTGCGAACCCCACGCGATGTAGACAACACCGTTCGTCAAGAGAAGCGCCGGACGTTGGTTTTCCTGGAAGGGGTCGAACGTCAGCACGCCGTTTTGGGCATCGCTAGCGGTTCCACTGACGCTGCCCTGAATTACGACAGGGCCGCCAAACTTCTCGGCACCAGTCGTGATATCGAGGGCGTGAAGCCTCTGGACATAGTTCGTGCCTTCCTGCGTGTAACCAACGACGTACATGGTGTTGGTGGTGGGATCGATGACGGGCGTCCCTGTGATCCCGAATTGAGTCGGAATGTCGCTGCAAGTCAAATTGCAAGGAACGGCTGTAACGCCGCTGCTGAGGAAGCTGGTGTGCCATAGCGGAGTGGTGCTGAGCCCGTCAGCGTCGAAAGCATAGACGCTGTCATTCTCGGTAACCACGTACACGACGTTGTGATACCCCTGCCCGGGAATGTTGACGCTGGCTACGTAGAGCGGAGAAGCGTAGGACAGTCCGTCGAGACCATATGTAACCAGTTTTCCAAACTGCGCGCTATTCACATTGCTGGTATTGAGAACGGTCTCGCTCGTGTTCTGGCCCGACCTCATGCTGTCGTAGTGGAAGGCGTAGGCACCCGCGTAGTCCGAGACGTAGACCGTTGCGCTCGCCGATTGTGTCGACGTGGTGGCCGTGATCACGTGAGTTCCGACCGCGCTCGGGGGCGTGTACAAGCCGCCCGAAGTGATTGTGCCGACGGAGGCGGATCCACCGACCGTTCCATCGACGGACCAAGTGGCCGATACGCCGTTCGCGCTAAATTGCTGCTGGCTCGTGAATGTCAGCACAGAAACGCCGGGCGTCACTCCGAAGCCGGAGCCCGTGCCGGAGAGCGCAACGGGTTGCGGGCTGGCGGGAGCGTTGTCGGTGACTTGCAGCGACGAATTGAGCGAGCCCGTATTCTGCGGAGTGAAGGTCACATTGATCGTGCAAGAGCCGTTTGGCGCGAGGGTGGACGGGCAATTGTTGGTCTCGGCGAAATCGGCGGCGTTTCCGCTGGCAACCGCGATGTTGCTGATGGAGAGCGTCGAACCGCCCGCATTGGTCAATGTTACGGGCTGTGGCGCACTCGTTGTCCCCGTGGCCTGAGTGCCGAATGAGAGGGTGCCGGTGCTGAAGCTTGCGAGGGGAAGACCGCCATCGCTGCTGACAGGCGTGTTCATGTCGGACTGAATCTGGGTCTCGTTGAGAGCCACGTTGTAGATGCGGATTTCATCGAGAATTCCGTCGAAATATTGCCCGTTGATGCTGTCGCCACCAATCTGCAAGGCGTTCGTTGAAGTCGCCATGGGTCCCGAGGCGTTAGCCAGAGTCGAAACCTGGACGCCATTCACGTAGAGCCGCAAGGTGGCGCCATCATACGTCAGGGCAACATAGGACCAGGTGTTCGGCGCCAACGGAGACGTGCCGAAAATTGTCTGGTCGGTCGATCCGACGGTGTTCCCAGCGCCGGGAACGGCAGACTGATTGGAGCTCGCTTCCATGTAATAAATGTCGTGACCCTTGTAGACGATGTCCGTCCAACGGTCCTGGACCGACGACGGATTCACCCATGCTTCCAGGGTCATGGCACTGGTGAGGTCAAGAGAAGGCGAATCTTGAATCGTGATAATCGAAGTCGAGCCGTTGAACTCAAGTGCATTCCCATATTTGGCGTCCGTGGTCCAGGTCGCGTTCGCAATCGTTCCGGTGTTGCCATTGCCGGAAAGGTCGTTGACCGTCGTGCCCGCGCCTTCGTCGAATGAGTAGGCGGCGACCAGTCCCGCGATTGTCGATGAAGTTACAGCCGTTGCCTGGTTCGAATAGGGGCTGAAGTTGCCAGCCGCGTCGGTTGCCTTCACCTGATAGGTGTAACTGGTATTCGCGGTGAGGCCTGTATCGCTGTAGGTCGTGCCCGGAACCGTGACGAGGCGCGCGAAGGTCGAGCATCCCACTCCTGCGCAGCGTTCGATGAGGTATCCGGTGACGCCGACGTCGTCGGTCGAGGCACCCCAACTCAGATTAATTTGACTGCCGCTGACGGCGGTCGCAGTCAGGTTTGTGGGTGTCGTGGGTGGCGGATCAAGCTGGACAGTCAGCGTGAAGCTCTGTGTGGCAGGAGAGCCGACGCCATTCGTAGCCGTGACCGTGAGGGGATAGGTCGCATTCGTGCCGCTGGCAGGAGTGCCGCTGAGAGTAGCGGTTCCGTTGCCGTTGCTTACGAACGTCACTCCGCTCGGCAATGACCCGGTCTCGGTCAGAGTGGGAGCGGGCGAACCCGTAGTAGTTACTGTGAATGTGCCAGCCCCGCCCACCGTGAAAGTCGTGTTATTCGCGCTCGTGATGGCGGGCGCCTGGTTCGTCTGGCTGACAGTTAGCGTGAAACTCTGCGTGGCGGGCGAGCCGACGCCGTTGGTTGCCGTAATGGTGAGCGGATAGCTTCCGCCCGTGCCGGATGCGGGCGTGCCAGCGAGGGTGGCCGTGCCGTTTCCGTTGTTCGTGAAGGTGACGCCGCTCGGCAAGGCCCCGCTTTCCGAGAGAGTGGGAGTGGGCGTGCCGGTGGACGTGACCGTGAATGTTCCCGCGGTGCCAACGGTGAAGGTCGTGCCGTTGGCGCTTGTGATGGCTGGAGCTTGATTGGCCGCAGTGATGGTCAGGGTGAAGCTCTGGGTTGCATTTGTGCCAACGCCGTTGGAAGCGGTAATCGTCAGAGGATAGCTGCCGGCAGTGCCCGAGGCGGGCGTGCCCGCAAGCGTAGCGGTCCCATTCCCGTTGTTGGCGAAGGTCACACCGCTCGGCAGAGTCCCGGTTTCCGAGAGAGTGGGAGTGGGCGTGCCGGTGGACGTGACTGTGAAACTTCCGGCCGTGCCGATCATGAAACTTGTGTTGTTCGCGCTGGTGATGGCTGGCGCAACTCCACTGGCGCCGCCGGCGGCTTTGAACGCGACCATCTGCATGATCCACTCGCCGGTGGCGGCTGCGGTGGCGTTGTAGCTGCCGGTTGCCGTAACAGTCTTATCTTCCGCGATGTCGCCGTCAGGGGACGTCAGCAGTCTTTGCGTGAACCCGGTGCCTGGACCCGTTGTAACGCCAGTGACGATGTTGGCACCGAAGATAAGGTCGGCCGCATTGGTGGTAGTCGCCGAGCCGCTGTTGTTCGTCCCACTCGTTCCGGTTGCGCTGGCCGTGACGTCTACGGGAGAAGACGCGCTGACACCTGAATACTCCAGGATGCGAATGTCCGGATACGCTGCCGCAGTGGAGAAGGTGACAGTCACCGTGTTTGCGCCTGCCGCGGCGGCCTTGATGTTGGGAGAATAATAGATGGATTGAGAGAGGACGCCGGTGATGATCGCGGGGCCTACAGCGCGGGTATAGACATTGCCCTCGGTATCCGTTACCGAACTGACGGTCGCCGTGCTGTCGTTCCAGCCCACGACGACGGCGTTGAGATCGCCGAGATTCTGGGCGCTTGTGAACGGGATACTGACCGTGCTCTGGGAGGACTGAGGAGTAGCGTAGTTGCCCTGTACGAAGGCAATCGCTGCCGGCGCCACGACTGTCAGCGTAAAGCTCTGCGTCGCAGGAGTTCCCACGCCATTGGAAGCAGTGATACTGAGCGGATACGTTCCCGCAGTGCCGGACGTGGGAGTGCCGGCGAGCGTGGCGGTTCCGTTCGCATTGCTGGTGAAGGTGACGCCGTTCGGCAGAGTGCCCGATTCAGTAACAGTGGGAGTCGGAGTTCCCGTCGAAGTCACCGTGAAGGTTCCGGCCCCGCCCACCGTGAATGTAGTGCTACTGGCGCTGGTGATGGCTGGCGCTTGATTCGCCGCGTTGACGGTGAGCGTGAAGCTCTGGGTTGCTGCGGTACCGACGCCGTTTGAAGCTGTGATAGTGAGGGGATAGCTCCCAGCGGTGCCCGAAGCGGGTGTGCCCGCGAGTGTGGCGGTTCCGTTTCCGTTGTTGGTAAAGGTGACGCCACTCGGCAGGGCTCCGCTTTCAGAAAGATTGGGAGTTGGCGTCCCAGTCGATGTAACGGTGAAGGTTCCAGCGGTACCGACCGTGAAGGTGGCGCTGTTTGCGCTGGTGATGGCTGGCGCCTGATTTACCGTAAGCGTGAAGCTCTGAGTTGCCGCCGTGCCCACGCCGTTTGAAGCAGTGATGGTGAGTGGATAGCTCCCAGCGGTGCCTGAAGCGGGCGTGCCCGCGAGTGTGGCCGTTCCATTTCCGTTGTTGGCGAACGTGACGCCGCTGGGAAGTGTGCCCGTTTCGGTGATCGACGGTGTGGGACTTCCAGTGGTTGTCACCGTGAAGGTGCCGGAGGTGCCAACCGTGAAGGTCGTGCTATTGGCACTCGTGATGGCCGGGGCCTGACTTGCCGCGCTGACGGTGAGCGTGAAATTCTGGGTTGCCGCGGTGCCGACGCCGTTAGAGGCCGTAATGGTGAGCGGATAGCTCCCGGCGGTGCCCGAAGCGGGTGTGCCCGCGAGTGTGGCCGTTCCATTTCCGTTGTTGGCGAACGTGACGCCGCTGGGAAGTGTGCCCGTTTCGGTGATCGACGGTGTGGGACTTCCAGTGGTTGTCACCGTGAAGGTGCCGGAGGTGCCAACCGTGAAGGTCGTGCTATTGGCACTCGTGATTGCGGGGGCCTGGTTCACGGTCAGGGTAAAGCTCTGAGTCGCGTTCGTGCCGACACCGTTCGAGGCAGTGATGGTAAGCGGATAGCTTCCTGCGGTGCCTGAGGCAGGCGTGCCGCTCAGAGTTGCGGTGCCGTTACCGTTGTTCTTGAACGTGACCCCGCTGGGTAGCGTGCCTGTTTCGGTGATCGAGGGCGTAGGATTTCCGGTCGTTGTGACTGTGAAGGTGCCGGCGGTTCCGACGGTGAAGGTGGTGCCCGCGGCACTCGTGATCGCGGGAGCCTGATTCACGGTCAGGGTAAAGCTCTGAGTGGCGTTTGTGCCGACACCGTTCGAGGCGGTGATAGTGAGCGAGTAGCTTCCTGCGGTACCCGAAGCAGGCGTGCCGGCAAGTGTTGCGGTACCGTTGCCGTTATTGGTAAAGGTAACGCCGCCGGGCAGCGCGCCTGTTTCGGTGATGGAGGGAGTGGGATTTCCGGTCGTTGTGACTGTGAAGGTGCCGGCGGTGGCGACAACGAACGTGGTGCTCGCCGCGCTTGTGATCGCCGGGGCCTGGTTCGCCGCAGTGACGGTTAGCGTGAAGCTCTGAGTGGCGGGAGAGCCGACTCCGTTGGTCGCGGTAATCGTGATGGGATAGCTTCCCGCCGTGCCTGA
>Ga0335072_10012603_pt1 | contig 12070 bp, 10 predicted proteins | sample Lox_Sample_21_FD_206725 | JGI IMG/M metagenome (GOLD analysis project Ga0335072, IMG submission 206725) | Soil microbial communities from Loxahatchee National Wildlife Refuge, Florida, United States - Lox_Sample_2.1 | ecosystem: Environmental > Terrestrial > Soil > Wetlands | place: USA...
TGGGGCTGCCTTCGCTGTCTCGCCAGCGCTGCAGATTATCCAGGGCCTTGGCGAGCGACGCGGGTTCCGACCGCAGCTTCTCGGCAATCAGCCGATGCATTGCGAGGCTCCGTTCCTCGATGCGGCCATAGTCGCTGTCAACCGCTTGCATGGCAGCATGACAGCACAGCACAGCGCAGCCGCAGGCCGCAACCAAACTCCCAAACACGCGGCCAATGCCCGACAATCCGCGAGGATGGTGAGGGAGCCGCAAAAGATCGGGTCGCTACGAGACATCAGCGTTCATCAGCGTTCATCTGCGGCGAACCTTGCTTCGCCGCCCTGCGCTCAACGCTGTCGCGCCAAGCTCCGCTCCCCACCCAGAGCCGAGTAGAAGCCGACCCACTACCCCCGCGACGGCGCGCGCTCGCCTGACCCGGCCTGTTGCACCCCACCGGCAACTCCCGCACCATGCGCCGTTCTTCCGCCACGGAGCCACGCATGTCCGCCGCCCTGCAACTCGCCCGCACCGAAATGTCCGACGCCGAATGGCAAGCCCGCTGCGACCTCGCCGCGCTGTATCACATCGTCAACCATTTCGGCTGGACCGACACCATCAACACCCACATGTCCGCCCGCATTCCCGGCGAGCCGGAGCATTTCCTGATCAACCGCTACGGCGAGATGTTCGACGAAGTCACCGCGTCCTCGCTGATCAAGATGGACATGGACGGCAACGTGCTGGGTGCCTCGGGCAAATTCAACAATGCCGGCTTCACCATCCACAGCGGCGTCTACAAGGCGCGCCCGGATGCGAACTGCGTGCTGCACACCCATACCCGCGCCGGCGCCGGCGTCTCGCTGATCGAACGCGGCCTGCGCCCGATCAGCCAGGACGCGCTGCAGGTGCTGGACGACACCGCGTACCACGACTACGGCGTGCCCGCGACCGTGGAGGAATGCGAGGCGCTCGGCCGTACCTGCGCCCACGGCAGTTGCGTCGTGCTGATGAACCACGGCCTGCTGACCTTCGGCCCGACGATCCACGGCGCGCTGATGCGGCTCTACATGATGGAGCGCGCCTGCGAGCTGGAGCTGATCGCGCGCCAGATGGACGTGCCGCCGGTCATGGTGGAACCCTATGTCGTGCAGAAGGCCGCCGAGCGGATGCGGAAGATCCGCAACACCCAGGATTACGGCCTGATGGAATGGAAGGGCCTGGTGCGCACGGTGGAACGCAAGGGCGCCGACTACCGGCGCTGAACCGCGCCACGGCATCCGGGAAGGAGCGAACCATGGACACTGCCACCGCCCGGATGCTGGCGGATTATCGTGGCTGGGCCGACCGCATCACCTTCGATGCGGTCGCCGCCCTGCCGCCCGGCGAGGCCACGAAACAGCGCGTCACGCTGTTCAAGACCGTGATCGGCACGCTGAACCATAACCTGCTGATCGACCAGGTGTGGCAGGCGCATATCGAAGGCCGCGACCATGGCTACCAGGCACGCAACGTGGTGCTGCACGACGACCTCGGCGAGCTCCGGGCAGCGCAGCAGGCGATGAACCGCTGGTGGATCGACTGGAGCGCGGCGCAATCGCCGCAGAGCCTGGCGGAACCGGTGACGTTCCGCTTCATCGGCGGCGAGGCAAGCGTGATGACCCGCGGCGAAATCCTGCTGCACGTGGTCAATCACGGGTCGTATCACCGCGGCTGGGTGGCCGAGATGTTCTTCGATGTCCCGGCGGCAAATCCCGCGACCGACCTGCCGGTGTATCTGCGCGAGATGGCGCGCCGGTAGCACCCGCTGCGCTGCCCAACGGGCGGCACGTCACTCTGCCGCCTGCAACGCCAGCAGCGCGAACGTGGCGAGCCAGTGCTCGCCCATGTAGTGGCCGGCGACATGCGGCAGACCCGCTTCCAGATGGCGCGAGGCGGCATCCCGCAACAGCGCCCGGCGCGGGTCCGATGGCGCCAGCGCCGCCGCCAGATTGCTCCAGCACCAGGCGCGGCTGAGGTTCAGGCCATCGAGATGCGCGAGGCGGCCGTCGCTGCGGTCGCTCACCGAGACGGGCTGGAACAGGGTGCGCGGTTCGCGGCGTTCGAGGCGGGGCAGGAAGCGCATGAACCACGCGGAGAACTCCGCCGCGGGCAACACCTGGCGCATGCAGTCGGCCTCGACCAGGCATGGCGAGAGAAAGTCCTCGCCGCCGGGTTCCCAGGCCTGGCAATCCGCGTCATCCAGGTACCACCGCCGCGCGGTGTCGGCGATCATCCGCGCCAGCGGCGGATCGTCGCAGGTCCGCGCGTAGTCCATTGCCAAAGCCAGCGCGAAGGCCGAGCACGAATGGACGCCGGAGCGCACCGGGTACGTGGCCTTGGGCAGGAATGCCAGAAACCGCGCTGCGAACGCCTGGGCCAGCGGCCGCAACGCCGCCGCCCAGGCGCCGGCAGCGTCCTGCCGATCCAGCTCCGCCGCCAGCATCAGCAGCCACGCCCAGCCGTACGGGCGTTCGAAGCCCCGGCTGGCCGGGCGCGCCAGATAGGCAAGCTCCACGGCGACATTGGCCGGGGTGAAGGCCGCCGCAAACAGCGCGCGCACCTGGCCTGCCTCGGGCAATGACGGATGGCGATCGTGCAGCCGGGCGAGCAACCAATAGGCATGCACGCAGGAATGCCAGTCGAAGCTGCCGTAGAACACCGGATGCAGCGCCCGCGGCGCACGCGCGTCTTCCGGCCCCGACAGGACGTGGTCCAGCTTGTTCGGGTACTCGCGGGTGACGTGGCCCAGCGCGATGGCCATCAGCCGGGCGGCAAGCTCGGGTGTCAGCATGACAGGCGGAATCCGATCGTATGGAGGCGGTTGCCACGGTAACACCGTACTGCTCCCGGCGTCGCGCCGGGAACTGTCAGGTTGGTCCGGGAAGCCGTCAGCTCCCCGGCGTTGCCGCCGACTGCGGCGCCGGCGCGATCATCTGCGGCCCCCCGGGCGCCACCTGGAACACCGCCAGGCCCCGCCGCACCTGGCCATCCGGCAGCAGCGCCAGCCAGCCGTCGGCCCCGATGAACCCCGCCGGCTGCGCCAGCGCCGACACGGAATACCCGCCGCTCGCCCCCAGCACCCGCGCGATGGAGGCGGCATCGAACGCCAGATCCGCCAGCGCCGGCGGCGCCGCGCCGTATTTCGCGCTGTAGCTTTGCTCCAGCCCGGCCCGCGCCGCGGGGTCGGGCGCCGCATACCACGCGCCATCCACCTGCCCCGACCCGCTGGCCCGCGACGCCCACAGCGACGGCCCCATGATCTGCACCTGCGAGCGGTTCACGTCGTAATAGGGCAGCATGGCAGCGACTTCGGCCAGCCCCTCGCCGGTGTCGGCCAGCAGCAGCGCGGAGAAGCTGGGCGGCGGAATCGGCGTCTTGGCCAGCTCGGCCGCCTGTCGCCGGCCGTCCGGGGTACCGAGCGCCTTCGCCTGCCGTATCTGCGCGTCGATCGGGCCGCGGCGGTCGGCATAGTCCGCCAGCGCGCGCGTCGTCGTGTTGATCGAAGCCATGCCCTGCTCGTGGTACATGATCTGCGGCGGCGGCAGCCCGTCGGCCTGCGCCGCCTGGCCCAGAGCCTGGCCCATGACATGCCCGAAATCGCTGTCCGGCAGCAGCGCCGCGATCTGGTTGCGGCCCTGCGCTTGCGCGGCGGCGACCAGCCGGCGCACCTGCTGGCCCGGCGTGATGCCCAGCGTCCACACGCCCGGCTGCGCCTGTGATGGATCGTTGGTGAACGCCAGCACCGGGATGCCGGCGGCGCGGGCGATCGGCGCCACCGCGGCCGTCTCGCTCGACAGCAGGGGGCCGATGATGATGCCGGCGCCGTCGGCGACGGCGGCGTGCGCGGCGATCGCCGCCCCCTGGGGCGTGCCGCCGGTGTCCTTCACGTCGAGTTGCGGCGCGCCCGGCACCCCCAGCGCAAGCTGCGCCGCCTGCACGAACGCCTGGCCGATGCCGGTGAACTGGCCGGTCTGCGGCGCCAGCAGGGCGACCAGGGCGTTGCGTGGCGCGGCCTGCGGCATCGGCTGCCCCGGACCGAGGCCGATCGGCGCCGGCGCACCGGCATTATAGCCGCCGCTGGGATAGTATCCTTCCGTCGCTTCGCATCCGGCCAGCACCACAGGCCCAAGGAGCAAGAATGCCCGACGACGCATGCGCCGCTTCTCCCCTCGATCCATCGGACGCCCAATCCGTCCCCGGCGGTCTTGTGCTGGTTTCCACGCCGATCGGCAACCTCGGCGATGTGTCGGCACGCGCCCGTGACATGCTGGCGGGGTGCGACCTGCTGCTGTGCGAGGACACGCGGCACAGCGCCGTGCTGCTGTCGGCGCTGGGGGTGCGGGCGCGCACCGGGGCGCTGCACGAGCACAACGAGGATGCGCGCATTCCCGCGGTGCTGGCCCTGCTGCGGGCGGGCAAGCGGGTGGCGCTGGTCTCCGACGCCGGGACGCCGCTGCTGTCGGATCCCGGGTTCCGGCTGGTGCGCGCGGCGATCGAGGCCGGCCTGCCGGTCACCGCCGTGCCCGGTCCGAACGCCGCGCTCACCGCCCTGGTGCTCTCCGGCCTGCCGCCTGTCCCGTTTCTGTTCCTTGGGTTTCCCCCGCCGCGGGCGGCGGCGCGGCAGGCCGCGTTCGGGCGCCTGCGCACGCAGGAGCATGCCGGGCTGGCCGCAACGCTGATCTGGCACGAGGCGCCGCACCGGCTGGGGGAGATGCTGGCGGACCTGGCGGCGGCGTTCGGCGATCGCCCGGCGGCGGTGGCGCGCGAGCTGACCAAGCGGTTCGAGGAGGTGCGGCGCGGACATCTACCCGATCTCGCGGCCTGGGCGGGCAGCGAGCAGGTGCGGGGCGAGGTGACGGTGCTGGTGGGGCCGCCCGAGGCGGAGGAAACCGACCTGGCCGGGCTGGACGCGCAATTACGCACGGCGCTGGCGGCGGGCAGCGTGAAGGATGCCGTCGCGATGGTGGCCGAAGCGACGGGACTGCCGCGGAAGCTGGTCTATGCGCGGGCGCTGGCGCTGGCCGGGGCGCAGGACCATACGCCGACGACGCGGGGTTGAGATGTCGTTGCGATTTCCATGGCCATGTGCGGCGTAGGGGTCATTGTGCGGCGCACAGGTCAATGCGCGGCGCGCAGGTCAATGTGCGGCGCACAGGTCAGTGTGCGAAGCACAGGTCAATGTGCGAAGCACAGGTCAATGTGCGAAGCACAGGTCAATGTGCGGTGCACAGTAAGGCAGCGTCGGCAAATAAGTGCGTCAGCACGCCGACAAAGCTGCCGATTAAAACGAAGGCTTAGGGCTTGTTCGAGTAAGAGGGGCAAAACCCCGGGCAAGTTATGTAAAGTCAGCCCTTGTTTCGCTTCCCACAGCCGCAACAGTGGCGGATTTCCGCCGCTCCGTTGGCTGCCCCCCGATCATGCTACACTTGCGTGCCAGGGGTTTTGACCCTCTTACTTGTTCGACCGGGCAACCGATTCGATTGTTTTCGAACAAGCCCCAAGAGCGCACATTCAGCATGGTGCGCCTGTCCGGTTTACGCCGGCGGATGCGCGTCCGTGCAAGGGGTTACAGAATATCCAGCCCCTGCTTGCGCCGCGGCGGCGGGTGCACGGCATCGATCTCCGCCAGGTCGGCCTCGGCCAGCACAATGTCCCCCGCGCCCGCATTCTCCCGCACATGCGCCGGGCTGGTCGCCTTGGGAATGGAAATCGCCGCCCCGCTGCGCAGGCTCCAGGCGATCGCGATCTGCGCCGGCGTCGCGTTGTGCCGTTCCGCCACCGCCTTCAGCGCCTTCGACCGCAGCAGCCGCCCGCCCTGCCCCAGCGGCGAATACGCCATGATCGGCATCCGCTGCGCCGCACACCATGGCAGCAGGTCGAATTCGATGCCGCGGCTGTCCGGGTGGTACAGCACCTGGTCGGTCGCACAACGCGAACCGGCCGGCAGCTTCCACGCCCGCCCCATCTCGCCGGTATCGAAATTCGATACGCCCCAGTAGCGGATTTTTCCCGCCGCCCGCAAAGCCTCGAACGCGTCCACCGTCTCGGACAGCGGATGGCTGCCCGGCCAGTGCAGCAAATAGAGATCGATGCAGTCCACGCGCAGCCGCCGCAGGCTGCGCTCGCAGGCCGCCGGCACGCCGCTGCGCGAGGCGTTGTGCGGATACACCTTGCTCACCAGGAACAATCCGTCCCGCCGCCCGGCGATGGCCTCGGCGATCACTTCCTCGGCGCCGCCATTGCCGTACATTTCCGCGGTGTCGATCAGCGTCATGCCGAGCTCGATGCCGAGCCGCAGCGCCGCCACTTCCTGCTGCTTCAGCCGCGCGCTCTCGCCCATGTGCCAGGTGCCCTGGCCGAGCGCGGGTACCTCCAGCCCATCCGGCAGACGCACCGTCCGCTTCATTCCGCCGCCTCCTCCGCCAACCGCAGCACGCGCAGGAAATTGCCGCTCCACAGCGCCGCCAACGCCGCGCGGTCGTAACCGCGCGACAGCAGTTCCGCCGTGATGTTGGGACTGTCGGCGGCATTCATCCAGCCAGAGAACCCGCCGCCGCCATCAAAATCCGACGATATGCCGACATGCGCGATGCCGATGCGCCGCACCGCGTAATCCACGTGATCGGCGAAATCCGCCACGCCGACCGCATCCGCCTTCGCCTCCTTCTTCAGGAACGACGGCACCGCGGTGATCTGGATCACGCCGCCCACGTCGCGCAGCGCGTCCAACTGCGCGTCGTCCATGTTGCGCGGATGATCGCATAGCGCGCGAATGCAGGAATGGGTGGAAACCACCGGCGTGCGCGATACGTCCGCCGCCTGCAGCATCGACGCGCGCGACACATGCGCCACGTCCACCACCATGCCCAGCCGGTTCAGTTCCGCAATGGCCGCGCGGCCCAGCGGCGACAGCCCGCCATGTTCCTCCGGCGCATCGTTCAGGTCCTTGCGCGGATTGCAGGAGTCCGCCAGTGCGTTGTGGCCGTTATGCGTGATTGTCAGATAGCGCGCACCGAGCAAACGGAATCGCGCCAGGCGGGTCAGATCCGTGCCGACAGCAAAACCGTTCTCCACCGCCGGGATGATGGCCAGCACACCGTCGCGATTCGCTGCCTCGATCGCGTCGGCCGTGGTGGCGACGCGCGCAACGATCCCGTTCTGGCTGCGGCCCATCGCGTTGATCGCCTGCAGCATCGCCACCGCGCGTTCGAACGCCATCTGCTCTGACGCCGGGTTGCGTGCGGCCTGCGGCACATAGGCGGCAAAGCAGCCGGCACGCAGCCCGCCGCGCTGCATCTTCGGCAGATCGACGCAGCGCCGCCCGTCCTCGAATGCATCGGGACCGGTGGGCCAGGGAATGTCGATATGCGTGTCCAGCGTCAGCAGGGAACGGTGGATCGTCAGCGGATCGATGGGCGCGGCGTCGTTCATGGCGGGTACCGTTGCAGATATCCGCGTGACACGGAAGGGGCGGCTCCGTACAAGCGGGCAACTGGACCGCGGGGGAGTCACATCATGCCGGGCGCGCGACGGCCCTGGCTCATTGCGGGCGCCATGGTGCTGGCCGCCGCCGCACCGGCCGATGCGCCGCAGGCGATCGGGTCCTGGCTGCTGCAATGCAAGACGTCCGGCTGCATTCTGCGCGACCGCGACTGGATTCTGCCGCCCGGCAACGGCCGGTTCACTGCCGCACTGGAGGTGCAGCGCCGCGGCGAATCGCTCGTTCCGGTGGTGACGCTGCGCGGATTGTCGGAACAACAGATGGTCGGCGGTCTGCTCGCCCTGCAGCCGCGGGCGACGCTGCATTTCGCGCCTGGTCCGCGCGCCGATCTCGCCTGCGAAATGGATGCCGGCGCGGTGATCTGCGCCCCCGACGGCAGCGCGGTCGCGGCGACCGCCGCGGCATTGCCCGGCGCATACCAGGTGGAAGTGGGCGTGCAGCTTGGCGTTCCGGGCATGGCGCTGCCGTCGCAGGGCCGCGTGCTGGCCTTGCAGGATACGCCCGAGGCACTGGCACGCCTGCGTTCGGCCGGGGCCGCGGGCGAATCGCTGCCGGCCCAGCCGGGACTCGATTGGATCGGCTTCATACACAAAATGATGCAGGCCGCCGGCATATCTCCTGCCATCGGCGAGCACGGCCTTGCAACGCGTTAGCGCTTGTTCGAAACCAATCGCATCGATTGCACGGTCGAACAAACCCTAAGCCTTTGTTATGATCGGCAGCGTTGTCGGCGTGCCGACGCACTTTTTTGCCGACGCTGCCTCAATCCACGCACTGTCAGGGTTGTTCCCGGCAAACACCCAGAGTAAGGAACCGGCCCGGCGCGGCTGAACCGACAAACCAGGCCGCCCGGGCGGAGGGAACAGTCATGAGCAGCAGCGAAATGCGCGCCGGGCGGCGCGGCGTGATCAAGGGCGGTGCGGCACTTGCCGCCGCGGCGATGCTGCCCGCGGGTGTCGCAAGAGCGGGTCTGACCGCCATCCCGCGCGAGAAGACCATGACCCTGATCGGCATCAACAGCCGCGACGGCCGCTGGGTGGATTACGAGCTGTGGAACCCGTACGCCGTCGGTTCCAACCATCAGAACGGTCCCAACCTGATCTACGAGCCGCTGGCCTATTACAGCGCCTTCCCCGACAAGACGTACATGTGGCTGGCGGAAAGCTTCTCCTACAGCGCGGACTTCAGGCAGCTCACGATCAAGACCCGCCAGGGCATCAAGTGGAGCGACGGCACGCCGTTCAGCGCCGAGGACGTCGCCTATACCTTCAACACGCTGCGCGACCTGGGGCCGAAGGTGAAATGGGGCGTCGACGTACAGCAGGCGCTGGACGAGGCCACCGTCACCGATCCCAATACCGTGGTGATGAAGTTCAAGATTCCGGCGCCGCGGTTCTTCTTCTTCGCCAGCTACAAATATGACATCGGCATCTACATGGTGCCGAAGCATATCTTCCAGGGCCAGGACTGGACCAGCTTCAAGCATTACGACCTTGCCAAGGGCTGGCCGGTGACCACGGGGCCATGGAAGGTGGTTGAATCGTCGCTGCAGCAGAAGGTGTTCGACCGCCGCGACACCTGGTGGGCGGCCGATGCGAAGCTGGCGCCGATGCCGCAGATCCTGCGCAACATCTGGCTGCCGATGGTGGGCGAGCAGGAAAGCGCGCAGGCGCAGATCACCAATCATTCGGATTTCGGCGGACCGTTGCAGCCGGCGACGTTCCCCACGGTGATGCGGGGCAATCCGAAGGTCACGACATGGTCGGGGCGGAAATCGCCGTGGGGCTACGTCGATTGGTGGCCGATTTCGCTGTATGTCAATAACGAGGCCAAGCCGTTCGACGACCCGGAGGTGCGCTGGGCGCTCAGCCACTACGTCGACCGCAAGACCATCATCGACGTGGCGTATCTGGGGGCCGAGACCGTCTCCACGCTGCCGATGCCGCCCTACAAGCCGCTGCTGCCGTATTTCGACGCGGTGAAGGACCTGCTCGCGAAATACAACACCATCGAATACAATCCCAAGAAGGGCGACGCACTGTTGCACGGCAAGGGCTTCAAGAAGCAGGGCAACATGTGGCACACGCCGGACGGCAAGCCGTTCTCGCTGCCGATCATCGGCTTCGGCCTGTCCGGTTCGGCCATGGGGCCGGTGCTGTCGCAAATGCTGAAGCGCCACGGCGTCGATGCCAGCCTCAGCCTGCCGCCGGATTTCAACGAGCGGTTCCAGAAGGGCGAATACGCCGGCTCGATCTACGGCCATGGCGGCAGCATCCGCGAGCCGTACGACACGCTGCGGCTCTACCAGAGCCAGAGCATCGCGGTACCCGGCGCGCATGCGGTGAATTTCGCCCGCTGGAAGAATCCCGATTACGACAAGATCGTCGACGAGGTCTACGTGACCGACCCGACCAACGTGGCGAAGCTGAAGGAATTGTTCCGCGCCGCAATGGAACTGTGGCTGCCGGCGCTGCCGGACATCCAACTGGTGCAGAACTATCACCGCATTCCGCTGAACGAGACCTACTGGAAGAACTGGGCCACCGAGGAAAATCCGGTCGTCAACAACGCCTCCTGGCACCTGACCTACAACCTGGTGCTGTGGAACGTGCAATCGGTGAAGGCTTGAAGCTGGCCGCCCGATCGTTGCCGGCGTGCGGCAACGCGCAGCCCTTCCACGCGCGCCCGGTCCCCGCAACCGCGGGGACCGGGGCGTGCCTCGCTGCATAGGGGACGCGGGCCGTGCACCTTTTCTATATCGGTAAACGTTTCCTGGTGTTCCTGGTCATCGTGTGGCTGGCGGCAACGCTCAACTTCTTCCTGCCCAAGCTGTCGGGGCAGGATCCGGTGCGCACCAAGTTGCTTGAAGAAGCCTCGCTCGGCGGCTACGTGCAGGGCGGCATCGAGGACATGGTCAAGGTCTATCAACGGAAATTCGGCCTCGACAAGCCGCTGTGGCGGCAATACCTCACCTATCTCGGCGACGTTTCGCACGGCAACCTGAATTACTCGATTGCCAACTATCCGCGCACCGTGGCCGGCATGATCCGCGATGCGCTGCCATGGACGATCGGCTTGCTTGGCCTGACCACGCTGTTTTCCTTCGCGGCCGGAACGTTGCTGGGCGCCTTGCTGGCCTGGCCGGGCGCGCCGCGCTGGATGCGCTACGTCATGCCGCCGTTATGGGCGCTGCACGCCATCCCGTTCTTCCTGCTCGGGCTGGTGCTGATGTACGTGTTCGCGTTCCAGGTGCAGATCCTGCCGATCTTCGGCGGCTACAGCGCCGGCGCCACGCCTGCTTTGACGGTATCGTTCGTGCTCGACGTGCTGCATCACGCCATCCTGCCGGCATTGTCGATCGTGCTGGTGTCGGTCGGCGGCTGGGCACTGGCGATGCGCGGCATGATGGTGACGACCATGGGCGAGGACTACGTCACCTTCGCCGAAGCCAAGGGCCTGCGCAGCGCCACCATCTTCACCCGCTACTGCATCCGCAACGCGATCCTGCCGCAGACCACGGGCCTCGCTTTGGCACTGGGGCAGATCCTGTCCGGCGCCGTGCTGGTGGAAGTCGTGTTCGGCTATCCCGGCATCGGCGCGCTGCTGTTCCAGGCGATCGAGGAGAACGATTTCTTCCTGATCCAGGGCATCGTGTTCACGGTGATCGTGGCACTGGGCTTTGCCACGTTCCTGCTGGACGTGCTGTATCCGCTGCTGGACCCGCGGATTTCCTACCGGCAGGCATAGGCCGATGCTCTCCTATATCAGACGCAACGCCTCCCTGCTGATCGGCATCACGCTGCTCGGCCTGATCGCGGTGTTCATCATCGTCGGCACCTTCACCGTCGATACCGACAACGCGCAGCCGCTTTCCGTTCCGGCACTGCAACCGCCATCCTGGGACTATCCCTTCGGCACCGACCGTCAGGGACGCGATCTGCTCTCGGTGATGGTTGCCGGCACGCCGCTCACGCTCTGGGTGGGCTTCGCCGCCGGCATCATCGGGGTCGGCGTCGGCACCGTGCTTGCGTTCACCGCCGCCTATTACGGCGGCATCGTCGATACCGTGATCCGCAGCATCGCCGATATCGGCCTGACCATTCCCGGCCTGCTGGTGCTGATCATCATCGCCGTGTCGCTGAAGGGCAGCCTGACGGTGAACCAGATGGCGATCGTGGTCGCCTCGCTCGCCTGGCTGAACCCGACGCGCACCATCCGAGCGCAGGTGCTGACCTTGCGCCAGCGCGGCTACGTCGAAATCGCCCGCCTGAACGGCATGAGCGGCCCGGAAATCATCCTGCGCGAGCTGGTGCCGAACCTGCTGCCGTATCTCTCCGCCACGCTGGTCACCAGTATTTCCGGTGCCATCCTGGCCTCGGTCGGGTTGGAATTCCTCGGCCTGGGACCGATCGATTCACCGACCCTGGGCATGACGCTCTATTGGGTGCAGTTCAACGCCGCGATCATCAACGGCTGGTGGTGGTGGTGGACCGCGCCGCTGGTGGTGATCCTGCTGGTCTTTCTAGGCTTGTTCTTTTTGACCGTGGGGC
>Ga0335072_10012604_pt1 | contig 12070 bp, 10 predicted proteins | sample Lox_Sample_21_FD_206725 | JGI IMG/M metagenome (GOLD analysis project Ga0335072, IMG submission 206725) | Soil microbial communities from Loxahatchee National Wildlife Refuge, Florida, United States - Lox_Sample_2.1 | ecosystem: Environmental > Terrestrial > Soil > Wetlands | place: USA...
ATGGAGGCGATGCTTGCGCAGCCTGCGGTTTGGCGCCCGGCCTCCGCACCAGCCTGCTGACGCTGCCACCCCCTCAAATTATTTTTCGTGCCGCGACCCCTGCGCCGGGTTTGCGCCCTCTTGTCTGGGTGAATGCGCCATGGCGGCGCGTCACGAACCGGAGCACAGGACCATCGCGGTTCCGCCGCCGAACGCGCTGAAGGAACAAGGCTGCATTAACATTGCGACAGGACGGGAGGACGCATGTCGAAGATCACGGCAATCCTGGGTTCCGCGCTGTTTTTCGTCGTTGCGCCGGCGATGTTGGCGGGCGTCATCCCATGGTGGATCACGCATTGGGAGTTTCGGCCCCCCTTTTTGACCGCCGAAGCGACACGCCTGGCTGGGCTCGCGTGCATTATTGCCGGCGTTCCCGGAGTGTTGGATTCGTTTGCGCGCTTTGCGTTGCAGGGTCTGGGCACGCCCGCGCCGATCGCGCCACCAAGCAATCTCGTGGTGAGCGGATTATATCGCTATGTGCGCAATCCGATCTATATTGCAGTCGTTGCCGTCATTCTTGGTCAGGCGGTGTTGTTCGCTGACTGGGATCTCCTCAGCTACGGTGCGTTGCTCTGGCTGTTTTTTCACCTGGTCGTCATTGCCTATGAGGAGCCGACGCTCCGCGAAAGCTTCGGAGCCGAATATGAAAGCTATCGCGCCCATGTGCCGCGCTGGCTTCCCCGACTCACTCCGTGGCGAGCCGCCTGACTGATTTGATGCCCGGTGAGGACGAAACGTCCGAACCTGGCGCAGAGCAGCCGGTGGCGCGGCGGGAGCGAATGTCCGTTGGCGGGGAAAGACCGGTGGTTTTCAATCGATCATGTCGGGTCGAAAGCGGACTCACCCGGCGCACAGCTAAGCCTTACGAGACTAACAGAAAGCATCGGGCTACCTGTCTGGTGCCCGGCCAAACGTCACCGCCCCACCGCTACTCCGTCACTCCGGCATGCTGCCGGACCCAGCCCGTGAAATCCTCGTCCGGCATCTCCCCCGACGCCATGGCGAGCATGGCAACGACGACCTCGGCATCGGTCGCAGGAAATCGGCACCCATTCAAAATCAGGAACGCTTCAAGCGCGACAAACGCCGTCCGCTTATTGCCGTCAACAAACGGATGATTCCGCGCAATGGCAATTGCGTACAATGCCGCCAGTTGCACGACATCGGTCTCGCCATAGCTGGCATGGTTCAACCGCCGAGCCAGAGCACTTTCCAGCAAGCCTTCGTCCCGAATTCCCGAAGCGCCACCGTGGGCCGCAAGTTGTTCCTCGTGAATCGCAAGGACAAGCGAACGCTCCAGCCGGATCGTCACTTCGCGAGTTCCCGCAGCGCGTTGAAGCGCCGCTTCATGATCTCCCGCGCCACCTCCATCTGCGCCGGGAAATCCGGATCGGCGACCGTCAGCTTCACCCCGTCCGCTTGCTCGATCGCAAACAGGGTATCGCCCTTGCCGACGCCCAGCTTGGCCAGCAGCTCCTTCGGCAGGATCAGCCGACCGAGTTGCCGATCTGGGTCAGCTTCAATGCGCTCATACCCCGCCCTCCTTGGCCAGGACGGGTTATAACATCAGTTGGAACACCAGCCAGAGCAGCGGGCAAAGCCGCCCCTGCCCACCGACCTCGCGTCCGCGCTTTCGCGCCTCGCAATGGCATCGGTGGGCCGAGGCCGCTTCACCCGCCTAATCCCGGCCTGCCACCCACGACCTGCCTGCTCCCGGCCCGCCGGCTTACAGAATGAACCGGCTCAGATCGCCCTTCTGCGCCAGCGGCGCCACTCGGTCGTTCACATACGCCGCATCCACCACGATCGTCTCCCCCGCCTTGTCGGTGGCGGTGAAGCTGATCTCCTCCAGCAGCCGTTCCAGCACCGTGTGCAGGCGGCGGGCGCCGATATTCTCCACCCGGTCGTTGATGTCGGCGGCAAGCTCCGCCAGCGCGTCTACCGCATCGGCGGTGAACTCCAGCTTCACCTGCTCCGTCTCCATCAGCGCGGCGTACTGCTTGATCAGCGAGTGCTCCGGCTCGGTCAAAATCCGCCGCAGATCGTCGCGCGACAGGCCCGCCAGCTCCACCCGGATCGGCAGCCGGCCTTGCAGTTCCGGCAGCAAGTCCGACGGCTTCGCCAGATGGAACGCACCCGAGGCGATGAACAACACATGGTCGGTCTTCACCGGGCCATACTTGGTCGACACCGTGGTGCCCTCGATCAGCGGCAGCAGGTCGCGCTGCACGCCCTCGCGGGACACATCCCCCCCGCGGAAGCCGCCTTCGGTGGTGCGTGCCGCCACCTTGTCGATTTCGTCGATGAACACGATGCCGTTGTTCTCGGCATGCGCCACCGCGTCCTTGGCCAGGCGGTCGTTGTCGAGCAAGCGATCCGCCTCCTCGGCTTCGAGCAGGCGCCGCGCGGCCTCCACGGTGACCCGCCGCTGCTGCTGCTGCCGGCCGAACATGCCCTTCATCATCTCGCCGATATTGATCACCTGGCCCGGCGGCATGCCCGGGATATCGAGTTGCCCGATCGGCATCCCCTGCGGCTCGGACACCTGGATCTCGATCTCCTTCTGCTCGAATTCCCCGGCCCGCAGCATGCGGCGGAATTTCGAGCGCGTATCGGCCGCGGCGCCCTCGCCCACCAGGGCGGTGATCAGCCGTTCCTCGGCCGCCAGTTCGGCCTTCGCCTGCACCTCCTTGCGGGAGGCCTCGCGCAGCATGGTCAGGCTGGCTTCCACCAGGTCGCGGGCGATGCTCTCCACGTCGCGCCCGACATAGCCCACTTCGGTGAATTTGGTGGCTTCCACCTTCAGGAACGGCGCCTGCGCCAGCCTGGCGAGACGGCGTGCGATCTCCGTCTTGCCGCAGCCGGTGGGGCCGATCATCAGGATGTTCTTCGGCACGATCTCCTCGCGCATGTTCTCCGGCACGCGTTGCCGCCGCCAGCGGTTGCGCAGCGCGATCGCCACCGCGCGCTTGGCATCGCCCTGGCCGACAATGAAGCGGTCCAGCTCAGAGACGATCTCGCGCGGCGAATAGGTAGGTACTTCCATTCTACAGGGTCTCGATGATCACATTGTGGTTGGTGTAGACGCAGATGTCGGCGGCGATCTTCATGGCGCGGCGGGCGATCTCCTCGGCGGAGAGCCCGTCGGCGGTCATCAGAGCGCGGGCCGCCGCCAGCGCGTAGTTGCCGCCGGAGCCGATAGCAATGACGCCGTCCTCCGGCTCCAGCACGTCGCCGGTGCCGGTGAGGGTGAAGCTGCGGTCGGCGTCCGCGACGGCCATCATGGCTTCCAGGCGCCGGAGGTAGCGGTCGGTGCGCCAGTCCTTGGCCAGCTCCACGCAGGCGCGTTCGAGCTGGTTGGGGAAGCGCTCCAGCTTGGATTCCAGGCGTTCCAGCAGCGTGAAGGCGTCGGCCGTGGCCCCGGCGAAACCGGCAAGCACGCTGCCCTTCTGGCCCCCGCCTATGCGGCGGACCTTGCGGGCGTTGCCCTTCACGATGGTCTGTCCAAGGCTGACCTGGCCGTCGCCGGCCATGGCCACATGTCCATCCCGCCTGACGCACAGGATGGTGGTGCCGTGCCACCCAGTCGGGTCGGCTGCGGCGAGCTGAATGTTTTGCATGGTCGGCGAATGTGGGGTGCCAAAAGGGTAACGGCAAGATATCGCTGATCCGCTGCGCGCAGCCATCCGGCATGCAGGCGTGCCCCTGGCCGATGCCCGTCCGTACGCCCTGCGCTATTCAGACTTCCCCACTGGCGACTGCCGAAAGACCTCGGCCACGCTCAAGCTCTGCCGCCTGAGCCATTCGGTCCTTGATGGCGGCAACAGATTCAGCACGACATAGGTATCCGGCTTCGATGTCGGTGAGACGGTCGAGGCCGTGTCCAAACTCTCGCCGCCAGAAATCTCCAAGTTCGTCTCCATGCCTGGATTGTAGCAGACGCAGCGTGGCGGCGCGTGGATGGCATATTGCAACCATAGTCCAAATTACTATAGTTCCTGGCGCCAGGGTGGGAACGTGCGTATCTACCAGACGAAGTGGGTGGCGCGCTTCACCCGGCGGGAGCGGATCTCCGGCAGCCGCCTGCATGAGGCGGTGATGCGCGCAGAGCGTGGCCTGGTTGATGCCGATCTTGGTGATATGCGCCGCGCCGGCGTGCTGGATGCGGCGGGCCACGCGAAGATCACGCTGCGCCATCTCGGATCCGAAGCAAGGGCCGTCGAACCCTTGACCGGGGACGAAATCCGCGAACTTCGTGAGCGCGCTCGGCTCAGTCAGGCGGTGTTCGCCCGCCACCTCAATCTGACTGTCGGCTATATTTCGCAGATCGAGCGTGGCACGAAACGCCCGAGCGGGCCTGCTCTTGTGCTGCTGGACCTGATTCGCCGGAAGGGGGTCGAAGCGATTCTCTAATCTCTGGCAACGCCGGCCTGATGCGGCTCGCTCAGCCGACAAACGTCACGTACGCCGCCCCTGCCGCACCAGATGCGCGCCCACCAGCACCGCTGGCACGACACAGGCCAGCCATCCCGCGCCGTAGCCTCCGGTGATCCGCAGCAGTGCCGCGAACACCACCGGGCACAGCAGCGCCCCCATCTGGCCGAACGACAGCACACCGCCGGTGACCGCGCCGGCGCGGCCGGGCGGGGCGAGGCGGGCGGACTCCGAGAGCAGGATGCCATGCCAGGACATCGCGGTCGCACTCAGCGCGCCCGACACCCCGGCAACCGCCGCCCACGGCCAGGCGGCGCCGATCCCCGCCATGACCGCGACGCTCACCGCCATGCCGAAGGCCAGCCCCGCCATCGTGGCATGCGGCGTGATGTAGAAGCTGCCCACCCAGCCCCACAGGATGCGGCATGGGATCGCGATCGCCATCACCGCCGAGAACAACGCCCCGGCCGCCACCAGCCCGTAGCCCAGCGCGGTCAGCCAGGTGACGAAATAGGCGGTGAACACCGCCTGCACCCCGTTGAAGGCAAAGCAGGCGAAGGACAGCGCGCGCAGTTCCGGCACCGCCAGCACGCCGGTGACGGTGGTGCGGAAATCCGACAGATGGATGGCGTGCGTCGGCGTCGCCTCGGTATCCAGCCGGCCGTGCAGCGGTTGCAGCAACAACGCGAAGCACCAGCACGCGCCGGCGCTGACCAGCATGGTGCCGCGCCAGCCCAGATGCTGCGCCAGCGGCGGCCCCAACCAGCCGGCGAGCAGGATGCCGGCCGGGATCGCGGTCTGGGCGATGGAGAAGGCGAAGGGGGCGTAGCGCCGCACCGCCCACCGCCCCAGCAATTGCGAGCTGGCCGGCGTGGCGACGGCCGCGACGCCGTTGCCCACCAGCGCGGACAGCACGAACCCGCCGGCGCCGCCCACCACCGCCACCGCCATGCCGCCGCCCACCGACAGCAGCGCCGCCTGGCTCATGCGGATCGCGCCGTGGCGGATGATGAAGCCGCCCGACCCGAGCTGGCCGATCAGCGCGGCCACCGCCACCAGGCCGAAATAGATGCCGACCCAGGAGGCATCGGCGTGCAGCTCGGCGATGATCAGCGGCGCCAGCACCGCCGGCAGGACGCGCCCGACCGAGCCGCAGGTCTGCTGCAGAAACATCGCCACGACGGCGATCGCCATGCGGGTCACGGGGCGTGCTTCCCTTGGACGTTCGTTCCTCACCCAAGGGATGCGCTGCGCCGGTCTCTCCCGTTGGCGCCGTTACCGGATACGGGCAGGCGAACCAATCCCCGCGGGAAGATTGCGTCGCCGTTGCGTGGCCCGCAATGATCGTATTGCCCGCGCGTCGCGGTGCAGCGTTTCCTGTTAGGGATTGTTCGACAACAATCGAATCGGTTGCCGGTCGAACAAGCCCTGTGCCTTTGTTTGATCGGCAGCTTTGTCGGCGTGCTGACGCACTTATTTGCCGACGCTGCCTTATTGGCCGACGCTGCCTTACCGACCGATCAAGCGTCCACCAGCCCGATCCAGCCTCACACGGTGCCGAACCTGCCCGCCTGGATCGAATGCCCCGCGTCCTGGGCATCCCTGGAGCGAAGTGCGCCAGCGCCCCGGTGACCGATGAACGCGACCCGTCACCGCGGGCGAAGCAAGCCGGCAAGACGGTGGAGATCGAGATCGATCCGCTGCGCTGCACGGCATCCCCAGAACAATGCCGGCGGGCATTGCCGCCGGTACGGGGCGCCGGCGTGCCATTGCGCAAACCGATCTCGCCCCTACATGCGCGGCGCCACGTCGCAATCAGGGAAATCGCATGAACGACCGATCCGACCTGTCCGGCCTGCGGCGCTATCCGCTGGCCCGCCGGGGCCTGGTGATGACCGGCCTGATCTCCGGCTTCACCCTCGCCACCCAACGGGTGGAAGCACAAATGATCCATACCGATACCAAGGGGCTGGACGTCGGCGAGACGCGCATTCCGGTAAAGGACGGCCATCTGCCGGCGTATTACGCGCGGCCGGCGAAGGGCACGCATTTCCCGATCGTCCTGGTGAATGAGGAGATTTTCGGCGTCCACGAGCACATCGCCGACATCTGCCGCCGGCTCGCCAAAATCGGCTATCTCGCAGTCGCCACAGAGCAATACGCCCGCATTGCCGACCTGGAGAAAATGACCGATGCCTCGAAGATTTTCAATGAGGTCATCTTAAAGAAGCCGGACGACGAATACCTGTCGGACCTCGATGCGACGGCGGTCTGGGCGGAACACAACAAGGGCGATCCGGCGCGGTTGGGCATTACCGGTTTTTGCTGGGGCGGGCGGCTGGTCTGGCTGTACGCCGCGCACAACCCGCATCTGCGTGCCGCCGTTGCCTGGTACGGGCCGATCAGGACTCCCACCAGCCCGATCCAGCCGCACACGGTCCTCGACGTTGCCAGCGAGATCAAATGCCCGCTGCTGGGCATGTATGGCGGCAAGGACACCAGCATTGCGGTGGCCGATGTCCGCGAGGCGGAAGCCAAGGCAAAGGCGGCCGGCAAGACGGTGGAGATCGTGATCTATCCCGACGCGCCGCACGGCTTCAACGCCGACTACCGGCCGAGCTATCGCGCCACCGACGCGCTGGAAGCGTGGCGGCGCATGCTGACCTGGTTCAAGGCCTATGGGGTCGCTCCGGCCGCCTGAGCCATCGTCCGGTCCGGCGCGGCCATGCCTGGCTGCGCCGCCCCGGCGAGCCAGGCCCGTCGCACGCACAGCGCCAGCACCGCGACGGTCACCAGCGGGCCGAGCGGGACGTGGAAGCCGTCGCCGATCGGCCAGCTCACCACCGAGACCGGCCAGACCGCCAGCAGTACCAGCTTTTCCCAGGGCAGCCAGCGCTGTGATTCGGCCTCGCGGACCAGCCAGCAGATCGCCACGAGCAGGATCAGCTTGTCGTACAGCAGGGCCAGCGGCACGGCGAGCAGGGTGGCGGTGAGCAGGATGGCGCAGCGCATGGGGAGCGAGGCGCAGCGGCGCCAGACCAGCCCGGTGAGGGCAAGTGCGGCGACGGTGGCGGCGGCCTGCAGCGCATAGGCGGCATCGGGAGCGGCACCGAGCAGGCGGGCGGCGCCAAACGGGGTGTCGATGCCGGCGAAGTCGATCTTGCCGGACTGATAGACCCGGCCGGCCCCGGCGAAGCTGTGGACGTAGGCTATCCAGGTGCCCCAGCCGAACAGCAGGATCGAGGCCGCGACCAGTGCCGCCAGCGTTGCCAGCGCGGCGGCGAATGTCCGCCAGCGGCCTCCGGCGGCCAGTGCCACCGGCACAAGCAGGCCGAAATGCGGCTTGTAGCTCAGCAGCCCCAGCAGCACGCCGGCTCCGGCGGGGCGGCGGTCCAGCAACAGCGTGAAGCCGCCGAACAGGGCGGCGGTGAGGAATGCGTTCTGGCCAAGGGCGATGGTCCAGAACACCGCTGGAAAGGCGAGCAGGGGCGGCAGCCAGCCGTAGCCCGGCACGCGCAGCACCGCGCGCAGGACCAGCAGCAGGGGCACCAGGGTCGCGGCCTGGAACAGGGCGAAGGCGACGAAGTATGGCAGGGCGGCGAGCGGGGCGCACAGCAGCAGGAACGGCGGCGGGTAGTAGAAATAGACGTAGGGGGCGGTGCTCCAGGTCGCCTGTTGCTCGGCCGCCCAGTGTGCCGCGTGGTGGTAGGCCAGCGCCGGCGTCCCCGCGAGCGCCAGCTTGCCGGCGGCGTAGAAACTGACGAAATCGCTTGGCGGCGGCTGGGGCACCGGCTTGAAGACGCCGTGCTGCCACAGTGCCAGGAAGACGGTGATCAGGCACTCGGCCAAGAGCAGTACCAGGGCCCAGGCGGTGACGCGCTCGGGCGACAGCCAGTCGCCGGAGCGCAGATGGCCGGTCACATGGGTCGCGAAGGGCAGGGGCATGAATCACGGGTCCCGGGGCGGGCGCTGGGGCCGCTGTACGGGGCGGATTGTTGTGAAAAGGTTTCAGCGGACCGGATGTGATGCGGGGTGGCAGGTGATGCGGGGTGGCAGGTGATGCGGGGTGGCAGGTGATGCGGGGCGGCAGGTGATGCGGGGCGGCAGGTGATGCGGGGTCCTGCGTGCTGCCGGACCGGGCACGATGCGAGACCGCATGTGATGCGGGGAGGGACGCGAACGTGATGCGGGGTGGCAGGTGATGCGGGACCGGTTGTGATGCAGGACGCAACGCCGTCGGAGCGGCCGGTGCTGCGGCTGGCCCCGGGTCAGGGGCGGCGGCTGCGGGCGGGCGCGCCGTGGGTGTTCTCCAACGAGATCGCCATGCGGCCGGACTATCGCCGCATGGTCGCCGGCCGGCTGGTGCGGCTGGAGGGCGACGACGGCGGCCGCTTCGGCACCTTCATGTTCAACCCGCACTCGCTGATCGCGGCGCGGCTGCTGGACCGCGACCCGGATGCGGCGATCGGGGAAGCCTGGCTGCGGGCAAGGCTGGCGGCGGCGATCGCCCTGCGCGCCCGGGTGTGCGACAGCCCGTTCCACCGGCTGGTGCACGCGGAGGCGGACCGGCTGCCCGGCCTCGTGATCGACCGCTACGGCGACGTGGCGGTGCTCGCCGCCAATACCGCCGGGATGGAGCTGCTGACCCCGCTGATCGTGGCGGCGCTGCGCGCGCTGCTGCCGCTGCGCGCCGTGGTGGGGCGCAACGATTCCGGCGCCCGCAAGCTGGAGGGCCTGCCCGAGAGCGTCGCGCTGCTGCACGGCACCGGCGCCGGCGCCGAGGTGGTGGAGGGCGGCGTGCGATTTCCCGTCGACCTGCTGACGGGGCAGAAGACCGGGTGGTTCTTCGACCAGCGCGGGAACCGGGACCGTGTCGCCGCCCTGGCATCCGGCGCCCGCGTGCTGGACGTGTTCTGCCACACCGGCGCCTTCGGCCTGCGCTGCGCCGCCGCGGGAGCGGATACGGTGACGCTGGTGGATGCCAGCGCACCGGCGCTCGACCTGGCGGTGCAGGCGGCGGCGCTGAACGGGGTGGCCGCGAGGGTCACCGCGCGCCGGGGCGATGCGTTCGAGACGATGACAGCGATGGCCGCGGCGGGGGAACGTTTCGATATCGTGGTGTGCGATCCGCCGGCGTTTGCCCGCTCGCGCAAGGACGCCGAGGCCGGGCTGCGCGCCTATGGCCGCATGGCCCGCCTCGCGGCGCCCCTCGTCGCTGCCGGCGGATTCCTGCTCGTGGCGTCGTGCAGCCATCACGCGCCTCCGGATGCGTGGGCGTCGCAGATCGCGTTCGGCCTGCACCGCGCGCGGCGGGAGGGGCGGATCGTGGGCAGTTTCGGGGCGGGGCCGGACCATCCGGTGCACCCGCATTTGCCGGAGACGGCGTATCTGAAGGCACAGTTGCTGCAACTGGATTAGTCTAGCCGCGGGGCGGGTTGGGACAGCTTCCGATGGAGCGGCTTCCGATGGGGCGCTCGCGGCGGTCCCGGCAGCGGCGCGTCCGGTGGCGGTCAGCGATCGCGGCGCACGGGCCGGGTGATGATCCGGCATCGCGGCAGGCCCGCCAGCACGGCCGGATCGGCGCGCGTGCTGCGGATGTCGAGCCGGCGCAGATCGCCGAGGCCGGCAAGCGGCGACAGATCGGCCACCGGCGTGCCGGTCAGGTCGAGATATTGCAGCCTCGCCAGTCCGGCGAGCGGCCGCAGATCGGCAACCCGGGTGCCGGAGAGATCGAGACTGCGCAAGCCGGTCAGGCCCGCCAGCGGGGCCGCGTCATGGATGTCGGTATCGCCCAGGTCGAGCCGCTCCAGCCGCGTCAGTGCGGCAAGCGGTGCCGCGTCCTGCAGCAATGTGCCGGTCAGGAACAGACCCTCCAGGGCGGTGAGGCCCGCGAGCGGCGCGGCGTCCGCGACCGGCGTGAACGACAAATGCAGGCTTTGCAGGTGGCGGAGGGCGGCGGCTGGCATCAGGTCCGCCACGCGCGAGCGCGTCAGTTCCAGCCGCCGCAGGTCCGCGAGGGCGGCGAGCGGGGCGATATCGTGGATCAGCGTGTGGCTGAGCACGAGCCGGCGCAGGCTGGTCAGCGCGGCGATCGGCCGCAGGTCGCCGATGCGGGCGCGTTCCAGCCGCAATTCGGTGATGTGGGGCAGCCAGGAAGCTGGGGGGATCTTTCCCGCCAGGATCAGGCGCACCACTGAATCATGATCGATGTCGGTCACGTTTTCCCGGCCTTGCGGTGCGGTTGTCGGTTGCGGCGGAACTGAACCACAGATGCGTGCCGGTGGACACGGACGGGTGGCGGCTGGGGCGCCAAGGGCACGGCGCGCGTTACGGGCTTTGCATGGGTGGGCACGGTGCCTCGCCAGGGTGAGGCGCGGTCGGCGCGGATCGCGCCGCCACGAATCGGAACGGCGGAGCCGGCGATGTGCCGGCTCCGTGGGTTTGGCGTGGGTGGGCGTGGCGGCTCGCTCAGGGCGGTCCGGTTGCGGCGGGGGCGATCGGCGCGTCTGGCGCCGGCATCACGGCGCATGCCTCCGCCGCGACGCATGCCGTTGCTGCGGCGGATGCCGTTGCCGCGGCGCTTGCCGTTGCCGTGGCGCATGCCGTTGCCGCGGCGGATGCCGCCTCGGCGGTGCGTGCCGGCGGTGCCGCGGGCGCACTCATCCCGCCCAGCCGGCCTGCTGCGTCCGGTGCCGGACTGCACGGATCGACCGGCGGATCGCCGACGAAGAACCCCACCGCCCGCTGCACGCCCTCGCGGTTGCGTGCCGGCAACGGCAGGCCGGGGTGCTTCCAGAACTCGCGGTCGAACTTCATCTCGCGCCGGCGCATCTCGTCCATAAATCGGCCGAGGCTGCCGCCGTGCCAGTGGATCGCCTCGAACAGGCGGGTGCCGAACGGGCCGCTGCAGAGCGTGAAGGAGATGCCGAGGTCGCACAGGATGTCGACGATGGTCTGGCCGGGCGGGCGGCGGCGGACCTCGGCCATCAGCGTTGCCATGCTGGGCAGGTTGGCGAAGGTGACGTGTTCTTCCGCCTCCTCGCGGCGGCGCCTGGGACGCGGCGGCGGGGGTGCCGGTGCGGCTGCGGTTTGTGGCGGGGCGATGATCTCGGCGCCGATGGCGGTGGCGAGGCCGGCGAATGCGGGCAGCGCTGGCAGTGCGGGCGGTTCCTGCTCCTGCTCCGGCGACTCTGGCTCCGGCTCCGGCTCTGGCTCCGGCAGGTACGGCGCGTGCAGGCGCGGCGGGCGGATCGGCAGGTCGCGGCCGCGCTCGGCGCGAGCGCGCAGCACGCGCTCCAGCGCGACGGCGCGCATGATGCCGCGGTGCAGGCGCGGCAGGATGGCGGTGAGCGCGGTGGTGCCGAAGAACTGCGCGATGGTGGCGAAGGTGCTCCAGACGGCGCGTTGCTCGATGGTGCCGAGGAGGTGGCGGCCGTATTCGGCGAGGATGATAACGATGCCGAGGATTTCAGCGATGCGCCCGGGCATGGCGGTGCCGTCACGGTCCGCGGTGGGACCGGGTTCAGAGGCACGTCCGGCAGTGTGGGTGAGCGTCGTCGCTGCTTGGTTCATGGCGGTGCGTGGTGACGGATGGTCC
>Ga0335072_10012605_pt1 | contig 12069 bp, 12 predicted proteins | sample Lox_Sample_21_FD_206725 | JGI IMG/M metagenome (GOLD analysis project Ga0335072, IMG submission 206725) | Soil microbial communities from Loxahatchee National Wildlife Refuge, Florida, United States - Lox_Sample_2.1 | ecosystem: Environmental > Terrestrial > Soil > Wetlands | place: USA...
AGCCGGCCCCCACCGCGCCGATTCCGTAGTCCGTGCGCAGGGGCGAGGGGGGATATGGATTCAGATCCAGATCGAGGTCTAGGCTCATGAAGCGTCACGTCCCGGAAAGCCAAGAGAAATGCTGAAGAACTTCATGAATTGCGATGAACGATTATGATAGTTCTCTGGCGTTGGCGTCGGTCAACAAAAAATTCGCCCCGCAAGGAGCCGGCACGTGAAACTGGGCCTGATCAATTCGGCGTGGGTGGGCACTTCGATCGATACGGCGCGCGGCATCGACCTCACCAAGCAGATCGGCTTCGACACCATCGACATCTTTGCCGATCCACTCGAGATCGACGCGCGCGAACGCCGCCTGATCCGCAAGACCTGTGTAAGCGCCGGACTGCCAGTGGTCTCGACCGTTTGCTGCGCGCTCGGGATCGCCGACTTCAATACGCCGGTGCGAAAATTTCATGTCGATCGCGCCAAAGCCTATCTCGATCTTGGTTACGAGCTCGAGGGCCGCAACTTGCTGCTGGTGCTCGGCGAGTACATCTGGCAGCAGGAAGTGATCGCGCCGAAAGACCAATGGAAATGGGCCGTCGCACACGTTCGCGAACTGGCCGAATATGCGCAAAGGCTGGGGCTCGAAATCGTGCTCGAGATCGAACCGTTCCATCTCTCCTTAGTGAACAATATCGAGAAGATGGACCGGTTTCTGAAAGATGTCGATCATCCCGCGGCCAAGGCGAATATCGACATCTCGCACCTGGCGCTGGCAAGAGATCCGGCGAGCGCGATCGCGAAGCTCAAGGGCCGCATCGGTCATGTGCACCTCTCCGATTGCGACGGAAAAGTGCACGGCGATCTTCCGCCGGGACGCGGCACAGTCGATTTTCCGCCCTATCTCAAAGCGCTGGCCGATGCAGGATTTTCCGGCACGGTGAGCATCGAGCTCGAGTATTCACCGGAGCCGAGCAAGATCGTCGATTGGGTGCGTGAGGCCTACCATGCAACGGACAAATTGATGATCGGGTTGGGAATTCGTTCGTGAGAACGTGCGAGAAACTCTGGAGGAGAAGTGAGTCATGGCGACCGGACCGTTGAAGGACGAGACGTTGAAGACGTATGAGCGCGACGGATTTGTCGTTGCGCGCCGCATGTTTGACGGCGACGAGATCGAGTTGCTTCGCCGCGCCGCCAAGGAGGACCGCGAGCTCGACAAACACTCCTTTGGCAAGGGCGACGGCGAAGGTGGAACGGTGCGCCTCTCGCTGTGGAACCATCCCGGCGACACGATCTACGGAATGATTGCGCGCTGCGAAACGATTGTGAACTCGGCAGAGAAGATCCTCGGCGGCGAGGTCTACCACTATCACTCCAAGATGATCATGAAAGACGCAAAGGTCGGCGGAGCCTGGGCGTGGCACCAGGACTACGGCTACTGGTATCAGAACGGCGTGCTCTTCCCGCTACTGACCAGCGCATTCATCGCCATCGATCCGGCGGCTCGCGAGAACGGTTGCATGCAGGTGCTGAAAGGGTCGCATCACCTGGGACGCATCGATCACGTTCTCACCGGCGACCAGGCGGGTGCGGATATGGAGCGCGTGCGCGAGGCCGAGAAGGTTCTCGAACTGGTTCATGTCGAAATGGAGCCGGGCGACGTGCTCTTCTTTCACGCCAACCTGCTGCACCGCTCCGACCAGAACCGATCCGACAAACCGCGCTGGTCGATGATCTGTTGCTACAACGCCGCGCGCAACAATCCTTACAAAGAGCACCATCATCCGCGCTACACGCCGCTGAACAAGGTCCCCGACTCGGCGATCCGCGAGGCGGGCCTGCGCCGCTTCAGCGACAGCGCCGCGAACGTAGCCTGGCTCAACGAGGAAGAAGACAAGAGCGCACGCAGCCTGGAAGATTCCGCGACAGGTGCGGCACGCTAATGAGCGAAGCCGTGCCAAGAACTTGCGGCGAGACGTTTGGCAACATGCTGGGGCTCGACGCGAAGAAGGGCAAGACTCTCTTGCGCAGCAATGGCGGCGACGTGCAGTGTGCGCCCATCACTTATGAGCTCGATGGCCGGCAATACCTGGTGATCGGATCGAGCGGCGTGCTCTATGCATTCAGTTTGCCCGACGCTCGGCTGTAAGACTCTTGCGGACTGCTTATCTGCTAGCCTCTTCGGCAGCGCAGGGCTCACCCCGCGACGCCGGCGAAGTGGAGATGCGTTTGGGTGCAGGCCGCAGATTCATCAGCACCAGTCCCGCGAGCACCACCGCGACCCCGGCCAATGCGGTCCATCGGATCGATTCGCCGGCAACATACCCCCAGAACAATCCCCAGATAGGCAGAAGATAGGTGACGGCCACGGTGCGCGTGGGCGAGATGGTCGCGAGCAGCCGGAAGAAGAGCAGATAAGCCAGCCCGCTGCCCAAAACTCCCAGGACGATGAGCGCCGCCAGGGACTCCAAGTGAACTACCCCGGGGTGCGGCCCGAAGACCGCAAGCGGCACGAGCACCAGGCCGGCCAGCGTGAGCTGGAAGGTGGCGATGACGATCGGTTCCACGCCTTGAAGCCAGCGCTTGGCGGCGACGGCTCCGGCGCCATAGCTGAAGGAAGCCACGGCGATGAGGATGACGCCGAAGAGATAGCCGCTTCTGCCGGCTTGAGCCGCAATTGCAGCCGAATGACCGTAGACGACGGCGAGCACTCCGAGGAAGCCGAGCGCAACGCCGGCGGCTGTAAGACGCGTGGCGCGGGCCGCGCCGGTGGCCAGCCCGAGCAGCAGTGCCCAGATGGGGGTGGTGGCGTTGAGAATGGCGGCGATGCTCGATGGCACGGTGCGCTCACCCCAGGCAAAGAAGCAGAATGGGAGCGCGTTGTTGAGAATCGCAACGGCGACGAGCGGGCCGAGCCGGCCGAGCGGCGGCAGCTTGTTGCGGCCCAGCTTGAGCACGATCCACAGGAGGAGCGAGCCGAACACTAGCCGCCCGAGCGCGACCCAGACGGGAGGCAGGTCGTCGCCCGCAACCTTGATCAGGATGAAGGATGCTCCCCAGATGGCAGAGAGCAGGAACATCTCAAGCGTGTTGCGAATGCTCATATCGTGTTGCCCCCTCAGACTGAGTTACCGCATCGATGATGATTGAAGCCGGAGCTGAATTCTTCCCGAAACCTGACGGCCTTGTTTTCCTGCTCCTCTTTCCGGCATTTCCTTTTCCTGCTCCTCTTTCCGGTATTTCCTAATTGATAGGCGGAGCCGGAAAACGGCGCTACGAAAGGTGGAGATGGCATCCATCTCTCCAGGAGATCGATCGCCGTCCGCTTTGCGGACTCGCTCGCGGGGGCGGGCGGAGATAATCGAGGTATGGATTTCAAACGATCGCAGGGGGTTCTCCTGCATGTGAGCTCGTTGCCATCCTCGGGGGGCATCGGCGACCTGGGGCCGGCGGCTTACGAGTTTGTCGCGTTTCTCGCCGCGGCCAGGCAGCATGTGTGGCAGGTGTTGCCGCTGGGGCCCACTGGCTACGGAAACTCGCCCTACGCCGCCTCGTCGGCGTTTGCGGGCAATCCGTTCCTGATCAGCCTGGAACTGCTCGCCGAGTGGGGATGGATTTCAGCGGAGCGGATCGCCGGGCTGGCCGCGCCGGGCGCTTATGTCGATTTCAACGAAGTGGAGCGGACCAAGATTCCCCTGCTTGAAGAGGCGGCGGAGGGCTTTCTCGACCGCGGGCCGCGCGATTCGCGCCTAGCTGGGCAGTGGACCGAGTTCGAGGAGTTTTGCCGCGCCGAGGCGGGATGGCTCGAAGATTTTGCATTCTACACAGTGCTGCGGCGTGAACTCGGGACCGGCGCCTGGACAGTGTGGCCGGAGCCTCTGCGCCGCCGCGAGCCGGGCGCGCTGGCCGATGCCGTGGCAAGACATGGGCGGGCGATGGCGCGCGAGCAGGTGTTGCAGTTTGCGTTTGCGCGCCAGTGGAAGGAGCTGCGCGCCGCCGCGGCGAGGCAGAGGATTCGGGTTCTGGGTGATGTGGCCATCTTCGTGAGTCTCGATTCAGCGGATGTCTGGACGCATCCGGAACTCTTCGAGCTCGACGAGGAGCTGAAACCGATACGCATTGCCGGAGTGCCGCCGGATTACTTTTCGCCCACCGGGCAGCGGTGGGGTAATCCGCTCTACCGGTGGGACGTGCTGGAGGCGCACGGCTTCGACTGGTGGGTGCGGCGCATCGCGCGCTCGGCGCAGCTCTACGACATCATCCGGCTGGATCACTTTCGCGGATTCGAGGCTTATTGGTCGATTCCCGCCGGCGAGGAGACGGCGATCAACGGCGAGTGGGTGAAGGCGCCGGGGCTGAAGCTGTTTCGCGCGCTGGAATCGGCGCTCGGCCCGCTGCCGCTGGTGGCCGAGGACCTTGGTCTGATTACCACAGAAGTGGAAGCGCTGCGGCTGGAGCTGCAGATGCCGGGAATGAAGGTGCTGCAGTTCGGCTTTGGCGACAAGGGAGCGCATATTCACCTGCCGCACCGGTTCGCGCCCGAATGCGTGGCGTACACGGGGACGCACGACAACGACACCACGCAGGGGTGGTGGCAGAACGCGGGCGACGCGGAACGGGCGGCGGTCGAGGCCTATGTCGGCCCGGTTCCGATTGTCGATGCGGCAGGTCGGCCAGCCTGGCCGCTGATTCGCGCCACGGCCGCAAGCGTCGCGCACTTGGCGCTGGCCCCGGCGCAGGATTTGCTTGAGCTGGGCTCTGAGGCGCGTATGAATACCCCTGCCGTGGCCGCAGGGAACTGGAGTTGGAGGGCGCCCAAGGGAAGCTGGACGCCGGAACTCACGGCCAGGCTGGCTGCGCTGGTGGGGGTGACGGATCGCGACAACGATCCGCTGGGCCAGCCATACGCAGGCGAATGAAGTTAAGGCAATATCTGCGAAAGTGCGGACTTTCCGGAGATCTGAGGATGCCGATCTTTTTGAGGAGGTGTTGCGTTTCCCATGGAATCGGCGGCAGCTTGCAGGCCGCAAAAGGCCGATAAATTCGAAGAAATCTACGGAGCGGATTTCGATTCTTCCGGCCACGATGGACTGGCGAGTTGAATGGTCACCATGGGGCCTTCGGAGTAGAGCGGGCCTGTTTCCCTGGCAAAAGTCACGGCTGCTTCGCCGATCGTCCAGAGCTGGATATCGGGAGGGGCTTTGCCGATCAACGGTGCGACGATGCCGGCGATGCCGCCAATGTCGATCTTGATGTTGTAGTGGTTGGCTTCGTGGGGATCGCCGACAACCGAAGCCTTGTCCTCGCCGACTCTGGAGATAATAAGCTTCACCAGGCGAGGCTTGGGGCTGAAAACCACCATGGGAACCGTCAGCTCTGCAACGCCGGACCTCACATTTTCGAGGATGACCGGGACCAGCCCGTTCGCAAGGTCCGGTGAAAGCTTCATCTGGTCGGTCTTAATGTCTTCCTTGCCGTTCTTGTCCGTAGTACGGACGGTAACGCGCCCCGTTCGCGCGTCAATCAGCGTATCCAGTGGATGCGGGAAATATGGGCCCTTCTGGATGCGGTGATCGCTGATGAGCTGAATGGTATGGCGTTGCGAGAAGACGGTCGTCTCATCGTCAATGGAGCCGTCTTTGAAGGTGAAGACGGTGTGTGCTGTGACTCGGTCGCCGCGCACCACGCGTGTGATATCTCCTGAAGCCACAACGCGGCCATCGTCGGAGCGGACCTCGGCGAAGCCGTGGATAGTGCCGCCGGTCTGGCGGACAGGCACCGGATTGGCCGAGGCGCAGGGTGCGGCGCCGATCAGCACTGCGAGCAGCGAAAAGGTTACCAGGCTCTCGGTCAACCAGTGGCGCTGCGGGAAGAAGCCTTTTATATACACTCCACGTATAGATGGGATCGACGCCGGGGGAGTTGCAATTGGAACGTTGACGGAGATTGCGAACAGACACATCCGGGCGGCGCTGACCGAATCACCGGGCTATTTCGGAGTTCCGGTTGGCCCGGTCCTTGTGTGCCTCCTTCGCAAATTGGGAAAGGATGGCAAGTGAATGTCATTCCTCCGGCGGCTCCGCCGATTCCGGCTCGGCTTCCTCCGCGAAGTCGTACGTCTTGAGCATGAGTTCAATCAGGGCAGAGGCTTCAGTCGCGCTGAGTTGCTTCGCAACGTCACAAGGATAGCCGTCCTCTTCGAAGCGAACGGTTTGGCGGCCGCGCAGTTTTCTGCCCGTCCAGTCGGAGGTGGAGGCAACCGCGTGCAGATTGCGCAGCCTCCGGGTGGCAAAGCTCGACTTCTTCCAATGCAGGCCGAAGGGGCCGCGGCGAATGGTAAGCCAGGCGGGGTTGAGGTTCACGACGGTTCTGTCGGCCACGATGGTCACAAGGCGAAGCGCGGCGACCGCCAGCAAAAACAGGCTTGCTTCTGCCCAGCCCCAACCGGTCCAGCTTTTGTCGAGTTTGGCGACAACATCGACGGCCAGAACGGGGACGCAGGCGATGAGCAGGATGTCGCCAAGGGGACCGATGTCGAACCGGGAGGGGATGACGATGCGGATGCCTTCAGGCGTGCGCTCCGATCTCAATCTGCCGGCCAGTGGCTCGAGCATTGCGGGTCCACCCAGAGGATGCTGGCTTGGTGAGGATGCGCCCAGACGTGGTCCCTCGGGGGAATGAGGTCGGCATCGATTCTGTGGCAGAGGGAAACGTACAAATTGACCCGGCTAATCTTCAGGTCCAGGTTGCAATCGTCGGCTTCGTCTCTTCATCGCAGGACGGCGTTGTAGTAGCGTTCTCCACTTTTCGGGAACGGGTAGAGTTCGATCATTCGTTCGATCAGCACTGCGGCCTCGGTTTCACCGATGCCTTTGCCGAAGGTATGAAACCCATGATTGGTGACGAACTGAATCTTGCTGGTGCTGGGGTCGGTGTCTGCGCGCAATGCCCAGAACTGTTTGGCGCGAACAAAGCGGATGTTGCGAATGTCGGTGTTTTGGTGGGTCTGGGTGGATATTTCAATGCCGAGCGCGCGCTTTTGGATCGTCAGCTCACCGGCGTCGAGGGTCACGACGGTTTCGCCGGTTACTGTCCATGCCAGCCAGCCCAGGAAGAAGAAAAACCCGAAAACGTAAATGGCGACTGCGACCAGCTCGAAGGTGTATTGCGAGCTGTCCAGGTGATTGCCCGACAGCAGCCGCCAGTAGTGAACGGAAGCGATGGTGAGCCAAACCACGATCAAAAACGCGTAGCCGGCCGTTGATGGACCGCGTCGGACGGGGATGGATACGGCAATCCTTCCAGGCGTGCGCTCCCATTCGAGCCTGCCTTCCAGAATCTCCTGCATCAGTTTTCCTCTTTGTTAAGCAATGATACTGCGCCGCCGAGTGACTTGGCCATGCAAAAAGGCGGCATGAGAGTATCTTCCGGCAGGGCGCGAGCGCATCTTGGTACCCGATTGAAAGTGACGGCAGTTATATGGAAAACAGCTTGGGCCTGGGGAACCTGAGCCGCGGCACCTTGCCTCGGTTTGGCCGGGCGAGCCGGGCTTGTTATGCTGGCGGGACATGGAAACGGCGGCAATCGAGACCCATGGCCTGACGCGGCGCTTCGGCGCGCTGACCGCCGTGGAGAATGTCACTCTGAGCGTGGCGCAGGGACAGTTCTTCGGCTTTCTGGGACCCAATGGAGCCGGCAAGTCCACCACCATAAAGATGCTGACGGGGTTGCTCGAACCGAGCGCCGGAACCATGGAAATCCTGGGGCGGCCCTTCGGAGCCGGGGCGCTGGACCTGAAACGGCAGATCGGAGTTGTTCCCGAGGGGATGGCACTGCTGGGGAGGCTGACAGCGCCCGAATACCTGCACTTTGTGGGCCGAATGTATGGCCTTGACGCCAGGACCGCCGGCCAACGCACAGAAGAGCTGCTCGAGTTCATGCAACTGGCCGATGAGCGCAGAAAGCTGGTGACCGACTTTTCGCACGGTATGCAGAAGAAGCTGGCGCTGGCCGCGGCGGTGATTCACGGACCCAAGGTGCTGTTTCTCGATGAACCCTTCGAAGGAGTGGACGCGATTGCCGCGGGAATGCTGAAGACGATGCTGGCGGGGATGATCAACCGCGGGGCCACGATTTTCCTGACGTCGCATGTGCTGGAGATTGTGGAGCGGCTGTGCAGCCACGTGGCCATTATTCACCAGGGGCGGCTGGTGGCGAATGGATCGCTCGAAGACCTGCGTGCAGGAGTGGCCTCGACCTTGCCGGGCTCGGAGGAAAGCCAGCGGCTGACGCTGGAAGAGATATTCCTGTCGATTGTCGGAGCAGGTGGCACAGAGCCGGCGCAGGAGCTGTCATGGCTGGCATAGAAGGACCAAGGCTGAGCGGGCAGGCCGGCGTGCTGGGTGGATTGGCGCAAAGGCAGTATCGGGCGCTGGCTGCCATGCGCTGGCAGATGTTCAAGAACGGCCTGCGCAGCAGCAAGGGTGTGCTGGAACTGGGGGCGCGGACCTTTTCGTACGTGACGTACACGCTGGTGGGCCTGGGGTTGAGCGCGGGCCTGGGGATCGCCGCCTACGCGATCATCAGTTCAGGACACCTAAGATACCTGACCATCCCGTTCTGGGCTGTCTTCGTCATTTGGCAAATGCTTCCGGTGGTCCTGGCGTCTTTCCAGGAGCAGTTCGACCTGGGAGTTCTTTTGCGTTTTCCTTTGAGTTTTGGCTCCTATCTGCTCTTATATCTCATCTTCGGGCTGATAGATGTTTCCACCATCACCGGCGTTCTCTGCAGCCTGGGTTTGTGGGTCGGCATCACCGTCGCCAAGCCGGGGATGGTGGCTTGGGCTGCGCTGGGTCTGGCGGCCTTTGCGGCGTTTAATGTCTTGCTGGTGCGCGCCATCTTTGCGTGGGTGGACCGTTGGCTGGCGCAGCGGCGCACGCGGGAGATCGTGGGCGCAATCTTCCTGCTGTTTGTGCTCAGCCTGCAGTTGTTGAATCCGGCACTGCACCAGAGCCGCCGCACCGGGCGGATGAACCGCGTCGAGCGCGCTGCCGACGCGCAGAAGACCATGGCGGAAGCGCGCCCATGGCTGCGCAAGGCCTACGCGGTGCAGCGCTGGCTGCCGCCGGGACTGTCGGCGCAGGTGGTTGAGTTCGCGGACGATCACCAGGCGGAGCCGGCATCGGATTCGGCGGGGCTGCTGGGGATGTACGCGCTGGTTGCCGGACTGGTTCTGGCGGCGCGGCTCAAATCGGAATATGCCGGAGAGAACCTCGGCGAGGCGCCGAGCCGGAAGAAGGCTGCCGGCCGAGGCGATGCCGAGCGCCGTGGCTGGATGGCGCAAGGCTCGGGGCCGATCGGGGCGCTGATGGAGAAAGAGTTGCGCGCCCTGTTGCGAACGCTGCCTTTGCTCTACGCCGTGGGCGCGCCGCTGCTGCTGGTGCTGGTCTTCTCCGGGGTGTTCATCCGCAATGGACCGCAAAGCCAGACCTTCCAGCTTACGCTGCCGATTTGTCTAGTCTATGTGCAGTTGGGGTTTACGCAGTTGTTTTACAACTGTTTTGGGACCGAAGGGATGGGAGTGCAGATGTACTTCCTTTCACCCACTCCGATGCGCACCGTGTTGCTGGCCAAGAATCTTTTCGTGTCGATCCTGTTCGGGCTGGCCGCGCTGATGGCCGGAGTGCTGACAAGCCTGAGGCTGGGCGTGCCGCAGGGAACGGTGATCGCCGCCAGCGCGGGCCTGGTTTTGTTCGCGTTGATCACCAACCTGGCCGCCGGAAATGTCTTTTCCCTCACCATGGCCTACCGCATCAATCCCGGGCGGCTGACACGGCAGCGCGGATCCCAGGCCAACTCATTGTTGAGCGTGCTGGTGCAGCTTGGCGTGATCGGCGTGGGCGCGGCCGTGTTCGGGCTGTGCTGGTGGCTGCATATCGAATGGCTGGCGACACCGGTGTTTGTCGTTCTGGCCGCGGCTGCGCTGGTGGTGTGGCGCATTGGCTTGGGCAACTCCGATGCGCTCGCCAATCGGCACAAGGACGAGCTGATCGCGGCGGTAGCGAAGACGGGATGAAGAAGGCAGTTCAAAGTTCATAGTTGTTAGTTCACAGATATGCGGCGCTCATCGGCACACAGTGAACTGTGAACTAAGAACTGCCGTTAGAACGGAATATCGTCGTCGGAGATCTCGGCCTGCTGGGAGAAGTCGTCATGCGCCGCGGCCGGGCGCTGGTCGAAGCTGGCGCTGGAGCCGCTGCGGCTGGAGCTGGATTGGCCGGAAGATTCGTCACGGCCGGAAAGCAGCGAGAGGTCGAAGACCACGATCTCTGTCTTGTAGCGCTTCTGGCCGGATTCCTTGTCGTCCCAGCTCCGCGTCTGCAGCTTGCCTTCGACGTAGAGCTTGCTGCCCTTTTTAACGTAGTCGCGCACGATCTCAGCGGTGCGCTTGAAGGTGACCAGGTTGTGCCACTCGGTTCGGTCCTGCCAGTTGCCCTGCGGGTCCTGAAAGCGGTCGCTGGTGGCCAGGGTGAAGTTCGCCACCATCACGCCATTGGGAGTGGAGCGGATTTCGGGGTCCTTGCCGACGTTGCCCAGAAGAATGACTTTGTTGACGCTCTTGGCCATGGGTGTGCTCCGGTAAGCAAAAAGAATAGCAGAATTGCGCGCTCGCAGCGGGCGTGCGAAAGAGCGCAGGATTGTGCAGAACGAGGCATGCGGGAAGGATTTCCCAAATTGTTCTGCGGCAGTGTTTGGGGTGCAGCGTCGACCACGCCGATCGATTGAGTGAGCGAGCTGCGCAACTGCGAGCCGGCTGTGAATTACGGAGCGCCGATGGCTCTGTGCAGCGCCGCCCGCGCCAGCAGCCGCGTGGAGTCGAGCACCGGGAGGGCGGAGTTTTCGTCGCTGATGATGAGCGGAATCTCGGTGCAGCCGAGAACCACGGCGTCGCAGCCATCCGCCTTCATGTGAGCAATCACTTGCTGATAGGTCGCGATCGACTCGGGTTTGAAGACGCCGTAGACGAGCTCATCCATGATGATGCGGCTGGTTTCTTCGCGCTCGTCGTCGCTGGGCCGAAGATATTCGATGCCGCGCGGGGTGAGTTTTTGCGGGTAGACCTCGCTCAGGATGAGCCAGCGCGTGCCCAGCAGGCCGAGCTTGCGGAAGGCGCGCGATGCGGCTTCGGCGGCGACGGCTTCGGCGATGTGGATCCAGGGCAGCGGCGAGCGCGACTCGATGAAGGCCAGGCCTTGGTGAAAGGTGTTGTCGGGGCAGATGAGGAACTGCGCGCCCGCGCCGGCGAGTTTGTGCGCCGAGGAAAGCATCAGCTCGCCCACGCCCTGCCAGTCGCCGCGGTAGCCGAACTTCATGTATCTGCCGAGCGAGAAGGTGTGCATCGTGACTTCGGGGTGGTCGTGCGCGCCCATAAGCTGCGCACCTTCTACGCAGATAGTGCGATAGCAGAGCGCCGCGCCCTCCGCCGACCCGCCGACAATGCCGATGTGCTGCGCCATGGTTATGAGGTCAAAATCTCGCTGAAATCCGCGATGGTCGAGAACTCGCGCAGCACTTCGGCGATGAGGCCGAGATGTGCGCTGCGCACGTTCGGGTCGGAGTCGAGGACCATGACCTTGTCGAAGAAGCGGTCGACTGTGGGACGCAGCGTCGCGATGAGGGCCAGAGCCTCATTGTAGGCACGGCGGTTGCGTAGCTCGGCGACTCTTGGCGCCAGAGATCGCGATGCATGGAGAAGCTGCCGGGCATCGAGGGTAAGCTCGATTGCGTCGGACGAGCCGACGGCGAAACCCTTCTCCTCGGCCTGGCGCAGGATGTTCTTGATGCGCTTGAAGGCGATGGAAATCGCTGCGAAATCGTCGGAGCCGCGCACTGCCGTGAGAGCTTCGGCGCGGGCGCTAGCATCGCGGACATCGTCGGAGCCGGCGGCGAGAACTGCGTTAACGACATCGTAGGCGAAGCTAAGATGCTCCTTAAGATAGAAATGAAGGCGCTCTCTCAGAAATTCATTTAGCTTCGATAGTTTCGTCTCCGCCTTCGCGCTCTGATCCACTTGATTTGCTG
>Ga0335072_10012606_pt1 | contig 12069 bp, 11 predicted proteins | sample Lox_Sample_21_FD_206725 | JGI IMG/M metagenome (GOLD analysis project Ga0335072, IMG submission 206725) | Soil microbial communities from Loxahatchee National Wildlife Refuge, Florida, United States - Lox_Sample_2.1 | ecosystem: Environmental > Terrestrial > Soil > Wetlands | place: USA...
GCCTTCATAAAAAAATAAAATAAAAAAAGAGTCACTCTATGAGTCATTGATCGTAGTGCGATGGATTGTTGAAGTGCTGCCTTCATTTTGTTCTCAGTTGACAAGTAAAACTCGCTTGATCCTAAATGTTGATTGGTCCAAGTTGGCTGATGTTTTGAGAGTTTTGATTTTCCATTTCGCAAGAAAGTTACCTTAGCCTGCAAGCGAGAAAAACGAAGCGCGCTAAAGGAAAGGTGCCTGTGTTTTGATTTTCTGGATCAACTCTAGTGCCTTCTCGTATAAGAAGTATTCCACGCCCACTTCCAGTCTTTCCCTCTTACACACACAACTCACACACCCGAACATCGCAATCCACCAACCAACATCATCCATCAAAACACCACTTAACTACATCTTGAACATCAATACAAGTCAATAATGGCTCGTACCAAGCAAACTGCCCGTAAGTAACCATCGCACTCATCGTCACTACAACCTTATTGTCGTCGCCGGTCGCGATTACTTGGTTGCGACCGTGCTGTCGTCTCACTTTGAGCCTCACCTTAGGCGCGTCTCATCACAACAACACGTCGCCTCACTTTAAATTAGTACTGACATGTTCATTATAGGCAAGTCCACTGGTGGCAAAGCCCCCCGTAAGCAGCTCGCCTCCAAGGCCGCTCGCAAGTCTGCCCCGTCTACCGGTGGTGTCAAGAAGCCCCACAGATATAAGCCAGGAACTGTCGCTCTCCGTGAGATCCGTCGTTACCAGAAGTCTACTGAGCTCCTGATCCGAAAGCTCCCCTTCCAGCGTCTCGTCCGTGAAATCGCCCAGGACTTCAAGTCAGACCTCCGCTTCCAGTCATCTGCTATCGGCGCTCTTCAAGAGTCCGTCGAGGCTTACCTCGTCTCTCTCTTCGAAGACACCAACCTTTGCGCTATCCATGCCAAGCGAGTGACAATTCAGTCAAAGGATATTCAACTTGCTCGTCGTCTCCGTGGTGAGCGATCTTAAGTCGTTTCAATCCTTTCAGCACATCGGTTCATCTCGACATGTCAACTCTCTGACCTCAGTCATGGGTCCTAAGGTACTCTGGTTAAGGACTTCGGGATGGCTGGCCTGGGTTTGACTTGATATGGTTGCGGCAATAATGGGTTATGGGAAAGGAGTTTTCTGATCATGGGTTTGCTTTTGCACAGGGTGTACATTATTCAGCCAGCGATAGTGCGCTGAGTTACGATCATAGATGATGAATTACGATTCTTCATCCTTCTACATGCTTGAAGTTCGTTGTATTGCGTGACGCGTATTAATGTTATGCAACTGAATAGTTTGACGCGTCTTCGCGCAAGTTTTGGGATCCGATTGATCAGGTAGTAATGGTGTCTGTACAATTGTCACAAGTGTTTATGCAATATTAGAGTAATGCTTTCCAACCTCTCGTCTTCGGTTTATCCAGGCCAAGAAAGTCACAGACTTGTCCAAGGTGATCAACTCCCCAGAAGCCTTCTGTCTTCCCCTCGCTATTTGTACATGTGAACCATGGCAAACCAAAGGCACCGTCGTCGAAAGCCATGTCACTATTCTTAAACAGCAAATCCTTTCCTTCCTTCTTTGACATTTCAATTACTGGAATTCCCTGTCAGTCAATGGCATTCCTTTACCTTGCACGGGAAATCAGTTGAGAATACAAGCATCAAGGTACCTTTTTTCGTCTCTTCCTCCCCTAGAACCTGCGCCAACACCTGTGCCATGACCTCCGGCTCTTGCGTCGGCTTCTGGTCCACCCAGAATGCCTCGTATAGAGCATCGAGTGCGCTGCATAGCTTTTCCTGATTGGAGTCCAGAACGGTCAGAGCGCAAAGAGTGCGCATGATGGATAACGTAAGAGGTGGGAAGCCTTCAGGCCGGGTGTCGGCCATAGGGATGGAGAAGAGTCGCTTCCATCGGTGTCGCTCTATTTCGATCCATTTGTCTTTGTCTGTTGCAGAAATTTGGAAGTATTAGTATCACCAACAATATATTGTTGAATAGGTACCCGGGCTTACTTTTGATATTGATCGGGGCAGTATTTCCTGCTTTCTGCGCAAACACTTAGCCGTGTCCCACTTTGAAGGCCATGAAACGTGAAGTACTTTCATCACCCCACCAAGAAAGATGGGGATATAGGTGATGTCGCAATTCCTGAAGACAGGGTCATTCTAACGACCAGTAAGCAGCTGCAGGATTTGGTAGCCTTGCAGGGTGGGGGTATCGCTAACCCTCAACAAGTAGTACGCGATATATGCAAAAGGGCTGACAGTGTCAACATATAATGTAATTTTTGGTCTTGCCATATTGAATTAAGTGCTGATGGATCACCTCTTTAGAAGAATAACGGACAGTTGAACAGGAAGTAAGATCTCGAACGTCGGCATAATGGTTCTCCGCAGGACGACCGACTACGGGCGCCTTTGCCGAGGTTGAGACGAAGGGAAACTTCTGATTCTCAACGCAACAAAGGAAAGCCTTGTTCTTTGTTGAAAAATAGTTCTATTGGGTTAAATCATTGAAGCAAATGTGGAGCAAAAGTTCTTATTTTGACTTGATTGGTTCATTTGAGTTACTGTGTCTGAATAGACGATATCATACACCTTCAATGCCTCAGCCATGCTACCTTTTCCAAACGCCTTCATTATGATCCATTTGTAAATGCTCATGCAGAGGTAGCTGTAGAGATCATACTTGGTACTGGAACCTTTGTCAAGACATCAAAAGACCCCGTTCCCACTTTACCTGTGCGTCCAATCACAATCCTACTACTGGGACTTCTCAGATCGTCCCAATCTCCGTCCATCACTGCGTCTCTGAGGAAACCAACTGTGGTCTCGAAGCTCATTTTCAGGAAAGGGCTGACACTGCTCTTTAAGCCATTTCTGTTGAACGGGCTGAATCCACCTCCCCTTGTCATGTAGTCTGCAATCAGGTTGAGATGACGGTTGTCAACATTGATGCCATGACTTCTAAAGACACCCGAGAGTTCCTGGATGATAGTAGACCGACAAGCCTCCACTCCGTAGTGTGAAAGCATTGCAGCGATATCGTTAGTGGAGATTTTATTGGGATTGATATAGTCGCTATAGGCCTGCATCGCCTTCAGGTTCACGCCGACTGTGTGGACGACTGCTGCGGTCTTTTGTTCGCCAGTTTTGGGATCCTTTACCTCCTCTGCCGGCTCATACGTGCATGTGTCCAATCCTGGAATCTGCTGTACCAAGGACGTGCGCAGAGCAGTTTCGAGGATATTCAACATGAGTACCTTCGGCGCGTCAGCAGCATATTCAAGAGCTATCTCGCACCAAGAGCCAGCCTGATCGTCAAAGGCGAATCGTGTTACATCAGTGTTCTTTTTCATTATCTGTGCTTGTCTTTCATCCGCAATAACCTTGACTTGATGTTTTCTATTCATGTCTCCATCATTCTCATCATCGCCGTCGCTCGGTGAGCCTCGTATGCTGCCACCAATGCCTTCATCATCCATATCCTCCTCATCTTCGGGTGATGCTTCTTTTTCCATTTGTGCTTGAACGACATCATCATCTTCGTCATTTTCAGCGTAAGAGATAGCCTGCCCACGATTCGATTTCTGCTTTTCATTCGTAGCGTCGTCGTCACCATCGTCATCGTCATCATCATCACCTCCTCTCTCACCTTCCGGTCTAGATGGCGCTTCCTCAATAACGCCGACAGATTTTCCAATCTCTGGGATTGCCGCTGCATTTGCAGCACTCTTAAGGGTCTTTTCTGCCTTCTTCTTCCCTAGAGCTTTCCTCGCTAAGCTTTGAAGTTTGGGTACAAACTTTTTCTCCAAAGTAGCCAGCACATCCGCGATTTCTATCGCATATGCCTCCCTGTATTCTCCTGCGGGGAAGAATTGCAGTCTGATATCGTAGGTTTTAGCCTGAGAATGGCCTACTCCAGGACCGATACGTTCGCTGACCGAAGCCTTATCGATTACTTCAGCCAGAGAGAGCTTACTGATAGCCTTTGCAAATTTCATACCATCTTCCTCGGTCATCTCTTCATTGACATACAATGTCATCGACGGGGTCGATATATGGCTACTGGCTGTCATTACAATCTCCCGCAGGCGTGGAATACCAAGTGTGACGTTCTTCGCAGAATGCCCTGCCAAATGGAAGGTATTCAGTGTCATTTGTGTAGACGGCTCGCCAACAGACTGCCCAGCTACAATGCCTACAGCTTCACCAGGTTCAACGACAGACCGTAGATACTTCACATTCAAGATGGGTTCCAATGCTTTACGGCTATGTTTAGCTTGTTTGGCATCGCGGTTTGTTTTGCTCTTGACCAAGCCGTCCGGATTTTTCTTCAGGTAGTCGTTCACAGCTAGATAAAACTTCTCCGATGTTGAAAAGAGATGCCTTCCAGGATGAAAATATGCAAGAACTGGTTCGTTGGCATCGGCAATGCTATTTCTGGTGCTCTTGACAGCATGCTTCATCATCTTCTTGATCGTATCTTGCTGGTCGTTGATTACTTCTAGGTCTTCGCCCAGCTTCATTTGTGCAACTTCTGACTCAACGTTCTGCAGCAGGAACTTGAAGTCCATGAGATGTTTCTGTTTTGTGACATCAAGGCCATCTTCTCCGTATAAGAACTGGACCATTGAGCCATCAGAGTCGCGAACAGAGGTGTCGTATTCGACCTTCAGGCCCTCCATACCTTTGATAAGGCAGCGCTGGAGATAACCTGAACGGGATGTCTTTACGGCGGTGTCAATAAGTCCTTCTCTACCTGCCATGGCATGGAAGTAATACTCCTGGGGTCGGATGCCCGTTAAAAAGCGATTGATTACATAGCCTCCTGCTCTGACATTTGTTTCATATGGCTTGAAGCATGGCAGTGACTTCCCGCTGATCATCACAGGGACTCTGCGACCTTCCAAAACCTGTTGACCGAGATTACAAGAAATTAAATTGGCATTCACGGCGCTGCCCTTCGCTCCAGAGACTGTCATTGTCTGCATTTGATTTTTTGGAAACTTCTTCACGAGACCATTCGGCAAGCAGGCTTTGGTGACTTCTGAGGATAGCTCATTGGATCTGGCATTCATCATCATGTCCAGACCAGCGTGTTTGGTGTCGTCTCTCATTGCGTCTTCAATCCGTCTTCTCAATTCGGCATTGGTTTCTGTAGGATGCTGATCCTGCAGCATGACGTATTTCGCAGCGACTTCCAGTCCAATCCACCGGGCTTCCTCGAGCTTCAATTTCCGTTGTTCTTCGCCTTGAGAAGTCAAACATAGGTCATCCATTCCACACGTAAACGCTCTCATATGGAGAAACTTGGTCAACAGCCGCCCCAGTATGCTCAATAACTTCCCGGCAACAGTGGGCCCATAAACTTCATGCACTGAATGTACAAGGCCACCACCACTTGGTCCCAACTGTGACTTGTCAAGAATGCCAGTAATAAACTCTCCGTCAACAAAGAGAACTGCGCCTTCTTCCGAAGCCGGTCCCCAGCGATCAGCAGGCACCTGCGATTTGCTGGTAAGGTTCAGTGGCGTACATTCCATTGGCATAATATTCTTAAGAATTGTCGTGATCACTTGCTTTCCTGTCCATCGCGGCTCTGGTTTGATGATAGCCGGTGGCACCGTTTCTATACGTTCACTAACAATGTGCCCACTCTCAGGGCGAAGACAGTTATAAAGTAATTGTTGGTAATTTCCTCTATCGAATAGAGTGTCTCGATTACTCATCCATACAGCCACAGATAAATGATCCTGAATGAGACCTCTCAGGGGCTTTCCAGAGGTTGCAACAAGGTACTGGTGATCAGTGTCAGCAATTTGCAGGGCCTCTGCACGCGCGACTTCGTTTTGTGGAAAATGCATGTTCATTTCGTCCCCATCGAAGTCAGCATTATATGTGTTGCAATTGGCATAGTGCATTCGGATAGTTTTCTCCCCAGGTAAGACTCGCGCCCGATGACCCATGATAGATGGTTTATGGAGAGTTGGTTGTCGATTCATCAATACCACATCTCCATTTGTTAGATGTCGGTGGACTTTCTTATTGCGTGCTCCATTCGTGCTAGCACTAGTGGAAGCTAGGAGCTGATTTGCTAAACTCTGCCGCTCGTCCGCAGTTTTTGTTCTGAGATTTATAACCTGTCCATTCTCATTCTCAATGGCTGCAGCTCCTGGCCAAGTATCTGCTCCATTAATGACTGCTTGTTGCATTTCTTTGAAATTATGACTGGTAACCGGTTCGGGATAAGTGAGCTTCCGAGCAAAGACTGGTGGGACACCGATTTCATTCGTTTCTATATTGGGATCTGGAGAGATGACACTGCGAGCCGCAAAGTTGACTCGCTTTCCCATCATGTTTTTCCGGAACAAACCTTCCTTCTTTTCCAGCTTCTGCTTGATGCCCTCTTCATTCTTCTTGCCTGCAGCACCTTGCACAGGATTTCGATCTCGATCAATCAAAGAATTTACACTCTCCTGGAGCCTGACCCAAGCTTCTTGAAGATCAAAATAGTCCCTTTTTCGACGTGTACGATCGTCGGTTGCCGGGTTGTTGATTTCCCTATAAATCTGGACAATCGTATCACAGGAGGTCAAAATGAGCTTGTATAAAGAATTCTGCTGAGCCTCAGCAATCTCTCCATCTCCAGTCCTTGCTTCAGGGCGGTATTTATTGGGCGGAACAAGTATTGTCTCAATGAAGAACATGTCGCAGGTCACAAGATATGTTTTCTTCGAAGGGAGCCTCGAATTATACACCAACGATAGGATTTCTTGCTCTTTCTCAAAAAGAAGCACCAATGCTGCCTTGACTTCCATAGGGTTGACAAATCGCTGAGGTGGAGGAGCAACCTTTGGCTTCGAAGAGGTTGCCTTTGCAATGGCAATATCACCAATGACGACGCCACCATCTGCTTCGAGACTATCACCCTCGCCTTCATCGTCGTCATTCGATGACAGGTCAATGTCAGCAATACCTTCGTCGGAGTGGTAGCCGTTCGTTCTCTGCTCTGGCTTGTTTTTCTTGCGGACTAGTTGGATAGCATTGATGTTGCGGAAGTTACCCTGAGCCATCTTCGCCTGTTCCTTTAGACTCAGTGCCTTTTCAAAAATTTTCACGTATCGGTCTTTCCGAAAAGTGGGCGAGATACCATTGCAGTTGTGACATTGTTTCCCTACGGTGATGGCTTTAAGAAAGCTTTTTATGACTTCCCGGCGAGCCTCGGCAACGCCCTCATTCTTTTCCTGGTTCCAATTCCATGGAGATTTTCCTGCTTCCTTCAAAGATTTCCTTACATATTCAAGTCTACGCTTGATAATACCCCGAGCTTCGGCATCATCCTCTGACTCTTGACTATCGGGTTCTGCCCCAAGTGCTGCTGAATGCTCTGAAGCGTCACCAATATTTTCTAACTCTTCCGCCTCACTAAGGAGACCCTGTTGAATCAAGCGTAATTTGCAATGGTACAAGTTTACATCTCTACGGGACATTTTGAGATGATGGCAATATGCGCATTTTGCTCGCAGGAGTCGTAGTAGCTGTTCCATGAATGTTGGGTGGTATACAGGTGCTGGAAGCTCGATGTGACCCACATGGCCAGGACAGGCCAGAGAGTTGAGATGGCATGTTGTACACCTATTAGATTTAGTACATCAATGAGAACGTTCGCGCATATTGTAATCTCTACTTACGGAACGCTGCCCCAAGCGCCAAGTGCTGGATCATAAAGGCCCTCAGGAACTGGATGTAATAATGTATCAAACGTTGTAGGATTTTGTATCTTCTTGACCGAAAGACCCTTGATTTCTGCAGAAGAGAGAAATCCAAAGTCCACGCTACCAATGGCAGACGGGACCGGCTGTGAGATGTTCATGGTGGACAATAAAGTCCTCCAATGAACAACCGCTGCAGTCCTCGCGCAAAAGATGATTGTGCATGGAAGACCTTTGGCGGGGAGCTTCTACGGGAACATTTTTTGGAGTTTCCAAGGCGGTCGCCTAAAACGGCATGGCAGAATTTTGATCACATGATATGGCAGGCTAGCAAATTACCATTTCTTGATGTGACTCCCTTTGCACGGTCGACAAAGGTCAAGACAGCAAAACCTTGGCGACTCTAGAGTCAGTCGACTTGAAGCGCATTAGACATCATGGATCGCGGAAAAGCGTCGCCTATACTAGCACCACGGCAGGATTCGGCCACTCGTGTACTGAAATCTGAATCGGCAGCTGAGAAGCTAGCCTCACTGAAAGCTCGAGTTGCTGCGGCAGTTGGAAGCAGTAAAGCCAAAGGTGGTCTGAATGTGGGACTTCATCCAGCCTTAGAAGATCTTGGACAATGGAAGCCCTCAAAAACTGTCGCGCCGAAGTTTGCAACCAGTATTGGAAATGCCCGTCCGCCTGAGAAGGCAGGGAAGCCCAAAAAACAGCTTGATCTCTCCGGACCGTCAGCTGAAGAGATACGAAATAATCCCTATTTTGATATCAGCTTAGGTGGACAAACAGCAACTCTCAAGAATAGACACTCGAGGCAACTGGTTTTCAATCAGAAGGGGAAATATATCCAACAAGCCAATGCACTTCGCAGACAAGCGGCCCTTGAGGCCATGAAAAAGCGTATAGCCGAATCATCGCGCAAAATTGGCATCGATGAGGACTTGGACACAGAGAAGAACTACCTCGTGGAGGCTCCGCCAGACATTGAATGGTGGGATGAAGGCCTCGTTGACGGGAAAAGCTATGATAACATTGACGATTCTAAGAAGATCAAGATCGATTCACCCGATTCCATCATTACAATCTATATACAACACCCGGTTCTACTAGAACCTCCACAAGAGAAGATCATACCGGCGCCGAAGCCCATGTTCTTAACATCTAAAGAGCAAGCAAAGCTACGACGGCAACGTCGCATGGCGGATCTCAAAGAGCAGCAGGCGAAAATCCGGCTCGGACTGGAACCAGCACCACCTCCAAAAGTCAAAAAGGGCAATCTTATGCGGGTTCTTGGTGAAGAGGCTGTCAAAGATCCTACAGCAGTCGAGGCACGTGTAAACAGAGAGATTGCAGAACGGCATCAGAAACATCTAGAGATGAACGAGGAGCGAAAATTAACTAAGGAGCAACGGCATGAGAAGCTTGCCGCAAATCAGGAGAAGGATGCTGCCAAGGGCATCCATGTTCTGGTGTTCAAGATTGATAATCTGGCAAACGGGAGTCATAGGTTCAAGATCGCGAAGAACGCCGAGCAATATGCTCTGACTGGCATCTGCATAATGCATCCAAGGTTCAATCTCGTGATTGTGGAAGGCGGAGAGCATAGTATCAAGCAGTACAAAAAGCTCATGTTGAATCGCATAGACTGGACGGAGAACTCTCCAACGAGAATCAAGGAAGGCAAGCAGGAAGTTTTAGCACAATGGCTGAAAGCAGAGGATGAGAAAGGAGAACTCAAGGACATGACTTTGAATAAATGCCTGTTGGTATTCGAGGGTGAAGAGAAAGCCAGGGCGTTCAGGAAGTGGGGCAACAAGGTTTGCGAGACGGATTCGGCTGCCAAAGAGGCCCTCAGCCGCGCAAAGATGGAGAACTTCTGGACGTTGGCAAAGAGCATGAGCTGAGACATAAGAACTAATCCCCAATGCTAGTAAACGGATAATCCGATTTCGGATCACTCCTGAGCGACTGTAAGGCAATACACTTCTCCAATATTCAATAGAAGAAAGTTACATTGAAGTGAAACCATTAGCTTCGTTTGAGAATCCCTGATGGTATTCCGCAGCATGCTCATGACACAGTGGCTTTCCTTACCCCCAATTTCGTTGTCTGCACAAATGCTGCCTATGGCTCATCCAATTCCATCATACCGGCCTCTAATTCCTCATCGTCCGTTCCAAATTCATCTTCCATCGCCACATCCCCCTCGTTGAACCATCGAGCTTTGTACCATTTTGTAACTCCCGAATCTTCTCCTCCTCCTCCTTTTCTTTGTGGCGCTGCAAGTCCGCCAAGTCCCAGGTACTGATGCCCTCCTGATCCTTTGCCTTGAAAGGCTGAGCAATAGTCTTAAGGAATTTCTTTGCGCTGCTGACGGCCATATCCGTGCTAAGATTTGTATCTGCGTCAAGTAAAGCTTGATTGATCCATCGCGGTAACTGAGCTCGCTTCTTCAGGAATCGTCGATCCGCGAGTACCATGATTCCATAATCATCTTTGCCGCGCAAGACACGGCCCAAACATTGAGCTGCATGACGCATTGCATCGAAAGAAAGAAAATCGGCTTCGTGAATACGATAAGTTTCACGCAGAAATCGCAGACGAGCCTTGAGAATACGAGATTCGGTGTACTGGAATGGTACGCCGATGCATAGCACAGTCCTTCCATACTGATGATCAAAATCAATACCCTCAGACACCTTGCCGCGAGCCACACAGAGGAGAATAGCGCCCCGTCCGTTGCAGCAGGCTGTACGATAAGTCTCTAATGCAAGAGAGGTTTCTTGGGCGTCAGGAGTTTCGACGAGGATGAGCTTGTACTTCCAGACCTCGTCAAGAATGCCCATGCCTTGCCACATGCTGATAATAGATTCCATATACAAATATGATGGAAAGAAGACCACCATACCATCAGGGGTTATTTTTGAGAACTCCGTGAGTAGGTTACCGTAGTTTCGTACCACACTTGGCTCGTTTCGAACCTGGAAGCTAGAGGATATTGCGACTTGATCACTCCCACGGGTGACTATCATTGGCAAGAATGACCGTCGAGCAAGCGTCATTGAATATGACTCCTGCACAACCGTGGTGAAGTTCAGCATCTTTGGATACATCTCTAGGGGAGATATAGTTCCAGATGTAATAATTACTGAGCTGAAGCGGTCAAACACAGGCTTGATTGCAATGGCAGCATCCAAGCATGTGAAGTGCAGGACAGGATTAGGTACTTCAGCAGTGTCGGACTCGTAAGGCTCAAGAATCAGCTCAAAGCCATTTTCATATGTTGCCACGAGCGTGGCAAAAGTTGCTACTTCCTGCAATGGCTGATAGTCTTCGATGTTAGTCAACTCCAGCGTTCGCACAAGGGAAGTCAAGCGTTCCGCGCAAAATCGCAGCGGTTTCTTCTCGATATAGGTAGTATCTTTGAGATGCTGTAAGAAGGAGGCTGGTGACTCTGAGATGACTTGTCGCACTTTCATGCGAGTCTAAATCACTGTTATTAATTGTACTCTGGTAGTATCATGGATAACTCGCCTTTAGATACTCTACAAACCTCTTTAAAAAAGCCACAAAATGTTCTGCTCTCCTTATGTTTCCCGGAACGGCTTCTTTAAGAAGATCATCTGGCAGCGCTGATGTGCATATGTTAGCAAAATGCCACGAGCCATAATCACAAACGTATATGCACCTGGATTTGACATAAATGCATCCTCTTCTCGAGCTTGATCTGCATCTCGTAGGCCTTCAACTAGCTTTGCATATTCATTCTGAAGTTTCTCGGCATCCGTGTCTTTCATTTCCGAAATCTTTCGCTCAAGGTTCTGTGCTCCTCTTGTGGCTTTTCTCAACGAACCTTCTGTGATATCAGTGCTCAGTGACTCGATGCAGACGTTATCAATGTTATGAGCCTCGTCGAAAACAACAATGCAATCGTTTGACAGTTCCTTTGATACCCGCTCAGCAATTTTAGGGTCGAGTAGGTAGTGGTAAGAGTATATAATGACGTTGCAAAAGGACATCTGGAACGATTAGTAGAGCAGCAATCTCTGGATATTCTGGACTAACCATACGCCTTGCCGTGAAATATGGACATTGTTTATGCTGCTCGCCATATCTTAGAAGACCTTCAAAGGTCCAGACACCATTGGGTATAAGATTGTGCGGCTCCAGAAGATCCAAGTTCTGCAAAAGTAAGCACCTCTACTTATGAGACAGTATGACATCTCACATCATGATATATGCATAGCTCAACATCTTCACCTCTCTCCTTCTTTTCCTTGACGAAACCAGCTGTGAGACTTCGACATCGCGCGTCAACCACAGCACCACTCTTCTC
>Ga0335072_10012607_pt1 | contig 12068 bp, 9 predicted proteins | sample Lox_Sample_21_FD_206725 | JGI IMG/M metagenome (GOLD analysis project Ga0335072, IMG submission 206725) | Soil microbial communities from Loxahatchee National Wildlife Refuge, Florida, United States - Lox_Sample_2.1 | ecosystem: Environmental > Terrestrial > Soil > Wetlands | place: USA: Florida...
AGGACTACGAGTTCCTGGGCGTGCAGGATCCTGCGCTGAAGTCAAGCTGGGAGCACAGCCGGAACGTCGCGCTGCGGGCCGATGAAGCCGGCTACGACAACCTGCTGCTGCCATCGAACTACGCGACCGGGATCGACTCGATTTCGTTCGCCGCCGGGCTCGCCCCGCTAGTGCGGCGCCTCCAGCTGCTTGTGGCCGTCCGGATGGGCGAGATGTGGCCGCCCCAGCTTGCCCGGCAGCTTGCGACCATCGACGAGATGCTCGGCGGCCGGCTCACCATCAACATCATCTCCTCAGACCGGCCCGGCGAGCAGCTGGAATCAGCGCCCCGCTATCGCCGCACCCTTGAGATCATGCACGTGCTGCGTGATTTGCTGGACGGCAAGCCGGTGGACGTGCGCGGTGAGTTCGTCAATCTGACCATCGATCCGCCGCGGATCCGCCCGGTCGGCGGCTGCCCGCCGTTCTACTTCGGCGGACTGTCCGATGCGGCCAGGGAAGTCGCCGCCCAGGCGGCCGACGTGTTCCTGATGTGGCCGGACACGATGCCAGCGGTCAAGGCGATCGTCGACGACATGCGGGCGCGGGCCGCTCGCCACGGCCGGGAGCTCAAGTTCGGTTACCGCGTGCACGTGATCGTGCGTGCCACCGAAGCGGAAGCGAAAGCCGCTGCGCGGCGTCTTGTCTCACGGCTGGACCCGGAGACCGGGCGGCGTCTTCGCGACCAGTCGCTGCACGTCGCGTCGACCGGCCAGCTTCGGCAAGGCGAGCTGCGCGACCTGGCCGACGATGAAGGCTACGCCGAGCCGAACCTGTGGACCGGGATCGGCCGGGCACGCTCGGGCGCTGGCGCTGCCATTGTCGGAGACCCCGATCAGGTGCTGGCCAAGCTCCGCGCGTACGCCGACCTGGGCATGGAGGCGTTCATCCTGTCTGGCTACCCGCACGCCGCTGAGTGCGACCTGTTCGCCAGGCATGTGCTGCCGCACCTCGAGCACGGGCCGCTGCTGCCGCGCGCAGTAACGGTCGGCCAGGCCCGGCCCGCGGCCGCCGGTTAGCCACGTATCACTCGCTGCAACAATCCTTACGGGAACGTGGCCGTATCGGCGTAGTCACCGAGAGCCCGCTATGTGGCTGACGGGAACTGGTGACCAGTCAGGGCCGCCGCAGCCAGGCCGCCCGCTGCCGGGTGCTGTCATCGAACAAGGCGGCGCGCAGCACGGCGTCGGCCGCGGCCAGTTCCGCCGGGTCTGCCCGCCGCATCACCTCGCGGTTGAGTTGCTCGATGACCGCGATGACCGCGCTGGCGTACTCCTGGCCCGCCGCCGTGAGAATGACGTTGAACTGCCGTGCATCCTCAGGGTCCCGCTGAATCGTGACGTAACCACGCTGACGCAGACCGTCCGCGACCTTCTTTGCAGCCTGCCGGGTGATGCCCAGGAACGTCCCGAGCCGGCCGACTGGCACCGGTCCGCGCCGCAGCCGACGGACAGCGGCCGCGTCGCTGCGGCGGTAGTCGTCGTATCCGAGCTCCGCTAGCCGGCTGGCCATCTGGCCCAGCCAGCTTTGCCTGGCGAGCGCGAGCAGGTCTCCGAACGGGTACACGGCACTTGACGGAGGAGGCATAGCCCCAGCATACTGCCGATATGCAACCAAGTTGCGTTTCTCAGAGACTCGATGCGTTCAGCGCGCGGACGCTCGCATGGCTCGTTATCGGCGGGATCATCGTCTACGTGGCAGTCGACGTGCTGCTAAGGTTCCTCCGCCCCGAGTACAGCCTGCTCTACAACGCCGAGAGCGACTACGGCAGAGGGCCGTGGTACTGGGTAATGGACCTCAACTTCCTGCTGCGCTGCGCCTTGTCTCTCGCCGCTTGCCTGGCGTTGCGCAGGTCCGCCGGCCCGGACTCAGGCATTCGCGGCGGCGAGTACCTGCTGGCGACGTGGGCGATCTGCTCGGGCCTGCTGGCCTTCTTCGCTGATAACCCGGAGGGAACGCCGACGACCGCTAGCGGCATCGTGCACCTGGTGCTGGCGGTCATCGCGTTCGCCTGCGTAGTAATCGGCACGATCCTGATCTCCGCAGGCCTCCGGTCCGACCCGGCGTGGCGGCCTGCCGCAACCGTACTGCTCACCGTGGCGCTGGCCGGCGCTGCCGCGTTCCTGCTGCTCGGCACGGCACACGGCCACCACCACGCTCCGGGCGGGCTGTATGAGCGGATCTTCCTCGGGCTGGAACTGCTGTGGATCGCACTGGCAGCGGGCTATGCCGCGGCCAGGCCGTCAGAAGCGCGGTCGCCGGCGCGGCTGATCACTTCCCAGGCTGCCTCTGGCTAGCCGGGTTAAGCTGCTCACGGTCTCGCGCCCGCGCGGGCGGCAGCGCCAACCGGCTCACAGCCGCCAGGTAGAAGAGGCGCCAGGAAGCAGGAGGACTGAGTGGTGTCGCACTACCTGGACTACTCCGGCCGCGACGACGTCCTAAGCGGGGGCGCCAGGAAGATCCTGGTGACCACTCCAGCTGGCGACCACCACGTGTGGGTGAAACGCACGGGCAACAACCCTGACCTGAAGGTGCTGCTGCTGCACGGAGGTCCCGGTTCGACGCACGAGTACCTGGAAGCCTGTGACAGCTACCTGCCGGCGGCAGGGGTGGAGTACTACTACTACGACCAGCTTGGCTCGGGTTTCAGCGACCAGCCCGACGAGCCGTCATTGTGGGAGCTCGACCGGTTTGTCGAGGAGGTCGAGCAAGTTCGCCGTGCACTCGGGCTGAGCCGCGACAACTTCGTGCTCTACGGCCAGTCCTGGGGCGGCATACTCGCTATCGAGTACGCGCTGAAGTACCAGCAGCACCTGCGCGCACTGGTCATTTCCAACATGATGTCGAGCGTGCCCGCCTATAACGCTTACGCCGAACAGGTGCTGATGCCAGCGATGGATCAGGCCGCACTGGCCGAGATCAAGTCGATGGAGGCCAGCGGCGACACCGGAAACCCCCGGTACATGGAACTGCTGCTCGAACAGCACTACATCCACCACGTCCTGCGCATGCCAGTGGAGGACTGGCCTGAGCCGGTGCAGCGCGGCTTCGCTCATATCAACCCGGCGATCTATGTATCCATGCAGGGTCCGAGCGAACTGGGCATCAGCGCCGACGCCAAGCTTGCCGCCTGGGACCGGACCGATCGTCTCCAGATGATCGAGGTTCCGGCTCTGGTCATCGGCGCCCGCTACGACACGATGGACCCGGCGCATATGGAGATGATGGCGGGGCGGCTGCCGAAGGGGCAGTACCTGAACTGCCCGAACGGCAGCCACCTGGCTATGTACGACGATCAGGCAACATATTTCGCTGGCCTGACCGACTTCCTGCAAGGCCTGAGCGCCTAGCGTTAATCGCCCGGCTGACGGCTGGCAACCGGCGAGGCGTCAGGTCGGCCGACTCGGGGAAGGGCGTCGGTAGCGGGAACGCACCAGACACAAATTCGGGGGATTTGTGATGAGTAATGACGTCTCCGGGCCAGCGGGCTTTGGATCAAGTCCGTTCGACGACTTCCTCGCCCGCATCTACGGCACCGGAGGCGGTCCGATGCGGCCGGGCCAGCGGGTCGACATCACCCAGCTGATGAGCGGCCCCGCACGCGAACTGCTCGCTGCCGCTGCAGCGCAAGCGGCGCAGTGGGGCGATCCCGATCTGGACACCGAGCACTTGCTCTGGGCAGCGAGCACGCTGGAGCCGACGCGGACTCTGCTCGCCCGTGCGGGCGGGGATCCTGACGCGCTGGCCCGCACCGTCGAAACTCACCAGGAACACCGGGGAAGCCGCACGAGTCCGCCGCAGCTCACCCCCGGGGCCAAGCGGGTGCTTCTGGACGCGCACCAGATTTCCCGCGCCATGGGATCTAACTACATCGGACCTGAGCACATGCTGTTCGCACTCGCGGTCAACCCTGAGTCGACGGCCGGCCAGATGCTGGCTTCCGCCCGCCTGACGCCCGAGGCACTGCAGGCTGCTCTAGTCGGCCCGCCCCGCCGGCCGCCACGGCAGGGCGGCCGGTCTGAGACCCCGACGCTGGATGAGTTCGGCCGGGACCTGACTGCGCTGGCCCGTGAGGGCCGGATTGACCCGGTCATCGGCCGGGACAATGAGATCGAGCAGACGATCGAGGTGCTGTCGCGCCGGGGCAAGAACAATCCGGTCCTGATTGGCGAGGCCGGCGTCGGCAAGACGGCCATCATCGAGGGGCTGGCTGAGCGCATCGTCAACGAGGAAGTGCCGCAGACCCTGACAAGTAAGCGCGTCGTGCAGCTCGAGCTGTCCGGCGTGGTGGCCGGAACCCGGTACCGCGGCGATTTTGAGCAGCGGCTGAAGAGCATCATCGACGAGATCCGTGAGCACAGCGACCAGCTGATCATCTTCATCGATGAGCTGCACACGCTCGTGGGGGCAGGTGCCGGAGCCGACGGCGGGATGGACGCCGGAAACATGGTCAAGCCGGCGCTTGCGCGCGGCGAGCTGCACGTTGCAGGTGCCACGACGCTGGACGAGTACCGCAAGTACATCGAGAAGGACGCTGCGCTGGCCCGGCGGTTCCAGCCGATCTTGGTGCCGGAGCCGACGGTTGACGACGCGCTGGCCATTTTGCACGGGTTGCGCGACCGCTACGAGGCGCACCACCAGGTCCGCTACACCGACGAGGCGCTCGTTGCCGCCGTTGAGCTATCGGATCGCTACATCACCGACAGGTACCTGCCGGATAAGGCGATCGACCTCATCGATCAGGCCGGCGCAAGAGTGCGGTTGCGGATGAAGACCCCGAGCATCGATCTACGCGATCTTGAGCGGCAGGCTGAGCAGCTTGCCCGCGATAAGGAGCAGGCTGTCGCCAGCGAGCAGTACGAGCAGGCGTCGCAGCTACGCGATCAGATCGAGGAACTGCGGCGCAGAGTCAAGCGGCTGAGCCAGGACCAGAGCGTGGTGCCCAAAGTCACTGTCAACGACATCGCGGACGTGGTGTCGCGCGCAACCGGGGTGCCGGTCCAGCAGCTTACCGAGGAGGAGAAGGACAGGCTGCTCAGCCTGGAGCGCTACCTGCACGAGCGGGTGATCGGCCAGGATGAGGCCGTGACGGCGGTCGCGGAGTCGATCCGGCGGTCCAGAGCCGGACTCGGCGACCCGAACCGGCCGGTCGGAAGCTTCTTGTTCCTCGGCCCGACGGGCGTCGGCAAGACGGAACTCGCGCGCGCACTTGCCGAGGCACTGTTCGGATCGGAAAACCGGATGATCCGCCTGGACATGAGCGAGTTCCAGGAGCGGCACATGGTCAGCCGCCTGGTGGGCGCCCCGCCGGGCTACGTCGGCTACGAGGAAGCCGGACAGCTTACCGAGGCAGTCAGGAGGCGTCCCTACTCGGTCATCTTGCTGGACGAGATCGAGAAAGCCAATGCGGACGTATTCAACATCCTGCTGCAGGTGCTAGAGGACGGTCGCCTTACGGACGGGCAGGGCAGGACCGTGGACTTCAAGAACACCGTCCTGATCATGACCAGCAACCTGGGCTCGGACCTCATCACCCGGCGCGGCGCGGTCCTGGGTTTCGCCGGTGACCACGCGGCGTCAGACGCTGGCCAGCAGGGCGCGATGCAGGAGCAGATCATGCGCAGGCTCCGCGAGTCGTTCCGTCCCGAGTTCCTTAACAGGATCGACGAGATCATCGTTTTCAATCAGCTCAGCCAGGAGGAACTGCGGCAGATCACGAGGCTCCAGCTGGAGCGCACCCGGCGCCGGCTTCATGCCCAGGACGTCATCACTCACTTCACCCAGTCGGCGGTCGACTGGCTTGCTGACCACGGGTATGAGCCCGAGTTCGGCGCCAGGCCGATGCGCCGTACCATTCAGCGTGAAGTAGACAACCCGCTGTCCCGGATGCTGCTGGACGGCGAGATCACGAGCGGCCAGGAACTCACCGTCGATGTCAGGAACGGGCGGCTGGTCTTCGAGCGCAGTGTGCAGCACGCGGGCGCCTGAGGGGCTCATCGAATTTAACGCCGCAGCGTAGCGGTCGGGCGCGATCGGCGCGCGAACCCCCGCGTTCCGGTACCGCACCTTCCGGCCAGTCGGCTCGACGCCGCGCAGCGGCCTGGCCAGCAGGGCTGACCAGCCTTTTCGGCGCGCGCGAGCTAGCGATCTCGGCCCGTGACCCGGGCGACACTAGTTCGTTATTTCGAAGTTCCTCGAAGTACTGCTGACACCTCCACGCTCCCAGCTGAGGATTACAGCGAATGGCTGCTTTCCATCGGCCAGGAAGAGATGGAGGAACTCCATATGAATTGGCGAGCCGGTCTTCCCCGCTCAGACCGAACTCGTCTCCGTCGTGCTCCCAGATCACGAGCGCGTGATCGTCGTGGTCGCAATTCATAGACAAAGCCGTTCGCGTCGGGATGTCACTGGTGGAGCACTAAGAGCTGTCAGCACCGTCGTCTTCGTGTCAGGCCGGAGCCTCAGCAGTCATGCATGCTCTCGCGGGCGAGGTAGCTCCATTAGGCGTCGTTGAACCCGGAGGAGTGTGTATATGTTTCAGCGCAGACGCAAAACCAGCGTCGCGGGGATCGCCGCGGTAGCGGCGACCGCTTTGCTGGCCGCGGGGTGCGGCTCCAGCAGCCCGGGCGGCTCAAGCTCCGGCTCGGTGAAGAACGCGGTGGCGACTTTGCCGATCGTGACTGGCACCGGGGCGAACTGCATTTTCCCGTTCGAGGGAACCCAGTGCTACAGCGTGGCCAACTACGAGGACTTCGAGTACCAGATGGTCCTCCCGCTGTACACCTTCGGCGGTAACAGCAACACCAACGTCACGGTGAACTACGCGCTGTCGCCGGCGGACGCACCGGTCTTCAAGAACGGGGGCAAGACCGTTGTCATCAACCTGAAGGGCTGGAAGTGGTCCAACGGGCAGACGGTCGACGCCAAGGACCTGATCTTCTTCCTCAACATGCTGGAGGCGGAGAAGACCGCCTACGCCGCATACTCGCCGGGCGGGCTGCCCGACAACGTGTCGTCGTACTCGGCGACCGGGCCTGACCAGGTGACGCTGAACCTGAAGACGGCTTACGGCAGCACCTGGTTCACCTACAACCAGCTGGCGTTCCTTGAACCGATCCCGCTGGCATGGGACGTGACGAGCCTGACTGGCGCTGCGGGCAGCGGCGGGTGCGCTACCGACAGCGCGGCGGACGGCTGGGCCAAGTGCAAGGCCGTGTACACGTTCTTGAACGCGCAGAACAAGGACACCGCCACCTACGACAGCAGCCCGTTGTGGAAGGTCGTCGACGGCCCGTACAAGCTGGTCTCTTACAACGTGGACGGCGACATCTTGATGAAGCCGAACGCGGACTACTCGGGCAGCCCGAAGGCGCAGGTCACGCTGAAGTTCGTGGAGTACACCAGCGACACCGCGGTGTACACCGGCCTTCGGACCGGCGCGCTGAGCACTGACGGCCCGAACGTCGGCGTGCCGAGCACGGACCTGGCGTCGGCCGGCAAGGGCTTCGTGCCGCCGACCAACCCGCTGGCATCGGCCGGGTACACCCTCGAGCCCGCGCTCGAGTACGGGATCGGTTACGCCGACATGAACTTCAACAACCCGACCTACGGGCCGGTGTTCAAGCAGTTGTACTTCCGCCAGGCGCTGATGGAGCTGAACAACCAGAAGTCGATGTCCTCCTCGGTCGGTCGTGGCTATTACTACCCGACCTCCGCGGGTGTCCCGCCGGAGCCGTCGGCCGGCAACCCGTTCGTCTCTTCGGAGATGACCGCGAACGGCGGGCAGGGCCCCTACCCGTTCGACCCGGCGAAGGCTGAGGCGCTGCTGGCTTCGCATGGCTGGAAGACCGTGGGCGGCGTGCTGACCTGCGAGTCGGCCGGGTCAGGTGCTGCTGACTGTGGTGCGGGCGTCGCGAAGGGCCTGCAGGCCAAGTTCTCGATCATGTACACCTCGGGCCTGACGACCCAGGCGGACTTTGTCCAGATCCTCAAGTCGGGCCTGGCGCAGGCGGGCATCCAGCTCACCGCGGTGCCGGAGACCTTCGATGACCTGCTGCCCGACACTTCGCCGTGCAAGCCGACGGCGGCCAATTGCAAGTGGACGTTCCTGTATCTGGGCGGCTGGCTGTTCAACGGACCCGGCTTCGAGCCGACCGGTGAGCCGCTGTACCTCACCGGTGCAGCGAACAACGCTGGCGGCTACAGCAACCCGGAGATGGACACGCTGATCAACGACACGCACACCAATGGCAGCATGACTGTCTTCCACGATTACGCCAACTACAACGCCGAGCAGGTTCCGGTGCTGTTCCTGCCGTGGACCACGAGCATCGACGCAGTGAGCAACGATCTCCACAACGCCAAGTGGAGCCCGTTCCTCACCTGGTTCCCGGAGTACTGGACGTGCAGCACGGCGACCTGCGGCACGCATTAAGCGGTAGCAGGAGACGGCGTCGGCCGGCCCGGCGGCGGGCCAGCCGCAGTCCGCTAAGACGGCCTGATCATCTTCGCCACCGTGGTGTCGTTTAACTTCATCGGCGACGCACTCCGCGACGCCTTCGAGACCCGGCTCCAACGCCGGTAGGCGAGTGTTGCCCGGCCCAGGCCGTACTCCTTCGGGGCCGGGCAACACTTCGCTTGAACCCGCACAGGCACACTCGGCTCAATCGCGGAGGGTCAGTCCGACAACAGGTCGACCAGCTCGTGGCCGCGGGCTGTGCGGCTGACGCGCACGCTTAGCCCGGACTTCTCACGGGTGATCAGGTCGGCTGCGGCTAGCTGGTGGAGGTGATACGTCGCGGTCGCGGGCGCGCACTGCGCGGCTGCGGCCAGCTCGCCCATGGTCAGCGGCTGGCGAAGCGCCCGCAGGATGGCAGCGCGCACCGGGCCCAGGATCGTGGCCAGCGTGCCGCCGGGCGTGGCCTGCGGGCCCAGGCCGGGCTGGGGGAGCGGGTAGCCGATGTAGCAGATGTCGGGGCATTCGAAGCCGAGCAGCAGGGATTCAGGCCCGGCGATCATCGGCAGCAGCACCAGGCGACGCGCGCCGACCGGGTAGCGAATCACCTCCCGGTGCCATGAGGCCCAGGTGCAGGTGAAGGTGCCGTCGCGGTAGTTGAGGCGCGGGTGCAGGCTGTTGAGCAGCGCCGTGATCCCGCCGCGCACCGCCGCAGTGGCGATCCGCCGGATCTCGCGGTCCAGCAGCGGCCCGGCCGCTCGCCACCGCGGCTCGGCCACCGCCCAGATATCGAGCGACGCATCAGCCATCGAGTTCAGCCAGCGGCGGGGCTGGTCAGCTGCGGCTCGAAAGTGCGGCAGGCATTCGCGGCGATGCGGCGGGAAATCATTGATGCGGTCGGCGGCGTGCAGTTCGTCGGTCAGCGCGGTGGCGGGCATGTCCCGGAGCTGGGCGGCATGGACAGCGACGGAGGTATCGGCCAGCGGCGGGATCGGCGCGGAGGACTCCGGTATCCACCCGGGTCCGCTCAACGACTGCGCGGCGAACCGCGCCTGCGGGCGCAGCGCATGGCCGATGTCGGCCAGAAGGCCGGGGGGCGCGCCGTGTGAGTCGCCGCTAGCGGCCTGGCGGAGCAGCGCGACCACCGAGTGCTGAGGGGACAGCACGACAGAGACCGCCGGCGGATGGGGCGCTCCCGCGCGCCGCTCGTGGCCGGGTCCTGTCGCCGATGTTGCTGCGCTCATTCACCCATGTATATGTCATGCGCCCGGCGCTACGGGAGGCCCGCCATCCTCAGGAAATCGGCTCGACCGTGGGCAATGGAACCCATCCCTCCCGGCCCGCTGAGTTGCGGACCCATGCCCAGCCGCTTGGATTGTCCTGCTTGAGCAGGGTCAGTTCCTCGCCAGCGGCGGTGGCAAGCTCGGTGGTGTCATAGGCGGTAACAACGACGGCGGGGTCGCACGAACTATCGAGGTAGCGCTCGGGGACCCACCCGGCACCGTCATCGGTGGTGACGAAGACGAATGCGGGCCACTCCGCGTCGTGCTGCCCGGCGCGGACCCGCTGGCCGGGCTCGACGCGGATGGGCGGCCGTTCCGGGATCACGTGGGCAGCCGTAGCGCGCAGTCTGTTCATGCGGTCATTCTTGCGCGGGCGGTGACTCGTCCTGGCGTGATCATGATCAACGGATTGCACAAGCGGGTCTCGCGGCTCCGTCCGCGAATTAGCTTGCCCGGCCGAGAAGTCTGAACGAGTATCGTCCTGTGCCCGTCGACCAGCATCTCTTCATCCTGTTCCTGGTCACAACTCTCGTCGCGATGATCAGCCCTGGACCCGACATGCTCTTCATCCTCGGCTGCGGCATGCGCGGCGGGCCACGGGCCGGCCTGCTCGCCACCACCGGTGTCGCGACCAGCGAGGTCGTGCATATCACGCTCGCGGCCGCGGGGCTGTCCGCGTTCTTCGCAGCCGCGCCGGCCGCATTCACCGCGCTGCGGGTGGCGGGCGCCGTCTACCTCATCTACCTTGGCGTGCAGGCCATCCGTCACCGCGGCGAGGAGCGCTTCGAAATGGCGGGCGCGACCGGGATATCCGGTCGGCGCGCCTATCTCCGCGGTCTGCTGACAAACCTGGTGAACCCGAAGATGGTCACCTTCACGATCGCGTTCCTGCCGCAGTTCGTCGATCCGCGGCTCGGCCGGGTCTGGCTGCAGTTCGTCATACTCGGCGCGGTGTTCATCGCCCTTGAGTTCGTGGTGGACGGCACCGTGGGGCTGTTCGCGGGGCGGATCGGCGACTGGCTCGGGCGGCGTCAGACCGCGCGGCGCCGACTCGACGTCGCAACTGGCGGCGTATTCATCGGATTGGGCCTTCGCCTCGCCATTGAGCGCTGAGGACGATGGCGGCCAAACGCTGATTTTGGTGCTGACCTCTCAGGCGGCGTCTCGGTTCGTAATGGTCAAGCCGGAGCGGCTGCGGCCTGACTGCGCGGACGGGAGGCTCACACAGCGGGGCACGGGCCCGGTGATGATTCCCCCAGCGCCCAGCGAAGTGCTATTGGTCTTGTGAACGTACTGGTCCGGCTCGGGAGGGTTCGTGCGGTACTTGGTCTCCAGCCCAGCCCTAGAGCGCCTCGGCTGGATCCTCGACGGCCTGAACGGCGCGGCGGGCTGGGGTGGCGACGCCGCCGACGTGTTCGCGCCCGAGTTCGCGGCGCGCGTGCCGCCGCATGTCTTCGCCGAACGTATACGGCAGCTAGCGGCGATGTTCGCGCCCGCCGCCGTTACCGGCTTCGACACTGGCGACCACTTGGCCAGGGCGCGGATTCGCGTCCGGGACGGCAGCCTGCAGGTCGTGACCTGCATCGTGGAACCCGCGGTGCCGCACCGGATCAGGGCCTGCAGGACTATCCCGGAGATCCCGCCCGTCCTGACGCCGCGGCTCCCGGCGGACTTCACTGGGTACCAGGAGCTAGCCGGCCGCGGCGCGGGCGCCCGGCTGATTGTCTTCTCCGGCCTGCCGGGCACGGGCAAGAGCACGCTGGCGGAAGCGGCCGGACGGCAGCTGCATGTCCCGGTGTTCGCGGTGGACTGGTTGCTCGGGTCACTGACGCCGTTCGGCGGCTATCACCTGGATGACCTGCTAAAAATCGGCGCCGAGCTACTCACCACGCTTGCCTTCCGGCAGCTTGAACTCGGCCAGTCGGCGATCCTGGATTTCCCCGCCGAAGATCTGGCCACTGGGACGCGGTGGCGTACGCTCGCGCACACCGCCGCGGCGGAATTCCGGGTAGTCGTCTGCGCCTGCTCGGACCGGAATCTGCACCGGACCCGGCTAGAACGTCGGCAGCGTGGTATCCCCGGCTGGCACGAGGGTGGCGACTGGGCCAACGTCGAACGCCGGCGGGCGGAGTTCCCGCCCTGGACGGGCGAGGTCCTGACCGTAGACGCGGCGCGCCCGCTGGCACAGAACCTGGCCACCGTGCTCGAGCACGTTACGGGTTGACGGATTTGCCATCCCGCGGCGTGCGGCGGGTGAGGCTGCGGTACAGGCCGAGTGCGGAGACCGCAGC
>Ga0335072_10012608_pt1 | contig 12068 bp, 9 predicted proteins | sample Lox_Sample_21_FD_206725 | JGI IMG/M metagenome (GOLD analysis project Ga0335072, IMG submission 206725) | Soil microbial communities from Loxahatchee National Wildlife Refuge, Florida, United States - Lox_Sample_2.1 | ecosystem: Environmental > Terrestrial > Soil > Wetlands | place: USA: Florida...
CTGGTCCTGGCGCGACGGGGACATCGCCATCTGGGACAACCGGGCTACTCAGCACTACGCGGTGGCCGACTACGACGACCTGCCCCGGCTGATGCACCGCATCACCATCGCCGGCCCGGTGCCAGTGGGCATCGGCGGCGACGCGAGCGCACCGCGTGTGGGCGACGCCAGCTTCTATTCATCGCTGGCTGCATAACACTGTGCGCTGCTTGTTAGAGGTCGCCGGCAGCGCCAGCCGGGGCGCTGCCGGCGATTTCGCTGCCGGCGGATTGCTACAGAGTCACAGCGCAGTCTCGCGGAGTTCGGTCTTGAGGATCTTGCCTGACGGCCCTTTGGGCAGTTCCGCCACGAACCTCACCTCACGGGGGCACTTGTAGGCGGCGAGCCGCTCGCGGCAGTAGGTGATGATCTCGGCCTCGCTGAGGCTGGCGCCCTCGCCGAGCACAACCACTGCGACAACCTCCTCGCCGAGTCGCTCGTCGGGCTTGCCGATGACGGCGGCCTCCCTGATGCCGGGGTGGGCGTACAGGACTTCCTCGATCTCGCGCGGGTAGACGTTGTAGCCGCCTCGGATGACCAGGTCCTTGGTCCGGTCCACGATGAAGTAGAACCCGTCTGAGTCGGCGTAGCCAAGGTCGCCGGTGTGCAGCCAGCCGCCCTTCAGCGCGGCGGCGGTCGCCTCCGGCCGGTTGCGGTACCCCTTCATGACGTTATGCCCGCGGATCAGGATCTCCCCGATCTGGTCGGGCCCGGGCGGTAGCGGCTGGTCATCGGTGTCGCCGACGCGCATCTGCACACCCCAGATCGGCTTGCCGACCGACAATGGCTTCCGGTCTGACGGCCGGTTGAATGACGTGGTGCTGCCGGTCTCGGACAGGCCGTAGCCCTCAAGTACCTCGATGCCGTACTTGGCTTCGAATGTCTTCATGACGTTCTCCGGCAGTGACGCGCCGCCGGAAACGGTCACGCGCAGCGCAGCCAGGTCGCGGCCGCTCACATCGAGCTGGGCGAGCGCGTGCAGCATGGTCGGCACGCCCGCGATCACCGTGCACTTGTCCGTCTCGATCGCGTCGATCACCGCGCCGGGCTCGAACCGCGGCACGATCGACAGGCAGCCGCCGTAGCGGACGCTGACGTTGATCACCGAAGACAGCCCGAACACATGGAAGAACGGCAGCACGGCCAGCGTGACGTCGTCCGGCCGGGCGCCGAATAGCTGGCCGGAGACCGTGCAGTTCATGTACAGCAGGAAGTGCGTGAGCTCCGCGCCTTTCGGCTTGCCCGTGGTGCCACTGGTGTAGATCAGCACGGCGGTGTCATCGGCGTTGCCGGGCCAGATCTCGCCGCCCGGCTCAGCCAGCGGCCCGGCAGCCATCAGGTCGCCCACCGGGCGGGCGGGAACGCCGGGTGGCGGCTCGCCGACGAGGTACAGCGGCAGGTTGGCGAGCTCGCACGCCTTTGCCGCCTCGGCGTGCAGCCCCGCAAGCCCGATCATGATGCTGGCCCCGGAGTCCGTGAGCTGATGCTCGATCTCAGGCGCCTTGAGCAGCGGGTTCATCGGCAAGACGGTCAGCCCGGCTTTGAGCGCGCCGAAATACGTCGTCAGGAACTGCGGCACGTTCGGCAGCTGGATGGCGACTACCTGGCCGGGTGCCAGGCCAGCGCGAGCGAGGCCGGCCGCGAAACTGCCGGACTGCTCATCGAGCTCCCGGTAGGTCGCGGTCACGCCCGCGGCACGGTAGGCGAGTGCGTCGGGGGTGGCAGCCGCCGTTTCCCGAAGGATAGTCGCGAGGTTGAAGCTCATTGCGCCCCCGAAAAATCGGGCCTTCCGGCACGGTCAGTGAGACATATACTAAAGATGTATCAGCAGGTTGCCTAGGGCTGCAGGGCCCGTCAGGGTCGACACCTGCGGACGGGAACGACCAATGCTGCACCCAGTGCGTGACGTTATGAATCGGCAAACAGCCGGCCAACGGAGTTCGGTACGTGGCCCGGCATTGGGGTGGCTGCTGACCGAGCCTGCCAGGGGCCTGGCGGACCTCGCGACGCTCACTCTGGTCGCGCCGTGGCTTACGACAGCGCCGCGCGGCGATGGTCACGGAGTGCTCGTCCTGCCCGGCCTGCTGGGCAACGACGCCAGCACGGTGGTTATGCGCCGCTTCCTGCGCTTGCTCGGCTACCAGGTCCGCGGCTGGAGCCTTGGCCGCAACAACGGACCCACCGACGAGGTACTCGACGGCCTTCCTGCCCTGCTGGCGGCCTACGTCAGCGAGACCGAGCGGCCAATCTCGCTGGTCGGCTGGAGCCTCGGGGGCATCTACGCTCGGGAAATGGCCCGCCAGCACCCTGAGCAGGTACGCCAGGTAATCACGCTGGGGAGTCCGTTCGCGATGACCGACGTACGGCAAAGCTACGCCGATCGGGCGTACCGGCGCCGCGCGAGCATGCACGCGAGCGAGCGCATACCGGACCTTGAGCACATCAGCCTGCCGATCGGCGTACCGTCGACGGCGGTCTACTCAAAGCGGGACGGCATTGTGTCCTGGGAGGCGTGCATCGAGCCGGAGACCGAACTACACACGAATGTAGAAGTTCGCTGTGCGCACCTGGGCTTCGGCGTCGATCCGACCACGCTGTGGCTTATCGCGGACCGGCTGGCGGTGCCGGCCGGGGAGCAGCGCGAGTTCCGGCCGCCCGCCACGCTCCGCTCGCTTTATCCCGGCCGTGACGCGCGTCAGGAGTAGGCCGCCATGCAGCAACTGACCGGACTGGACGCCGCTTTCCTCGCGCTGGAGACCGCCAACTCGACCGGGCACGTCGGCGGCGTCTGCATCCTCGACCCGTCCGGTGCGCCTGCGCCGCTCACTCTGGCCCGGCTGACCGAAGTACTTGCCGCGCGCTTGCCGTTGGTACCGGTGCTGCGCCGCAAGCTGCTGACCGTGCCGCTCGGCTTAGACCAGCCGTACTGGGTCGACGACCCGAACTTCGACATCGAGTACCACATCAGGGAGATAGCGTTGCCGCGGCCGGGCTCGGACGCCCAGCTCACCGAGCAGGTTGCCAGGCTGCACGCTCGGCCGCTTGACCGCAGCAAGCCATTGTGGGAGATCTACCTGATTACCGGCCTGGCCCGCCGACGGGCCGCGGTGTACACGAAGATCCATCACTCGGCGATCGACGGAGCATCGGGCGCGGAACTGCTGACGATTCTGCTCGATCTCACTCCGGACGGCCGCGAGCTCCCCGTGCCGAAGCCGTTCGTGCCCGCCCGGCCGCCAGGCTATGCGGCGCTCACTGCGCTCGCCGCCGCCCGGCTGGCCTGGAAGCCCGTGCAGACAGTGCGCTTCACCAATGAACTGGTGCGGGTACTGCCGACGCTAGCCCCGACTCTCGGCAACCTGGTCGGCGGGCTGCTCGGGCTGAACCGGGGGGACGGCGAGGTCATCCCGACCATGGCCGGCAGGGCGCCGGCAACGCCGTTCAACCGGCCGATCACGCCGCACCGGCGGATCGCGCTGCGCAGCGTCGACCTGGACAGCGTCAAGGCGGTCAAGAACGCGTTCGGCGTGTCGGTGAATGATGTAGTGATGGCCATGTGCGCAGGCGCGTTGCGCCGCTGGCTCGCGGATCACGGCGCGCTTCCCGATCTGCCGCTGATCGCGATGATCCCGGTGTCGGTCCGTGATCCGGCGAGCAAGACCGCCATGGGAAACAAGGTGTCGGCAATGCTGGCGGCTCTGCCGACGAACGTCGGCCACGCGGTCGAGCGAGTCGAAGTCGCGCACGCCGCGACGAAGATCGCCAAGGCGCAGCAAGCGGCGATCCCGCAGGGCCTTGTCGATCAGGTCAGCGATTTCTCACCGCCGGCCCTGACCGCACGGGCAGCCCGCGTGGTGTTCGCAACTGGGGTGCTGCACCGGCTGCCGCCGTTCAATCTGTGCATCTCGAATGTGCCAGGCCCGAACATCCCGGTTTACCTGTGCGGCGCCAAGTTGCTGGCCCACTATCCGGTCTCGGTCATCACCGACGGTCAGGGACTGAACATCACCCTGGTCGGATACCTGGGCAGGCTGCACTTCGGGCTGGTGTCCTGCCGGGAGCTGGTGCCGGACCTGGAGGCGCTGGCTGACTACCTGGTCGAGGAACTAGCTCTGCTGGTGAAGGCTGCAAAGCAACGGGTTGCCACGCAGCCGCCCGCGGCTCCTGCAGCAACCGGCGGACGAGCGGCCAGCTAACGCCGAGTGCCGTAGGACGAGGTAAGGGCTGGCGATGTCGGGACTGGCGGTGCGCAGGCATGTGCGCGACGACGTGCGCGTCGTGCTGCCGGGCGGAACTGCGCCGCCGACCGCGGTCCCGTCGCAGATGTTTGCCGCCGCTGCCGACGCCTACACTTCCGGCAGCAGGCTCGACATGCAGTCGCTGGCCAGGCGTCTCGGAGTTGGCCGGGCGACGCTGTACCGGCGGGCCGGGAATCGCGAGGACTTGCTCGACGAGATTATCTGGTGGCGCACGAGGCGCGTGCTAACGCTCCAGCTGCTGCTGGCCGGCAGTCAGTCTGGCGCGAACCGGATCGCTGCCGTAGTGGGTGGCATGCTCCGCGGCATTGAGGCGGACAAGCCGCTGCGGGCCTTTATTCAGTCCGACCCTGACACTGCTCTGCGCATACTTACCGGCCGCGGCGTGACCGTAGCGGGCCTGACCGCAGCCCTGGAGCGACTCATCGACCTCGAGCGCAGCCGGGGCAGCTTCGATGCCGAACTGGACACCAGCGCGCTCGCCGACGCCATCATCCGCATCAGTACGGGCTTCCTGTACGCAGACGTGTTCGCGAACCGGGCGCCGGACAGCGGCCGCGCTGTGACGGTCATCCGCGCGCTGCTGGCCGGCCTGGACCGAACGGAATCCACTCAAGTCCGGTAAGCGCTGGCGGCTGCTAGCAGCTACCGGTATTAGCAGGCACCGGCCGCGGCATTCGGTCAGCGGCCGGGGTCGAAGCCCAGTTCCGCCAGTATCGCTTCGGTGTGCTCGCCGGGTGCCGGGACGTCGCCCATCGCGGGTTCTCGGCCGGACACGGTCACCGGCGGCAGCAGTGCGCGGACCGGGCCCGCCGGAGTGCCTACCTGCCGCCACCTGTCGCGCGCTGCTAGCTGCGGATGAGCGGCGAACTCGGCTGGCGTTCGCAGCCGAGCGTTCGCGATGCCAGCCGCGTCCAGGCGTTGCTCGACTTCCGCGGCAGTCAGCTGCCGGAGGGCGGTCTCGATGATCAGCGTGAGCTGCTCGTCATTGACGACCCGGTCAGTGTTGGTGGCGAATCGCGGATCGCTGACGAGCTCGGGCCTGCCCAGGATCTCGCGGCAGAGCACCGCCCATTCCCGCTCGTTCTGCAGGCCGAGGAAGACTTGCCCGTCAGTCGCGGCGTAGGGGCCGTACGGCGAGATCGACGCGTGCCTGGCGCCAGTGCGTCGTGGCGGCTCGCCGCCGTAGACGCTGTAGAGGTAAGGCTGGGTCATCCATTCGCCGAGCGCGTCAAGCATCGCGACTTCGACGGTCGTGCCGTCGCCGGTTCGCTCCCGCTCGTACAACGCCGTCAGTACCCCGGTGAATGCGTACATCCCGGCAGCGATGTCGGCTACTGAGATTCCCGCCTTGGCCGGCGACTCCGCGGTGCCGGTGACTGACAGCAGCCCGGCTTCGCACTGCACCAGCAGGTCGTAGGCCTTTTTCCGGGCATGCGGTCCGTCAGGTCCGTATCCGGAGACCGAGCAGCAGATCAGGCGCGGATACCGGGCACGCAGGTCGTCAGCGGCCAAGCCGAGCCGGGCAGCGGCGCCGGGGGCGAGATTCTGCACGAACACGTCGGCCTTGGCCAGCAGTGCCGCCATGACGCAATGGCCGTGCTCGCTCTTCACATCGAGCTGGATGGATTCCTTCCCGCGGTTCAGCCAGACGAAGTAGCTCGACTGGCCGAGCACTGTGCGGTCGTAGTCGCGGGCGAAGTCACCGCCGCCCTCTCGCTCCACCTTGATGACCCGAGCGCCCAGGTCGGCTAGCTGGCGGGTGGCGAACGGGGCGGCCACCGCCTGCTCTAGTGAGACCACCACGATGCCGTCCAGCGGCAGGCGGTCCCGTTTCGGGGCGGGTGCGTGCGTCGCCGCGGGTACGTGCGGGTTGCCGGGAAGCTGAGTCACGGCACGAACCGGCGGAGCACGTCAGCTGCGTTCTGCCAGGTCCAGGCCGACCAGTCAGTGTCCAGCCCGGCGAGGCAATCAGCCAGCTTGGCAGACAGCTGCTCGGCAGTCGGCGGTCGCGCCGGGCTGCCGGGCGGGAACGCGAGTACCGCGTCGTGCACGCCGTCGTTCCCGGTATGAATTCGTACTTCCAGCTGTCCGTCAAGCAGCCAGTCGCCGCCGGGCACGAGCGTCGTCTCGACCATGGCGGCCAGGCGACGTGCCACGTCGCGGCGCACGGCATCGTCGGTGAAGCTGGCGAAGCCCGGGTAGCCGTCGAGCAGCGCGGCGGCCGCCGCGTACTCAAGGCTGAACTTCCCCTGCAGGCCGGTGTCGGGCCGGTGGTGGATGAGCGGCACCACGGTCGCCTCCGGCGTGCGGAGCTCGATGCGCCGCACGTCGGCCGCGTCGATAAGGGCTGCGCCAGCGAGCTCGGCCAGTGCGCTGATCGGGCGCTGCAGCGCGTAGCAGCACGGGTAGATCTTGACTGCAAGCCCGTCCGGTACCGCTGGTCCGCTCATGTCGAGCCTGTCGATATCAAGACCGGGCATGCCGAGGTCGGCCTGCCCAGTTCCGGCCTGCCCAGTTCCGGCCTGCCCAGTTCCGGCCTGCCCAGTTCCGGCCTGCCCAGTTCCGGCATGCCCAGCCCCGACCAGTGCCAGCCAGGCATCCAGCACGGAGTCGTCCGCGCACGCGCCGTCCGCTGCCAGGGTCGCGGCCCGCAGGCCTGCCTCCACGGCGAAGCCGACCTGGAGCGATTTCGCGTCGGTACCGAAGGCCCGCTGCAGCCCGCCTGCGGCAGGCACGGCGAGCGCGATCGCGGTGGCGATCTGGCCGGCGTCAAGGCCGAGTGCCACGGCTGCGCCAGCGGCGGCGGCCGGAGCGCCGGCCGTGCAGGTCGCGTGCCAGCCGGCTGAGTAATGCGGCCAGCCGAGGGCGGTGCCGAGTCGCGCCATCACTCCGGCGGCGGCCAGGTAAGCCCGTGCGCCGCCGGAGGATGCCAGCGCGGCCGGCACGCAGACGGCGCTGACGTGCGTGGTCGACGGCATATGCAGGTCGTCGAAATCGAGCACGTGGCCGGCGGTCGCCCAGCGGCCCGCCTCGCTGAGACTGGCCGCGATCTTCGTGACCGGGTGGCCGCGCGCCGCTAGCGTGACCGCCACAGTGTCAACCAGGGACCGGTCGGCGAGCGCGAGGTCTGCCGCTGTCGGCTCGAGATCGTGCGCCCAGTGGGCCAGCACGCGGGCTGTCGATGTCATGGTCGTCTCCGGCGGGAGCAACGGCTGCTACCGGAGCTGCGCTATTCGCGGGTCGGTGGGCGCGATCGGCGAATCGGCACGAGTTCCCCGGCCGGCGGTACGGGAGCCGATTGGCGAGGTGACTACAGAGTCAATGATCACGCGGAAGTAGTCGGGCCGCAGTACTGCGACCGTCACGGCGGCCGCATCGTCGTCGGCGGGCTCGGTGTACCTGACGGTGATGCCGATGGCTGAATCACGGGCTGACAGCCGCAGCACCCTGGCCGCCCACGGCGGCGGCTGCTGCATTTCGATGCGCAGCGCATGCGGCACCAGCACCCGCTCGTCGGGGTGCGGCACATCCCCGGCGGCTGCCGGGCGGGCTGGCGGCATCGGCAGTATGGCGTGGAGCGAGTGTGTTTCCGTTCCGCTCAGTGCGGCCAGGAATGGCTCGGCCGCCGGGCCCGCGAGGTAGCTGGTTGTTGCCGCGGCCGGCTCGTCGTCAACCGTCCAGAGCTTCTGCAGGATGCAGGCTTGCTCGCTCGTTGCGATGCCGAGCGCGGAGGAGATGTCGGCAGGGACCGGGTGCCACGCCACCGAGTGGCTCTTGCAGCTCAACTGCCCGTGCAGCGGTTCGACGCGAGCGACCAGGCCGTGCTGGCCGGCCAGGTCGAACATGTACTCTGCCGGGCTGACCCGGTATGCCTTGCCATCGGGCAGCACGCGAATGAGATGCCGCGCCGCGAGTTCGTCGATGGCAGCCGCGACCTGACGCGTGGTCACCTGATAGCGCCGGGCAAGTACGCTCTGCCTGGGCAGCATCCAGCCGGGCTTGTGATGCGCGAGAGCGGCAGCGATCCGGTTGGCGAGCACCTGATCAGGCTGTGCCGCTTCTGCGTCGCGCGGAGCCTCACTTGCCTGGTGGCCGGCCGTGGGGCTGCCGGCTGTGAAGTCGCTGTTGGCCGAGTCGCCGCTGGCCGGCGCCGCGCCAACCGGGTAATCCGTGCTGGCAGGTTCCGTGCTGGCATGCTGCGTGCTGGCAGGCCTGGGTGGCGCTGGGTCACGTCGCCGCATCCGCCGCATCCTTCCCATCGCGAACCCGCTCCAGGCAGCCACCCTATCTGGGCACCCTGTATCGACGCTCCGCGCTACCCGACGACCGGCCAAGTAAACGGGCGGGTACGCCTGCCTAGCCGGGCGGTTGCACCGGCTCGTCGGCCTGGCGGTCAATGGCTCTGGCGAGAGCATCGAGCGCGGGTATCGCGGCCGTCAGTGCTCGCCGCTGCTGCGCGGGCAGGGTTGACAAAGCCAGGTGCAAGAGGTCGGCGTTGGTCGCCTGCCAGGCGCGCACCGCGGTGCGGCCGGCCTCGGTCGCGGTCAGTTCGATAGCCCGCCGGTCGCTGTCCGCCCCGGCCCGGCTTACCATCCCGTGCGCCACCAGAGCGTTGACGATTGTGGTCACCGTGTTCGGGCGCATGTGCAGGAGCATTGCGAGCTGTCCGGGCCGGCTGCCCGGGTTCTCGACCAGCGCGGACAGCAACTCCAGCTGGGCGACGGCCAGCGGGTTTTCCGGGTCGGCGACCCGTGCGCCACGGCGCAACGCTCGCCGGAGCCTGGCGATGCCGTCGGCAAGAGCATCCGGCTGGACGTGGCCGCCTGCCGACAGCCCGGGCACTGCTGCGGCCATAGCTCGCACTGGTAGACCTCCTGGTCAGAGATTAACTATCAGTATAGTAGGGAAACTCTGCTGGCCGGGCATTGATGGACTAGTCATTTCGGGTGGTTCCGAGATAGCCATCACAGCACAGACTGTGGCGGCCCGATCACCGAGATCCCTTTGGCCGTCGGAGTTTTCAAGCTCTGTGACCGGTTTATAGAACCCATAGCCCACCTGGGCTATTTGCACGATTCCGCCGGACACCGGATCTTCCGCCTGCCAGGATTTCGCAGGTCAGAAGCGTCAGGCCCGACGAGGCAGCTTGCCCTCCTGCCGAGTAACTGGGCGAGGAACCAGCGTAAGGCAGGTAGTGAACTCTCACTCCTCATCACAGTGGAACAGCACCAACACAGCCCGGGCGACGGGGCGGCACCGGGCCCCAGCGAGAATTCGCAAGAGTATCAAGATCATCACAGCGGCCGCGGCTGTCGCCGGAGTGGCCGGTGCGTTCGTGGGCTATAAGGCGGAATCCGGACTGCAGGCAGATCCGGTGGCGAAGACGGTGGCCACCTATCATCGCCAGACACTGAGTGCGAAAGGCGTCCTGGCTGCGGGATCCGCGCAGCGGATCCGCGTGCAGCACGCTGCGAGCGGCAAGAGCGATAAGAAGGACAGCAGCGATAAAAGCGGCAAGAGCCGCAGCGATAAGCCCGCTAAGAAGGCCACGACGCGGCACTCCGTGAAGGCGGCGCACACCCACCGATCCGGCGGTACGGCGAAGGCTTCCGCGTCATCAGCGCCAGCGCCCACGCCCTCGCCGTCGCCGTCGAAAAGCAGTTCGGCGAGCCTGAAGGCCGACGTGCAGAAGGACATCGCCGACGGCAACTATGAGCTGGCCGTTGGCCAGTACCTGGTGGAGAACGGCTACTCGAAAGCGGGAGCCGCTGGCGTTGTCGGCTGCATCGACGGCGAGTCCGGAGGCAACCCCGAGTCCGTCGGCTCCGGCGGCGGGGGCCTGATCGGCTGGACGCCGATCAGCTCGGCAGCGCCCAATCCGAACATCATCACGGGCAACCCGGCAACGGACATGATGACCCAGCTCGAGGACCTGCTGTACTACAACTCCACGGAGATCGGGCAGTCGCTGGTCAACCAGCTCAACGCCATCACCGATCCCGTCCAGGCCGCCGACTTCTTCTCACAGAACTTCGAGAAGCCGGCCGTGCTGGACTCCGACGTTAGGCCCTCGACGGCAGAGCAGATCTACTCGGAGCTGGGCGGCTAATGACGCGATAGCCGGCGGCCGCCGTCGCGGCCGCCGGCCTGGCGCTCGATATGCTCCTGCTGTGCCCCCGTAGCAGGAAGGCGTCGGCAGTGCCAGATCCTGAGGAGGCCCGGGACGCGCCGGAGGCACCGGATACACGGGGAGCATCCACCGGCACCGGCACCGCGTGGGCGCGCGGTCCGCAGACGCCGCTCCGCCAGTACTTGCGCACCGAGACGGGGAGCGCAGCCGTCCTGCTTGCCGCCACTCTTGCGGCGCTGGCCTGGGCAAATATCGACCCCGCTGGATATGCGGCCACCTGGTCGACACAGCTGTCGGTCAAGATCGGCTCGGCCGGCCTGGTAGCCAGCCTGCACGAGTGGGTGAACTCCGGGCTGATGGCATTCTTCTTCCTGGTCGCTGGCCTGGAAGCGCGCCGCGAGTTTGATATGGGCGAACTGCGCGACCGGCGGCGGCTGGCCCTGCCGCTGGTCGTCGGCCTCGGCGGCATGGTGGTGCCGATCGGCATCTACCTCGCCATCAACGCCGGCCGGCCGTCCGCGACCGGCTGGGGCACGGCGATGTCTACCGACACCGCGTTCGCGCTCGGCATGCTGGCCCTGGTCGGATCCGGGGTACCTGACCGGGTACGCACCTATTTGCTCACGTTCGCGATTGTCGACGACGTAGCAGGCATCGTCATCATCGCGGTCGCCTATAGCGGGCATATCGACCTGACCGCGCTCGCGGTCGGGATAGTCATCCTCGCCGCGGTGGCTGTCACGCGGGCACGCCGCCTTCGCATTGGTGCCGTGTATCTAGCGCTCGGGGTCGGAGCCTGGATCGCGTTCTTCTCCTCCGGCGTCGACCCGGTGATCGTCGGTCTGGTGATGGGGATTCTGGCCCTGGCCTATCCGGCCGCGCGCATTGATCTGGAACAAGCGTCGGAATCCTTCCGCCTGTTCAGGGAGCAGCCCACGCCGGAGCTAGCCAGCCAGGCGCGGGAGAGTGTGCGGACGGCGCTATCGCCCAACGATCGGTTGCAGCAGCTCTTCCACCCGTGGACCAGTTATCTGATCGTCCCGCTGTTCGCGCTGGCGAACGCCGGCATTAAGGTCAGCCCCAGCTTCCTGGCGCATGCCTATGCGTCCCCGGTCACGCTCGGAATCCTGCTCGGCTACGTCATCGGCAAGCCGGTCGGTACCGTGGCCGCCGCTGGGCTGATTACCAGGTTCAGTCGCGGTCGTATCCAGCCCCCGGTCGGATGGGCCGCCGTTACCGGCGCCGGCACGATCGCGGGAGTCGGCTTCATCGTGTCGCTGCTGATCGCCTCACTCGCATTCCACGGCACCGCGCTGGCCGAGGCCAAAGTCGGCGTGCTGTCGGCGGCAGTTGCCTCCTCCGCTGCGACCTGGGTCATCTTCCGGCTCACGGCGCTGCTTCCCAAGCGGCTGCGAGTGCGCGCATTGCTGGGTACCGCGCAGACCATTACCGACCTTGCCGTCCCGGTGTCCGCCAAGAAGGACCACGTGCGCGGACCAGCCGATGCGCCGGTCACGCTTGTGGAGTACGGGGACTTCGAATGTCCGTTCTGCGGTCAGGCGGAGCGCGTCGTGCGTGAACTACTCGCCGACTACGGCGACGACCTCCGGTACGTGTGGCGGCATCTGCCGCTCACCGAC
>Ga0335072_10012609_pt1 | contig 12068 bp, 13 predicted proteins | sample Lox_Sample_21_FD_206725 | JGI IMG/M metagenome (GOLD analysis project Ga0335072, IMG submission 206725) | Soil microbial communities from Loxahatchee National Wildlife Refuge, Florida, United States - Lox_Sample_2.1 | ecosystem: Environmental > Terrestrial > Soil > Wetlands | place: USA...
AGACAAAGCTGAGCCTCGAACTCGGCGACGTTCTAAAACCCTCGACCGAAGCCAAATCGAAGATGGATGAGTACGTCAGCGATCACATGGTCGATCTCACTCCGGCGCAGATTGACGGACTGAAGAAAAAAGTCGCGGACTGGGACTCGAAAATCGTTCAGATCAACGTCGCCTCGGCCAACATCGTCGACCGCTGCGAATCGTGCCATCTCAATACGCGCGAACCGTTGAAGATTACCGAGACGGCGATGATGACGAAAGGCGAGAAGACGCCGGATGAATATGCTCGTGCGTTCGTCAGTCATCCTGAGCCGCAATTGCTGCAGATTCATGATCCGGAAAAATTCGGCTGCTCGCCTTGTCATCAAGGCAATGGCCGCGCCACGACCAGCGTCGAGAAAGCGCACGGAACCTACGAGCACTGGCTGTGGCCGCTGTTTCCGAAAGAAAACATTCAAGCGGGCTGCCAGAATTGCCATGCCGCCGACATGGTGCTGGTCAGCGGCGACGTGCAGTTCCAGACCATCAACGACGGCAAAGATCTTTTCCGGCAAAAAGGATGCATGGGCTGCCATCGCTACGAAGGTTATGACAAGGAACCGGAAGAGCTCACTTCCATCGGACAGCAGATCAAGCAAATCGAAAAAGAAAAAATCGACAATCTGAAAGAAGCCGCATACCTGATGAAACAGGCCGATGCGGCCGCCACCAACGAAGAGGCCAACGCGCTCAACACCAGAGCCGTCGATCTCAGAGTCGCCAACAGCAAGCTCGACGGTCATCTGCAGCAGCTTGATTTCGAATCGCACAACCTGATGCAGGACGAAAAGAAAGTCGGACCGAACTTGAAGGACGTTCGGCTCAAGCTCAACAAGAATTGGATTCCCGTCTGGTTGAAGAAGCCGACCGATTTCCGTCCGACGACGAAGATGCCGAATTTCCGTCTGACTGATCATCAGATCCAGGCAATCGCGGCATTCATCTGGCAATCGGGACTCACCGATCCCCTTCCCAAGCACAAACCCGGCAACGCGGATCACGGAAAAGAATTGTTCATGACGCGTGGGTGCCTCGCCTGCCACTCGATCGGCGAAGGCGAGCACACGATCGGTGGAACGTTTGCGGCCAATCTCTCGCGCGAGGGCGAGAAAGCGAATTACGATTACCTCGTCCGCTGGGTGCACAACGCTCGCGAGCGCACTCGCCCCTATTGCCCATACGAGAAGAAAGACATTGGTCCTGAGGATTACGCGAAGAAAGGACTTCCCTACCAATTCGATCTGGCGCACAGCCGCTGCCCCAATGACGGTCACGAACTGCAGGTGCAGAACATGACCGTGATGCCGAGCCTGCGTCTTAGCGAAGAAGACGCCGAAGACATCGCGTCATTCCTGATGACGCAGAAAACAAAAGAACCCTCGGCTTACCCGGCTGCGGCCTACATGGATGATCCGTCGCTGAAAGAAGAAGGCAAGAAATGGGTGCGGCAGTTCGGTTGCGCCGGATGCCATGAAATCGCCGGCATGGAAGACGAGGGCCGCATCGGCACGGAACTCACGTTTGAAGGCAGCAAACCGATCGAGCGCCTCGACTTCGCCCTTTTCACCATCCCATCCCAGCGCGGCGGCCCAAATGCCGAACCGATCACCGACCAGGAAGATCTGGCGCGGCTTCCCGACGGACCCGCGACCAAGCCCTGGTACAACCATAAAGGATTTTTCGAGCACAAACTCGCCGAGCCGAATGTGTTCGATAAAGGCATGGTTAAGACCCCGATGGAAGCTCTGCGCATGCCAAACCTCCATCTGACCAAGGATCAGATACGCGATATCACCACGTTCCTGATGGGCAGTGAAGAGACTTCCCTTCCCGAAAGCTATCAATACAAGCCGGGCGACGCTCGCCACGACATTCAGGCGGGCTGGTGGGTCGTGAAGAAATACAACTGCATGGGATGTCATCAGTTCATCCCGGGCCAGAAAACAATCCTGATGGGATTGCCGCAATATCAGGACGCGCAAGACCAATTGCCGCCGAAGCTGCTGACCGAAGGCGCGCGCGTGGATCCTGAGTGGCTGCGCAAGTTCCTCTCGAATCCCGCGCTCAGCGAGACGGACACGAATCGCGACGGTGTGCGTCCGTATTTGAAAGTGCGCATGCCCACGTTCTCGTTCTCCGATAACGAACTGCGCATCCTGGTGAGATTCTTCCAGGCTTTGTCGCAGCAGCCGATGCCCTATATTCCCGAGCAGGTGCCGGTGCTCACAGCGAAAGAGACCGACATGGCGCGCAGCCTGTTCTCGAGCACGGCCGCGCCTTGCCTGAAATGTCACGCCACCGGCGATCCCAATCATGACAAGATCGCGACGGCGCCGAATTTCTTGCTGGCCAAAGAACGGCTCAAGCCGGATTGGGTGGAGCGTTGGATCAGTGATCCGCAGGCCATCAGCCCGGGCACGTCGATGCCTTCTGGACTGTTCAGAGAGGTAAACAATCAATGGGTCTTCGCCGGGCCGACTCCACCAATATTCAACGGCTTCACAGGAGATCATCGGAAGCTGCTGACCGATTACATCTTCCAATTGACTCCGGAAGAACAACACCGCGTAGCTGCCGCCATGCCGCATGCTCGCGCGGCCGTGCAGCCGGCGACCGATCGCAGGCATGCCTCGACTGAGTCGCGCACTGCGGCCAGCGGAGGTTCGCGGTAAAATTCAAGTTTCGCAGAGAAAGATTACCGAGTCGCCATCGAAGTCCGCTCCGACTCGTTTGAAATCAAACGTAATGAAATCCAGAGAGGGCGACATCATGAACAAGAAAGCAGAGAGAGCATCACTGATTATTGCTATGCTGGCCTTGTGCGCGCTTTTCGCTTCGACCGCATGCAGCAAGAAAGAAAACACCGAGCAATCCAATAACGCGGCCGAGCAACCCGCCGCTCAACCGGCGGCCACGCCGATCGATCCTGCCACCGTGGCCACAGTCGACGGCACGGTCAGTTTTGATGGACCAGCTCCGAAAGAAGCCAAAATCGACATGAGCCAGGATCCCGGTTGCAAGGGAGTTAACGAAGCCGAGAACATCGTGGTCGACAATGGCAAGCTCGCTAACGTCTTCGTCTATGTAAAAGACGGCCTCGGCAATCGCACATTCGACGTCCCAACCACTCCCGTAGAGCTGGAACAGAAGGGATGCCGCTATCATCCGCACGTGCTCGGCGTCATGGCCGGACAGACCGTCGACATCAAGAATGCCGACCCGACCACGCACAACATTCATCCCACACCAAAAGACAATCGCGAATGGAACGAATCGCAGCCGCCGTCTTCGCCCGACATTCAAAAGAATTTTGCCCGCGAAGAGATCATGCTGCCGGTCAAGTGCAACCAGCATCCGTGGATGAAGATGTACATCAATGTGGTGAAGAGCCCGTTCTATGCCGTGACCGACAAGAACGGAAAATACGAGATCAAGGGCCTGCCGCCGGGCGACTACACGCTGGCTTTTGTGCAGGAAAAACTTGGCGAGCAGGATCAGAAGGTCACCCTCGCGGCAAAAGAAACGAAAACCGTTGATCAAAGTTTCAAGCCCGCGGCCGATTAGATCGCCCAGGTTTGCTAAAATTAAAACTTGCGGCAGAGCAGGCCGATTGCAGCCTGCTCTGTGCCCGCCAAGTTTTTCCTGACGCTCGCGTCATGAGCACAAATCTGAAACATCTCGAAATCCCTTACCATCGCGGCCTCCACCGCTTTGCCCTCATTCTCGCCGGCTGGACGTTTCTGCTGATCATTGCGGGGGCTCTCGTCACCAGCAACGACGCCGGTCTCTCTGTTCCCGATTGGCCCACTTCTTTCGGCTCCTGGTACAAGATTCCAAAACTCGTGGGCGGTGTGAAATTCGAACACACGCATCGCATGATCGCGCAAGGCGCGGGCCTGCTTACAATCATTCTTGTGATATGGACGGCGCGCGCCGAAAAGCGGCGATGGATGCGGAATCTTGCCTATGCGGCGCTGGGAACAGTGATCGCACAGGGCATTCTCGGCGGCATTACCGTGCTGTACTACCTGCCGCCTGCCGTTTCGTCGGCCCACGCAGCTCTCGCGCAGACGTTTTTCTGTATTGCGGTAGTTTTTGCCATGTTCACCGGCAAGCAGTGGATTGAAAAACAACCGCGCGTCGAATTCGACCAGCATCGCCCCAGTCTGTTTACTCTGACGCTGCTGTCCATTTTCATTCTTTACGTGCAGTTGATTCTGGGCGCAATGTTTCGTCATCACGGCCTGAGTTGGTGGCCGCATGTTCTCAATGCCGTGCTGGTTTCGTTCATCCTGGCTTGGACCGCAGTCCGCGCTCTCAGCATTTATTCGCATATCGAAGCCGTCCGGCGCCCGGCGATTCTGATGCTTTCGCTGATGATCACGCAATTATGTCTCGGCTTTGCCGCTTTCTTGACGCGGGTTGAGTGGGGCAAAGACGCCGTTCAGCCGGAGCTTCCGATGGTTATTTCGACTGTGACGCACGTCGCAGTCGGCGCTTTATTGTTGGCAACAACGGTCGTGCTTGCCATTCAGGTTTGGCGCCACGTCCCGGTCGCCTTTGAAGAACGAATTCCCGCGGCGGAGCGCCAGGCGTCAGCAGTCTGAACGCCCAGGCTTCGCCCCAGAATTCTCAATTGAGTTGTCGTACACTGAATATTCACCTCTGGGGAATCACTTGGTTTCGAAAGTTGCACCGCTCGCCGATGCCGGCTGGGAGCCGGCCCGCACGTCCGCCGAGGCAGTCATTTCTGTCCAGAATCTCGTGCATCGCTACGAGAACCGCACAGCGCTGAACGGCGTGTCGTTCGACGTTCACGCGGCGGAACTGTTTGGTCTGCTCGGCCCGAATGGCAGCGGCAAAACAACCCTCTTTCGCATTCTTTCTACACTGATGATTCCCACCGCCGGGCACGCTTTCGTGCTCGGTTGCGATGTCGCCCGCGATGCCTCCCGACTCCGTAATCAGATCGGCGTCGTGTTTCAGGCACAGAGCGTCGATCCCAAGCTCACCGCGTACGAGAATTTGTGGCATCAGGGACATCTCTACGGCCTCCGCGGCAGCACCCTGAAAAAACGCGTCATGGAGATCCTCGCTCGCGTGGGATTGTCCGATCGTGCCAAGGAGCGCATCGAGACTTTTTCCGGCGGCATGCAGCGCCGCATCGAACTCGCCAAAGGGCTGCTCCATCGTCCCGGAGTGTTACTTCTTGACGAGCCCACCACCGGCCTCGATCCCGGCGCGCGCCGTGATCTCTGGCAGTATTTGCAGATCTTGCGCGACGAGGAACACGTTTCGGTTCTGGTTACGACACACCTGATGGAAGAGGCCGAGAAATGCGATCGGCTCGCCATCATGAATGAAGGCAATCTGGTCGCCCTTGGAACGCCCGCGGAATTGAAGACGGAAATCGGCGGCGACGTGATTATGCTCGATGCCGCTCACGACGCCGGACTGCTCGCTGAACAAATTCGGGTGCGTTTCCACGTCGAGACTGCAGTGCTCGGCAATCAGGTCCGTATCGAGCGCGAGAACGGCCATCACTTTGTTCCCGATCTGGTCGAAGCTTTCCCCGGCGAGATTCAGGCAATTTCCGTAAGCAAGCCGGCGCTGGAGGATGTCTTCATTCACCGCACCGGACACAAGTTTTGGAGTGAAAGCACAGAGGAGAATTCGAATTCTGACGAGAAACGGAGGTAAGGACTTATGCGGCGGTTAACAATTCTTGGACTTTCTCTTGTGCTTGGCCTGGCGCCATTGGCGGGAATTGCATGGATCTTTGCCACTGGCATGCTCACGCTGTGGCCCCCGTCGGCCAGCGTCGATGGCCTGTTCATGACTCTAATCCTGCTGGCGCTCTCATCGTGTTTCTTATTGAACGCCTACTGGGAGGCTCGCGATCAGGGCCTGTTGAAGTTCCTGCAGAAAGAAAAGCTGGCAGCCACCAAGGCTCCGGCGGCAACCAAGGTCCCGGCAGCACCGGCCAAAGCGACCGCTCCCGCACCCGCAACAACAAGTTCAGCGGCTCCAGTGGCAAAAGCGAGTTCTTAAATGGCAACACGGGCAGCAACTCTTCCACGCACCGCGCCGCCCTCAGCAGGGCTGGTGCTTCCGGCGTTTACGCTGTGGTGGCGCGAAATCGTCCGTTTTTATCGGCAGACTACCCGAGTAATCGGCGTTCTCGCGTCTCCGCTCGTCTTCTGGCTGGTGATCGGCTCAGGTTTTGGCACCTCGTTCCGCTCCGGCGGAGGTGCAGGTCAGCAGCATTATCTGGATTACTTCTATCCCGGCGCGCTGATCATGATCATCCTCTTCACCTCGATTTTCACCATGATGTCGGTGATCGAAGATCGCAAAGAAGGATTTCTTCTCTCAGTTCTGGTTGCCCCGGTCCCGCGCAGCGCCATCGTGTTGGGCAAGGTTCTTGGGGGAACGACTCTTGCCGCAATTCAGGGAATGATCTTTCTGATCTTCGCTCCCTTCGCCGGCGTGCATCTGGATCTCATGAAAGTTCTGCTCGTTGGTGTCGTGGTGTTTCTGGTCTCGTTTGCTCTCACCGCGCTCGGCTTCGCCATCGCATGGCCCATGGATTCCACGCAAGCTTTTCACGGCATCGTCAACTTATTCCTGATTCCTCTCTGGTTGGTTTCCGGCGCATTGTTTCCATTGTCAGGAGCCTCCGGATGGATTCGCGTCATCATGCGGCTCAATCCGCTTACTTACGGCGTCGAGGGATTACGCCAGCTTCTGTATCCGGAAACACCCGGAAGCTTTCCCCTGTCTTCCGATTTGGCTACCTTGGTCCTGTTTTCTCTAGTAATGTTCGCCCTGGCATTTTTGATGGTGAATCGCCGCACGACGAGGCCCGCTGCCTGATGATCGGAAATTCCATGCTCGAACAATACGCTTACTTCCCTGTCATCAACGCCAGTCTGAACGGCACCAGCGCGGTCTTGCTGCTGACCGGGCGCGTTCTGATCGCGAAAAAGCGCATGCTGGCCCACCGCTACTGCATGATCGCTGCGGTGGTCGCGTCGAGTCTCTTCCTCGCCTGTTACCTCTTCTTCCACTACAAAGTCGGAAACATTCTGTTTCTCGGCCAGGGATGGTCGCGTCCCGTATATTTTTCGATTTTGATTTCGCACGTGACGCTGGCCATCGTGATCGTGCCCCTGGCGATCATCACGCTGACGCGCGGACTTCGCGCTCGCTATGCGAAACATCGAGCCATAGCGAGATGGACCTGGCCTCTTTGGATGTACGTTTCGGTGACGGGTGTGATTGTGTATTTCATGCTGTACCAATGGTTCCCGCACAGCTAACCGTGGCTGTGCTGGAAATGCGTCCGGCGTTTTCGCCAGCGCGCCGAGGGATCTCGCGCGAAGGTAACGCCCACTGATGAGCGTGGAGTTTCTGTGTGTCTCTGTCTCTCCGTGGTGAACGAACATGAGCGTCCTTCACTTGAAAATCGACGTCTCCGGCACCGTCGGCGACGCCGCCTGGAAGGAAGTCCAGCAATTCGATCAGATCCAGAGCGCCGAATTCGGCCCACAGTTCGGCAGCGGCGGAGGTTGCGACCATCCGCCGAACGCTCCACACTGTAAAGGCGAATGGATCGGCGCCGAAATCCGGCTCCAGACGCCCCTTCTGGCCCAATACGCCATGTCGCATTATCTTGAGCAGCCGCGCGTCCTCGATGCCGACGTGGACTAGTTCCTTCTTCCCCGGAACCTCCAATTTATTCTTCCCGTACTGTTAACCATTGCCACTCCCTGGCCGTTTTAGATAATGAAGTCGACAAGCTCAATCTTGACTACCCCTGTGCAGGAGGAACAATGTCGGACGTAATCGTGGCTTTTACCATTCCCGCGATGTTTGCCTGGTTCGCCTGGCTCATTTTCACCACCGTGCGGAGATACAAAATCGCCAAGCTGCAGGCCGAGGTACAGTCCAAGCTTCTGGAAAAAATCGGCTCTGCTCAGGATCTGCTGGCCTACGCGCAGACGGATACGGGAAGACAACTGCTCGAATCTCTTCAAGTTGAAAGGACAACTTCCGAAGCTCCACACGGAAAAATCCTTTGGGCGCTTCAGGTGGGAACGATTCTCTTCTTCTTCGGAGCCGGAGCCCTTTGGGTGCGAACTCACGTTTCCGCTCAGGGATTCGAAGCGTTCACGATTTTAGGAGCTCTGTCAATCGCTCTGGGCCTAGGCTTTCTATTCTCTGGAGCGGCTTCGTATTACATGTCGAAGTCGTTCGGGTTACTGAACAGAACACGTTCCTGATACTCGGCCATGGATGCGGAATCAAAAGCTCCGCTCTTTTGCCTGCAAGCTGCGGCTTCGACCGCGCAGAGTGTTCCTCATGCGGGAGAAAACAACCTTTGCATGGACGAGCACGACTTCCGCAGCTTCTACGATCAGTCTGCTCCAAGGCTGTTTTCCTACTTGCTGCGGGTTTCAAGCGAGCGAGCTCTCGCGCAGGATCTGCTGCAAGAAACCTACTTCCGGTTTCTTACGGCAAAGCTTCCGCCATTGACGGATGTCGAGGCGCGACGTTACCTGTTCCGAATCGCAACCAACCTGATGCGAGACCGGTGGCGCCATCATCGCGAGGAGACGCTTCTGGATAACATCAATGAGTTGGTGGAAGCTCCTCACATCGATCGGCAACTGACAATGCGGCAGGCCTTTCGGCGACTGAAACTGCGTGAGCGTCAACTGTTGTGGCTGGCCTACGTCGAAGGGGCGAGCCACAAAGAAATTGCGGAGTGTACCGGGTTGCGAGCAGCGAGCGTGCGCCTGCTCCTGTTTCGCGCGCGGCGTCGCCTGGCAAAGCTGATTCGCGATGGCGCTCCCTCCAATACGGAGATTTCAAAATGATTCCCTACCATTGCGAGAGAGAGCCGGAAATTGTGACTGCCACTCGTTTAGGGCAGATGAATCCCCAACTGCAGACGCACGCGCGAGAATGCCCCGTCTGCTCGGAGCTTTTCGTCGTAACCACATGGTTGAAAGAAGCTTCCGTCCTAAGCGCAAACGAACACGGCGCACTCCTTCCGGCTGACTTTTCGTGGAAAAAAGCGAGGGAGCACGCAAGACAGATGGCGGTCACGAAGGCCCTGCGCCCCATTCGATTTATGACCACCTTCGCCGTTCTCGCTTTTGCCAGCTTGCCCCTATTGGGCGCGATTTCTCCGTTTGTACGACAATGGATTGCTCAGTGGTCCGATATTTTGGATGCCACGTCCGTTAGGCTATCTGCGAGCTTCCCTGCATTGACTGGACCGGCGGTTCTTCTCGGCGGCTCGGGCATGCTCGTGTTCTTAGCCTTGAGCTCCTGGTACGTCCTTAGAACCGAGTGAGCGCTCGAACGCAGTCCGCCTCGTGTTTCTGCTATAGTTCTTCCACAGAATTCCATGTCTTTCCCACCAGAAGTTGACGATTCCCTCAGGGCTGAAACTGCGGTTTCCTCGAATGGCGCTTCGGACGTTGTTCCACGAAAGCCGAAGCGCTCCATGTCGCGCACGCAGAAGATTCTCTTCTTTACCACCGGATGGCTGATCGTTCTCATGCCTTTTCTGTTCTGGTGGAGCACCTGGTTCGGACGTCCTCTCTCCGACCAGCGCCTCACTGAATATCTGCACGACAACGACAAGCCCCGACACATTCAACACGCCCTCGTGCAACTCGGTGACCGCATGTCGCGCGGAGACGCTGCCGCCGCCAAGCGCTGGTATCCCGACCTCCTGCGTCTCTCAACCGATCCCGTAGAACAGGTACGCAACACCGACGCCTGGGCGATGGGCCAGGACACGTCTGGCGCCGGCTTTCACGAAACTCTGTTGAAGATGCTCTCCGATTCCTCACCGCTGGTGCGCGGCAACGCTGCTTTATCGCTGGTGCGCTTCGGCGACGCCAGCGGACGTCCGCAAATCTTGGCGTTGCTTCAGCCCGCCCAGATCACTGCGCCGCAAGCCGGCCGTATCGTCGATTCTGATCGGCCAGGCACAGCCATTCATCAGGATGGCTTGATCGCCAAGTTCGCGCCTGCGGGATCGTCCGGGATCATCGAGATTCGTTCTCCGATTCCCGGCCGCATCCGGACAGTCGCACAGCCCGGAGCAGACCTTGCGGCCGGTGCAGAGCTAGCGGTTATAGATCCCGCGACAGATGAGGTGTGGGAAGCTTTGCGGGCGCTCTATCTGGTCGGCCAAATGGACGATCTCGCCGCCGTGCGCGCCTACGAACGCGATCTGCCCGACATTTCGAACGACGTCCGCCAGCAGGCGACCGAGACTGAGAAAGCCATCCGCGCAAGGGTCGCCACGCCATAGTCGTGTTCATTTCTACCGCAGCGAGAACCTGAAAAGGCGGCATTGATACCAACGCAAGCGTTATTGTGCGAGGCGATGGCGTGAGAGCAGCGCAACGATCAGGTTGAAGGCAAAGATCGCCGGGGAGGCAGCTAACAGTGCTGCTGACACGACGAATGCAGCCATAGACGATACTGCGGCCGGTATTTCGGCGTGGCTGGATGTCACGCGAGCGATCAAGTGCCCGAACACATAAAACGAGATCCAGAATCCTAGCAGCGCCGTCAGGGTTAGCCAGAAATGCGTTTTGCTCGCACGTGGGCTCATTGGGACGAAATAGTAGATAACTGCAAATAGCGCGGCGAACAATGCCATTCCCACAAGTACGAGACTCGGGGCAACAACGAAATAGATATCATGCAGCTGCAAATCCAGCAGCCCGCGAGACCAACTCCTCGCGAAACAAGCCGCAACCGCGAGAACTATAGCCGTGATGAGGAATCCCCTTGCGGCCATAAGCTGGGCTTTGCCCGTGAGGTGACGGCTAGATCGCCATCGCTCCGACTTCCTTTTCCACTTCGGCGATGTCGAGCATCACGATAGCGTCCCAGGGACAGCCGTCGAGGAAACAGCCGTCCGGGCCTTTGCTCAGGCATTTCTTGCAGCCGATGCATAGGATGGGATCGACCGCGATCCGGCCAAAGGGCGAATGGTCTTCGTCCGGCACCCAGAACATGCAGTCTTCCACCGGACAATATTCGACGCAGGCGGGTGAACCGGCGCATCCCGTGCAACATTCGGTGATGACGGCCAGCTCTTTCGGTTTCTTCTTGCGTGGAGTGGTGAGGCCCTTGGATTTCGGTTCAAACTTGAGTTCGTCGGGCACCATCCCCACGGCTCTGGTGGCTCCGGGTGCGGCAGGCATGGCGTGCATTATACCTCAGAACGGATGGCCTAGCCCTTGAGAATTGTAGCGAGCCCTTTCGCCTACGATGCCGGCGCCCGCTTGAACCCGAACGCCGAGTCCGGTTTGAACGCCGCCTTGTCGTCTGCATACTCGCGACAGAAGCCCTTCAAATCTTTAGAGGAAGCGGTGATCGTATCGGTGTCACCGGCCACCGTCGATAACATCACGGTCTTCGCTTCCAGCGATTTCTTTAGCCAGTCGGAGTCGATGGGAGTGAAAGATAACGTGGCTCTGTCGAACTGAAGGAGAAGGATATCGTGCCTGGCCGCGCACATGTCGCACACGTCTTCGTCCAACGGGGAGACGTCAAGAAAGTAATGATTATCCAGCTTTACCAGCCGGGCCTGCCTGTGGTATTTGTCCTCGCTGCATCCCTCACCTCGCTCGACCGATTGCAAATCGTAAATCTGGCCCTTGGCCGTGATCGTGAGCTGCGTTGGGCATTTATCGTCGGTCGTGGTCCAGGAACCAATCAGGCTCTGCTCGAAAATCACGTCGGGATCTGTATGGGGATTGCCCGTGCTCCCTTCGTCATACAAGGGATTGATGGAGCTCACCCAGCAAGCCGGTAGCACCAGCAGTGCTGCAAGCGTTGCGGCGATACTCAGAATCCTTGCGCGAGTGCGAGAACCCACAACGCCGGAGAGAGACATGGGCTCCTCCTACATAAGATTGAGGTTGAAGCAAAAACCTTAAGCCTCTCCCGAAATGATACTCTCCGGCGAGTTTGTGTTACACGCGCGATCT
>Ga0335072_10012610_pt1 | contig 12067 bp, 10 predicted proteins | sample Lox_Sample_21_FD_206725 | JGI IMG/M metagenome (GOLD analysis project Ga0335072, IMG submission 206725) | Soil microbial communities from Loxahatchee National Wildlife Refuge, Florida, United States - Lox_Sample_2.1 | ecosystem: Environmental > Terrestrial > Soil > Wetlands | place: USA...
ACAACAGCAGCGGCGGTGCCATCCATGCTGAAAACTCGGCGGTCCGAAACCACCCGGCCGCGGCACCGGCTTCGCCGCCGGGCACCGGCTTCGCCGCCGGGCACCGGCACGGGCATCGGCTGAGGTACCGGAACCGGAACGGAACCCGCGCGTCAAGCTCGGCCGCGCAGGATCGCGAGGTCGGGGTCGCGGGCCGCGTTGGCCCGCACGTCGGGGTTGAGCGCGATCGCCTCGCGGAGGGCGGCGGCCGCATCGTCCGCCCGCTCCGCCCTGGCCTGCGCGCAGGCCAGGTTGTAGAACGCCATCCCGCGTGCGGGATCGGCTGCGCCGAGGTAGCCGGCGGTGGCCACGCCGTGCCCGGCCAGTGCGACCGCCCGGTCCGGCCGGCCGTGGTCCAGGTAGTACCCGACGAGGTGGCCGGTCGGATGCCAGAAGCCGCGGACGATGATCTGCAGCCAGAGCTGGCGGCCGCGCAGCCAGGGATGGCGCGAGGGATCACGCAGGTCGTCGTCGCTTATCGCGGTCAGGCCGTCGATCAGCCGGGCGCTCACCCGGCTGCTGTCCCGCGCGACCTCGTCTTGTGGCAGCGCCGCGCACCGCCGGTACACCTCGGGCGAGGTGTGATCGATGTCACCGAACTCCGGCGGGACCTGGCCGGCCAGGATCGCGTCCAAGCGCTGCACCTGCTGGAGCTTGAACTCGGTGTTGTGCGCGACCAGCGGCGCCGCCGCCCAGCAGCCGGGGTCGCCGGGCTCGCCAGCCGGGCTCGCGGCCAGCAGCATCCGTTCCTCGGACGCGGCGAATCCGATCAGGCCGATGATCGCCCCGCGCAGCTCGTTCATGACCCGTCCTCTGGCTGGCCGGACTCTGCCTGCCCGCACTCTGGCTGGCCGTCGGCGGCCGGCCGGTGGGCCACGAACATGAGGCTGTCGTCGACCATGATCGTGAGCTTCTCGAAGCCCAGGGTCTGCAGGCGGGCCAGCAGGCTGGCAGGGTCGACCGGGTTGTAGGTGTCGCCCTCGTGGAAGTGGTGCAGGCCGTTGCTGGCCAGGCTGTCCGAGCCGATGAGCACTCCGCCGGGCCGCAGCACCCTGAAGGCTTCGGCGAGGATCTTGTTCTGCTCGGCCAGGGTCGGCACGTGGTGCAGCATCGTGAACGTGCCAACCGAGTCGAACGACTCGTCTGGGTACCCGAGTTCGGTCGCCGTGCCGGTGACGATCGTGACGGTGCGTTCAGGAAATTTATCCGTGAGTTGCCGGGCGGCGTCGGCGTCGACCTCGACCGCCGTCAACCGGGAGACGTGGTGACGCAGCCAGTCGGTCGCGGCGCCCGGGCCCGGACCGATCTCGAGCATGTCGTCGCCAAGGTCGGCGTGCTGGAGCAGCGCCGGCAGGATGTCCTGCTGGATGTACGCCGCCCATTCCGGGCTCGGGCACACCTGCGCATGGTTCTTGTTCATGCTGCCGACGCTACGGACGGCCGGGCAGGCGCCCAAGGGCGTAGGCTGCCAAGCTGTGTCGCAGGACGGACAATGTGCGGCGGATGAGCGCGACCCGGCCGTCGCCGTTGTCGCGGTAACCTTCCCGATGCCGGTCGGCCTGGTGTTCGACTGGCATACCCACGACGACCATCAACTGGCCTGGGCGGCCAGCGGGGTGCTGACCGTTCGCACCGCCACGTCCGCTTGGGCACTCCCGCCCAGCCGGGCGCTGTGGATCCCGGCCGGGGTGAGGCACGAGACCCTGTCGGCTGGCGCGGCGGTCATGCGTGCCCTGTACGTCAGGCCGGGCCTGTGCCCGATCAACTGGCCGGATTGCACGCCGGTGGCGGCCAGCCCGCTGCTCGCCGAGCTCATCGGCTACCTCGAGGCGCCAGGCCTGGACGCCGCCGCGCGCGGGCACGCCGAGGCTCTGCTGGTCGACCTGCTGCAGCCGGTGGCGATGGCAGCCATCGAGGTCAGGGTTCCGGCCGAGGGCCCGGCCCGGCAGGTGGCGCTGGCGCTGTCCGATGCTCCGGCCGACGACCGGACGCTGGCCGAGTGGGGTCGCGAGGTCGGTGCCAGCGAGCGGACCCTGGCCCGGGCCTTCGTGGCCGGCGCGGGGCTGCCGTTCGGGCGGTGGCGGGCGTTGTTGCGGCTGCAGGCCGCGCTGCCCGGGCTAGCGGCGGGCGAGCCGGTCGGGAACGTGGCACGGCGGGTGGGCTATGAATCGGTCAGCGCGTTCGTCGCGGCGTTCCGGCGGCAGACCGGGCTGACTCCCGCGAGGTACTTCCGCGGCCCTTAGTTAGTTAGCGCGGGAAAACCAGAAAATGCCTTTAAGGCTAACGAGGAATTAACAGGACAACTCCGGGTCGTACTCGCGTTTGCGCAGGTCAGGGGTGGTGCGCTGGGCGGCGAACGGTTAAGCTAATGCTCGAGGACAACGGCCCGCACAGCCGGGGAAATGCCTATAAGCGCTGGCAGCGGATGCTGCGGTTGCAAGATGCTGGGATTCAGGTGTTATGGCTGAGATCGCGGATTCCCGGACATGGTATGCGGCGGTGTCGGGCATGGCGGACCGGGCCGAGGGGTTGTCCGATCCGACGGCGACGTATGTCGATACCGATTTTCTGACGACGTTACAGAATAATCGCAATCAGGTTATTTTCGGACGGCGCGGAACAGGGAAAACCCACCTGCTGCGGCGGCTGCAGGATGAGTTGTTCTCGCGGTTCGGTGAGCTGCGGATCGTCCCGGCGTACGTCGACGGGGCCATGCTGGTGGGGGAGTCCTCGCACAAGGATCCGGCGGCGATCGCGCTGGGACTGTATGTGGAGCTGGTGCGGCGCGCGGTCGGGGAGCTGTCGCGGTTCATCGGGGAGGAGGTGCGGCCGGGGCGGTGGGAGCGGTTGTTCCCTGGGGCCCGGCGGGATCAGCTCACGCACGCCCGGGCGACGGCCGGGCGGCTTGACCGGCTGCTGACCGCGGGCAAGGTGCGGATGCTGCCGATGGGCGAGGCGCAGGCGGAGTACGAGGACCTGGACGAGGCGGTGTCGCGGCGCCGGCTGGCCGCCGGCCTGAACGCGGCCACGACCTTGTCGGACCCCAGAACGCTGGGGATCAAGCTGGAGGCCTCGGCCGAGAAGGACCTGCTCAGGAGCGCCCGGCAGGTCACGACGCACACGGTCGCGGGAGAGACCTACCTGCCGTTCGCCGAGATCACCGAGCTGATCCGGCGGCTGCTGGCGACCCTGGGCCAGGCCAGCCTGGCCATTTTGGTCGACGAGTGGTCGGCGCTCGGTGACGTCGGCGTGCAGCCGCTGCTGGCCCAGCTTCTGCGGCTGACCGCCCGCGGCGGAATCTGCATCAAGCTGGCCTGCATCCCGGGCCGGACCAAGCTGTTCCTGCCCGGCGACGGCGGCCACAATCCGGTCGGCCTCGAACTCGGGGACGACATCACCGCCGACGTCGACCTCGATTCGGTGGTGTTCGTCGACAACGACATCAAGCAGCTTGCCGGGTTCTTCATGGCGCTGCTGCAAAGGCACATCGGCGCGGCCATTCCAGCCGTCCTGGATGTCGGCCTGGACGAGTTCTCCCGCGACGTGCTCACCCGCCGGATGGCCGACGAGCATGTGTTCGCCGAGCTGTGTCACGCCTCCAGCGCCGTGCCCCGCGACTTCATCAACGTATTCCGCCAGGCCACCATCCTGCAGCACGCCGTCGGCGGCGAGTGCATGACCGTCGCCAACGTCCGCACCGCCGCCCGCAACGTCTACGAGAGCAAGCGCTCCAACCTGGCCAGCACCCACCCGGACGCGCTGCGACTGCTGGACCGCATATACCGGCAAGTCGTGCTGGGGCAGCGCAGCTACTTTTTCCTGATCGAGGCCTCGCAGGCGGACGATCCCTTAATCGTGGAATTGTTCACCGCGAAGCTCATACACCGGACATCGGCCACCTGGCTCGAACCGTCCGCGCTCATCACCTACCTCTACTACATGATCGACTACGGGACCAGCATCGAGTTGCTGCGCCGGGTGGGCGCCAGGGCCTGGGATGACCTCACTCACAGCAAGACGGGCCTGATGTCGGTCGAGTTCTTCACACCCGCCGCGAGTCCCAGCCTGCTGGACCTCGTGCTCGACAAGCTGGTCGCGTCGTTCGGGGAGGCACGCCTCGATGCCGAGCCATCGGCTCTGATCGTGGGCCTGAACGCGAATTGAAGGAGGATCTGCGATGAGTGCCGTCATGGTGCATCGGCAGCAGATGGTGGACGACAGCAACTGGGCCATCGCGCACCATACGCAGATTTTATACGGGCAGGTTCGGCCTATTCCGGTCAACCTGCCGCCGTTCTCTCTGCCGTTCACGACCGACTGCTCCGGATTCGTCACCATCATGGCGAAGTGGAGTGGCAACCCGGATCCGAACGGCAACAGTTTTGACGGCCAGGGCTACACCGGGGCGATGCTGAACCATCTGCCGCACATTCTGCTGAAGCAGACCTGGCGCGGTGACCTCGCCGTGTTCGGGGGGTACCCCGGCCTGCACGTCGTGGCCCTGCTGCAGGGTGGCTCCGCCCAGGGCGATCCGGCGGTGGTCTCGCACGGCGGGGCCGCCGGCCCGCAGCGCTTCCCCCTGTCCGAGGTGACATCCTTCTTCGGCAAGGGCTGCCCGGTGACGTACCTGCAGTTGCGGCCGAACAGCGGGTGAGTCCGGTGATTGCCCGGCGTGCGCTGGCCCGCCCGGCTCAATCGACCTTGTTCTCGGCCAGCCTGGCCGCGAACGCCGCGGCCTGAGCCCGCCGCTGCATGCCCATCTTGGTCAGTAAGGACGACACGCAGTCCTTCGCGGTCTTCTCGGGCAGCGACATGCGCTCCGCGATCTCGCGGTTGGTCAGGCCCTGGCCGATCAGTTCCAGGACCTGCTTCTCCTGCTCGGTCAGCACCGAAAGAGGGCCGACGCTGGCGAGCTGCTCGGCCAGTCGCTCCATCACCCGCCTCGTCGCGTCCGCGTCGAGCGTTGTCCCGCCGGCCGCCACGGCGCGCACCGCCCCGACAAGGTCGGAGGCGCATGTCTGCTTTGACACGTAACCCGCGGCGCCCGCCATGATGGAGCCCAGCAGTGCCTGATCATCCCCGTACGCGGTCAGCATCAGGCACGCGATCTCGGGATGCGTCGAGCGGATCTCGCGGCAGACCGCTACGCCGTCGCCGTCCGGTAGTCGTATGTCCAGCACGGCCACGTCCGGCTCCAGCGCCGGTATCTGATCCAGCGCCGACGCCGCGGTCCCGGCCTCCCCGATCACGTCGATGTCCGGCTCATCGGTCAGCAGGTCGCGCAGGCCGCGCCGGACGATCTCGTGATCGTCGAGGAGAAACACGCCGATGCGGGCCTGCCGCTCGCTAGCGTCCCGCCCGCCGGTGTCCCGCATGCTGGTCGTCGCCATCTCCGGCCTTTCCGTGTGCCCGCCCGGGGGCGGCGCTGACGTGCGCCCTTCAGCCCTACTGCGATCCGGCATGAGGAGCGTCTGCGCGTTCGGCATCGATGGTGAAATAGAAGGTGGCGCCGCCATCGACCACGCCCTCGGCCCACGTCCGGCCTCCGTGCCGTTCCACGATCCGCCGCACGCAGGCCAGGCCGATTCCGGTGCCAGGGAAGTCCTCGGCCGAGTGCAGCCGCTCAAAAGGCTGGAACAACTTCGCCGTATAGGCCGGGTCGAAACCGATGCCATTGTCGCGCACGTAGCAGCAGACGCTGCCGTCACCGGTTGGCTTCGTGCCGAACTCGATGCGCGTCTCCGGCCGATGTGAGCTGAACTTCCAGGCGTTTTCCAGCAGGCTCTCGATCACCATGCGCATGAGGCGGCGGTCCGCCCGTACCCATACGTCGTCCTGGATGGCGAAGCAGGCCCGGCGGCCGGGGTCGCCAGCCCGAAGGCTACCGGCGATGCCGACCGCCTCCGCGCTGAGATTCACGGCCACCAGGTGCATTTCGGCTCGCGCAATCCCGGCCAGGCGTAGAAGGTCGTCGATGAGCGCGCCCATCCGCTCGCTGGCGGCCGAGATTCGCGCGGTGTAGTCACGTCCCGTCTCGTCGAGACGGTCGCCGTACTCCTCGGTCAGGGCTTCGCTGAATCCGCTCAGCGCCCGCAGGGGGCTGCGCAGGTCATGCGCCACCGAGTAGGCGAACGCTCCCAGGTTCTGGTTCGCCCGCACCAGGTCGGCCGTTCGCCGTGCGACCCGGCTTTCCAGGTCGGCGTTCAGCATGCGAATCGTGGCCTCGGCGGTCGTCCGCTCCCGCCACGCCCGGCCCAGCACGAAAGCCCCGAGGAGCAGTGCGAGCGCGAGTCCGCTGGCGATGGCCCCGACCGTCAGCCGCAGGTGGTTTGCCGCGGCGAACGCAACGGACTCAGCAATGTCCGCGTGCACGGCCCACCCGAGATCGCCGACGGGTGCGTAGCCGGACAGCACGTCGCGACCGTTGACGTCGACGGACGTGACGCCGGTCTGGCCGGCCAGAGCCCGGCGAACCCGCGGGTCCCGGGCGGCCGACACCAGTCCCGGACGCCGTCCAGGCGCCGCCAGGATCACCCCATGCTGATCGGTGACGGTGAGGCTCACCGCCTGCCCGCGCTCGAAGCCGTCAACGTACTGCTCGATAGCCTCGAGAGATAAGCCAGTCGCGAGATAGCCGATGACCGGCGAGGATCCCGCCGAGGCGGGCAGTGCCCGGATCGGGGCCGCGACCGATACCACCAGGGGACGGCCGCCGCGTGCGCTTTCGAACGCCGAGGACACGTAGGCCTTGCCGGTCCGGCTGACCCACTTGAACCAGTCGCGGTAACTGAAGTCCTGCCCGATGAGCGAGGGCGCCGGCGGCGCAGCCGCGATCAGCCGGGCGTGGCGGTCGACGACCGCCACGGACACGAACGCACGATCGCTGGTCAGGATCTGCTGCAACACGGTTTGCAGCGCCGGCAGGTTGCGCGAGTGCGGGTTGCCGTTGCCGAGGTCGGTGATCAGGGCGTCGTCCTCGGCGCTCAGACCGACGAGCGTACGAATATCGTCCATCCGGACGGCGGTCGCGTGGGCCTCCAGAACCGCCAGGCTCCGCACCTGAGCCTGCGCTTGCTGCGCAATCGAATTGCTGCTCAGCGTGACGGCGACGTAGGTAAGGACTCCCAGGGGCAACAGGGTGAGGGCCGCGGAGAGTGCCATGACCGGGAGCGAGGAGGGCCGGAGCGGTCGCCGCCGGGCGGCGGGGCGCTCCGCGGGGACCGCGCCGTGCCGGTCCTCACGGGAGGGGGCCGGATCCAGGCCGGAAGCCGGCCCGTCCGCCTGCCCTGCAGGGGCGGCCTCGTCCTTATCGGCAGGCCGTGGCGTGTCGGGCTGGCGACGGCCTGCCATCCCGGTCCTCATCGTTTACCCGATCGTGCATGATCTCGGAACTGGTCTGGCTGGCGGTCCGTCACGGGGAGTTCCTTTCCGCGGGGTGCGAAGTAGAAAGACCGGCCTTTGCTGACGGCGCCGTCGTTTCCCCGCGATTACTAACGTTTCACCACGGTGGACGAGAACGGGGCGGACTCCGGCGGAACTGAATAAGTCGGCTCCCTGTGTGGGCCCTTCTTCAATTGTTATCCCTGGTGGATGGGCTCGTCAACCGTCGTGGTAACCGTCCGTGAAGAGCGCCCGGGTCGTCCGGGTTGCCAGCCTTTCCGTTGTTCGGAGTCATTTCAATCTGTAGTTCACGCTCGCTCCAGTTAGATCACGGTCTGATGACCGTTCATAGCCGAATCAATTCACGACGGGACTTTAGGCTCTTCCTCAATGGCCCCGAGAGTGGCAATCTTTAAGTGAGATCTTTCGAATCACTGGGGGGGCCTCAAATGGGCGACGGAGTGCTGGCGGGGTTAACCGGCAAGGCCTCGGGCCTGGCGCTGGCGAAGGCGCCGACGGGCATCGCCGGGCTGGATCAGATCACCGGGGGCGGGCTGCCATCGGGCCGGGTGACGCTGGTGGCGGGCGGCGCCGGAACGGGTAAGACCCTGCTGGGGCTGCAGTTCCTCGTCGCAGGGGCCAGGGACCACGCCGAGCCGGGCGTCCTGCTCACGTTCGAGGAGCGGGCCGCCAAGGTCGCGGCCAACGTGCGCTCGCTCGGCTTCGACCTCGACCGGCTGCAGCGGGACGGGATGCTCGTGGTGCTCTCGTTTCAAGTGGAGCCCGCCGAGATCATCGGGACGGGGAAGTTCGACCTCGAACCGCTCTTCGTGACCCTCGACGAGGCGATCGGCCGGCTGGACGCGAAGCGGGTCGTGCTGGATACGATCGAGGTCCTGTTCGGCACGTTCGGCGACGACACGATCGTGCGGGCAGAACTGGCCCGGCTGACGCGCTGGCTCGAGGAACGGGGCGTCACCGCGATCGTCACCGGGGAGCGGGGCGGCACGGGCCTGACTCGTCGCGGGATCGAGGAGTACGTCTCCGACTGCGTGATCACGCTCGACCACCGGGTGCGCGAGGAGATATCCACCCGTCGCCTCCGGGTGGTCAAGTACCGCGGGTCGGCGCACGGCACCAATGAGTACCCGTTCCTGATCTCCGCCGACGGCCTGGCCGTGCTGCCGATCACGTCGATCGTCCTCGACTACGCGGCGCCCGATGAGCGGATATCCACGGGAGTCGGCCGTCTCGACCACATGCTGGGTGGCGGCCTGTTCCGGGGGTCCACCGTCCTGGTGAGCGGCACGGCGGGCACGGGCAAGACCTCACTCGGGGCGCACCTGGTGCACTCGGCCTGCGTACGGGGCGAGCGGGCGCTGTGGGTCTTGTTCGAGGAGTCGCCCCAGCAGGTCCTGCGTAACATGCGCTCGCTCGGCCTGGACCTTCGATCGTGGGTCGATGCGGGCCTGTTGCGCATCTGGGCGGCCCGGCCGTCCGCGTTCGGGCTGGAGACCCACCTGGCCGCACTGGCCCGGCTGATCGAGGAGGTCGCCCCGTCGGTGGCGGTGCTCGACGGGATAGCCGGCCTCGCCTTCGGTGCCTCTGACCCGGAGACGACCTCGATGGTGGCCCGCCAGTTCGACCTGCTGAAGACGCGGGGCATCACGACGATGGCGACCGCGCTGGGCCACGGCGCGGAGACGAGCACGGTGAACGTGTCGTCGCTGGTGGATACCTGGTTGCTGCTACGCAATACGGAGACCAACGGCGAGCGCAACCGGCTGCTGTTCGTGCTCAAGTCGCGAGGCACGGCCCATTCGAACCAGGTGCGCGAGTTCCTGCTCACCGACCACGGGATCGAGCTGATGGACGTGTATGTCGGCCCGGCCGGAGTGCTGACCGGGTCCGCCCGCCTGGCCCAGGCCGCCGCCGAGCGCGACGCGGCGACCCGGCAGGCCGACGACGCCGAGCGCCGCCGCCGTGAGCTGCGCCGCAGCGTCATGGAGCGCGAGGCGCACCTGGCCGCGGCCCAGGACGAGCTCTCCGCCGAGCGGGCGGAACTCGACCGCATCGAGCGGCGCGGCGAGCAGCGGGCGGTCGACGCCGAGGCCGACCGGGAGGCGATGGCGACCCGGCGCTGGGCCGACGCCGTCCCGAGTCAGGGGAGGCACTGATGAGTCAGCCGTACGCCGCCGATGGCCAGGCCGGCGCCGGGGCCGCTCCGGACGAGCCCTGGAACCTGCGTCTCTACGTGACCGGCAGGTCGCCGGTGTGCCTGCGGGCGATCGAGAATCTCCGGCGCGCATGTGAAGAGCACCTGGCCGGCCACTACCGGATCGAGGTCGTGGACCTGCTCGAAAACCCGCGCCTCGCGGCCGAGGATCAAATCCTGGCCGTCCCCACCGTGGTCCGCATGCTCCCGGCGCCGGTTCGCAAGCTCGTCGGCGACCTGTCCGACACCGACCAGATGCTCGTCGGCCTGCAGCTTCGCCCGCCAAGGAGGAAAGGGTCATGACCGAAGACGCCGCTCCCGGCCGCTGGACCCTGACGCTCTACGTCAACGGCGCGTCCGCCAACTCCATCCATGCCGTCGAGGCTGTGCGCCGCATCTGCGACGACGAACTCGGCGACCGCGTCGACCTCGAGGTCGTGGACGTCAAGGACCAGCCCGCGCTCGTCATGCGCGACCAGATCGTCGCGGCCCCGACCCTGGTCAGGCACCTTCCCGCCCCGCTGCGCCGGATCGTCGGCGATCTGTCCGATACGGCCAGGCTGCGGGCCGGGCTCGACCTCGGCGCGCTCGAGGTCAGCGGCGGACCACACGACCCGGACGAGTAGGGCCATGACGCAATCGCCGAATGCCGAGACCGTCGGACCGCGCGGCCCCGCGGCGTCGCACCAGGCGAGCCGAGACCAGGGCACCGAGCAGACCGAGCTGGCCGAGCTGCGGGCCCGGCTGCGCGAAGCGGAGGAGACGATCGCGGCCATCCGCGGCGGCGACGTCGACTCGCTGGTGCTCGGGCCTGCCGGACAGCAGCAGGTCTACGCCCTGGTCAGCGCCGACCGGCCGTACCGGCTCATCGTCGAGGCCATGAACGAGGGCGCCGCTACCGTTTCCCCGCGCGGGGTGATCATCTACGCCAACCCGCGGCTGGCCTCGATGACCGGCAAGGCGGTCGCCGAACTGGTCGGCAACCCTGTGCTCGAGCTGATCGTCGGTGCCGGCCACCCCGAATTCGACCGGCTGCTCGCCGTGGGGGTGGGCGACAGCGCCCGCGGCGAGGTGGAGCTGGCCGGGCCGGACGGTACGACCGTTCCGGTCCTGCTGGCGGTCAGCGGCTTCGACTTCGACGGCATGCTGCTGCGGTGCCTGGTCCTGACCGACCTCACCGCGCAGCGCGCCGCGGAGGACGAGGCGAATGAGGCGAACGAGGCGCTGCGCCAGCAGAACGCCTTCCTGGAGCGCGCTCAGCAGTCCGTGGGGCTCGGCTGGTGGAGCTCGGGCCCAGACCGGGACAGCGACCTCACCTGGTCTCCGGCGATCCACCAGATCTTCGGGGTGACCCGGGAGGAGTTCGACGGGAAGGTGGAAACCTTCTTCCGCCTCCTGCACCCCGATGACGCGTCACGGGTGGTCGACACGATCGACGCGGCGCTGGCGGGCCGCGTCCCCTACCAGTTCGAGCATCGGGTCGTGCGGCCCGACGGCTCGGTCCGGTGGGTGCTGCAGAGCGCGGTCGTGGAGAGGGACGAGCGGGGCGCGCCGCGACGGTTGCTGGGGATCTGCCTGGACATCACCGACCGCAAGCGAACCGAGGAGGAGAACCGGGAGGCGGCCGCGTACAACCGGAGCCTGATCGAGGCCAGCCTGGACCCGCTGGTCACGATCGGCCCGGATGGAACGCTCACCGACGTGAACGCCGCCGCCGAGCATGCGACCGGGCGCGGGCGGCCCGAGTTGCTCGGCACCGAGTTCTCCGATTACTTCACCGACCCCGGCCTGGCTCATGCCGGTTACGAGCGGGCCTTCAGGGACGGAAGCGTGCGCGACTACCCGCTGGTGTTGCGCCACCGCGACGGGCACACCACGCCCGTGATGTACAACGCCTCGGTCTATCGGGACGCGTCAGGTGGCGTGCGCGGGCTGTTCGCCGCGGCGCGCGACGTCACCCAGATACGGCGGGCGCAGGAGGCATTGATCGACTCCGAAGGGCGGCTCCGCACCCTGTTCGAGCACGCCCCCGTCGGCATGGACGACGTCGGGCCCCATGGTGAGTTCACCCGGGTCAACGCCCGTTTCTGTCAGATCTGCGGCTATACCCCCGGCGAGCTCCTGTCCATGCGGATTCAGGATCTCGTCCACTCCGACGATCGCGCCACCGTTCTCGCCGATCTGCGGCGCCTGCGGTCCGGAGAGATCGAGTCCTATTCGCTGGAGGAGCGACTGCTGCGGAAGGGCGGCGAGATCGTATGGGTCGAGGCGAACCGGGCCGCGGTCCGCGACGCGGACGGGAACCTGCGGCTGCTCGTCGGCTCCGTGCGTGACACCACCGCCCAGCACCGGGCCGAGGCCGAGGTCCGCGCGCTCACCGCCGACCTCGAAGCCCGGGTCGAGCGGCGGACGGCGGAACTCGAGCGGGCGAAC
>Ga0335072_10012611_pt1 | contig 12067 bp, 12 predicted proteins | sample Lox_Sample_21_FD_206725 | JGI IMG/M metagenome (GOLD analysis project Ga0335072, IMG submission 206725) | Soil microbial communities from Loxahatchee National Wildlife Refuge, Florida, United States - Lox_Sample_2.1 | ecosystem: Environmental > Terrestrial > Soil > Wetlands | place: USA...
CCGGAGATCGATGCGCGTTTTGCCGGGGAAGGCCTGCTGCTGCTGGCCGGAGGACTCCTGGTCCTGCGCGGACGACGCCCGCAGCCCGCAGATCGGCCCGCCTGAGGCCCATCGCCGAGACCCTCGATGCTGCGGATGTGCCGGCGATTTCCGGTCACATCCGCCGCGGATCGACCACCGCGCGCACCGGTGCGGCGGGGCTGCTCATCTTCAGCTCTGACCCTTGCGTTGGGGACATAGATCCCCTCGGGCACGAGACAGAACCCACCGGTAAATGAAGGCATGACGCCGCTGTCCCCACGAGCTGCGTTGCGCTTCGTCATCGCCTTCGGCGTCGTCAGCCTGTTCGCCGACATGACCTATGAAGGCATGCGCTCGATTTCGGGCCCGTACCTCGCGTTGCTGGGCGCGAGCGGTGCCGCCGTGGGACTGATCGCGGGTGTCGGCGAGCTCTTGGGCTATGTGCTGCGCCTGGCATCGGGGAGTGCGGCGGATCGGAGCCGCTTGTATTGGCCGATCACGTTGATCGGATATGTCGTGCAGATGGCGGTCGTGCCTGCGCTCGCATTGACCGGCGGTTGGAGAACCGCGGCCGTGCTCATCATTCTCGAACGGATTGGCAAGGCAACTCGCAATCCGCCCCGCGATGTGATGCTCTCGCAGGCGGGCGAGAGCATCGGTCAAGGATGGGCGTTCGGACTTCACGAGGCGCTCGACCAGAGCGGGGCAATCATGGGCCCCTTGCTCGCCGCATTCATCCTCTCCATTCACGGTGATTTTCACGCCGCGTTCGCGTGGCTGCTGCTGCCCGCGGCGATCACGGTGCTGCTCGTGTCGTCGGTGCGCATTCGCTATCCGTCCGCCGGCCGCTTGCCGTCGATCGAGTCGCCGGCCAAGGTCGAGCACGCAGCTCGGCTCTCTCGTGCGTTCTGGCTCTACGCGGTCGGCGCAGGTCTCGTTGCCTTCGGCTTTGCGGACTACGCGCTCATTGCGTATCACTATGCCGTCTCCAAGGTGATGCCGAGCTCGAGCGTGGCGGTGCTGTATGCATGCGCGATGGGTGCCGGGGGCCTGGGCTCGCTCCTCGGGGGTCGCAGCTACGACCGATTCGGACTCAAGGTGCTGCTTCCGGCGACCTTCATCATTGCCGCCTATGCACCGCTCGTCTTTCTCGGCGGCTTCTCTCTGGCGCTGATCGGCACGGTGTTATGGGGCGTAGGCATCGGCGTTCACGAGACCGTCATGTCGGCCGCGATCGCACAGCTCGTTCCCGTCCTGCAGCGTGGCCGCGCCTATGGCGTGTTCACCGCGATTTTCGGGATCTGTTGGTTCGCCGGAAGCGTGGTTCTCGGTGTGCTTTACGATCATTCCCTGACCGCCACGGCGTGGGTCGCCGCGCTCGCGCAGCTCCTCGGGATCATGCCGATAGCCATGACGGTGGCCGAGCTGCGGGCAGCGAGGAATTGACAGGGAGCGACCCTGCCTCTATGTTGAGGGCTGATGGGGGATGGAGTTCCCCTCGAAACGCCCTCAGGGCTGATGACTCCTGTGATGCACCGGCGACGGTTTCAGCGCCAGGAGACAGAGTAAATGGTCGACACGCCCCGTGCGGCCCAACATTCGGCCGAGCGAACCCTTCGCAGCCGGGCCTTCAGAGCCTTTGCCGCGGATCTCGGCTCGCGCTTGCGTGCGGGCTCTCATCTGATTCTGTACGGCCCGCGCGGCGCCGGTAAATCGACGCTCCTCGCGATGATGTGCGAAGACAATCGCGCGTTCGATGCACCCTGCGGTCTCGCTGCCACCACCTCGGGGTTGGGCGATGTCATCGAGGCTCTGGCCCAAGCCTATCCGGATGCCGACATCGACGGGCTGGGGAGACGCGCTGCACGGGCGCGGCTGCGCCGTGCCGCAGATCGCGCCTCGGGTGTACTGCTCCTCGATCATGCGACGATGGTCACCACGGCGATGCTCGGCTACTTGCGGCGCTTGCGCGGCGGGATCGCCGGAGCGCTTCTCGTGGTCGACGTGGACACCGAGCGCGAGCGCGACCGGCTGCGTGCCTGGCGAATCGGCGCGCTGTCGGTTCGCATGCCGCTCGCCTCCGATAGGCAACTTCATCGACTGCTGATGGCCTCGATTCGGCGGGCCGCGCTCCCCGGGATCGAGCCCGAGCTGGCGCGGCAGATCGCCCATGCTGCGCGCGGCCGGATCGGATGGCTCAGGGCGTGCGTCGATCGGATGCAAACCGAAGACTACTGGCGCGGCGGTCGGCTGCACCTGGCCGCGCTCTGCACGGACACGGAGATTGGACTGCGAGAGAGTCGTCCTGGACCGCGCTCGTGGCGGCGCCCTGGCACAGGCTGAGGCACCGAGCGAGGCCATCGCGATCGTGGGCCTGCTTTTTGGCGAGAGCACCTTGCCGAGTCCCATGGTAATCCGTATATTCGGATCGCAAGGAGATGGCATTCTCCTCAATAAGAAACCGCTGCTCCGCGGCTGATGATGCCTACCGAAGTCTTTTCTCAAGATGACGAGAGGATTTGGTAGTGCCCGCGCAAAGTTCTGATCGGCGCCCACATAGCGCCCGGCCCATGCTCGCGCGGAGTCCCTGATGCGCGATGTGTGGTTGCAGGTCGCCCAGGTGCTCACCGTGATCGCGCTCGCGCCGCTCCTGCAGGGCGTGATCCTGCAATGGGAGGAGCGCGTACAGCGAGCGCGCGGTCCGGGCATCTTCCAGCCCTACCGGGATCTGTGGAAGCTGTTTCACAAGCAAGGCGTCGTCCCGCACTCCGCAAGCTTCATCTACTGGATCGCTCCGATCGTCGCATTCACCTGCATGCTCACCGTGCCCATCCTGATTCCCGTGCTCACGGACTTCCCGCTGCCCGAGTCGGACATGGGTGACATACTGGGCGGCGGGTTGATCCTCACCCTGGGATCGTTCTTCATCACCCTCGCCGGCCTCGATTCGGGCAGCGCCTACGGCGGCATCGGTTCATCGCGCGCGGTCATGCTCGCGATTCTCGCCGAGCCCACACTGATCCTGGTGTTCGTCGGCATCACTCTTCTCGCCAAGGCGATGCTGCCTTTCGTCGTCAATCACCTGCTGGTCGCGCAGCCCGCGGTGTACTGGAGCCCAGCGCACCTGTTTCTGGTCGCCGCATTCTTCATTCTGCTTCTCGTCGAAACCGATCGCCTGCCGATTCACTCGAGCACGCATATCGAGGTCTACATGATCGACGAAGCGCGCATCCTCGAATATTCGGGCCCGCTGCTCGCGCTGCTGAAATGGGCATCGATGATGAAGCAATTCATCTTGTACACCATCTTCTGCAACGTGCTGCTGCTGCCGTGGGGTCTGTCGCGCCGGGGCGCTGCCCTCGGCGCGCTCGCGGCGGCGGGCGCGTTGTTCGCGAAGTTCCTCCTGGTGGCCCTCACCGTCGTGTTCGTCGAGACGGCGCAGTCGCGCCTGCGCTACTACCGATACCAGGAGCCGCTCGCCGTTTCCTTCCTGCTGGCGGTGCTGGCGATCGTGGCCAACCAGCTGAGATAAGTCATGTTCGCAGCACAGCTCCCGCCCCTCGCCGCGTCGCTTTTCAGCCTGGTCGCGATTGCGAGCCTGCTCTTGAGCTTCGTCATGCTGGGCTCGCGTTGGCTCACCGACTATCTCGTGGCCTTTGCCGCTCAGTCCTGGTTGATTGCCTGCCTCTCCGCCGCTATCGGCTACTACGGCCACTTTCCCGAGCTGTACGTCATCGCCGCGCTCACCGCTTTGTTCCGCGGTGTGGTGCTGCCGTACTTGATCCTGGGGATCATCAAGCGGCTCGACGTCGACCGAGAAATGCACGAGCGCCTGTCGCCGAGCGCCTGCCTGGTCGTCGGCGCGCTGCTCGTGCTCTTCGCCTTTCTGGTATCGAGCCACCTGGGGCAAGCGCTTGGACTCTCCGGAACGGTGGCGGTGCTGGCGCTGACGGTCATGCTCTCGATGAAGCTCATAGGCTTCTTGATGCTGGCGGTTCGAAGCGAGGCGCTGAGCCAGATACTGGCGCTCCTCGTGCTCGAGAACGGAATCTTCCTGGGCTCGCAGATCCTCGTTCCGGGGATGCCGCTGTTGATCGAGCTGGTGATTCTGTTCGATCTGCTGGTGGTCGTCGCTTGCTTCGGAGTCCTGGTGCGCTACCTGCTCGCGCAGACCGGAACCTCCGATGCGAGCCGGTTGCGGAGGCTCGTCGGCTGATGGTGCCGATCCTTCTCGGGGTCATCCTGCTGGCGCCGCTCGGCGCGGTCATCGGGTGCTTGAGCATCCATCATCCGCGCTTCGTGGAGCTGCTGAATCTGGCGGCGGCGGTGCTGGTGTTCCTGGCGGTGCTCGCTTTGCTGCCGCTCGCGCTCGCCGGACCGTACCTGTTCTGGGGCGGCTATCTCATCGTCGATGCGTTGAGCTCGTGGGTCCTGTTGAGCGTCTCGAGCGTCTATCTGCTGGCGTCGATCTACGCCATCGGCTACATGCGCTCGAGTCCGGATCGCGATCTCCATCGATTCTATGCGCTGTTCGCCGGCTTCGGGCTGACCACGCTCGCGGGTCCGTTGATGAACAACATCGGCGTCTACTGGATCGCGATCGAGCTCACCACGCTGGTGAGCACGTTCCTGGTTTGCTTCGAGCTGGGACGTGAAAGCATCGAGGCGGCGTGGAAATACATCGTGATCGTCTCGGGCGGCATCAGCCTCGCGCTGCTGGGCATCATCTTCTATTATTGGGGCGGCAGCCTCATCGTCGGCGCAACCTACGACCTGACGTGGGCGACGCTGCGCCACGTGGCCCCGCAGGTCGACCATACGGTCGGCTTGCTGGCCTTTCTCCTGGTGTTCATAGGCTTCGGGACGAAGGTCGGTCTCGCTCCGATGCACACCTGGCTTCCCGATGCGCACAGCGAGGGTCCGGCGCCGGTCTCGGCCATGCTGTCGGGGGCGCTGTTGAACACGGCCATGGTCGGCATCGTGCGATTCATACAGGTGAGCGATTCGGCGCAGCTCGGCGCGATGCCGCGCACCGTGGTCGTCGCCATCGGCGCGCTGTCGCTTTTCGTCGCCGCGCTCTTCATCACGCGACAGACCGGGATCAAGCGGCTGATGGCCTATTCGAGCGTCGAGCACATGGGAGTCATGGCGCTGGGCTTTGGATTCGGCGGCCCGCTCGGTGTCGCCGGCGCGCTCTATCACATGCTGGGACATTCGCTGAACAAGTCCCTGATGTTCTTCGGCGCGGGCAATGCGATGCACGTCTTTCACAGCAAACGCATCGGCCGCATGCATCGGGTTCTGTCGCGCATGCCGGTGTCGGGCCTGTTGTGGCTCGCCGGTGCGGTGGCGATCACCGGCGCACCGCCCTTTGGGCTGTTTCCGGGCGAGTTCACCATCCTGCGCGCGGGTCTTGCGGGCCCCAACGGGTGGGCGGCGCTGATCATGCTGATTCTGCTCATCGTGATCTTTGTCGGCTTCTTGAACCACTTTCGCGGCATGTATTTCGGCCATGCCGTGCAGCCGCGCGAGGACCGGGAGCATTCGCCGGAGAGATCTGCGGCGCCGAGGGGCGAGCCCCTGAGCCGGTGGTGTCTCGTGCCCATGTGGCTTGCGCTCGTGCCGCTGCTGGTGCTGGGCCTGTGGTGGCCGGCGAGCTTCACACACTATTTTTCGGTGATCGCGACGCAGCTCTCCGCAGGCGCCTCACCGTGAGGGCGGTTCTCGAGCAGGTCGCGGTCACGGAGCTGCGCGGCCGGTGCGAGGCGGCGGTGCAGCGCGGCGCACGATTGCAGATGGCCTACGCATGGTTTCCGCAGGGCGGCCCCGAGCCGGAAATTCGCTATCTTCTGCATCGCGGCGCGAATCGACCGCTCGAGATCTGGTGCACTCGGCCGGGTTCTCGAGCCGTGCCGAGTCTGGCGCGGATCTCGCCGCTTCTTTCCTGGTATGAGCGCGAGATGATCGATCTGTGCGGGATCGCGTTCCAGGACCACCCGCAGCCCCTGCCGTTGGCGCTGCTGCCCGGAGTGCGCGCGTCGATGCCGCCGCTGCGGCCCGGTGCGCACATCCCGCTCAGCTATACCCCGCTGCCCTATACCCTCCCGGAGATCGCCGGTCCGATGCGCGAGGACGTCCAGCTTCTGCCGTTCGGGCCGGTGCGGGCCGATGTGCTCGAATCCGCGCAGTTCATCTTCTACTACATCGGCGAGGCAATATTGCGCTACGAGCCGCAGCTCTTCTTCAAGCATCGCGGCATGGAGAAGCGCTTCGAGGGCGTGAGGCAGGACTTGGGGGCGGTGCTCGCGGAGCGGGTGTCGGGAATCGGCAGCGTCGCGCATGCGCTCAGCTATTGCCGCGCGCTGGAAGCCGCGGCCGGCGCGCAGGTGCCCGAGCGTGCACAGTGGCTACGGGTGCTGCTCGCGGAGCTCGAGCGGCTCTATAACCACCTGCACTACCTCGGTCATTTGTGTCACACCACGACGCTCAAGGTGGGCGAGGCGCAGGGCAAGTATCTCGAGGAGCTCGCGAAGCAGCTCAATGCGAGGTCGAGCGGCAGCCGCTTTTTGCGCTCGCTCATCGCCCCCGGGGGCTTGCGGCGGGAGCCGAGCCTTCAGGGCATGGAGGCGGGGTTGAGGCAGATCAGTTCCTTGTTCGTGCCGTACGCCGCCATGCTCGAGCGCACCGGCACCCATCTCGATCGCCTGATCACCACGGGCAATTTCAGCCAGCGTCTCGCTTTCGATCAAGGTGCGACCGGTCCCATCGAGCGTGCTTCCGGACTCGACCGGGATCTCAGGCGCGACCAGACCTACGCGGCCTACGGCGAATTGCCGCTCAAGGTGGCGCTGCGCAAGGACGGCGATGCGCACGCCCGCCAGCAAGTGCGCATCGCGGAAGTGGCCAACAGCATCGAGATGCTGCTCGAGCTCATTCGCCGCTTGCCTGAGGGGCCGATCCGGGTGCCGTGCGAAGCCCCTCCCGGGGCGGAGGGTCTGGGGTGGGCGGAATCGCCGCGCGGCTCGGTCTACTACGCGATTCACGTCGATGGGGCGGGGCGGCTCGCCCGGGTGAAGATCAAGTCGCCCAGCTTTTCGAATTGGTACGCTTTCTCATTCACGGTACACGACAGCAACATGATGGATTACGCGATCAACGAGGCGAGCTTCGGCTTGAGCATCGCCGGCTGCGATCGATAGGAGCGGCGATGCCTCTCTGGACCTTATACGGCTTGAAGCAGGGCAAGGCGAGCACCGCCTGGCCGAAGTCGGGCGATGACGGGCAATCGGGGCTTCTCGGTATGCCCCGCTTCAACCCGGCAAAGTGTCAAGCCGGTTGCGAGGATTGTGCGCAAGCCTGCCTGCCGAAAGCGATCAGCATCGCGGGCAGCGGAGAGGTCCAGCTCGATTACGGGCGATGCGTCGCATGCCAGCTGTGCGTGGAGGTCTGTCCGAGCGGGGCTTTCACCTCTTCGGGAGATTGGGCGTTCAGCGTGCGCGAGCGGCAGGATCTCGAGTGGAAGGATGGCGCGTCTGCGGAGGCGCGGCGGCTCGAAGGAGCGATCCGGCGCGTGTTCGGTCGCAGCCTGCACGTGCGCCACGTCGATGCGGGATCTTGCAACGGCTGTGAATCGGAGCTTCAGGCGCTCAACAATCCGTTCTACAACCTGCACCGCCTGGGCATCTTCTTCACTCCTTCACCGCGATTCGCCGACCTTCTGCTGGTGACCGGACCGGTGACGTATGCCATGCGAGGACCGCTCCTCGAAGCCTTCGACGCGATGCCCGAGCCGAAGTTCGTCATGGCCATGGGAGTGTGTGCGGTGTCGGGCGGCACCAATGGCGGCGGCTACGCCTGCGGCAACGGCCTCGATGAGGTGTTGCCGGTGGATATCTACGTGCCCGGCTGTCCACCCAATCCCGCCGCGATGATCCATGCGCTGCTCATGCTGCTCGAGCGGGCGCCGCAGCGCGTGCGGGGCGGGCGTCCGGTCGAGGGAGGCCTCGATGCCTGACCTGCTGATCGCTGCGTTCTGCTTGTGGGTGGCCGGGATCGTTTTGGCGCTCGCGCGCGCCGTCACGATGGCGCGCCTCCTCATTGCCCTTGGCGCCGTGGCGGCGCTGGTGGGCGCGGTGTCGCTCCTGCCGCCCGCAGCGCCGCGAGCATTCGGCTCGGTCCTGACCTACGCGGGTCATGGCGTGCGCTTGAATTACTCGGCCGAGAGCCTCTGGCTGATGGGCTTCGGCTTGTTCCCCGCCGCCCTCGCAGTGGCGCTCTTGACTCCCGTGCGGGCGGCACGTGCGGGCTGGCTCGTCGGTGCTGGGCTCTCGCTCATCGGTGCGCTCGGTGTGTTCGGCGTCCAGGACGGCTATTCGTTCCTCGTTGCCTGGGAGCTCATGAGCTTGGGCGGGGCGGTCATGATTCTGTCCGAGCGGCTGTCGCAGGACTCGGGAGGCGCGACGCTCTACATGCTGGCGTTGCTCGAGGCCGGCACCGTCGCGGTCATGTTGGCGATTCTGCTGTGGGCGCAAAACGCCGGCGGCTCCGTGGACTTTGCCGGCTTTCTCGCCGGCGCCGGGCGCATGCCGGGCTCCCTGCGGATGGCCATTGGCTTGCTCGTGCTTGTGGGTTTTGGCGCGAAGCTCGGGCTCCTGCCCTTCTACGAATGGTTTCCCGGTGCCTACGCGACGGGGAGCGGCGCCACAGGCGCGCTCATGTCGGGCGTCGTATTGAATGCCGCGTTCTTCGCATTGTCACGCGCGCTCATCGATTGGCTGCCGGGCACGAGCGGGGATTGGCTGTTCGGACTGGGCATCGTGGTCGTCGCGATCGGGGTTCTGTCGTCCATTCTCGCGGTCCTTTACGCCTTCCAGCAAGATGACTGGCGACGGCTTCTGTCGTTCTCGTCCGCGGAGAACGCGGCGATCGCAGTCGCCGTGCTGGGCGCCTGTCTGCTCTTTCGCGAAGACGGTCATGCTGACCTCGCCGGCCTCGCCTGGACGGTGGCGGTGTTGCACCTCTGCGGACACTCCCTTGCCAAGGGAGGCTTGTTCTTGTGCGCGGACGGTGTCCACGCAGCGAGCGGCGGCTATCGGCTGGCGCAACGCGGCTGGCTCCGTCCGGCGGGCCTGGCGTTCGGTGTCGGCGCGCTGTTCACGGCGATGAGCCTCGCGGCCATGCCGCCGCAGATCGGTTTCGCGACCGAGTGGCTCGTGTTTCAGACCCTCTTTCAGGGCTTTCACCTGAGCAGCCTTGCGGGACGACTCGTGCTCGCGCTCGCGGGCGCCGGGGTGGCGCTGACGGCGGCCGTCGCTTTTGCGACCTTCGTGAAGGTGCTCGGGATAGGACTGCTGGGCGCGCCCCCTGAGACGCCCGAGGCGGCGCGCGGCGTCTCGGCGGCGCGTCCGCGGGTACCCGGCAGGGGCTACGGCTGGGCCGTCCTGTCGCTCGGCCTGGCGGTACTCGTTGCGGCGGCGGGGCTCCCCCTGTGGCTGAAGGGACTCGATCAAGTGGAGCCGTTCGGTGCCCACAGTGCGATCGCGCTGTCGAGTGACTGGCTGATCGTGCCGCTCACCAGCAAGTTCGCCTTCATTTCACCCTCGAAGTTGGCGGTTGCGCTGCCCCTGCTCGCGATCCTGCCGCTGCTGCTGGCCCTGAATCTGCGCCGCCACGCGATCCGGCGGACCCGGGTCTGGTATGGAGGGATGCGCGAAGATCCGCTGCGAGCGGCAACCACCTCGCTCACGTTCGCGAATGCCATGCGCGTTTTCTACAGCTTCATCTATCGGCCGACCCTCGACACCGCCCGGGCGCAGCCCGCAGTGACGTACTTCGTGCGCAAGCTCGAATTCGACCACGCGGTCGCGGACGTCTTTGGGCCCCTGATCTTTGCCCCCGTGCGCCGGCTCGTCTGGTCCCTCGCGGGTCGATTGCGCGCTCTTCAATCGGGGAACCTGAATTTTTACCTGGCGCTCATAGGCGCATTGCTCATCGTCATCTTGGCGCTCACCATGCGCTGAGCGAGCTTGAAATCGGCGTCCCGACGCACTCACTCGCCCGCCTCGATGGAGGGAGGGGTCGCGGTCCTTGTGTCCATGGTTCCGAATCGAGCCGGGATATATGCATAGAAGAGCGGAATTTTCTCGCGATGCAGAAGATCGAGAAGGCGCTGCGCCTCCTCGTCGGTCACCACGAACTCGATCTCGATGATTTGCGATCCCTTGAGGTCGAAAAACCGCGATTCCACCAGCTTGTGATGCCGGCCGAATCCGGCCATCGCCCTGAACGCGGAGCCGCCCCGGATGTTCATCTTGTTGGCTTGAATCAGCAGCCACTCCCAGACCATTCCATGGTGGTGACGGTGTCCCTCGTGAACGTAGAACCTTAAGAATGAGCCTTGCATAGCGACCTTCCTAAGTGACGAGACTACCTTTCCCGCGGTTTGACCGCTCTCCTTACTCCGCGGCGCTGATGCGCGGCGCGCGCGGCGATTCGGGATCGATGACGCCGAAATGGGCCGGAATGCGTGCATAAACGAGGGGGATCTTCTCCTGATGAATCAAGGTGAGCAGCTGCTGAGCCTCCTCATCGGAGACGATGAACTCGATCTCGATGGTGAGCGAGCCGGCGAGCTCGAAGAACTTCTCCTCATTGAGCTTGTGATGTCGTCCGAAGCCGGCCATCGCCTTGAACGCCGAGCCGCCATGGATTCCCCGCGCGTTGGCCTCGGTGAGCAGCCATTCCCAGGCCAGCTTTCCCTGGTGGCGTTGACCTTCGTGCACATAAAGTCTCAAGAAAGATCCTGTCATACCGCCCCTTCGCAACTCGCGCTAGCCGACCTGCTGACCTCTGATCCATGCCACCGTGCCCATGCCGGCGATCGTCATCAACACCGAACCCGATAGGTGCGCCGCGGCCGCGCCCGCGGCCCAAAGGAGTCGTCCCTGCTGCAAAAGCGTCACGATCTCCGATGAGAAAGTCGAGAAGGTGGTCAAGCCGCCGCAAAAACCGGTAACGACGAAAAGTCTCCACTCGGGAGGCAACCCGGCCGCGGAGCCGAAGAAGGCGATCGCAACGCCGATGACGTAGCCGCCCAGCAGATTCGCGGCGAGCGTGCCCGGAGGAAGCGCCGGGAACAGATTGTTCAGTGTCAGGCCGAGCATCCAGCGCAAGAGGGCGCCGAGAGCAGCTCCCACCGAGATCGCGACAATCGATTTCCACATGCACCTGTCTCTGGCTCAAACACTTGGACAGGATGCGAGTACCACTACGCTAACCGTCCGGCTAAAACGTAGGCATCATTAGCCGCGAGGCGGCGGTTGGAAGGAGGCATGCCATCTCCTCTCGTAGCGAATGTTAGCGCCTGGGAGCCCTCGATTCAATCGGCCGTGTGCGCGATCCGCGAAGCTCACGATCTGCGTCATCTTGACGTACTCGTGAAAAAGGGAAAAAGGGAATATGGTGGGCCCCGGGGGTACGCTTGGTTCCACAAGGGTGAGTCTTGAAATCCGTCATCGCGATCTCTTTGGGCGCCAGCCTGGGCGCGCTGCTGCGCTGGGTTTTGAGTCGCTCGCTCAACAGCTACTTTCCGGAAATTCCGCCCGGAACGCTCGCCGCCAACCTGATCGGTGGCTACATCATCGGGCTTGCCGCCGCGCTGTTCGCCGAGTTCTCCGCACTGTCGCCCGAATGGCGTCTGTTCGTCATCACGGGGTTTTGCGGCGGTTTGACCACGTTCTCGACGCTCTCGTCGGAGCTGGTGGCTCATCTGCAGGAAGGGCGCCCCACGTGGGCGTGCGGAGCGGCGGCGGTGCATCTGTTCGGCTCGGTGCTGATGACTCTCGCCGGGATCGGTACCGTCGGTTGGCTCAGGAGCTGAAGGGCGGGGAACCTGATGAATCCCGAAGGAGTGGATATGCGTCCCGAAGGAGTGGATATGCAAGGCTCGTTCTTGCGCGTGTACATGCATGAAGGGGAGCGGCATCAAGGTCAGCTGGCATGGGAATGGCTGCTCGAGCGGGCCAACACGCTCGGTATTCGCGGCGGC
>Ga0335072_10012612_pt1 | contig 12067 bp, 11 predicted proteins | sample Lox_Sample_21_FD_206725 | JGI IMG/M metagenome (GOLD analysis project Ga0335072, IMG submission 206725) | Soil microbial communities from Loxahatchee National Wildlife Refuge, Florida, United States - Lox_Sample_2.1 | ecosystem: Environmental > Terrestrial > Soil > Wetlands | place: USA...
CATGATTGCAACATATTCATTTTCTCTATGTAGACTTTGAGTCATCTCTGTTTCCGCGCCTTATGCAGCTGCGTCGTTGCCAGCTTGCCGTTCAGGATATGTGGGACCGGGAGAAGTGAAACATATGCTATCCTACGGAAATGCTACTGGATCAGTACACAACTTAGAAAGTAAATATATACATACACTAATAGGCAGGTACTTTGTTAGGTCAAGCCGATTGAGTTGTTTTAAGCTATCTGCAATACTACCGGCCGCCTCTTCAAGGTAGGTTTTACTTCTGCATGTCCTATGCCACTGTGATCCTTAGATACTTGCTTCGATGGTAGAAAAGAGAAATTCATACCGAGGAAGAGCTAGCATTGTCGAACTATAACACAATCAGTCATTTAAAAGCAGCAAATCACCATAGTAGGCTGACTGGTAATAAATATACATCAGGTTTGTGTAGAGAAGGACTGGCTCGTGTGTGACGCTGCCTGCTGCGTTGTTGGAAAGCTCATTGAAGCTTTCTTGAATCATGTGACTAAAGCAGATCTACAGGGTAGTAAAACGATCGATTGAATGCTTTATTATCTTCTCTGTTGAAAAAAAACGAGTTGGTTGACGCTTGTAAGGGATATATCAACGTAACGACTTTGGTAAGTATTACGGCAAGCTCACAAAGCACGACCGATAATTGAATAGGAAGGGTTTCGTAGTTGCATCGTATACTTTCGACAGACTAATCTCACTTTCCAGGTCGTCAAGTGTCGGTAGCTATTAGTAGAAGTCAAAGTCCATAGAGCTGATTTGCAATGATTGCCAAACACCAAGTGATATAATACGGCCTCAGAGTATTCCCCACCACCACAAGCGTTTCAATACATTTTCCTTCTCAGGTGTTAGGCTCAAGGTAGTATAGTATCCATGAGCACCCGCATCCTTTGCAAATTGAAGGGCAACTGAAAGCCAAAATGTATTGATCCTATTGTGGTTTCGCATGGGAGGGTGGTAACGATAGCAATAGTGCCTTGAGCCGCCGGGATTGGGTCTCGGTCGCCTTCAAAGTCGAACAACAACTACCCTGCTATATGAGAATACAGGCTCTTGTAACCTTCTCCAGGACGCTTCTTATCTTTACGCGCCGGTAATAGGCAGCCCCTGCGCTCTGAGTGCCGGTAAATCCACGACTCCGAGTAGTATCAGGAGGGGGCAAACTGCAGGAATCGTTCAGCATGTCAACACAAATCGAAGCCGAACTACTTATATAACAAGAAGCAAATATCATTGCTTGAAATAGAGACAAAGATATGGGGCTTCCCTGCCGGATGTTAACTCCGATGTGTATATATGTTCCAAAACATACCTTCATTAATGATCGGCAAGCCTGGAGGAATATGAAATACTCTTTAACGAATAGATCCAGAAAAGGCCTAACGGGAACTCGAAAACAGCCTTAAGACTCCAAGAAATTGATATCTTATAGAGTCGTGTATGGCAATATGTCTAATCCGATGAACGGGTAGTATAAATAAAATACATTCGTGTCGACTAAAGCGTGTGATTGGGACTCGCTGTTGACTGTTTTATATATTTCGAGGGATCCGAAGAAGCAGTCAGATCTTGGTTATCTCACGTCCGCGTAAGTACAGGAGTCACCTATCACGTCTTTCCCCTTTTGTGTCTTGCAGGAATTCATTGACATATATTGATGCTAACCAGCAAATAGAACCTTCGCTACAAGGGCTGTGGTTGGCCGCACAGAGAGGGCACGAAGCAGTGGTCAAGCTGCTACAACTGCGTGACAGCCTATCTGCATTACCTGCATTTTTGCTTAACCTCCTCCCCACCCACCATCGCTGCTGCTGGCATGTCTTTATATATTACTTGGATGTGGCGAATAGAGGACCATTGAAAACAGGAGGAATCTGCTTAGTGGTATCCTTTGATGAGAGTGAGAATAACCTGGTGATCCTAAGCAGTTACATGACTGCCACCACAGTAATATATTTTAAAGAAAGTCTTATCTAGAATTTCAACGCGGAGCGCGGAGCACTAAGCGTGATACTAGACCCCCGTACTAACACATGAGGTCGTGCAAGCCTGCGTTCACGTGCAATCATACTGTCACGTGAAGCTAGTGAACTTGTGCTGCCTAGGCGGTTTCCTAGGACCTTTTCCCCAGGAACTTTCCCTTAGAAGCCATGGTCTCCTGGGAGCTCTCCAAGCTGGCACGCGCATACCGGCTGGTACGAGTGTACTGGCTGGTACAAGCGCACGTACGAGGATCGCCCGCATACGCTGTTCGTATATGCAGGCATTTACTATAGGCTCTTCTCACATGTTGGTCACCAGTAGCTGTTCTCACACGCAGACTATTCGCATATAAGCTCTATGAAGTCTAAACTGTTGTAATCACAGGAATAAAGTGATCTTTTCATGCGCAGTTTAATATGATTCTATTGCTTGATACTCCAACAATTAGGACGGGCACACAGCCGCTATATATACACATTCATGTTTCTCTGCCTCATCTATAACTGAAGCTGTTTTTCAGTTATAAGATCCAAAGGATTAGGATTCCTTAGGACTAGGATTCGGGATTCCCACAGCCACAACAGCTGTAATTCCAACATAAACTTTTAGAACCTGGGATGTAATATGTTTTATATTTTTGTGGCTTCTAGCTAAATCCGCCTTCTTCTTATTCTTTATCTGTGATACAGTAGGAATTCTGACTCTAAACCCGTCTTTCTATATTACTTCGAGATGGAATCCTTTTTTGCCTAGAGGCCTTTTTATGTAAGGTGGGAGCTATTCTAACAGGGACATAATTCTGAAGAGGCTATTTTGATAGGGCCCATTTACTCCGCCTAAGAGCCATTCAATCCCCCTACGCTATATTGGACTTCACCCGCTACGGCTAAATAAAGGCAAGGAACAATTCCAATGCTCTAAAAGTTTGGTGCTTCATGTTGCCCAGATACTGTGGTTTCGTACCACTGTCAAGTTTCGAGCCTGTACCAGGCTGTTTGTATAGCGTTTCGCTGGGATCTTAACCATGCTTTGTAGCGTACAGGTTGGCCATATAGTGTTGTAATTACAGTGTCAGTGGCCTAATTACTGGATATCGGCGATTCCAGAGTCACATACGAAACACTATAATAGCAGCGGTAATACCGAACACGCCGAACGCATTATAGGTTGTTTATTGTATATATAGGGACTCCCGCTCCATTGACTTGAGCATCTTTAAGAATTTTTATCACTATGCTGCGCACCGAATCACTACCCTATTCCCGTGATTCCAATATATAGATAGCTAAATAGGCCGCCGAAACTGGGAAATTCTATGGTTCCGATCCAGGACACGTGCCACAATGCGTGTTAAGTGGACTCTGTACACCACAATTTAGTCTCCGTTTTGGAGCTTGTAGGAGTTGATGCTCAGACCTTAGAAAACAAGCTTTGCAATTCCCTTCACGTATAAACGGGAATAGGTCGCGAGGTTTTTGAACGCATACTTCTACTTCTAGCTTAGCGTTGTCCTATACTAGTGCTTATGTCATCTTCAATTCCGACACGACGACTCCTCTCTAGTGCATCGATCACATTATGCCATAAGAAGTGACACTTGAATAGCGAAGGGCCCCGTCATGAAAATCAGTAGTTTCTTCGAGAGCCTCAATGGCATCTCATGGTTTTTCATCATTGTCTTCGCAAGTGCATTGCTGCTCATCGTTCTGTCGGCTTTCTTCCCGCCCTTAGACCCACGAGAGCCGCCTTCGATAAGGCCAAGAATCCCCTTCATTGGCCATATAGTTGGGCTGTTCCGCCATCAGATCCATTACTTTGACATGCTCAATGCCAAGTATGCGTTGCCGATCTACACGCTGCCCATGCTCGCAGGCAAGACATATGTTGTCACATCCCCTGACCTCGTCCAGAGCACGTTGCGTGTCCGAGATGATAGCTTGAGCGTCGAGCCCTTCATGATCAACGTCGTAGCAAAGAACCTCAATGACCAAAGCCCCGAAGCGATGAAAGTATGGACTCATATCCCCAAGGGCACCAATGAGCCATTCATGCTCCAAGATGTCACAAAAGCCTTCATCAAAGCACTGAATCCCGGCGCTGAGCTCCACCGCCTAAACCTCACCGCACTCACCAAATTCTCCAACCTCCTAGACCCCATTCACGTCCCCCAAGAAGAAGCACTCTACCTCTGGCTCCGCCACACCTTCACAATAGCCGCCACCACTGCCCTCTTCGGGCCCCACAATCCTATGGCCCTCAACCCCAGCCTCGTCGAAGCCCAATGGACAATGGAAGCCTCCTCCCTCTGGATCTTCCTCGGCTTCTTCCCGCTCCTTATCGTTCCCAAAGCCTTCTTCGCCCGAGCCGCCGTCCAGTCCGCGTACAGCGCCTACCACGCCGCCGGCCACGACGCACTCCCGGACGTGTCAGCCGCAATAAAGTCCCACAGCGACATCTTGCGGCGCTACGGCCTCACAGACTCCGACATCGGGAAAGCGGATGTGGCGATTCTGCATGGTGCCACGGGTAATGCGGCCTTAGTGTTTTTCTGGCTCTGCGTGCATATTTTTGCAGATGTGGAGCTGAAAGGGGAGATCAGGGGGGAGCTGCTGGCTATCGCCACGGAGCAAACTGACAAGACTGCGGAAGGCAGGCGCGAGATGGTGATTGACATTTCACGTATGGCGAGCACGTGTCCGCTTCTATATGCTGTGCATCAAGAGGTCTTCCGGACGAAGATGTTCAGCCCCGTGACGCGCTTTATCACTGCTGACACTATGGTCTCGGATTCGCAGGGGACGTCATATCTGCTCAAAGCCGGGAGCATTGTACAGATCCCGACGGCGGTGCCTCAGACTTCTGCCGACGTGTGGGGCCCTGACGCGCATTTATTTGATGCACGGCGATTCCTGAAGCCGACGGTTGGGGACAAGGAAGCACTTTCGGAAGCGAAAAAGGAGCAAGAGAAGTTGCAGAAGAAGGCGTTCTTTCCGTTTAGTAACGGGGTGCATAAATGTCCGGGGAGGCATTTTGCGACAGCAGAGCATTTGGGGATGGTGGCGATGCTGGTTTTGGGGTTTGAAATTACTACTCTTGACGGGAAGGCAATTATGATACCACCAAATCCGGAAGCTCAGCGTGGTATGTCCTCAGGGGCGGGGAAGCCTAGCGATGAGTTTGCGAAATTGAGGGTCAAAGTGGAGCGAAAGAAGGGTTGGGAGGATGTGGTGTGGAAGTTTAAGGTTGCGGAGGAGAAGTAGGGGATGTTGATTTTGTGGTAATGTAAGGTGTAGATTGTTATCACTGATCAGGAGATGTGAGATGTGTCGCAAAAGACAGGAAGAGTACAGCTGTGTCTGCGGGCTTGACGTGGCAGCATAGGATATGGTAATCTTAGGGAATCTTGATTACCTGATTCCAGGAAATCAACGCTTGTGGTTGATGCACATTTCTAGGCTGTTTATTACTAATTTCCTAGGCTGTCGGTTACTAACGTTTAACATACAGACCTTTTCGCAACAGAATCCACGACTTATAAATGCAGCCAGCATATGACCACTAAGGAATTTGAATCGCACTCGCAAAATGTAGACGGAGATGGTGGGGCTGTTCGAGGGATGCGCAAACATAATTTAAGTCACAATGATTAATTTTGATGTGCGTAGAAGCTTTAATAGGGGTTGTCAACATCAGCACTAATAGCATTGAGGACGCAGATGACACCTACTTTCCAACTGTCAAGGAGCTTGTATCCCTCCTTTAGGAAAGACGGGCTCCTAGAACAATGTTTTAGCGAAAAACCTGCACCACAAACAGTTGCCATAGTGGCTATTTCGGCAATTTTGACAAAGTCAACATTAGGAGGGGACATGGACGGTAGCCAAGTGGGCGCACCCAATTCTTTTCACCTTAAATGAGCAGCTTCTAACACAAATAAGATATGCCAATTGTTCTAGATGACATTGATTCAGATGATGCTGCATCCAAGGCGGATTTTAGTGATTTTCGTGGAGATAGCGGATTTTTTGGACGACCTAGAAGCTAGCTCCAAGGCAACAACCCATTCAATCCTTCCTCTCCTTATCAATGTGGTGTTGAGAGTGATGCGAGCGGAGTTGCAAAGCTTTGTGAACTTGGCGATGTTGAGACGGGAATGACCGTGGCTGAGAATGGTCACAACTCCCCAAAGCGAAAAGCAAGGAAAAAGCGCAGACAAAGTCAAAGCAAGTGTCAAATTCTTTGATTGCTATCTACATGTCTAACCCGTTATAGGTGAACTAGTAGTCCTCGACCGCAGCACAGAGCGATGTTGATTACATGCCTCAGCAGAAGAAATAGAAAGCCAATCATGCTCAGCAACAAAAGGTAAGGGATAGAGCTGATTCTTGATAGGCTATTCCCCACCCCGCCTCCAGGTGGCTCAAGATTCGACGGACCAGCATCTAACCGTCGATGACCTTTGTCTAGAAGGCACCGAGGACTGCCGAGACCCCTACGACGACGCCTTCCACCTCCTTGCCGCTGTCGGCGATGGCTTACCAAAAAGTTGCGTTTCTAAAAAGGGTGACCTTGAAGAGAAGAGTGATGGCTTGGTCACGTCGTGCAGCGGCATGAAAGATAAGTCTCGTTCTCCTCAAATCACAACAACTGCGCCCTCTCGGCAATCGGAAGTTCGCACCGATAGCAGAGTCGTAGCTAGAGCTAGAGCTGCATCAATCATATCTACACTGAATGATAGTGCAGGTCCTCAGCTGGCAGAAGTAGACAGCAACCAGGAATGGGAGATCCGTGATAGACGTCGAGGGTGTGGCACACTATTCAGTAGAATGGAGTGCTACATCGGTTCCTAAGTATGAATTAAGGAAGGCGAAGGGGTTGGCGGAAAAATTCGAGGCCGGACTTCGACCACAAGCAAGGCAGGGAAATAAGAGACAGAGGCCGCCGCAGCCAATAGCACACCCGTAGACGGTTGTCGCAGCGCACGCAGCAGGGAGAATGCAGCAGAAGAAGTGGCGAAGGAGATCTCGGATGGAAACGTAAGGTCGTGGTTTATTTGTAGAGTGCTGTATGACCTTTCCCGGAATACCCTGGTCTACCCACGCCACATTTTAAGTTGGACCGCACCCATCCCAGCAAGATATTCAAGATGAAAACCGCACGACCAATCCTGAGAACTCCAGAGCCTCACTTGTAGCCCACAAGTCTTGCGCACCGATCGCAATAGTAGAGGTTGTGCCCAAACCTTACCATGCCATCCGCGCTGACATCCATCATGCTGACCCTTGATGTGCCATCGTTGGACCTCCTGACGACGGTTTCTACAGTCTTCACGCACCGTGAGCACCGTAAAACCTCAACTGACATGATTGCTTGTGAAAGTGCGCCATCCATCGAATACTCTGAATTTGGAGAGGAAATGAGTGAGATTGTCGATGATGTTGGCGAGGTTGATCCGGAGGACAAGTATTCCATATCTGGTTGCGGCAGAGCTCTTGCAAACCAGGTTTTGTGATGATGAAACTGGGAACTCATCTCGTCGTGTGGCTTCCGGACTGTAGGTCTGATTTGTTACGGATGTACCTTGTAAAACCTGAGTATTTGACTCTTATTGATAATTATAGGCATTACATAGGCTTTGGCTAGTGATGTAGCAATGTATGTGGAGTACATAGTTTTATATACTGTAGACATGGAGTACTAAAACTGTCGTATGTTAAGTTGTACGAGCCCTGGGCACATGATGATTTTGGGAAATACCTCCATTTGCCCCGCGCGCCGATTGGCGCCGAGAATTCCGCGGGAACCACCAGCCCCTTTGACTTTTTCGTTAACATGGCTCGACAGCAAATCACCTGTTTGTGCGAAATCTCCCTGCAGTTCTTTTTCGCTGTATGACTTTCGCAACTCTGGAAAGTAGATAATGGCCATAGGATATATCGGGTGATAAAGACACAGAGCTGCGGGCGAATACCAAAACCAATAGGTGTTCGTCGCTGATTCTGATGTAGTCTATGATTTCCTGGTATATGTCATGAACAAAGTCATGTGCTCAGCATCCCGAATTTGGCAATAGCCATCTCGAACGCATGTTGCATCGAGCATTCCTCGGAAATCCCACGGGCCGCATAGGGTAACTGACGAATTGGGTTAAGTTGGAATAGCAGCGACACTATTTTAGCGCATCAAATTCCGAGGGTTTGACGCCGACCAACTGGACAGCGGCATCCGAGGAATAAGGGTCAGGGGCTCTCATTGGCGCTGGGGAGTCCTGGGTAGGATGGTCGATCCACAACATGAGGAGAATATGGTATGTTCGGGTGCGAGAGAAGCTCTGAGAACCGGTAGGGATGCGAAAGACAGTATACCTTCCGTCCGCCAATAATTTATCCTGTCAATCAACCAATCAGCACTCAATACATGTACAGTACACTCGCATCCTTTCTCTTTTAACTCTTATGTAAGCGGGTGGGGCATCATTCCAGCCTAGAATTTCAATCAAGCACAACAATCAGCCTATGCTGCACAGACTCCCCTAGACAGCTGTAACACGTGGTTCCACGTGCTTTTATGACAGCACTCAACTGTTTCAATCAAGATGTCTGCATCTGCGGACCCGCGTATGGAGTTCGACTCGACGAAAAGCTTCGGCGAAATTCACAAGTTTGATGGCAGCGCGTTCTCTGAACAGGTTCTAGAAATATCGCGGCATATAATCCCTCAGGAGAATACTCGAAAGTGGGCAAGAAACCTGCGATTCCTTTCCCCCGCCACACGGCCCCAAGCTGTTTCCCCGACGGGTGAGGCGGCTTGTCTTTGTGAATCATGGCCAGTTTTTCAGCCAACAGATGTGCAACGCGAGTCACTATTCTTGACGGATACTGCTGATCTTCCAGACTGCACGCATTACGTCGCTGTATCGTACTGCTGGAAGAGTCAAAAAGAGGACAAAGATGAGAACAAGAGCTTCCGCATTCAGACCCTAGATGCTTTCCACGATGGCACAGCGCCAAGAGATATCGTGATGAGGGCAATAAAGTTTGCGGCTCACCGAAAGGCACGCTTCATTTGGATCGACCAAGAATGCATCAGGCAAAACGACAGGGAAGACAAAGAGCTGGGGATTCAGTCCATGGACCTAGTCTATAGTAGGGCTTCATTTCCTCTTGCACTCATGGACACAGTTTTCGACAGCGTTAAACATATCCTTGCTATAAAGCAAGCAATTGCGAGGTTCCAGATATACTTGCAGCAACTTCATCAACCGCCAGTTTCAGAATCAGAAATCCTGAATGTCGCGAGCGCAATACAATTGCTTGGTCAGGATCGATGGCTAACTCGCGCTTGGATCCTTCAGGAGACCATTCTATCAGGGTTGAAGATGGAATTTCTCTGCCGGTGCTCAATTGACCCTCCTAGCGACGCGTTTCAAGGGCCACCTGGTGAAATTCTGTTGAGCATGGGGCATATGCGGGAGCTCCATGGGTCAATCGAAGTCTATTCTCAGCTGGCAAGTACGGTTCGAAGGAATGACGACGATCCCAACAAGCTTCTGAGACAGTTTCTTGCTTCATCAAACGGTCCAGCCACTCGTCTCACTATTGGAGAGAGGAGATGGTCGCATCAGTCTCATGCATTTAACGCCGTTGCAGCCTTTAACCTTCTGGAGGGTTATAAGAATAGTCGAGTTGCCGACCGACTGGCTATAATAGCCAATCTCTGCGACTACCAGACCCGACTCGATACGACCAAGCTGACATCCATGAGGTTTGGGTTCAGTACTTGTTTGCTCACGCTGGCTCTTATCAATGGCGATATTTCGCTCCTGCAATTTTGGTCGGAACTCAACCTTGATACTCTTCCGTACAATTTAAAGCGATATCGAATCAAGGAGACTATAAAGCCTTCAGGGGACTTGCTGAATTTCCCGTCCTCTTGGAACACTTTCTCTTGGTCACCGGCATCCGGGACATGCCTCAGTCCTGACAATGAATATTGTCTCGATGTTGTGGGAGTTGAAGAGAGGGCCGTCAACGCCGAGGACGAGGACATCACTCTGGACATTGATCCAGGACCGAAACTGCGCATTTTCCATGGGCCTGCCATTCGCGTCGCGGGAACACGGCTAACAAGAGACGGACTTCAACTAGATGGCTGGCTTTGGACTGTAGAACAATCGATTGACCTGAGCTTCATGCGAGATGCTCTGCTGGAGAGCTGGAAACTGCATGAAGCGTCATATGATCGAAGTCAAGGTGGGCTCTCAGATTGGCCAACACCTGATGATCTCTCACGATGGCCCCACTGCGTCGACATGCTTTTGCATTTGTTGCAATGGGTGGTAGGGACAGATGTTGGAGAGCTGCTGTGGAGAAGAGCTGCCCGGGGTGCACCTGGACTACTACGCTTAGACGACTACGGCATCATGGATGCCAATACACCTCTTACCGAATTCATCGACCCTGTGACGGGCCGATACATTGGTGATACAAAGTGGCCTAACTGCACGGAAGCCTCATTCCGTCGCATCCTGTGGGATAGCATTTGTCACGACACCAGTCCTTGGAGATGGATTGTTCCTTTAGTAGTGAAGACTGGCACTCTCCAGGTATGGCGAATTCGTTATCTCAACTTCAACGCCGTTTCGTACCAGTCCTGTGCAGTGTTTGATTGTTTTTCTGCCTCGGAACGATTTCAACCACACTCAAGAAACAAAGAGAGCGAGGAACGGGATATGAACGACCTTTCAGAACACGGGAATAACTGCAAAGGTGGCTCTCCCCCGAGCGGGAAGCCAGAAGAAGACCTTGACGAAAGACGGCCAGTCCGGCTACCACAGCGTAGCTATCCTGAATTGTGTAGGACAGAGGCTATCTTGCTCCCGAGACTGCGGTTCATGGAGGCCTCAGTAACTTATCCCGTCTTTAAATTTCGGCAACACCCGAGCGCATGGGCTATGATACCGATCAAAACTTTTCAAGGAGAGCAAGACTTTGAGAGGGACAACTTTATCCCGATTTTGCGCGGACAAGGCATGATACGAGGTTTGTGGAAAATCAATCAGGCTGTGTGGTCGAGTTACATTCTATCCTGACCGAAGAATGGCGAAGCCACCTCCGTACGACGTTTCGCCTAGCACACAATTAAGCGGAATTCTTGGGCTTGTTGAATGGGTGGACACTTTCCGGGATAATCCCGCGAACTGATGCATGGCGCGAGTGGGAACGGCATGTTGTTGCCGACGATCAGGCGGATCCGAAGGAACTGTATGAGGATATTGTCGAAGCACATGGAAGTTCGGAGGGAAGTCACGCCACCTTCAAGAGAGGCGTAGTTACGACCTCCAAAAACCGAGATTCGTATAAGTTCCTCTGTTTCTGGTGTATTGACTGCGGACGGGACGGCCTAGGAGCTAGGGACATACGTACGTGTACGATAGATTTGACTGGCCTTGCCGATCAGCATGGAACTGCTTGACATTCGTATTCCTCATTGGCGCAATCTTCAGCAGCAGACGCGGAGGTGTTGGAAATCAAGTGCTTTTGCCGTACTATTTCATGGGCTAGACGAAGAGATGAGAAACTCAGTTACGGAAAGCGAGAGCGTGATTGAGATGCAGAAGTTGGCGGAAGACATTGTGGTAAGTCTGAGAACAGATGGGGGATCTAGCCTTTTGCGGAGCTAAACTTCTAGACCTCTTCATTCTAAGCGATACCGAAGCCGCAATATATGGAATAGGAACACTGCCACCTCCTCATAACCCCCTCACTACCTGACAGTGGCCACGAGATGCTGAATTGTGCATGGCCTTTAGCTTCAAGTTCTCAGGGAATCGATCAGTCAACAATATAAGTTGTTGAAGTACGATATTTCCTGTGCCACGGTGGCTGATGAACCCACCTCGTAAAGTGCACATACTGCATCTATCCCATCCGCGGACTAGACAGCTTCGAAGGAAAAGAAGCGAAGCATATCAGATGGGACAGACGTAGTATCGTGAGTAGGGGGATGAATAAGGGTTCTAAGATTATCACGATAACATATATATGTA
>Ga0335072_10012613_pt1 | contig 12067 bp, 13 predicted proteins | sample Lox_Sample_21_FD_206725 | JGI IMG/M metagenome (GOLD analysis project Ga0335072, IMG submission 206725) | Soil microbial communities from Loxahatchee National Wildlife Refuge, Florida, United States - Lox_Sample_2.1 | ecosystem: Environmental > Terrestrial > Soil > Wetlands | place: USA...
GCTGCGCAGAAGCAGGAAAAGGAATAGTCTTCTATTCAACTCCTGGCCCGATTTTCAGGATCGTTACGGTGTGGCCGGCGCCTTCCTAAGTAGTGCCCTCCGCGTCGGAGCTTTTCGACTCAGCTGCCTCTGTAAGGGATGATCCAGTCGGCGAAGCTCCCTGCTTAGCGGCGAGCTTGCTCTTCCCCACTGGGTGGCTCGCGTCAGCCGCTGGTCAGGCAAACTCGATACTACGCCGAAGCCGCGCGGATGGCAAGTGACAATTGTGCTACGGCGCATCCCACCAGGTGTCCACTCCAACGCTGCGCCGGTTTCACCCGGACCATCCAGGCGCGGAGCCGGCTGTGACGGGGCAGAACCCGCGCATCCGCCAGCGGAAGCACAGTGGATCCGCCCGCTCGTTTCCAGTTAAACTGTTTATAATGTGTTTATTGCAGGCAGATTGGCGCGTTTCTCGGTGGAGGAATTGAGCCGAGGTCCGCTGGCTTCGACGATTGCCTAGCGGTGCTCACGGTTCGACTCGCGCCCGGAGCCGAGGAACCTCTGCCAAAAGCAGAAAGCGCCACCTCGTAAGGTGGCGCTTCGCTGTCCTGCGCTGGTCACTGGCCTCCCAAATCAACTGCGCAGTGGTTATATCCACTGTCGCTTTGACAGGTACTGCCGGCCGGACATTCCCCTTCGTTGAGGGGCGCTCAGTAGGCGTATGCTCTTGCCGGTTCCCTGCACTCTTTGGGCTGGCCGGAATCGATCCCAGCAGCCGGTACATCACTGGCGCTCATTACCTTGCAATCCCCGTGCCTTTTCGAAAGTGAATGATTTTTCAGTAACTTGACGAGTTCGACACCTGTGAAACTTCGCAATTCTGGATGAACGGTCGCCCCGAAATACGAAAAACCGTACACTACGTCTCAACGCTGGCAGTGGGGGCAGTAATGCGTGCCGCGGCCGGCAATCAGAATGCGCCGAATCGGCGTCCCACAGACGCGGCACGGCTGTCCTGTTCGGCGATACACGCAATGCTCGATCTGAAAGAATCCGCGCTCTCCGTCGGCATCCACATAATCGGAAACCGACGAACCCCCGCGGCGTATCGCGTGCTTCAGGACGTTGCGCAACGCAATGCGCAGCTTTTCGAGTTGCTCCGCAGTGAGTCGAGACGCTCGTTTCGCCGGACGAATCCCGGCGCGGAAGAGGCTTTCATCGGCGTAGATGTTTCCCACGCCTGCCAGCAGCTCCTGGTTCAGCAATGCAGCCTTGATGGTGGTCTTGCGGCCGCGAAACAGAGCCGCGAAATCAGACGCATCAATCGTTAATGGCTCGGTGCCCGGCCCCGCGAAGCCCTGGCCATGCTCAAGGTCACGGAATTCCAGCCGGCCGAACCGGCGCGGATCGACGAAGCGGAGCTCGTTTCCGCTTTCGAGCGCGAGCCGCGCGTGGGTATGCGCTTCGACGGGCAGGTCAGGCGAGCCGACCAGAAGCCGCCCTGTCATGCCAAGGTGCACAATCCATTGCGCTTCCGCGGCCATTGGAGATCCGGTTCCACCTTTCCGCCGGCGAAGCCCGAATCCGTGGCCCTCACCCAATTCGAACACAATGTGTTTGCCGGTTCGGTGAACCGCGAGAATTCGCCGCCCTTCGAGCCCGCGAGCCTGATTGTGGGAAGGGTTCTTGAAGGGCTCGCGATATGTGCTGAACCACACGTGGGCAATGCGATCGCCGCGCAAGCGCCGGTCGACTCCACGTGCGATGGTTTCCACTTCGGGCAGTTCGGGCATGGACCGATTTTAGAAGGCCGTAACCAGTTTCGCTTGCTCGCCCGGTGCAAGCCTACTTTGACCGCGCAGCGGAGAGGTCTTCCTCCTCCATGTCGAGCTCGGATGACCGCACGTTGCCCCAACGCTCAAGGTGGACCAGCCCCAGGGTGAGACCCGCAAGGAAAACCGCGACTGACGAGTACTCCACAATGCTGAGCCGCCGGTCTTCCTGCCTGGTCTGGTAGACCACGGTCCCGTGGATGTTCCGCGGAACGACGCGCATCTCCTCCGGAACCGGGGATGTCGGCAGCGTGTCGAGATAACGGGTTGAAACTACTGCCGAAACCACCAGCCCGCCGAGACCCGGAAGCAGGAAAAGGAGAGCCATCAGCCGAAGAGAAGCTGACTTCGCAATCTTCATCGCATCCATCTCCAATCCCGCCGCATATCGATTGATGGCCCCGGCGTCCGGCAGCCAGAGCCCCCTATCAGCGGCTTCGCAACCCCGGTGCCGCGTGAATAAGCGGCCGGCAGCGCCATTCCTCGATGGCGTTTTCTGCGCGCCGGTCCCTGGCGTTTCTATTTGTGTTCGTTGGGATCGCGGATCCGGCTGGCCTCGAAACTGACAATTTTCCATTTTCCCTGAGGATCTCGGACGTAAACCCGGGTGTAGCGATAGCTGCCGCTCAGATCGCCTTCGGGGGTTACGCCGTTGACCTTGGCAATGGAGGTCACCACCGCGGTCGTCCCATAGAATCGAACCTTGCGCTCCGATAATTCGAGCGAAGTGAAGTGGGTAAGCCCCGCGTGGATGTGGTCGAGGGTCTGATCCTTGGTTTGCAGGGTCCCCGAGGCCGTGATCGCCATATAGTCGTCGGCCAGCAAGGCATTCATGGCGGTCGTGTTCGATTTGAGTTCCGCCTCGCGCCAGTCCTCTTCCAACTGGTCGATCTCATGCTTGCTTTCGTGCTTTTCCGCGCGCGGCATGCCCTGCGGTTGCGCCGCCGACGGCAGAGGAACCGTCAGAAGCAGTCCCGCAGCCAGCAGGCCGTGGAAAGGCTTGAACGATGTCATGACAAATCGGGCCATGGGTGTCTCGGATGGTAGCCCTGTGCGGGCGTGCGGGTCAATGCGATTCGAATGGGGCGTAGTCCAAAGTACCCCGCAAGACCCCCCGCAATCTGCGGGTCGCAAACTCCTGATTGTTTGGACTGAGGCAGGCTCCAAAACGCGAGCGGCACCGGGTCCGAACCGCGCGGCGTCAGGCTAGCGCAACCAGATTCTCCACGCCCCGTTCGCGCATTTTCTGGTAAAGCACTCCCACCGCCCACTGCTTGAAGTGAGGCGTCTCGCGGTGCGCGGCCTGGGCTTTGGCGTCGGTGTACTGCTCGTAAAGGACAACCGTGTCAGGGTCGCCTTCGACCTGGTGCGGTATGTAACTTACGCACCCGGTCTCCTGTCGCGAAGCTTCGGCGAGCCGGCGCAGGGCCTCTGCAACATCGGCGCGGTCTTCCGGGGCAAACTTCATGCGAACAGTAAAACTGACCATCGACCAGGTTCCTTCCGGCCCGGCCGCCTCATCCGGGCTCGTTCCGATCTTCGCCTAGCCACCGAAGCTGTCGAGAGCATCGGCGAACTGCGGCAGCAGCATGGTCTGGTTCCTGTCGGGACCGGTGGACACCATGCCGACTCGCGCGCCGCTCTCCCGCTCCTGAAAACGCAAGTACTCCTGCGCGGCATGGGGTAGTCTATCAAATTCGGTAATTCCGGCGGTGGATTCCCGCCACCCCTTCATTGTGGTGTAGACCGGTTCGATCGATTCGAGGCCCTCCACATCGGCAGGAATCTCATCCGTGGTTCGCCCCCCGATCTTGTATCCGACTCCGATGGGAATCTCGGCCAGGTCGTCGAGCACGTCAAGCTTGGTCACCACCAGCCACTCGGTGCCGTTCACCTGGTTGGAATAGCGCAGCAGCGGGATATCGAGCCAGCCGCAGCGCCGCGGCCGGCCCGTCACGGCGCCGTATTCGTGGCCACGGGCGCGCAGGTGCTCGCCGGCGGCATCGTGAATCTCGGTCGGGAACGGCCCCTCGCCCACGCGCGTCACATAGGCCTTGGTCACGCCGATCACCGTGCCGATCGCTGTAGGGCCCACGCCAGTGCCCGTGGCCGCTCCGCCAGCCGTCGCCGATGACGACGTGACAAACGGATAGGTCCCGTGGTCGATGTCGAGCATCGTTCCCTGCGCGCCCTCGAACATCACGCTGCCGCCTTCGGCCAGAATGTTGTTGAGCAATCGGCCGGTATCGGCGACAAACGGCCGCACTTTCTCAGCCGCCCCGGCGTACTCGTCGTACATCTTGCCCGGATCCAGCGGGTCGGTGCCAAAAAGCGCATGCGCAATTGCGTTCTTTTCCGCGCAGGCCGCTTCGATGTGCGTCTTGAGCAGCGATGGATGCAGCAGATCGACGACGCGCAGGCCGCTGCGCGCCATCTTGTCCTCGTAAGCGGGGCCGATGCCGCGGCTGGTGGTGCCGATCTTCTGCCGCCCCGGCGCGCTTTCAGCCGCAAGTTCGATCATCCGATGATAGGGCAAAATGACCTGCGCCCGGTTGGAAACGAAGAGCTGTCCGTCGACAGCAATGCCCAGATCGCGAAGCTTGGCCACTTCCTTGAGAAACGCCAGTGGATCAAGCACCACTCCGTTGCCGATGATGCCCATGCATCCCGGCCGGAGCACGCCGCAGGGAATGAGCTGGAGGATGAACTGCTGGTTGCCGTGAATGACGGTATGGCCTGCGTTATGGCCGCCCGCATAGCGCGCTACCGCGCCGAAGCGCTCGCTCAGCACGTCGACAATTTTGCCTTTTCCTTCGTCGCCCCACTGGGCGCCCAGCACCACAGCTGTCTTCGCTCGCATCACGTCCTGTTTCCCGCCCTTTTCGATCGCCGGGCCTGCCGCCGGCTTCAACATCTGCGCACAAACATAAGCGCGGGAAAAATAAGCCCGCGCCATGGATGATCATAAACCCGCGCGGCTCTTCCACGGCCACGATGTAACGGTGCAAAGGCCGGGTGCACTCCTGCTGGTCAACCCATCGGGCGGTGCGGGATTGCCGGGAGCACGGCCCGCAAAAATAATCTCGCAAAAGCCGATGCCGTACGCGGTATAGTGACTCGCAACCGGTAGAAATCAAAACTCTAGGTCCGTAACGGACCTGCAAGACAAGGAGATCCTCAGTGGGAACGATCTGCTGGAAGTGTGGAATGGAAGTGCCCGTGGGCGCGACGGCCTGCCCGGCCTGTGGTGCTGCGGTCGCAGGAACCGGAGGCGCAGCAGTCCAGCCATCCGTGCCGCCGCCCGCCGCGCCGTTTTCTTCGGGGCAGGGCTACACCTCTCCGCCTCCTCCCCCGTCAACGCCGTTCCAGTCCGTGACCCCGCCGGCGCCGCCACCCTTTACGCCCGCGCAAGGAACTGCGCAACCTGGATTCGCGCCCGTCCAGCAGGGCTACACTCCGGCTCCGCCCCCGCCTCCGATCTCCGGAGTGCCGCAGGCGGCTGCGGGCGGCGGCGGCGGCTCGACGGTCCTGAAGGTCATCCTGGCAATCGTGGGTGTTGTCTTCCTTGTCGGTGTGCTCATCGTGGCGGGCATCGCTTACATCGGCTACCGCGCCGTTCATGCCGTCCACGAGGCTGCCCACGGCGGCGCGATCACCATCCCCGGCTCCAACGGCACGTTTAGCGTGAATTCCGCGAAAAGCTACTCCGCGTCAGAGCTGGGCATCGACATTTATCCCGGCGCAACCGCGAGCCAGGGCGGCGCCAAGATGGAACTGCCCAACGGCTCATGGACGACCGGGGTCTTCCTCACTTCCGATTCCAAGGACCAGGTGATCGCTTTTTATAAGGGCAAGATGAGTGGCGACACGTCCGCTATGGAGTCGGACGACGGAGGCGTCCTGACCGAGAAGAAAGGCGATAAAGAGACCGTCATGGTGACCGTCACAGCTCGCCAAAACCAGAACGACGGAAAAACGAAGATCGTTATCCTCCACACCGTCGGCAAATAGCGCACAGTCAGCCGGGCGCGGGAGCTGGTTGGAGCCCGCGCCCCAAGTGTCTGTGGCAGCTTGCGGCTAAGCGACCGTTCGCCTCGGCCCGATGACCTCGCCGGCAACGATCAGCAGAATTCCCGCAACCCACATCCAATGGCCAATGAGCGGCACCAGTGGAAAGAGATAGAAATAAACCCATGTGCCCGCAAGGAAGATCCATACCAGCACCGCGAGGATGCGCCGCGTCTGGCGCAAACGCGACGAAAACAAAAGGGCTGTATAGAGCAGCATGAGTGGATTGATCCATCCGCTCAGGATCGCCAGAGCATCCTTCGACCGCCAGAACTCGTGGTTCAGCGAATTGATGATCGTGATCCAGGCGCAGAAGTAGCCGGTGTAAACTTCAGGCGCACCTGCGCCCGGCGTGGCCACCTGGCGCACCGCCGGCAGAAAGAATGCGGCGAGAAAGGCCAAGTACCCGAGCAGGCGCGCGTAACGCACGGCTCGCAATGTTGCAGGATTTGCGGCGCTCAACGGCATCGAAGCTCCCTGCCCGCTTCGCGGGGCTCCTTGAACGCACCATCATAACCTGAACCCGGCAGGCCGCGCCGTGCCGATGCCGTGGAATGAAAGGCTTTGCGAATGGCGGTCATGCTCAATACCGAGCGGCTGCTCCTGCGGCCGTGGCTTGAGGCCGATCGCGAGCCTTTCCGGCGCATGAACACCGATCCGCGCGTCATGGAGTTCTTCCCCAAAATGCTCAGCTCGGAAGAATCGGACCAGCTCTTTGAACGCATCCAGCGCCATTTCGACGAGCACGGTTTCGGCTTCTGGGCCGCCGAGCTGCGCCAAGACCAGAGCTTCGTCGGCTTCGTCGGCCTCGCTGTGCCGCGCTTCGAGGCGCATTTCATGCCCGCGGTCGAAATCGGCTGGCGCCTGCGCGCCGAGGCCTGGGGACGTGGTCTGGCAACCGAAGGCGCCCGGGCAGCTCTCCGTTATGGGTTCGCAACGCTCGGCCTTGACGCCATCGTCTCCTTCACTGTTCCGGCCAACCGGCGTTCACGGCGGGTGATGGAGAAGCTGGGCATGACGCACGACGAGCGCGACGACTTCGACCATCCTTTGCTGCCGGAGGGCCATTCCCTGCGGCGGCATGTGCTCTATCGAATCGATCGCCGCAGGCATTCGTCGCAGCACTCCGCTTTGCCGCCTCCCCATTCTTGTCGCGCATCCGCGGCTGCTATAGTCTCATCGACGCGAAATTGGTACGAATTCTGGCGCGAATTTGCCGGCGTGTGGGCGCGGCGGATTCGGCTATGAGGAGATTGCGATGGATGGGAACGCGAGCACACGGCGGAGTTTTCTAAAGGGGTTGGGCGCTGCCGGCGCATTGGCGGCGAGTGCGCCACGAAGTTCCGCGCTTGCGACCGGGCGCGATCGTGAGCCCAGCGTCGATACACCCGCCTCGCCCATCGCCGCGAAGATGGCGGCGACGCGCGCGAAGCGAATGGCCTGGTGGCATGACGCCAAATTCGGGATGTTCATCCACTGGGGTCTTTACAGCGTGATCGGGCAACATGAGTGGGCGAAAGAGGTTGAAGGTGTCCCCATTCCGCAGTATGAGATCCTGGCGAAGCACTTTCATCCCAAGCCGAATTCGGCGCGCGAATGGGCCGCGCTGGCCAAGCGCGCCGGGCAAAAGTACATGGTGATGACGACCAAGCACCATGAGGGCTTTTGCCAATGGGATACGAAACTAACCGACTACAACGCCGCCAAGCAGGGGCCCGGCCGCGACCTGGTGCGGGAGTTTGTCGAGGCGGCGCGCGCCGAAGGGCTGCGCGTAGGCTTCTACTACTCACTGATGGACTGGCACCACCCCGACGGCTCGCGATGCAAGACCGACCCGGCTGCGCGCAAGCGGTTCGTCGAGTACACGCATGGCCTCATCCGCGAGCTGATGACCAACTACGGCAAGATCGATGTGCTGTGGTACGACGTGGACTGGCCGCTCACGGCCCAGGAGTGGGAGAGCGACCGCATGAACGAGATGGTCTTCGAGCTGCAGCCCGAGATTATCGTGAACAACCGCAATGGCGTCGATGGCGACTTCTCCACGCCGGAGCAGAACATCGAGGCCGCGGCTGAGGGGCGCGCCTGGGAAACCTGCATGACTTTGAACGATAGCTGGGGATTCAACCGCGGCGACGACTCGTGGAAGACCCCGAAGACGATCGTGAGCAACCTGGCCGAGTGCGCGCGCGGCGGCGGGAATTACCTGCTGAACATCGGTCCCAAACCGGACGGATCGGTGCCGCAAGAATCCGTGACGGTGCTGGAGACAGTGGGCAAGTGGCTCGACACCAATGGCAAGGCGATCTACGACACCGAGCGCGGTTCGTTCGGATGGAACTCGAACGCCGAGTACACGCGCCGCGGCAGCACGCTTTACATCCACCAGCAGTACTGGCCGGGGCACACGCCGGCAGCGGAGTGGCTGAGTTTTTACCAGCCGGAGGTGGTGATCGCGATCGGAGGGCTCAAGGCGAAGGCGAAGTCGGCGCGGCTGCTCAAGACCGGCGGGAAGGTTGAGTTCACGCAGGATGAGTTTTCCCTGCGGCTCACCGGTCTGCCCATGCAGGCTCCCGACGAACCAACGACCGTGATCGAAGTCGAATGCGACGCGAACCCCGTTATCTCGCACGACGACACGCGCCCGCTCTGGCCGCGCTACAAGGTCGGAATCAGTTAAGCGGCTCTTCAAGAAAGCTCTCGGCCGGTGCGGTGCGAATCGATTCCGGGAGCCGCTTGTGGTGCGCTATCGGATCTTCCGGTGATTCGCCGAATTCCATGAGAGGGTGTCCAATCCGGCGATTTCCGGATTAAACTTGTTCCGTCTTTGAAACCACCCCTCCACCCCGCAGGAGATCGTATGCTCAAATCGCATTGCCCCATTGCCCCATGTGTCGCCGCATTCGTCGGGCTCAGCCTCTTCGCACTTCCGTCCGCGCTGATCGCGCAGGTGGTTCCACCTGCTCTGGAGGCGCCGCCGGCCGGGCCTCCGCAACCCGGCCCCAACGGCCAGAAGCTCATCGGCATGCCCAAGTTCCACCAGCCGGCGCCCTACGACATCGACGAACACACCGGCTTCAAGCAGATCTTCGACGGCAAGACGCTGGACGGGTGGGACGCCGACACGACGATCTGGCGCGTGGAAAACGGCCTGATGGTGGGCGAAACGCTCGCCGGCAAGCCGCGCGGCAACAACTACATCGTCTATCGCGGCCAAAAGACGCGCGATTTCGACCTCAAGCTGCAGATGAAGATCGAAAAGGGCGGCGGCGGCGGCATCCAGTACCGCAGCCAGACCGGCGTGCCGTGGACGCGCTCGCAACCGCCCGGCGTGCCGCCCTACGATCTGAAATTCATGATGACCGGGCCGCAGGCCGACTTCTGGTTCCCTGTCAACGTTCACACGTCCGTGTTCAGCGGCCAGTGGTACTCGGAAAACACCATGCAGGGCATCCTCGCCTGGCGCGGCCAGGTCACCGAAGCGCTGCCGGGCCAGACCAACCGCCTCGTCGCCAACATTGGAGACATCCACGCCCTGGGCGGCTACGTGAACGACAACGACTGGAACGACTATGAGGTCATCGCCCGCGGCGGCGTCATGATGCACATCATGAATGGCCAACTCATGGCCATCTTCATCGACGACAATAAGGACTCGGTCAACAACCAGGCCGGTTACATCGGCTTCGAGATCGAAAGCGAGCCCTGCAAGATCTCGGCACGCGACATCTGGCTGCGAACCTTCGACGACAAATAAGAGTCGGCGGAGGTCGATTTCGATCACGGTTCTAGCAGGCGCGATGAATGCCGGCCATTCGAAGAGCATGATCTGCGTCCGGCCGGCAACCGACATCGCACAGGCCCATCTCGCAGATGCATTCTTGCGAGCGATGAGTGTTCCCATCACCGATGCGTGCGGTCATAGCCGCCAGAGAGGCAAGCAGCGGCTCGGGTTCAATCGCTGCTCGATACACGCTCATCCGTATCAACCAACTGTTCGCTCGCCGTGAGCCGTTCAATCTCTTCGTCGGTGAGCGGCGGGCCGAACCAAGCCGGCGCACGATCATCGAGAATGCAGAAGTTGTTGTCCGCATCAAGCCGGAGCGCCCGGATCGAAGCCTGTTCGCCCCAGGAGGTCGTCGCAGACTCGCCCAGGCTTTCAACCCGACTGACGATGGTGGGTTTGGACACGCCAGGGATGTGCTGGAGTCTAACCAATCCAGATTCGGCGGGGAAGATTCATCAAAGCAGATCGGCCTGTCATTTGCTCTACGGCACGATCACGATCCTCTTTCCCGGAATCCTGCGGTTCCACGCTTTCGCGATGCCGCTCAACGGAACTTGCTCGAGGTCAATGGTCAACTTTCTTTCCTGAATCCACGCCCAGACCTGCTGTAGGGCTTCGGGCAGCACCCCAGGCGGGACCTTGCCCACCCCGGTGAGTTCAAGCCCCGACGTTCGCAGCGCTTCGGCGAAAAAGGTGAGGGCTGCGCCAGCAGACTGTCCGATCTGAACGTGGCGGGTTCTGCGCTTCGCAAACCCCACATCCGCCGGCGTGATCGCTTTGAACAAAAGCTCCGTGGGATGGCCCCACAGATAATCCAGGATGACGTCGTAACCCTCGCCCGCTTCTCGCGCGAACATTTTGCAAAGATCGGCATCGGACAATTTGAGATCGATGGCCGCACTGGCGCCCATATCCAACAGAGAGCGCAGAATCGCGTCGTCTCTGCCCGTGACCACGATCCTTCCGGCGCCAAGAAGTCCAGCAACTTGCACGGCCAGCTTTCCTGAAACCCCCGTTGCGCCCTGGATGAGGACGGTCTGTCCCGGCTCGAGCCTAACGCCCCACTTCAGAGGCAGAAACGACGTGAGCGCCGATGCAGGCAGCGCCGCTGCCACTCCGAGATCGATGCCCTCCGGCACAGGGCTGGCGTAGGCTCCGTATTCCTTCGGAAGAATCGCCTTCTCAGCCATCGTTCCAAACGGGGGCCTGGTGCCGCCGAAGGCAATGAGCCTTCCATCAGGAAGAGTGCCCACGCCGCTGTGTCCCACGATCGCGGGGAATTGCGGGAACATGTGTCTGCTCGCGTAATGCACGCCCTGCGCTGCGAGCTTGTCGAAGTTCTCCAGCGGTACCGCGTTGACATGAACCATCAAGTCGCCGGCGCCGGCAATGGGATCTTCGAAATCCTCATAACGAGGAACTGAGCCGAACTCGTGCAGTACCGCGGCTTTCATGTTCGTCCTTTCCCTCCGGGCATCGAGGCGCCGTGAGACGATTCGCCGATTGCGCCCGCCTTATTCGTATCACGTACGATTCATCTAATCGTATAATGTACGAATATGTCAAGAAAAAAGAATTACGAGCTGATCTGGCTGCGGCCGGAGCCCAACGACCGCCGGCCGCGGCTCAACCGCGAGCAGATCACGGCTGCTTTCCTGAAGATCGCCGACCGCGAAGGATTCGAGGCCGTCACCATGAAGCGCATTGCGAGCGAACTCGGCTGCGGCACCATGACGCTCTACTACTATGTCCGCAGCAAGGCCGACATCGTGGCGTTGATGCACGACGCGATTCTCGCGGAGATCCTGATCGCGGACGACCAAATCCCTTCCGACTGGCGCGAAGCCGTGGCCGCTATCGCGCGGCGGACGCGGGATGTGCTGCTCGCGCACCCCTGGTCAGTGACCTCATTGAACGATGCGCAGTTCGGTCCCAACGCCATGCGGCACATGGAGCAATCGCTGGCCGCGCTCGATGGCCTCGACCTCGAGCCCGGCCAAAAGCTGTTGTTCTGGGGAATCGTCGACGATTACGTTTTTGGGAGCGCTCTTCACGCGATCGAGGCGCTCACCCGCACGGCGAAGGCCGAAAGCAACCCGGCACTGCTGGCCGATGCAATGACCTTCGGGCGCGCGCAGCTGCAGACCGGTCTGTTTCCGCGCCTCGCCACTCTCGGCGAGATTCAGACTGCGCCTGAGCAGCCCCGGCGCGGCTCAAGCGGAAAACCGCCGGTGGCGGCGGCTCTTGCGGCGCAATTCGAGCGAGGTCTCAGCGCGCTTCTCGACGGGCTGGCCGGCGGAATGGGCCCTGGCGCCGGACGCTCCACCGCTTCGCGAGAGAAAACCGCAAAGCGGCGAACCGCTACCGGTTCTGTTTACCGATGAGCGGAATCGCCACG
>Ga0335072_10012614_pt1 | contig 12065 bp, 10 predicted proteins | sample Lox_Sample_21_FD_206725 | JGI IMG/M metagenome (GOLD analysis project Ga0335072, IMG submission 206725) | Soil microbial communities from Loxahatchee National Wildlife Refuge, Florida, United States - Lox_Sample_2.1 | ecosystem: Environmental > Terrestrial > Soil > Wetlands | place: USA...
GTGCGAGTTCATCCGCGCGCAAGGGAACCGCGTCCCTTCTTCGCCCGGTTCCGGACGCGGATGCTTCACGTCTTCATTCACTGGCGACCTTACGGTCGGGAAAGTGCATTGCTATGTCTGAAATTGCAAAATTGGAAGCGCTTGAAATTCTGGATTCCCGCGGCAATCCCACGCTTGCCGTCACTGCAACCCTTACGAACGGTGTTCAGGGCACGGCGAAGGTTCCCTCCGGGGCATCTACCGGGAAACGCGAAGCAATGGAACTGCGTGACGGTGACAAATTGCGCTACAGCGGCAAGGGTGTTTTGAAAGCAGTCAGTCACGTGGAAGGTGAGATTCAGATATCGATTCACGGTCTGGACGCGAACGATCAGAAGGGCCTCGATCAGAAGCTCTGCGAACTGGACGGAACCCCGAACAAAGCCCGCCTCGGTGCAAACGCCCTTCTTGGCGTCTCCCTGGCAGTGGCGCGTGCGTCTGCTGCCGACCGTGGGCTTCCGTTGTACGCGGCCCTGGTGGAGAAGCCGGCGAATCTACTGCCGACCCCCGGCCTAAACGTTCTCAATGGTGGCCGGCACGCTGACAACAGCGTCGACTTTCAGGAATTCATGATCTCGCCCATCGGCGCCCCAAATTTCCGCGAAGCATTGCGCGCCGCGGCGGAGACATTCCAGACGTTGAAATCGGTTCTCCACGCAAAAGGCTACAGCACGGCGGTCGGTGATGAAGGCGGGTTTGCGCCACAACTCAAGTCGAACGAAGAGCCGATTGAACTGATCCTCGAAGCGATTCGCAAAGCCGGATACAAGCCGGGCGAGGACATTGTCATCATGCTCGACCCCGCGGCGAGCGAGCTTTACGAGAACGGCGTGTACGAATTCTGGAAATCGGATAAGAGCAAAAAACACTCTGGCGAAATGATCGCTCTCTGGAAGGACTGGCTAAGGCAGTACCCAGAAATCTGGTCGCTCGAAGACGGGATGGCTGAGGATGATCGCGCGGGGTGGCGACAGCTCACAGAGGAACTCGGCAGCAAAATTCAGTTGGTCGGTGACGACAATTTTGTGACGAATCCGGCGCTGTTCCAGCAGGGGATCAAAGACGGTATCGCCAACGCCATTCTGATCAAGCTGAATCAGATCGGCACCGTCACCGAAACCCTCAATTGCATCATGATGGCTCGCCATCACGGGTACGGTGCGGTGATCTCGCATCGTTCTGGTGAAACCGACGACAGCAGCATTGCCGATCTGGCGGTCGCCTGCGGCATGGGGCAGATCAAGACCGGCTCGGCCAGCCGGGGTGAGCGAATCGCGAAATACAACCGCCTTCTGGAGATCGAGCACGAACTCGGATCAAGAGCGCGCTATGCCGGCGCCAGCATTTACGAGCGTTGGAAACATTCTGTGAAAGCGTAACCGTCGTACGGGTGTTGGAGTCCACCGTAACTGCTCACTGGGCAAATGACTCCTGCAAGCTGAAAACGCCTGGAGGAGTCATGCCCCAACACGAGATGGACGATGCGTTGACGAAGCGGTTCCCTGGGGAGTTGAACGGTCCCCAGCAGAACCGTCTTCGCATCAGCTGCCAGTACATCGACAAGCTTCTTAACGATGTCGAGCACATCATGCATCAGGCGACGTCCCAGTCGCCGTTTCCGCGCTATGTCATCGACATTGCTCCGGCTCAGGTCCGCGTAATCGAGGATTACATTCGTCGCCTGCGCCGGCAGCTTTTGCGGGCGCTCGAATGGCAGCACCTGAAACCAAATGCGCCCGACATCCCCGCCACGAGAGCTGTTCTCACAAATCTTGCCTTCGTCGACATCGCGATTGAGGAGCTCCGCCCGGGCTACATGCGAGGTTCCGGCAAGGTTCCGGAGGATGCTGTCGGGGAGTTGAACGGAGTCGTCCACGAATTGCGTTCACTGGTTGAGGGCATGGAGCGGTATCTCCGTCAGGAACTCACGGCGAATCTTGAGACCCGTTTGCGCAAGCTCGGGGAAACCGGATACGACGTCGATCTCCTGCAGACCATCGAGCAAATCGTTACTCGGCAGGGTCTCGTCGAATTTCGTCCTCGTATCGCGTCCCTCGCTGGCCGTATGGAAGACAATAATCTCGAAGTCGCGCTGTTCGGCCGGGTCAGCAGCGGCAAGTCATCGCTTTTAAATGCTCTCCTCGGTACGGATGTTCTGCCCGTTGGGGTCAACCCGATCACCGCTGTTCCAACCAAGCTCCGGTACGGACCTGCGTTGCGGGCGGCGGTGACCTATGGTGACGGCCGAAGTGAGATCGTTCCCGTCGACCAACTGGCAGACCTGGTCACGGAGAAGGGAAATCCAGGGAATCTGCGCAATGTCGCCCGCGCCATCGTCGAGGTTCCCTCGCGACGCCTTAAGCAAGGCATTGTTCTGGTCGACACCCCCGGGCTCGGATCCCTTGCCAGAAAAGGTGCCGCAGAGACGATGGCCTATTTGCCGGTGTGCGATCTGGCCCTGCTCCTGATTGATGCAGGCGCGACGCTCAACGACGAAGACATCGGGACGCTGCGGCTGCTGTACGAAACAGGCATTCCTTCTTTGGTGCTCCTCAGCAAGTCGGATTTGTTGGCTGAAGGGGATTTGCACCGGACCATCACCTATATCGAAGACCAGTTGCGGCAGGAACTCGGCATCACAGTCCACGTTCATGCTGTCAGCGCCCTCCCGACTTCGGGCGCACTCCTCGATCACTTTTTTGAACGTGAACTGCTGCCTCGTTTTGAAACGGCACAGAATCTTCGCGAGGCTTCAGTCGCCAGAAAAATCGGGGCTCTTCGAGATTCAGTCATTGCTGCCCTGGAGACAATCGCGGATCGGCATGGCCGTGAGAAGCCCCCCGCAGTTACTTCTGGTGTGGAAGGGCAATTACGCCTCGTCACAGGACAGATCGGGGAAATGTTGACGTCTCTCGATCATGCATTTCTTGAATTCGGCGAATCGCCGGATGCTGTGCTGGGCAAAGTTGTGGATCAGGCTCTGGCTTGGATTCGCTCTAATCCAGGCTCGTCTGTAGCTGCTCTTCAGCTCTCGGAGTGGATCCACGATGCGGTGCAGAAGTTCGTAGCTCAGCAGGTAGAACGGCTCCGCGCTGCGATGGAGCACGCCGTTCGCACTCTGCGGCAGGCCGCCGAAGAACTGGGCAGCAACGAGGCGCCCGTGCCCGCCGACTTCGAAAACCTGCTGCGCGACGTACCGCGTTTCGAACTGGCAGCCCTCCCCCCGGAGACCAATGCAGGGCGGTGGAGATGGATGGGGGATCGCGTGATTCGCTCAACGATCGCCAGCGGCCTGCGTCAGAGCATCGGATCTGATTTCCGCAATGAGTTGCATCTTTACGGCTATTCGCTGCGCCAATGGAGCGAGCAGGCGATCCGTAAGGCGGTGGCTCTCGTGAACTCCTACGCCGATACCTACCGAGCACAGATTCAGCGCCTGAGTGGCCTCGGCGAGGGACCGAAGGACATTGCAAAGGTCAAAAACGACCTGACGCAGCTCCGAGAGTCGAGCGCAGGCACAAATTCCGGTTTGGCAGTGAAACGGGCCTAATCCATCAGGGAGAGAGGAATTGCAGAAATACTTCTTCATTGCGTTGGGCGGCTCGATCGGTTCGATCGCACGGTACTGGGTTGGTTCAACCATATCCGGCCGCTTTGGAACAAAGTTCTATTACGGAACGTTCGTGATCAACATCACGGCGTGCGTCATCATTGCATTTGCTTTGACGTTTCTGGGAAGACGCGCCGATCTGAGTCCGGCGTGGCGTTATCTCGTTCCCATCGGTTTTGTCGGCGCCTACAGCACGTTTTCGACCTATGAATGGGAGACGTTCTCCTCGATCAGGACGGGAGCGTTCTTCATCGCATCCCTGTATGCGCTGGCCAGTTTATTCCTGGGCCTCGTCGCCATCTGGGCTGGAGTGCTGATCGCGGAGGCGATCTCATGAGAAGGCATAGGCAACATGTTGTCTACCAGTCGATTCTCCCGGTCCTTCATGAACCCGGCTGTCCCTTTTGCCGATTCCTGAAGGAGTTTCAGGCCGATCGCCTGCAAAAGCACGCAGAAGGGGAACTCCATCATCTCTGCAATTTTCACGTCTGGGGTCTTGCGGCCGTGCAGGAAGCGCCCGTCGCGGCGCGCATTTTCCTCAAGCTCGTCAATGAGGCAGCGCCCCTATCCAACGGAAATGCCACGTGTGATATCTGCAACGAGGTGCACAAAGAGGAAGATCTGCGGGTTCGAGAATTCCTAAGTTGCCTGCAGCGCGCCGAAGTCACGCAATGGCTTCGCGGTGCCGGTAACCTTTGCATCCCTCACGGACTTAAGCTTCGCCCTGGCTTGCCCCCTGCTTTCATTCCTCGGATCGATGGCATGATGGAGGCCTACCGACAGGAATTGAGCGCAGATCTCCAGAATCTCCGGGACGAATGGTTGCCGGAATCCAATCGGGTTGGCTGGGGTGCTGTAGGCCGCGCCGCCGAGTTTCTTGCTTCGCAACGGGGACTGCGTCCCTAAGGAGAAGAATCGACATGTTGAACGCCGGAAAAGCAGTCAAGGTGACCATCTACCTGAGCGAAGGCTCGACCAGTCACGGAGTCTCCCGATATTCCCGAATCCTCGATTTTCTTTTCTTTCGGGGAGTCTCCGGTGCAACCGTTTTGAAAGGGGTCGCAGGCTTCGGTGCGGATCACCACATGCACTCTTCCAGCTTTGTGGAGATTTCGGACCACCTTCCCCTAAAGATTGAGTTTGTCGAATCGCGGGAAAAGGTAAACGAGTTGCTGGGAAAAATCGAAGAACTCGCCGGCAGCGGCATGATCGAAATTCAGGAGACAACTGTCGCGAAGCCAGCGCAGCCATCACGCGCAAAGAATGTCTTGTCCACGGCTCACGAGAAGATTGAGGGCAAAGCACGGATGATGCGAATTTATATCGGCGAGTCCGACAGATGGAAGGACCGCCCGCTGTATCAGGCACTGGTGGAGGCCATGCGGGCTAATGATATTGCCGGAGTGACTGTTTATAAAGGCATCCTCGGATATGGAGCGCATCGCAGGATTCATAAGGACAAGCCGCTGCACCTGAGCCACGATTCGTCCATCATGCTTTCGGCCATCGATACCGAGGACAAGCTGCGCGCGTTCCTCCCGATGGTCGAACAAATGGTGCAGGAGGGTCTGGTGGTTCTCTCAGACGTCGAGATCATTAAGTATTCCCACCGCCCGATCGAAGTCGAAATTGGAGAGGATTCAAAACCATCGGGACCCGTGTTGGCGTGAACGGAGGCTGAACCATGAAGGAAGAATTTCAGGCTCGTATGCTGCGAATTCACTTTGGCGAAAGCGACAAATGGCAGGGCAAGCCGCTTCACGAAGCTATAGTCGGGAAGTGCCAGGAACTCGGTATGGCCGGAGCAATCGTCTACCGCGGGATTGAGGGCTACGGAACGAGCACGCGGATTCGCCACTCCAGCCACTGGACGTTTTCCCGGGACGCTCCCATCATGCTCAGCATCATCGACACCGAGCCCCAAATCGCCAAATTGATTCCGCATTTGGACGAGATGGTTCAGGACGGCCTGATTGCCATGTCGACGGTGCAGGTCATTCGATATTCGAGAAACGCAACCGCTGCGCCGGGAAAGCCGTGAACCTATGGAATCGGGCCTTGAGATCCGCAACGACAGTCTGATGGTGATGGAGGACCCCATATCGGCCGAGATGTCTATGGCCATGGATGGCTCTTCGCGTCTTTTGCGACTTGCTGATCTGGCTCAGGAACTCGGTTCCGAACCTGTTGCCGAGGAAGCACGGGATCTCGCGGCGCGGGTGGCCGAAGGACGATTCTATGTAGCCTGTGTCGGTCAATTCAAGCGAGGGAAATCGACGCTGCTCAATGCTCTTGTCGGCCATGCAGTCGTTCCCACAGGGTTTGTCCCGGTGACGGCCGTGCCCACCGTCATTCGGTATGGCAGCCAGCTACAGGCACGAATTCGCATGCGCGACGGGTCCTGGCAGGATATTGCCATGTCCGATTTGAAGGAATACGTAACGGAGGAACTTAACCCCGAGAACAAGAAAGGCGTCGACGGCGCGGAAGTATTTGTACCCAGTCCATTGCTGTCCTCCGGCATGTGCTTTGTCGACACACCGGGTCTCGGCTCAGTATTCACGGGAAACACGCTAACGACGCAGGCTTTTGTGCCTCACATCGACGCAGCCCTGGTTGTCGTTGGAGCTGATCCACCAATTGCAGGCGAGGAGTTGGCCTTGGTGGAGGCTGTCGGCAACCAGGTTCAGGATCTGATTCTCGTCATTAACAAGGCCGATCGAACCAGTGATCCGGAGCGAGCTGCGGCGGTGAAGTTCACGCGGGAGATTCTCGAGAGGCGGCTCCATCGCACCATGGGTGACGTTTTTCAGGTGAGCGCCGCCGAGCGGAGTGAATGCCGCGGCCCTCTGCGAGATTGGGAGAAGCTGCTGGCGGCATTGCGTCATCTGGTTGACGATTCGGGCAGGAATCTCGTCCGTGCGGCGTGCGAACGGGGACTCCAGCGGCTGAGCGAGCAACTGTTGGCCATTATCAGTGAGGATCGGGAAGCGCTTCAGCGGCCAATCGAAGAATCGGAGCGCCGCATAGAACTCATGAGAAACACAATCGGCGAGGCTGAGCGCTCCATGCGCGAGTTGAATTTCCTGTTCATGGCGGAGCAGCAGCGGATCTCGGACTTCTTCGTGGAAAGGCGCCGGCAGTTTTCCGATTCCGCCGAAGCGGAATCGGAACAAGAGTTCGGCGAGGGGCTGCGCGCCGTCCACCGTGGCTTTGGCCCGCGCTATCGACGCAGTGCGATGCATCTCGCGCAGGAAGTCTCGCGTCGCAAAGTGATGCCGTGGCTCGGACCTGAGCAGGAAGAGGGGGAGCGCCAGTACCGCGCCGTTGCCCTTCGATTCGTCGAGATGGGTAACAGTTTCCTGAGAAAACTGGCAGACGCCGGACTTAGTGAATTGACGCGGATGCCAAATGCGCTCGACGCAGAGAAGGGCTTTCGTGTTCGTTCGAGGTTCACGTTCGAAGACTTCATCGGAACCGCGCAGCCACCATCACCTCTGCGCTGGTTGGCCGACGTCTTCCTGCCGCTGATCGGCGGACGCAAGCTGATCATGCGGGATGCTCATGAATTCCTTCTCCACCTGCTTGAGACGAATAGTTCGCGTGTACAGAACGATGTGCTCAATCGGATACAAGAGAGTCGTGAACGGCTGGAGGTTGAAATTCGCAAGCTGTTGCATGAGGTGAGCCGCATAGCGGAAGAGGCGCTGGGTCGTGCTCGGAAAGTCAAAGAGGAGGGCGATCAGGCAGTGAAGTCGGCACTTGAGCAGCTCCAACGCTTAGAAGACGCCGTGTCGGCTCTCGTCTCAACGTATCGAGTTGATTTCACGCGTTGCGGGGCATGAGCAGCTGTGCTACATCTTGAAGGAAGGCGACGGAATCCGCCAAAACCGCCATCCGAAATGGAATGGCTGATGACTCCTGCATGGGTGCAGGAGTTTTTCTTTTGCGCCTGTGTGGAACAACACAAAGGAGCAAAATGACCGACAACTACCTGGAGCTTCCCATTGGCGAGCATGCGCCGGAGATTGTCACCGCTGTTGTCGAGATCCCTCTCGATAGCGTTAACAAGTATGAGTACGACAAGAAACTGCATGTCTTTCGGCTCGATCGCGTGCTCCATTCACCGGTGCATTATCCGGGCGAATATGGCTTTATCCCTCAGACTCTTGCACAGGACGGCGATCCTCTGGATATTTTGATTCTCGGCGACTCGCCGACATTTCCGGGTTGCGTCTTCAAAGCAAGGCCCATAGGTCTGTTCGAGATGCTCGATCAGGGAATACCAGACGAAAAGGTTCTGGCTTTTGCGACTGGGAACCCGCGCGCGAACGACATCGAAAATTACACGGATGTGATGTCCCATATTCTCCGCGAAGTCGAACACTTCTTCTCGGTTTACAAAAGCCTTGAGGGCAAGAAGACGGAAGTACTCGGTTGGAAGGACCGTGCGGCGGCGTACGAAGCCATTCGCACGAGCCACGAGAGATTTCCTACGCCTGTGTCTTCACGTTAAGGAGGAGCGAGACGATGGCAGGCGCAGCTCTCCACACCCCGGACAACCAGTATCTCGCCGCGGTCCATAGAGCGGAGGAGATGGCGCGCCTGCAGGCACAGGCACAGAGGCGCAAATCGATGCTGGTCTACGGCCCCGAGGGCGCTGGCAAGACTCGTCTGCTTTTGGCATTTGTCGAAAGAAATCCGCTGGCGCTCTACGTACCCCGTATTCGCTCTCCTCGCGATTTCATGCTGTCTCTTCTTGGGGAGCTCCGCCGTCTCGATAAGCGACAACTGCGGCTGCCCGAGAATGCGACTTCGTTGAGCACGCCCTCGCTAAAAGGTATCGTAAAGCGCGCTCTGGCGGTCTTCCCGTTCATGCTTGTTCTCGATCACCTGGCAGGTCCGTCTCGCGTGGTCACAGGAATCATCAAGGAGTTCACCGACTACGGTCAGCGTCCGATCTACTTTGCCGCGAGGACTCCGCACATGGAGGACATTGGCACCCTCCAGCCGATCTGTGCTGATCGATCAGAGCGTCTCGAACTGAGAAATCTTGCCCCTTCGGTAGCTCTGGAGTTTGCCAAAAGAGAAGCGGAGAGCATCGGTCTCTGGTCCTCCAATCTGGAGACAGTTTTGCATTCACTCGTGGATTGGAGCGAAGGCAACCCCGGCAGCATTCTCCAGATGCTGACCATGGCGCAGTTGCAGCGATATCGCATGGGCGATCAGATCAAAGCGCACGTCTTATATCTGGATTATCGGATGGGACGCCGCCAATAGCTTGCATCTGAAGTAGCAGCGGCGATTAAGTCCAAAGGGAGATGAAGAATGCAGGAATATTTTCGGCGGGTGCTGGTTGGCGCCGACGGGACAAAGCAGTCGCAATTCGCGATTCAGGCAGCCGTTGGCGTCGCAAAGAAGTTCGGCTCACAATTTCACTGTGTTGGAGTCATACGGCCACCCAGCGCTGAAACGGAAGCAGAGGGTGTCGGTCTCGAGGACCTGCACCACACTCACCAATCCGTTCGAGATCAGGTGAATTCGTGTACCGATCAGGCCCGCGCTGAAGGCCTGCCGACAACAGCTCAATTACTCGAAGGAGATCCCGAGTCCGCGATCGAAGACTATGCACACAAAATGAGCGTCGACCTGATCGTCGTGGGTCATCATCATTTGAACCGACTGCGTCGTTTTCTTGAAGGCTCACCATCTGAAAATCTCGTCGAGCATGCCCTGACTTCTGTTCTCGTCGTCAGGTCTTCTCTAGAGGATGCATAAAGGACAGTTGCCTGCTGGCTCGCTCCCCGACGTGTCGGGACTTTCTGTCTCAGCGTGGTTTAGTCAGCTACTGATCAGAGAATGTATTCGATCACCCAAGGGGAGCTCAGGTTTCGATGTCCCGCGAGAAGCAACAACGCATTTTGAGAAGCGCGTCGCTCCTCGTCGCTGGTGAGGTACCTGCGCAGAGCATCATGTTTCAGCGCATAGCGCTGTAGGTCTTCAGCTGTGCGCTCTAACAGGCTGGCGTGTGACTCTAGAAGCTCACACGCTGCATCGCCGGGCCCCAGCACTTGGGCGACCAACACAAGGTGCGGAATACAAGACGCTGGAATCCGGGCCGATTTGCCAAGCGAGCTTCGGGCAAGCTCGGCAGCGATCCTGACCGCTCTCTGCACCGCGTCTCTTTGCACGTCGCACACCTTACACGATTGCGTCGTCGGCAAGAGTCTGCGCAGGTGGTCCGCCGCGTCGCGGCTTTCCTCTGCGACCCCGTCAACGTCCGCAGCAATTCGATGGACGAGCTCCGGATAAGCAGTGCAAACCCCATAGGGCGAAGAAATGCCTTCGTACTGCCATGTGTGCAGGGAGCAAAATCCCCCTCTTCGCTCGTGTTCGCGCTGCGCGTCGGCACTGATCGTCAATTCGTATTGATATTTGCTCAGAAACCTAAACGTGGCTTCGAGAACACTCCCACAAATGGAGCAACCCGATTTTCGATCGATCGTCAGTGTCCATGGACGCGGTCTTTCTCCCGTCAAATTGACGGGCTGGCCAGGCGCCTTCTCTATCCCTGTAATCTCCTCTCGCTGATCGCGCAATCGCTCGATCACTCGATCCCATTCGTTTTCCTTGTCTAGCTGATTGCCGTTGTGAGACCACTCAAATAAACGATCGAGAGTTCGCTCGTACATATTCATCAGAAAAGATTGTGCCCGATCCTCCGTGAGAAACCGAAAAAGCTCCGCCTCGAAGGCCTGGAGGCCGCTGTCGTCAAGCGTCTTTCGATCTCCTGAGACCTTGCCTTCCAGCGCTTGGCGCGCAGAGATAGAGTAAAGTTCCCGGAATTCTCTGCCCAACAGAACCTGTAGCTGCTCAGCGACAAACTGCCGAGCCTCAAGGCGCTCCTCGGGCGTGACTGTGTCCAGCTTGTTGAGAAGGACGAAGAGCTTCTTGTCGGTATTCCGAACCCTTCCGAGAATGCGCCCCTCCTCTTCGGAGAGCGGACTCTCAAAGCTGGTCACAAGAACGAAGGCGTCCGCCTGTGGAAGGAATTGCTCTGTCGTCAGAGTGTTTTCAACAATCGGAGACCCCAGCCCAGGGGAATCCACAAAGAAGAAACCGCGGCGCAGAATCTCGACCGGCAACTGAATTTCTGCGTAGGCGATCTTCTTTGTGTTTCCAGGATTGCCTTGCTGGGTGACATATTCGGCGAGCTCTGAAAGGGGAACTTCGCGGTTCAGTCCCGAACCCCGAAAGTGAAGCACGACCTGCGGCCTGCTTCCATAACGAACCGTGGTGATCACCGAAGTCAACGGCACAATGCCTGTGGGCAGATGTGCGCCGCCGAGGATAGCGTTCATCAGCGTTGATTTACCCCGGCTGAAGCGGCCGACCACCATCAGATTGAATTGATCTTCGGCCAGCCGGGTCAGCAGATCACGACAATCGGCCTGCAGATCATTGTTTTTCGTGTCGATCGCCTGGGCGGACCGGATCACTTCCGCGAGAACAAACTTTCTCTGCTCGTATTGCTTTAAGTCCATGATTGTTTCCTGATGAGGGTCCTTGGCTTAACTGGATGACTCAACTCGTCTCGTTAATGTTCGTCTGCCAGTTCGCTTTTCAAAATGTGTTTCAGGATTCTCCAGTCCGATCTGAGCCAGTTGGGATGCTCGCCGCGGGATGTTCTCTCACGAACTATTGTTTGGCCTAATTCGCGGGAGATTTCCCGGTGATCGTCAAGGAGCCTGCACACATCGTCCTCCTGGGCCCAGTTCAAATGTGACGAGATGCGGAACAGAGCCTTGGCAATGTCGGGATAATCATGAACTGGCGCTACCTGAAATCCGACTTCCGCTGTTACAACGACCACATCCGTGTCCAAATCCTGCAGAAAAGTACGCAAGTCGCTCCATTCGTCAACTCTCACGCCAAATTCGTGGAGCAATTGCAGCGTGGCGCGCCGCCTACTCCGGGCCGGCAGCTCGTGAAATCCGGGCCCGACCGACCCCCGAACGGAGAGAATCGCATATTGGCGAGCACTTTCCGGCATCTTCCGAAGCGCTGCCTTTGCTTCTTCGCGACATAAATCGTCTTCCAGAACCGCAAAGAGCAAAGGAACGCTTTCGCGTTGGCGAAATTCACCTAACGCGAGCACTAGCCCGCTCGTCGCGCGTTGCCGGCATGCCTCTTGCAGCGTTCGAAACACCTCGTCGGACTTCCATCGTATTAGCTCCTGGGCCGCGGAACTGCGTACGCCGTCCTCGGCAAACAACACGGCCGCGTCTGCCGGGTGGCGGTATTGTCGAAAGTACGCAATCAGGACAGACCAGGCACCCAGTTCTCCGAGCGCCCGCACGGCCCTGCGCCGTGGCAATGGGAGGCTTCTCGGTAATCCCTCCAATAGATATTCTTC
>Ga0335072_10012615_pt1 | contig 12065 bp, 12 predicted proteins | sample Lox_Sample_21_FD_206725 | JGI IMG/M metagenome (GOLD analysis project Ga0335072, IMG submission 206725) | Soil microbial communities from Loxahatchee National Wildlife Refuge, Florida, United States - Lox_Sample_2.1 | ecosystem: Environmental > Terrestrial > Soil > Wetlands | place: USA...
TGGAGCGACTCAAGCAGCGCGCGAAAGAGCCGGACCTCGTTACGATTCCGAACGCTATCGTCTACGAATTCCGGTCGCAGGTGCCCGTTAGCATATTGAAATCTAATCGATACACCCTGGGTCGGCGTTAGAAATCTAAATCACTCAGCGAATCGCATAGCCGCCGTCGACGAAAATCGTCGCGCCCGTCACGAAATCTGAGGCGGCGGCAGATAGAAAGATTGCAGCTCCGGCGCATTCCTCTGGAGTACCGAATCGTCCTGCCGGCGTCCGCTTGAGAATCTCGTCATAGAACGGCCGCGATTTAATCGGCGCGGTCATGTCACTTTCGATCCATCCGGGGACAATCGCATTGACTTGGATATTGTAGGGTGCGAGTTCGATCGCCATCGACTTGGTCAACTGGATAAGTGCGCCCTTGCTCGCGGCATACGAGGGCGCGATTCCATTACCGAAGCGCGAGTACTCACTCGCGATATTTATAATCTTGCCGGCGCGACGCGTAGCCATCGCTTGCGCGGCAATCTGCGACAACAGAAAGCTCGAATTTAGATTCGTTTCGATCACGCGATCCCAGCTTTCCGCCGCAACCTTCAGCGAACCACCGGGTAGCGCAATACCAGCATTGTTGACCAGGATGGAGACTGGACCGATCTCGCGTTCGGCCTCCTCAAAGGCAGGCTTGAGTGACGCCCGATCGGTCACATCGATTCTCACCGCATGAGCGCGAGCCCCTGCCGCGCGCAACTCCTCTAGCACCGCATGATTCTTCTTTTCATTGCGCGCGAGAATCGCGATCGCTGCACCCGCCGAGGCCAGGCCGAGCGCGATACCGCGCCCGATCCCGCCGTTACCTCCGGTTACGATCGCCACCCGCCCGTCAAGACTGAATAGTTGCTGGTATGCCATTTCGCCTTCCTCGCTCAAACCCTCTTTCCCTACCGGCCATATTAGCCCCTAGGCGGATCATGCGAAGTGAGTTAGGACTCATTTGTGAGGCCGTGTGGCACTTAGTCGGCGAGCCAGTCGCTTTTGGAGCCTTAGAGGGGGCGCTCCTCGAACCACTCGGCTACTGAACGATCGCGTCACTTCCCAGATCAAGGATGAAGTCCAACCCTTTTCGACGATGCTCGCGCTTAAAGCTGTTGACGATGTCTCAATTTCTCGTCGTTGATGCACTTTTTCTAAAACGCTACCGCTGCAACGGATGTTTCACGTGAAACATCCGTTGCAGCGGTAAAGAAGCGTCGGATCTTTGCGAACCTCAGATAAATGATCCTCAAGAGAAATTTATCGTTCATTCCGGCTTCATCAATCGATGAATCCGTTGAGTGAACTACTCATCGAAGTGCCAAGTGTTGGCGGCGGTGCCGGAGATTTTCCAGCGGGGGACGACAATCTTCGGATCGTTCGTTTCCTCATAGATCACCTCGCACGGCAGGCCGATGGCGGTTTCCGCTTCGTCATTCATCAGCACGCCGGCGATCCGGGTAACGGTACCATCCGATTCACGGCAGTCATCTAGCTCAATGATCGCGACGACATACGGTGCTGTATTGACGAAGGCGCCGAGAATCGGTTGCGTCACCACTACGTAACTGTATAGGACGCCCTTGCCAGTGGTCTCAAACCATCCAATGTCCATCGAGGCGCATCTGGCGCAGGCAGGAATCGTCGGTGGAAACCATTTGTGACCGCACTTATTACATTGGCGAACTAAGTATTTGTGCTGCGTGGTGGCAGCCCACCATTCGGCAGTATCGAAATCGGGTAAGATACGCAGGCGCGAATAATCGATTGGTCCAGGCATGTGAGTAATCCTCAGATAACAAGTTGGAAAGCGGTTGCTCAGGCGGCCATGCCGCGAAGGATCAAGCAACTCGCCATATTTTCCCATCCCCAGGCCATCCCGCAGCAGATGCGCGCGCTGCGAAGCTGGCGGCATCCGGCATTGCGGTCGTAGGTGTGCTTGCCCTGAGCCCAATCGGGACAAGCATCGTCCGCGCGATGGCGCAGTTGGCGGACGTTTTCGATGACCATCTGGACGCCGTGCGTATAACCTTCCGAGAGATGCCCGCCGGAAAGATTGCTCGGCAGCTCGTGATCGATCTTGAGCCGCCCGCCTTTGACGAAATCACCAGCCTCGCCTTTGCCGCAGAAGCCGTTGGCTTCGAGCTGAATCAAGGTGGTGAAAGTGAAGGCGTCGTAACAGGAGACGAAATCAACGTCTTGGTGGGCGATCCCGGCCATCCCAAATGCGCGCTTCCAGCCGTAGTTTCCCGCTACATAATGTATCTCGGGTCGCGAATAGTTCCAGTTGGGGCTGTCGGTCAGAGTGCGCGCGTAACCGCCCATGATAAAAACCGGCGGATGCTTCAGGTCGTAAGCTCGTTCGCGCGAGGTGATCACGATCGCGGCGGAGACGTCAGTTTCCTGGCAGCAGTCGAGGAGGCGGAACGGTTTCGAGACCCATCGCGACCGCTGATGATCTTCAATCGTAATCGGCGAGCGCTGAATGGCCTTGGGATTGAGACTTGCGTGGTAGCGATGGGCGACGGCAATTTCGGCAAAGGCCTTGGTGGTGCATCCGGTATCACGCAGATAGCGCATCGCAGACATCCCGAAGCGCTGGGCAGGCGTGGTCCATCCCCAACTCATGTTGAATTGGTTATCACCTTCGGCGGTAGCGGCGGAGGCTGGCCCGCCCGGAGCCTGACCTCCCATCCGGCGTCCCGAGCGCCCATTCATGGAACGGAAGCAAACTATGGTCCTGCAATAGCCAGCCTCGAGTAAACCAATGGCGTGAGCGACGAGAGCTTCGGTACTGGAGCCGCCGCCGAGGATATCGACTGCATAATTGAGCCGCATCCCAAGGGCGGTCGCGACGTGCGGCGAGGTAGTGGAATCGCCGGTCTGATAGCTGGTGAGGCCATCAACGTCCTGCGGCCTTAGGCCGGCGTCAGCGATCGCCTTGTTGATGGCCTCGCATGCCATCGAGAGGGTGGTGCGGTTGGAGGGACGCATGTGCGGCGTCTCGCCAACGCCGACGATGCAATATTTGTCAGTCAAAGATCCCATTTCGACCTCAGGGGTTCAGATTTGACCTAGATAGCTCACTTACTGCATCGTCGGCCAATTCAGATTCTTAGTCGCGACGCTCGGAAGCCTCGCGCGCGCAGGGCCTAGCAGGCGAGGCGCACGCGATACAGTATGTTCAGTCAAGGCACTTGTCTGGGCCTCTAGCGCCAGCAGTAACGCCGATGGCGCAAAGCCGTCAAGAAATATCCAGTGAAGCTTTAGGCCCGGTCGGCGGAGGCGCGATCGATCAGTTCGTGGGCGGCGCGGAGGAATTTGTCGTTGGCGGTATCCCCCCCCAGCATCCGGGCGATTTCGGCGGGACGATCTGAAGTTTGGAGCGTCGCGACGCGGCTGCGCGTGTTGCCGCGACGCTCCTCTTTCTCGACGACGAAATGACTGCCGGCGAAGGCCGCGATTTGCGCGAGATGCGTGACACATAGCACCTGATGGAAGCGCGCCAGCTCCTTGAGCTTGCGGCCGACGATGGCGCCGACGGCGCCGCCGATACCTGCGTCAACCTCGTCGAAGATGACGGTAGCGACGCCGCGACGCTGGGCCTCGAGGCGCTTAAGGGCGAGCATCACTCGGGAAAGCTCGCCGCCCGAGGCTGCTTTGGCGAGCGGCAGGGGCGGCTGGCCGAGATTGGGCGCGAGGAGAAATTCGACGGCGTCGGAACCGTCGGGGCCGAGGGCGATGCCGTCGCGGACGATGGCGTCGTCGCCAGCGGGGAGCGGTGCGAAGCGGGTCGCGAAGACCGCACTGCGCATCCCGAGCGTCTTGAGCTCGGCTTCCATACGCCGCTTGAGTTCTTTGGCGTCGCGACTGCGGCGAGCGCTCAGGTCGCGAGCGCGGATGATGAGGTCGTCGAGGATGGCGGCGCGCTCGGCTTTGAGGGCCGTACGATTTTCGTCGAGGGTTTCAAGTTCTGCGATTTCGGCCTGCGCACGTTGCATCGCTTCGAGTGCGGAATCGAGGGTGCCGCCGTACTTACGCTTGAGGCGGGTCAGCTCCTGCAGCCGCGTCTCCAACTCCTCGAGGCGGGCGGGGTCGGCCTCGACGCGAGCGCCGTAGGCCGAGAGCGCGCGCGCTGCCTCTTCGAGGTTGGCACAGGCAGTGGTGATTAGTTCGAGCGGCGCATCGAGCGTGGGATCAAGGGCGGCGGCCTCGGCGAGTTTGGCCTGAACGCCCGCGATTATATCGATGGCTGCGGTTTCGCCGCCGTAGAGCGCCTGCTCGGATTCGTCAGCGGCAGAGGCTAAGCGAGTGGCGTTGGCGAGGACGTTGCGAGCGGCGATCAGCTCCTCGTCTTCACCGGAACGGAGAGCGGCACGCTCGAGCTCGGCGGAACGAAAGCGGGCGATCTCGAGGCGTTCGCTCCGCTCGGCCTCGCGTCGTTCGAGTTCGCGGAGGCGATTTTGCAATTCGCGGGCGCGTTGGAAACGTTCACGATATGCTGCCAATTCGACGTCGAGCCGGGCGTGACGGTCCAGAATTTGGAGATGGCTGTCGCGTTGCAAGAGAGTCTGCTGATCGTGCTGGCCGTAGATTTCGACCAGCGCCTCGCCGAGGCGCGCGAGCGTCTGGACGGTGACCATCGAATCATTGACCGTGACGCGTGAGCGGCCGCCCTCAGCGATGACACGGCGAATCAAAAGCTCGCGGGGATTGTCTTCGGTGAGCCATTGCTCGGCGTCGGCAGGTGGCGCCTCACCTTCAAGCTCGAAGACAGCCTCGACGACGGCTTCCTTGGCCCCGGCCCGAACCATTTCAGGAGAGGCACGGCCGCCGAGCAGCAGTCCGAGCGCGGTCATGATGATGGTCTTGCCAGCGCCGGTCTCACCGGAAAGCACATTGAGGCCGGGACCGAAGCCGAGGCTCGCTTCCTCGATAATTGCGAAGTTCCGGATGCGGAGTGCGGTCAGCATCGGCGCCGCCTGACGTCATCCCCAGTGAAGCTTGTTGCGCCAGATTTCGAAATAGGGGTGGGTGGAGCGGACCAAGGCAACTGCGTGCGGGCATCGGCGAATGTGAATTACATCGGACGTGCCGAAGCAGGCCGATTCTTGCCCGTCACAGGTTAGAATCGCATCGTCGTCGGCAGTCTTGACGCGAATTTCGAGGTCGAACGAATCGGGCAAGACGACCGGGCGGATGGTCAGCGTGTGGGGGCATATGGGTGCAAGCACCAGCACGCCGAGATTCGGATAGACAATCGGGCCACCGGCGCTGAGGGCATAGGCGGTCGAGCCGGTCGGGGTGGCGATGATGAGCCCGTCGGCGCGATAAGAGGAGAAGGGCATGCGGTCAGCGACGACGTTGAGTTCGAGCATCCGGCCGTTGGTCCGCTTGACGATGACCACATCATTGAGCGCACGGAAGCACTCTTTGGAATTGCCGCCGAGGCCATCGGAACGCTCGACTTCAGCTTCGAGCATGATACGGCGATCAACCTCGAAATCACCAGCGAGGACGCGGGCAAGCGTCGCCAGCGCTTCATCGGTCGTTACTTCGGTGAGAAAGCCGAGGCCGCCCAAGTTGATCCCGAGAATCGGGCTCTCGCGCTCACCGATATGGCGGGCGACGCCGAGGAGGGTTCCGTCACCGCCGAGCACAACGATTAGGTCTGCGAGTAGGGTAAATTCGCCAGGATCGGTCGGGGTTGCACCGATCAATTCAGCGGTTGGCGGGTCCGCAATCGCTCGAAGGCCTTGGGCTTTAATCCAATTGCAAAGGTTGACGCCGAGCGCGACGGCGGGTGCCAGACGGTCCTGCCTCACGACCAGCCCGACCACAGATATAGAATACTTCGCCGTCACCGCGTTTGTGGATTAGCATGCGGGATGGAGGGGGGCAACGCACCCCCGGGATTGGCAGGGTACGATTGCTCTTTCAGAAATCGGCCCCGCGCGTAACTATCACCTATCAATGGCGCAACGGCGAATCTATCCAGCTTGGCTACCGCCGACTTCGGAGCAGCGAACTGCATTGGTGCAGATTCGCCGCCGCCAGACGCTCGTCCTGGTCTGGATGGCTGCCTTTATACCGGCCGGATGGCTCATAATCGCGCTCACGGGCTCAAATGTAATGCTGGTGCCGCTGACACTCCTTTGGATCGGCTTTGGGATTTCCCTGGCTCGCCGGTTGACCCAAACCCCTTGTCCGCGATGTGCCGCGACGTTTTGCCAAAAGGCCGGTATGCCGTATCTTTATGCGCTCTTTAACAACCGCTGCGAGTCATGCGGCTTGACGCTTTATCCTCGCCACGTCGATCAGGACAACACAGCCAGCTAGATCGAGGGCCGTCGCCCGTGATTGGCACGACGCGGCGCAAAGCTGCTCGCCTGCGGATAGCCGAGTCGGGTGAGACTGACCTTGGAAGAGTGTTTGAGGTAAGATCGCGCATCAAATGCGGCGGTTAGAATCTGATGACATCGAACAACACTGACGCGACCAAATCGGGTCATAAACGTCCCCTGATTGGCGCCCATATGTCGATTGCGGGGGGTGTGAGCCAGGCCCTATTGCGCGCGCGAGACACCGGGTGCGAATGCGTCCAGATTTTCACTAAGTCGTCGCGGCAATGGGCCGCGAAACCCTATCCCAAGGAGGAAGTGCAGGCATTCAAGCGGAATTTCGCTGAGAGCGGCCTGCAAAAGGTCGTGGCGCATGATTCGTATCTGATCAACATGGGCGCGCCAGACGATAAGCTGCGCAAGAAATCAGTCGAAGGGGTTATCGACGAACTGGAGCGCTGCGAGGCACTCGAAGTACCATTTTTGATCGCGCATCCGGGGGCGCATGTCGGGGCGGGTGAAGAGGCGGGAATTGCGACAATCGCGCGGTCGCTCAACGAGGCGCATACGGCATGCCCCGGCTACAAGACGAAAATCGCGATTGAGATCACGGCGGGTCAAGGGAGCAATCTTGGCTTCCGCTTCGAGCAGATCAAGTGGATTTATGATCTAGTCAAGGAAAACGAGCGTCTGCGCCTATGTTTCGATACCGAACACGCGTTTGCGGCAGGTTATGATCTGCGCGGTGATGAGGGCTACGACCGGACATTCAGCGAACTCAATGAAAAGGTTGGTCTGGATCGCGTTGTAGCGTTTCATCTCAATGATTCGTTGAAGCCGTTCCATTCGCGGGTCGATCGTCACGAGCATATCGGGAAAGGTTACTTAGGAGTGGAAGTGTTCCGGCGCCTAATCAATGACCCGCGCTTCATAGGAGTTCCGATGTGCCTCGAAACCGAGCCGGGGCCTGAGATGAGTGAGATTGTCGAGGATATCAAGACGATGCATAGCCTGATTGACCCGAGTCTCCAGTGAAGAAACGCATCCTCACTGGAGACCGTCCGACCGGACCGCTGCATCTGGGACATTACGTGGGTTCGTTGCAGAATCGCGTGCGGTTGCAGGACGAGTACGACACCTATGTTTTGATCGCCGATGTACAGGCGCTCACGGACAATTTTGAGCATCCAGAGAAACTGGCGGACAATATCTATGAGGTCGCACTGGATTATTTAGCGGCCGGGCTTGATCCCGAAAAGACTAAGTTCGTTGTGCAGTCAATGGTCCCTGAGCTGACCGAGTTGACTATCTATTTCATGAATCTAGTAACCGTCGCAACGCTCGAACGAAATCCCACGGTCAAGGAAGAGATCAAGCAGCGCAATTTCGTTAAGGGTGTGCCGGTGGGCTTTTGGTCGTACCCGATTTCGCAGGCGGCCGATATCACAATCTTTAAGGCGGACCTGGTGCCAGTTGGGGAAGATCAGCTTCCGATGATCGAGCAAGCGCGGGAGATCGTGCGGCGGTTCAACCGGCTATACGCGAAGGTTCTAGTCGAGCCGCGTGCGATGCTCGGGGCGATGGCGCGGCTGCCAGGTACTGACGGCGGGGCAAAGATGTCGAAGTCACTGGGTAATTGTATTTACCTTGGTGATCCGCCGGAGGCGGTGCGGAAGCGGGTGATGTCGATGTTCACCGATCCGACGCGGATTCATCCGACGGACCCCGGACACGTCGAGGGGAATCCGGTTTTCACCTATCACGACGTATTCAATCCGAATAAGGCGGAAGTTGAGGAACTGAAAGAACGCTATCGGGCGGGGACGGTCGGCGATGTGGAGGTGAAGCAGAAACTCTTCGATGCATTAAATGCATTCCTGGAGCCGATCAGGACGCGGCGCGCAGAGTTCGCGGCGCATCCGGGGCGCGTGTATGAGATTATTCGCGAAGGTACGCGGCGGGGGCGAGAAGTGGCGCAGCAAACGATGGGGGAAGTGCGCAGCGCGATGAAGATCGCGTACAGGTTTGAGTGAGCAAATGGGGGCTCCGCCATCCACACCGACATGGTTTGAATGGATTACAGTCGCGGCCATCGTTATAGGGCCAATTCTCGCTCTATGGGTTCAACGGCTTCTTGACACCCTGCGAGATAGAGATCAGCAAAGGAAGCGTATCTTTCTCACCTTAATGTCGACGAGGGCGACGCCCTTGTCTGCTGAACATGTGAACGCGCTAAACTCAATTCACGTGATCTTTAATAGGAGAAAGGATCAAAAAGTGCGAGAAGCTTGGCGAAACTTTCTCTCACAATTGAACTTGGACGCAAATCAACTCGGATGGCAGGAAAGAGTCAACGACCTTAGGGTGGATCTTCTCCGAGAGATCGGAAGGCTTGTCGGATTCAACTTTACAACAGATTCCCTTAAGCGCGAGATATACTATCCAAGATTATTCAGTGACATGGATGCGGACAATCTAAAGCTCCGCCAGAGACTCTTGAAAGTTCTTAGTGATGAGGGGCTCAAGATCACAGTAGCTGCTCCAACAGCAGCCTCAGATACAGCGCATAGAGTTGACTAATTAGGTCTTTTGCGGCTCAAAGAATGGCGTCTCAATAGGCTTTGGCGAAGAAGGCGCGTTCGGTAGCTGATTCGCCGCAGATGATACATTTGCCAGCCGGATGGTTCTGATTAAGCGGAATTACGCGGCAGGTGGCGCGGGTCTCTTCGCGAATCTTGGTTTCACATTCGGCGCGCCCGCACCAGTAGATATCGGCGAAGCCGCCGCCGCCTTCACCTTGCATCCGCTTTTCCAATTCGGCGTAGGAATCGAGCTGATGGGTATTCGCTTCCATCGAAGTGCGCGCCTGCTGATAGAGATTTTGCTGAATCTCGTCCAACAACTTCTTTGCATTCTCGGCAATCGCGCTGAGTGCGCTCTTGGATTTGCCAGCCGGTCCTGAGATATCCCGGCGCGCCATCACCGCCTCGCCTGACGCGACGTCACGCGGGCCGATTTCGATGCGCAGGGGTACGCCGCGCATCTCCCAGTCGTTGAACTTGAAGCCGGGCGTGAGGCCTTCGCGTTGATCGAGCCGGACGCGCAAGCCGGCCTGTTCGAGTGACTCGACGATGGAGCGCGCCGCAGCCATCACTTGCTCGCCCTCTTCGGATTTGCGCCAGATCGGTACGACGACGACTTGCGTAGAGGCGACAGCGGGCGGCAGGCGGAGGCCCTGATCGTCACCATGGACCATCACGAGCGCGCCGAGCAGCCGGGTCGAGACTCCCCAACTCGTCTGAAACGGGTACTGCATCTGATTGGCTTCATCAAGGAAGCGAATTTCAAAGGCCTTGGCAAAGTTCTGGCCGAGGAAGTGCGAGGTGCCGCATTGGAGTGCGCGGCCGTCGGCCATCAGGCCTTCGATGGCGTAGGTCTCGTCGGCGCCGGGGAAACGCTCGGCGGCGGATTTGCGGCCATAGACGAGCGGTACAGCGAGGAACTCTTCGACGAACTTTCGATAGACCTTGAGCATCGTGAGGGTTTCGCGCTCAGCCTCCTCGCGCGTAGCGTGGGCGGTGTGGCCCTCCTGCCAGAGGAATTCAGAGGTGCGGAGGAAGGGGCGGGTCCGCAGTTCCCAGCGGACGACATTGCACCATTGGTTGATCATCAGCGGCAGGTCACGATGGGAATGAATCCATTGCGCGAACATGTGATTGATGATCGTCTCGGAGGTCGGGCGGACGATCAGCGGTTCTTCGAGTTCCTTACCGCCGCCGTGGGTGACGACGGCGACCTCCGGAGCGAAACCCTCGACGTGCTGGGCCTCCTTTTGCAGGAAGCTTTGAGGTATGAAAAGCGGGAAATAGGCGTTGCGCGCGCCGGTTTTTTTGATGCGGCGGTCGAGCTCGTCGCGCAATTCCTCCCAGATGGCGAAGCCGTCGGGCCGAAAGACGATACATCCGCGGACTGGCGAGTAGTCGGCCAGTTCGGCGCGGATGATGATGTCGTTATACCAGGCCGCGAAATCCTGGCTGCGCGGCGTTACTTTCTTTTGATCCTGCTTATCGGCCATCCGGTATTAAATCGCACGGCAGGCATCGCGGCTCAACAGTAGCCCTCACTTGTGGGGGCGTACGGGTGCGAGGCTGCGAGCATCCCGCCTAAAAATCTGAAGCTGCGCGGGTTAAGCTTGACGCGTACAGCACTGGCGGATTGAATCGCAACAGGCGCGCGGCGATGAGGAAATTTATGAAACGGCTTTGGGTTGGATTGCTGCCGATGGTGGCACTAATCGCGCTTGGCGGCGTCGCGATCGGCGATCCGAATGGAAGTTCCAGCGCGCGGACGATCCAGGTCAGTGGAAGTGGCGAGGCTCATGAGGCACCGGACTATGCGACTTTGAATCTGGCAATCGAGACTCACGCGAAGACGGCGGCTGAAGCGGCCGAGCGCAATGCCGCGCTGGCGCAGAAGGTTAATCAGGCGCTGGTGCAAAAGCTCGGGGGTAAGGGCAAGGTCTCCACCGGCGGCTATTCGCTCTATCCCGAATACAACAACGCGCAATCGAACGAGCGGCCACAGATCGAAGGCTATCAGGCACAGAATTCGATCACGGTCGAGACGGCGGCTCTCGATATGATGGGGCCGCTGATTGATACGGCAATCGCGGCGGGGGCGAATCGGGTCAACTCGCTCGATTTCAGCCTGCGTGATAATACCAAGGCGCGGAACGAGGCGATCGCCGATGCGTCGCGCGACGCGCAGACGCAAGCCGAGGCGCTGGCGGCGTCGCTCAACGTGAAGCTGGGGCCGGTAATCAGCGCGAGTACCGAATCGGAATCGCGTCCAGTACCGGTGATGGCGATGGCGCGATTCTCAGCCGCGGGGATGAACGATCAAACTCCGGTCAATCCTGGAGACGTCAGCGTCCCGGCCACGGTTTCGTTGACATACGCGATAAAGTAATCATTTTGATACGGCGCTTGAAAGTTAGAAGCGATGCTCAAACCAGGTGATAAAGCGCCGCCTTTCGCCTTGCCGAGCACGACCAATGGATCGATCGGGCGCGTCAGCCTCGACGCATTGCGGACGGAATTGGTGGTGATGTTTTTCTATCCGCGTGACTTTTCTTTCATCTGCCCGACCGAGGTGATCGGGTTCCATCACCATCGTGAGGACTTCGCAGGTGCGGGTGCAAGTATCGTTGGGATAAGCGTGGATAGTGTTGAATCCCATGTTCAATGGGCTAAAGAATTGGGCGGCGTGAATTATCCGTTGGCGGCTGACGCGAAGGGTGAGGTAGCGCGGCTGTATGGTGTCTTCGAAGATAAGGAGCAGGTGGCGATGCGTGCGACGTTCATCCTGGATCGTCGACGCACGATCGCATACGCAGTCGCAAGCCAAATTAATGTAGGCCGCAGCGTCAGTGAAACCTTACGGGTCGTCCGCGCGTTGCGAAGCGGTCAACTATGTCCAGCGGATTGGCAGCCGGGTGATGGCGTCGGTCCGGATGGCCTTAAATACTGACGACTTTGGCCGCACTCAAACCCGAAGAGAAACGCCGCGTTTTCGAGCGGCTCGCCAATATCCGTGAGATTGTCTTCGGAGTTCAGGACGGGGTATTGACGACCGCCGGTGTGCTGGCGGGCCTAAGCGGCGCGGTCTCGGGCCGCAGTCAGGTCGTGCTGGCGG
>Ga0335072_10012616_pt1 | contig 12065 bp, 9 predicted proteins | sample Lox_Sample_21_FD_206725 | JGI IMG/M metagenome (GOLD analysis project Ga0335072, IMG submission 206725) | Soil microbial communities from Loxahatchee National Wildlife Refuge, Florida, United States - Lox_Sample_2.1 | ecosystem: Environmental > Terrestrial > Soil > Wetlands | place: USA: Florida...
CCCCGTGATCTTTTCAACGCCACGATAGGCCTTGTGCTGGTCCGTGTGCATCTCGGTTCCAGCCGCCACGTTCTCTTTGATGTTGCGCTTGATCGCGCCGTCAATCGGCCAATCCATCACGGTTGCGCGGGCGCGGCCGTCGCGTTCCACCAGGATCGCGACGGGGGTCTTCCGGGCCAGCTTGGTCTTGTGGCCGTCCGTGCCGCGACGTGGCTTGCCGCCAACGTAGGTCTCGTCCGCTTCAACGATCTGGTCTGGGCCGCCTAGTTTGCCGCCCGTCGCATCGCGCATGCTTTCGCGAACACGATGGCACATAAACCACGCCGTCTTGTAGCTTACGCCGATTGTACGGCTGACTTGATGCGCCGAGATACCCTTCTTGGCTGAAGTCATGAGGCGATAGACCAGCGCCCACTTGTTGAGCGGAATGTGCGAGCTTTCCATAACGGTGCCGGTCGTGACTGTGAAAGCCCCGGCACAGTCGTTGCAGTGAAAGAGGCCGTCGCGATGCGTGTCGGCATCATGAAGGCGATAGACGCGCTCGGTGCAGCCGCAGTGCGGGCAGGCTGGCTTGCCATCAGGCCAGCGGCTCGCTTCAAAGAACTCGCGCGCCCTGCGTTCATCGGTAAAAATAGGGTCGGTAAGATTCATGGCCGCACCTTGCTTGATGCAGCAAATACTACGCTTAGACGGTGCTTACGTCAAGGTGATAATTCCGCTATATAGCGTACATTTAGCCGGGAAACTGGCTGGTCCGTGGACAGGAAGGGGCAGGGCGGAATGGTGCGGCGATTATCAATTGTCGCGAAAATCCGGGGCAGTCCGCCGGGGCGGCTCAGCTCTCGAACAGCAGGGCGACGTCGGTGGCCGGCAGTACGCATCGGGCGCGCAGGCCGCCTTGGGGCGAGGTCTCGAGCACCAGGCTGCCGCCGTGGCTCAGCATGATGTCGCGGGCGATGGTGAGGCCGAGCCCGATCCCGCCGGTGCCGGCGTTGCGCGAGTTCTCGAGCCGGAAGAACGGCTGGAACACGGACTCGCGGGCGGATTCGGGGATGCCCGGTCCGTCATCGTCGATGATGATGTCGATGGTGCGGCCCACCATCACCGTCACCCACACATGGCCGCCATGGCGCTGCGCGTTGCCGATCAGGTTCGCAAGGCACCGGCGCAGCGCGTCGGGCCGCACCGCGGTCTCGAGCGTCTCGGGCCCGGCGATCGCGATCTCGGCACCCTCGCGCCGCGCGGCCGCCGCCACGTCGCCGACGAGCCGCACGAGGTCGGTCATCTGCGCCGGCTCGTCGCCCTCGCCGCGCGCGAAGCCCAGATAGGCCTCGACCATCTTCAGCATCTCGGCCACGTCGGCGGTGAGGCCGCGCACATCCTCGCTGTCGCCCATCAGCTCGAGCTCGAGCCGCATGCGCGTCAGGGGCGTGCGCAGGTCGTGCGAGATGCCGGCCAGCATCTCGGTGCGCTGCGCGATCTGGCGCTGGATGCGCTGGCGCATGTTGAGGAAGGCGGCTGCGGCCTGGCGCACCTCGGTGGCACCTTGCGGCCGGAACGAGGGCTTGTCGATGCCGCGGCCGAACGCCTCGGCGGCGATCGCAAGCCGGCGCAGCGAGCGCACTTGGTTGCGCAGGAACAGCATCGCGATCGCCAGCGTGATGAGCGCCGTCCCCACCATCCAGCTCAGCACCACGAAGACCAGCGAGGTATAGAGCCGGTCGCGCGGCACGGCGACCTGCACGACCTCGCCACCGTCATTGATGCGCACCAAAAGGTTGCTCGGCCAATCGCTGCCGTCGATCGAGAAGGGGCCAAGATTGCGGTCCCGGAGCGCGGCGGCGAGATAGCGCCCGACGCGGGTCTTCGCCGCATTGAGGGACGGCGCGATAGAACTGCCCGGCGGCAGGACCGTCATGCGATAGCCCGTCGTGCGCTCGACCAGCGCCAGGAAGCTGCGGGCATCGCCGGTCACGAGCGCGTGCCGGCTCTCGAGCACGAGCGCGATGTCGCTCGTCGCCGCGTCGGCGTTGCGGCGCATGATCGTCACCCAGAACCGGTCATAGAACACCCAGGTGCCGACGATCTGGCTGAGGATCAGGGGCGCCGCCAACAGCAGCACCGACCGGCCGAAAAGGCCCCGCGGCAACAGCGCCTTGATGCGCCCGGCAAGGGTGCGCGGCGCGCGCGCGAGCCCGGTGCGCGCGGGCGGGGCGGAGTGTTCGACGGTCGAGCTCATCGGGCGGCCTCCCTGCGCTGATCGTCGCCGGGCGACGGCACCGCGGCGCGTCCGGCAAGCGCCGCGAAGATCGGAATGAACCACAGATAGTAATTGTGATGCATATCGGGGCCGACGGCAAAGACCAGAAGGATCGCGAGCGCGAGCGCGCCCCCGCGTTCGGGCACCGTCACGTCGCGCCGCCATACCCGAACGGCGATCGCGGCGAGGCCCAAAAGAGCCGCGGCGCGGGCGATCGCCACAACGGCGCCGGGCATGCCGTCGAGCCAGCTCGTATCGTCGATCGGGCGCACCAGGTTGAACAGGACGATATTGTCGAAGAACGCATGCGGCGCCGTTGCCGCGAACGGCACGATCGGCGCCAGGCCGATCACAATACCCGCGGCGTAGGCGCCTCGCCGGCCTCGCTCCGGCACGAGGCACGGCACCGCGGCGAGCCCCGGCATGAGCTTCGCCGCGATCGACACGCCGACCAGGAGCCCGGTCCAGAACGCCTGCCGCTCCACCAGCAGAAGCGCCACCAGCAGCGGCAGCACGGCGACCAGGTCGTTGGCGCCCCGCGCCAGCACCTGAAACGCCGGGAACGGCAGGCTCAGATAGAGCGCCGCGGCGGCAAGACCGGCGACCGCCGACCCGGCGCGCGCAGCGAGCGCGCCGACGGCGAGCGCCGTCGCCCCTTGCAGAATCACGTTGGTCGCGACGATGCCCTTGATCCCGAACGGCAGGCCCAGCGGCGCATAGGCCACCAACATCACCGGCAGGTACTTGTAGCCATGGATCGACGCGCCAACGCCGGCGATGCCGCCGGCGAGCGGGTCGATCGCGACGTCATAGGGATTGGCGCCGTGCGCCAGCGCCCCGATCGCCGCCACGGTGGTCGTCGCGATGTCGAGCACCTTGGGCTTGGCGACGCGCACGATGCCAAAGGCGAGTTGCGCCAGGGCGAAGCCGATGGCGCCCACGGTGGCGATCCGGCGCACCTGCGGCGATGGCGGCGGCAGGTCCCGCTTTGCGAGCGACCGCAGGTATGGGAGCGCCATGCCCAGCGCCACCATGTAGGCAAGCGTCACCATGCCGTGGCCGCGCGGCACTTCCTGCAAGGCGAACACGGCGAGCGAGACCAGAATTTCGGCGGCGATGAGGCGTCCCATGCGTCGAGGAGCATAGCCGATCGCGCGCGGCGAGGCCGCGCTTGACGGCCGCGGCACAAGGCGCCTAGGAGCGTCTCACAACAAGGCGCACCCCTTTCGCACCTCCGCGATGGACCTCCTCATTCCAACGGGAATGGATCTCGCCGGCTGGGCGTGCGTGGCCTTTGCCGCATTGGCGCTCATGGGATTGGGGCGGCTGCTGTGCGGGAATGCCACACGCCCGGAAGCCGCGCTCATCGCGGGATGGGGGGCCGCGGCATTCGTGCTGACACTGTGGGGCGTTGCCACCGAAGCGAGCCTGCGTGGGCCCGCGATCGCCCTCGTCGTCGCGGGCTTTGCCGGGCTGTGCCTGCCGCGCTCCCGGTTTCACCGGGCGGACTGGGCGAGCCTGGCGCGCATCGTGGTGGTCGCGCTGCCGCTCCTTGCCGTAATGGCGAGCGCGCGGCCAAGCGGCCCCGATACGTTCCTCAACATCCTGCCGAACGCGGCCTATCTCTGGGATCACGCGATCTTCCCGGGCACCGGCCGCCCGATCGACCATTCCTACTTCCCGGCGGCGCCCTACAATTTGCAGATCGCTGGATACATCGCCGGGCTGATCGCGCGATCCTTTCCGCTGAAAGCGCTGATTGCGTTCAACCTAGTACTGCAGCTTGCGGCGGGCCTCATGCTGGCGCGCCTTTGCTTGGCCGTCGAGGACGATACCGCCGCGGCGCCTTCCTGGGGTGCCTCGGCATTGGGAATGTTGCTCGCGACGGCGCTCAATCCCGGCTTCGATCCGCGCTTCGATCTCGCGGGGTATGGCGAGCCGGGGGTCACGGTGACCTTCGCCTTTTCCGCGTGGGCGGCGGTCCGCCTGCTCGGCGATGCGTCGTCTGCGAACGCGCGGGTCTTGGCGCTCGCGCTGACGGCGCTCGCAGGCATCAAGCAGGACGGCGTGGTGATGGTGCTCGCGCTGTTGGCGCCGGCCGCGTTGTTGGCGGTCGCAGGGCCGGCCAAAGGCCGCACCCTTATGGCCTTGATCCTGTCGGCGGTGCCGGCGGGTCTGCTCTATCTCGCCTGGCATGCCTATGCCGCGGCGCATCTCCAGCAGGGAGAATGGAATTTGCTGCCGCGGGATCAATGGCAGCTCGCAGAGATTCCGCTCGTGCTCCTGAGCATGCTGCGCACGATGGCGGAGAAGATCGTGTTCTATGCCGTCCTTGTGGCGACCATCGTGGCAGCGGCATGGCGGGCGAGGGACAGGGTCGATCCCGCGACCCGTGCGGGGCTGCTGCTCGCGGGCGCGTTCCTGCTCTACAGCGCGTCGCTTGTGCTGGTCTATGTCGCGGTGTTTCCCCGCGAGATGGGGAGCGAGGCGCATTCCTATTTCCGCTACAGCTCGCATCTCGGCGTCGCCTTGATGGCGGCGATCGTGCTGTTGGCGCGCGGATGGGCGACGCGGCTTGGATCGCGCTCGCGGCGCGCGGACGTGATGCCGATCGTCGCAATATTGGTGAGCCCGTTCCTGTTCCTCCCTTATCTGCGGTTCGATCTCGAAGCGCCGGCGCTGCGGGTGTGGCAGCTCGCACGTGAGGCGGCACCGCTTCTCAAGGGCCGCGAGCGTTTGGCGCTGCTGTTGCCGGGGGACAATGGCAGCGTCGCGGCGATGCTCGAGACGGTTCTGCGCACGGCGCCGCCACGCCGCCCGGATCTCGACCTGACTGCCGTCGCGACGCAAGGCCGAACCGCACTCGACGCGCTCGCGGACCAAGGCTTCACCGTGGCGCTTGTCTCGTGCGTGCCGGCCGGTCTCGACGTGTCGGCGCCCGGGACCGCCGCGCTTATCGTGCGCGACCCTTATGGCTGGCATGCCGAAGCGGTCTGGACCTACCCGAAGCCGCCGCGCGCGCGGTGGTCGCATCAGATCGCTGATGCGCCGGTGTGCCTCTAGTCGTCGGCGGCAAGCGGCACAGCGTGGCGGGTGGGGCTGAGGCGCGCGGGAATGCCATAGCCGAACGCCAGGGTCACGAGCCCGAGCAGGCCCACCAGGAAATAAGCCTCGTGCATGGCGGCGGTGAAGGCGCCGCTGAGCCGTGCCGCAAGATCAGGTGCGAGGGTCGCGCGCAGCTCCGGCTGAAGCATTTGATTGATGGCGTCGTCCGCCCCGGGCACGCGGCGCGCGATCCCGGTGCTCAGCACGAATCCAAAGAGCGCCGCGCCCAGCGCCTGGCCGATCGTGCGCATGAACAGATTGACCGAGGTCACTGCGCCTCGCTCGCCCCAGCCGACCGCAGTCTGCACGGCCACGATGAAGGTCGTGTTGCAGAAGCCCATCCCCAGCCCCAGCACCGACGCGCCGAACCCCGCCCAGAGGGGTCCGCGCGCCGGGTCGAGGAACAATAACGCGACAGTCCCGATAAGCTGTATCACGGCGCCGGTGACGCACGCCGCTCGATATGACGTGCTGACCATCAGCCGCGCGGCCAGGATCGTGCCGACGGTCCAGGTAATGGACGACGCTCCCAGCACGAACCCGGCGGTCGCCGGTGTGCCACCCATGGCTCCTTGCACATAGGCTGGCAGATAGCCGCCGTTGCACATCATCATGATGCCGATCGTGAGCGAGCCGAAATTGCCGATCGCGATCAGCGGATGGACCCATAGCCGAAGGGGCACGATCGGATCGGCGACCCGTGTCTCGTACCAGGCGAGAACGGCGAGCATCAACACCCCGGACCCGGCGAGCGTCAGAGCGACTTGGGTGCCGAGGCCCCGGCTTTGCACGACGGCGCCGAGAAGCGCGCCCACGCCCAGCATCAGCATCGCGGCGCCCGCGTAATCGATCCGCCGCCGAACCTGTGTCAGATTTTCGTCAAGCACCAGCGCCAACATCACGATCGTCGCAATGCCGACCGGCAGATTCACCCAGAACACGATCGCCCAGTGGAGATGCTCGACGATGAACCCGCCGAGCGCAGGTCCCAGGATCGCCGAGCCCGCGAACACGGAGGAGAGCCATCCCTGCATGCGCGCTCGGTCTGCCGGCGGATAGATGTCGCCGATGATCGTCCAGGCGATCGGCTGGATCGCGCCGGCGCCCAGCCCTTGCAGCCCCCGAAAGATGATGAGCGGCACCATGCCCCAGGCAAAGCCGCACGCAAGCGAACTCGCCAGGAACAGGCTGGCGCCGGCATAGAACACGCGTTTGCGGCCGTAGATATCCGCAAGCCGCCCATAGACCGGCGTGCTTATCGCTTGCGTCAAGAGATAGGACGCGAAGAGCCACGAAAAGAGATGAAACCCGCCGAGATCGCCGACAATGGTCGGCAGGGCTGTGCCGACAATGGTCGATTCGACGGCGGCCATGAACTGCGCCAGTAGGCACGCGGTGGTGATGAGGCGGCGTCGAGGGAGCGAAAGCGCGGGTCGGTCGGACCGTTGGATTTGAGGCAAGGCGAACTCCCGCCGCACCATAGGCGACGGGATATGGCACTACAAGGCGGCGACAGTGATCCGCGCCGGATCGCGCCAGGTGCTGAGACAGACGACCGGCTGCTTTTTGAGCGCGTCGCGCACCGCAACGATACGACGCAGATTGGTGCGGCGGCCGCGAAGCGCGTCGAGCGCGGCGCGCTGCCTCTCGCTCTCGCCTCCCAGCCCCTCGGCGACCTTGATCAGCTTTTCAAGGACGCACAATGTCGCCTGCGCTTCCTGGTGGGTCATGGTCATGGGTGCCTCCCGCGCCCCGTTTACCAAAGGCTATACGGACCGACGAGTTCCCCAGTATGTGAGGCAGATCACAGGAGAGGCGGGTTATTTTTGGGGCGGGACAGGGTGGTTCCAATCGGTAGGCGGATCGCGGATAATGACGAGAAGCGCCGAAGCATCAGGAGAGCGGACGATGGACACGATCAATCCGGCCGATGTGACCCTACGCGACGTCAGCCTCGCCGAGTTCGATACGCCGACGATCCTCAAGAACGGCACCGAACAGGCCATCAAGCGGCGCTATGAGGATTTCTGCATGGTCGATGTCGACTCGCATCATTACGAGAGCGAGTCCTTCAGCGAGATCCTGAAATATATCGAGGACCCGGTCCTACGCCATCAGGCGCAGTTCCAGGGCATGGGCCGCAATGGCATCACCGGGCCGCGCGGCGGCTATCAGGATATGGATGGGCGCGTCGCGCGCACGGTCGCGCGCCATCGCGACAAGATCGAGCCCAACACCAAACGCGACGTCGCGTTGACGCGGCGGTGGATGGACGCGCTCGGGGTGGACATCACCTGTCTCTTCCCGACCCCGATGCTGGCTCTTGGCCTGACGCCCCGGGCCGAAGTCGAGGTGGCGCTCGCCCGCGCCTACAACCGCTGGCTCGTCGAAGAGATTCTGCCGCACGAGCCGCGCATGAAGTCCATGTTGTACCTGCCCTACAACGAGCCCAAAGAATGCCTGCGCATGGTCGAGGATTTCGGCGACAAGAAGGGCGTCATCGGTTTCTGCATCACCGCGCCGCATTATCGCGGCGTCTATGACAACGCCTATGCCAAGACCTATGCGGCGCTCGAGGAGCGCGGCCTGCCGCTCTCGTTCCACAGCGCCTTCATGTGGGGCGGCGATCGGACCATGGAGCTGTGCAATCGGTTCATCTCGGTCCACGCGTTGGGCTTCACCTTCTACAACATGGTGCATCTCACCAACTGGCTTGTGAACGGGATGCCCGAGCGCTATCCGAAGCTCAAGGTGATCTGGATCGAAAGCGGACTGGCGTGGCTCATGTTCCTCATCCAGCGCCTCGATAACGAGTACATGATGCGCAGCAACGAGGCGCCGCTTCTGAAGCGCAAGCCCAGCGAGTATATCCGCGAGATGTATTTCACCACTCAGCCGATGGAGATGGTGGAGAACCGCGAGGAGCTGCAGCTCACCTTCAAGCGGATCAACGCCGAGACGCAGCTTCTATACTCGTCCGACTATCCGCACTGGGACATGGACTTGCCGAGCACGATCTACGACCTGCCGTTCCTCAGCGAGCAGGCCAAGCGCAACATCCTCGGCGGCAATGCGCTCCGGCTCTTCAATCTGGAGCCGACCTTGTCCGAGACAAAGAAGCAGCGGCTTGCCGCGCGCGAGGCCGCACAGCGGACGGCTGCCCAGTAAGTAGCGGAAAGATCAGCGCGGCGCGACGCCGCGCTGCTCGTCCGCGATCATCGCTTCGAGCATGCGACGGGCGGCGATGCCGCCTGAATCGTGGTTCATGTCGATGCGTGCCGGCGGAGCCGACACGTCAAGATTTTCCTGCTGCGCGCCGATGATCGCGAGGTCCTCGAGGAACGCCGTATGGACGTTCTGGAAAATGAGGTCGGTCACGTATTTCCGGTCGGTCTTGAAGTTGTGGGCCTGGGCCCAGAAATAGTGCGTCGTGCGTTCCGTTTCGGGCGTGATGGCGTTCAAGTTGCGCATCGTGATGCCATGGCTGCGATCGCCGTCGCGCGCGCCGGTGCCCGCCTTGGCGCAGCCGACATCGAGCCGCACGAACGAAGCGGGCGACCAATCGATGACCTGCCAGCGGTCGACATTCTGATCAAGCGCGAAATTGCCGGCCTTCTGAAAGAAGGGCGGCGGCGGGCTGTCCATGATCCAGCGCGTCACGCGCACGCCGCGATTGAGCCGCTCGGTCTTCATCGGCGTCTGCGCGACTTTGTCGGTGCCGAGCGTCGTCGGATGGACATAGGAGAGATGTGACAGGTCCAACAGGTTTTCGACCAGCAGCACGTAGTTGGCCTTCAACTCCATCCGCTCGCCGGCAAAGCGCCAGTCCGGATCATCCATCCAGTGGAAGTCCTCGATCTTGTCGGGATCGGCCTCGGCGGGGTCGCCCATCCAGATCCAAATCCAATGATAGCGCTCGACCACCGGATAGCTGCGCACGCGCGCGCCCGGTGGGATCGTGTCCTGTCCCGGGATCGAGATGCACGCGCCGGTCGCGTCATAGGTGAAGCCGTGATAAGGGCATTCGACCGTGTCGCCCTTGAGCTTGCCGAGTGACAAAGGTGCATGGCGATGACAGCAGCGGTCCGCCAGCGCGACGGGGCGTCCATCCTCCGTGCGATAGAACATTACCGGCTCGCCCAGAAGGATGCGCCGCAGCATGCGCATCCGTGTTACCTCGTGGTCCCACGCAGCGACATACCAGCAATTGCGTAGAAACATGCATTCCTCCGGGACTCTCGCTCCGAGTATGCGACGCGTCGCGGCGTCGATCCAGCCTCGCCTTTCTGCTAGGCTTGCGCGAGCCAGGCGGCGGAAGAGGAATGGCTCCGCGCGACAAACGAGGGAGGACAAGCCATGAAACGACACTATGCACTCGCGGCTGCGACCGGTCTCGCCGCCGCGCTCACCGTATTCCCGGTTCTTGCAGCCGATTCTCTGCCGACCGAGACGCACAAGGTCCTGACCGCGGCGCTCGCGGTCGAGGCGGCGGAAGCCGCGATCGCCCATTGCAAGGCCGAGGGCTACAACGTCTCCGTCACGATCATGGACCGCACCGGCGTGCCGAAACTTATCCTGATGGGCGACGGCGCGAGCGAGCTTTCGATGGAGATCGCTCGACGCAAGGCCTACACCGCCGCCATGCTGAAAGTGCCGACCGGCGATTTCGCGAAGCGCCTCCAGCAGCCGGGCGCCTTCAATCCCGGCGTGTTCGATCCACAGCTCACCCCCGCTCAAGGCGGTCTTCCGATCAAGGTGGGCAACGATACGATAGCGGCGATCGGAGCCAGCGGCGCGCCCGGCGGCGACAAGGACGAGGCCTGCGCCGCGGCCGGCCTCGCCAAGATCAGCGATCGGCTGAACTAGGGTCTGGCGAAGAACTGACGCAGCGCATCGGCGACCACCGTAGGCGCCTCGATGTGGGGGCTGTGCCCCACGCCCGGCAGCATGCGCAACGTGGCGTTGGCGAGGCCAGCGCAATAGGCCTCGGCATGGGCGGGCGGTACCAGGTGATCCTCGGCGCCCCACAGGATCAGCGCCGGGCCTTTATACCTGTCGAGCCGCTCGCGAAGCCGGCGGTCGTAGAAATAAGGCGGATGGAAGCCAAAGCGCGAGGCGAACCGCATCGTCTTGTAGCGCAGCATCTCGTGCGCCGGATCGCCGCGCCCGTCGGGGATGAACGCCTTTGCCTGCGCCGTGCCTTCATCGCCAAAGAAGAGGTGGCGCAGGCTCGAGAAGTCGCTGCCATTGACGGGCTGCACATGCCAGAACAGGTCGGCGACCGGCGCCTCCGGCAGAAACAGCCCTGACGCGGCGATGAGCGCGAGCCGCTTGACCCGCTCGGGATGGCGCACGGCGATCTCCGCCGCGATCCATCCACCGGCGCAGGTGCCCGCGAGATCGATTTGATCGAGCCCCAGCGCATCGATCGTCTCGATCATGCGGAAGGCAAGCTCGTCGATCGTCTCGATATCCTCGTCCTCGTCCGAGCCGGCGCAGGCAGGAAGGGCGGGTGCGACCAAGCGAAAGGATTTGTGCAGCTCGGTCTGGAACGGGAGCCAGTCCGGCACCGCGGCGTGGAGATCGGCGAGGCCGTGAAGGTAGAGGAGGGGCGGTCCGTTTCCCGCTTCGGCGACTTCGACGGCATGGCCGCGGACGGTAATGGTGCGATGGTCCAAGGTTCCGCTCACTCCGCCGCGCCGGCGACGGGCGCTGTCTCGAGCCAGGGATAGTCGCGCGCGAACATCGCCGCGGAGTCGCGCCGGAGTGCCGGCGCCACCTCGGTCGCGAAGAGTCGCATGCTCTTCCGCGCATGCTCGGCCTTCATGTTGCCGAAGTGGAACTGGATCAGAAGGTTGCCGACGCCCGCCTGCTCGATGAGCGTCCACAGCCGCTCGCGCACCGTCTTGGGGCTGCCGGCGATGATCGAGCCGCCGGCGTCGAGCTCTTCCCAACTATCGACGTCGCCGAGCTGCTTGCCACCGAGCTGCGCGTTCTTGAGGAAATTCTCGTAGGAGCGGACTGTGGTGGAGGGCGTGCCGATCCCGCCGGTCAAGGAGCGCCCCTCGCGCCGCAAATGACCCTTCAAGCAGAATTTCAGGAAGTACCAGACGCCTTCCTTCGCCTCGGCCCGGGCTTGCTCGTCGGTCTCGGCGACATAGACCGACAGCAGGATGCCCATGCGGAAGGGATGATAGGTCCCGCCATGCTGCTTGATGATGCCGGCAAAGCGCTGCGCCGCGAGCTTCGTCGCGGCGCCGTGGGTGCGCGATGACAGGAAATAGTCGAAGCCGCGCTGCGCCACGCCCTCCATGGTCTCGAGCGACAAGGCGCCCGGCACCCAGATGCGGGGATGCGGCATCTGCCGCGGCTTGGGCCACAGATTGACATAGCGCAGCGGATAATGCGGTCCGTCATGGTTGAACGGTCCGTCCTCGGTCCACGCGCGCCGGATCAGGTCGATCGCCTCCCAATAACGGGCGCGGGCCTGCGGCTGCGGGATGCCGTAATTGAAGGCCTCGGGCCCGCCGCCCATGGCGAAGCCGGCGATGAGGCGGCCGCGGCTCATCGAATCGAGCATCGCGTACTCCTCGGCGATGCGCATCGGATTGAGATGGAGCGGCAGGAGATTGCCGAGGATGACGAGCTTGGCGCGCTGCGTGCGCTGCGTCAGCGCCGCGGCGATCAGGTTGGGCGACGG
>Ga0335072_10012620_pt1 | contig 12063 bp, 11 predicted proteins | sample Lox_Sample_21_FD_206725 | JGI IMG/M metagenome (GOLD analysis project Ga0335072, IMG submission 206725) | Soil microbial communities from Loxahatchee National Wildlife Refuge, Florida, United States - Lox_Sample_2.1 | ecosystem: Environmental > Terrestrial > Soil > Wetlands | place: USA...
CAGCTGTCCCATCCGAATCGATTTCGGTTAAGACGTTCATCGCCTCGGTGACTACGGCTTCTCGAATCTTGCCGCCCTTTCGGCCCAGCCGCTTGACAATTTTCAACGCCTGTTCAGGTGTCAGCTTACTGGTCACGTCGTCCATACGGCGTCCCCTATATGTCCCCCCATAGAAGCACGCGGCTGAGGCTGCCACAAAGTGCCGATCCAGAGGCGCCCGAGGTCTGTCGTCGACGGGGCCGGTTCGACGCTATACGATCCATTTATGTATCGGCTGAATAATAACAGGTATGAAGTCCGCGTGCCGCCATGACGACGCCTCTGCCGCACAGGGATCAGGCTGTCCTCGATATCCGCAAGCTCGAGGACTATTGCCTGAGCCCGTCGCACCCGCGCGGCCGGCACAAGGCTCGGGTATTCCGCGAAGCCCTCGACCTTCAGCGCAGCGACGCAGCGTGGCTGCAAGTAGCTCTACTTGAAGCCGCACGCTCCAGCGAGGCCGCCCAGGTTGCGGCGGACGCTTGGGGGACCCATTGGCGCCTCGATGCAACCATCACGCGACAAGGAAAGAGTGCTGTGGTAAGGACAATCTGGATCGTGCGAACCGGCGAGAGCGTGCCGAGGTTCGTCACATGTTGGGTGCTATGATGAAGGCAAAAAAGGGCGCAAAGAACGAAGGGCCGTCCCTTTTGGACGTGGTGGCATTGCTGACAGATCTTCCTGCGCAGCGGCTTGCACGTGGGCAAGTCGGCACCATCGTCGAGCAGCTTGACGGCGAGACTTTGCTCGTCGAGTTCAGCGACGACCAGGGTCGTGCCTACGCGGTCGCGCCATGCCCTCGGGCGGAGCTGCTTGTCCTACACTACGTCCCGGAGGCGGCTTGATCATCGAACGGCGACGCAGAAACGGACCCTGACGCGAGCTGTGGCGTGCTCCGGCGCAGTTTGGCGTGCCACTGGCGCGAGCCCAAAGATGTTACGTCGGGACGGCGGGGTGGGATATAGCTGGGTCACTTGGGATAAGCCGTCATAGCCCTCAATGCGGGCTTCGATCCGATAGAGGCCTGCAGGGACGCTAGCCGCAAACCTTCCCTCTAGCTTCTGTTGCCAGTCGCGACGACACAGCGGTTTGCTGAGTTCGTCCACAGCGGGCGCCAGATCGCCAGCCACTGACGATCCCCCTGGCATGCGTGCAGCCGCGGGGCACTGTCACGACCAATATCGTGTCCGGGTCAAACTGTGGCCGAAAACCGCTAATGGGCTAATGGGATGGTCCGGCCGTGCTCCGAAGTCGGTCAAGGCCGGCGAGCCGCGCGCCCGCGCCAGGCCAGGCGCGCCGCCCATGCCGCTCGGAAATTGCGAGACCGACCGTTCAGCATATCGGCGAGGTTCTTCTTCACCGTGCCGCGGCACGCAGCAGGATTCCCGGCGCGTCGGCATGTCACAGCGCCGCGAACATCCGATCGGTGGTAGCGCACCAGCAGGGGTGCTGAGGGTGGTCAGTTCGAATCTGACCTGCCCGAGCATTTTTCTTGCGGAGTGGGACGGCTCAGTCCTTGCCGTTGAGGCAGGAGAGAACCGGCACCGGAGGCGAGCGCGCCATCAGCATCATTGCCACATCGGGGGCAGCATTTGCGATGGCAGGCGCGGCAATAGGTCTTTCCGCAGCCGGCGCAGGCGGCGAGCCCGGACGGGGTCACGAGGTGGAGCGCGTCGTCGCAAACGAGGCGCTCGTGCTCGGCCGGATCGCCGAAATCGCAAGGCAGCGGCTCGAGGCGACGCGCCAACGGGTTCCAATCGAGATGAAGCAGGCGCTCGCCCTTGCGTCGCCGCAACAATAGCTCGAGCCGCTGCACGGGCATGGCGATCTCGAGTGTCTGCACCCACGCCGCCGTGACGCAGAGCGCGTATTTGCGGCGGAGATCGTCGAGCCGGGCGCGGTATTCGCGCTCGATCGCCTCTCCCCGCTGCTGCTCGCGCCGTTGCCGCTCGTCGCTCTCGGCCGCCGCGAGCCGGCCCATCGTCTCCTGGAACAGCTGGTCGTGATAGCCGTAAAGCCTGGTCTCGTCGCGCGCGAGGCGCCGCTCCAGGCTCTTGGCGAAAGGCTCGATCTGAGACATCAGCCGCGGCGGGAGCGAGCGGCGGATGAGATCGAGCACGCGCTCGCGCTGCCAGAGCGGCGGCAGATCGATCCCGTCGAACAAAGCCGCTGTTTCCGGCTCCGCCTCGAGCCGGGTCATGAGCCGCTCCAATGTGCCGTCGAGCATCGCGCCCGTCGCGAGATTGATACCGAGCTTGAGCACCCCCTCGCGCTTCTCGTCGGACAAGGCGGTGAAGCGAAAGACGAAGATGAGATAGCGCGTCCATGCCTCGGCGACGCCGCACAGCCGATAAACGGCGTTGGGCAGCGCGAGCTCACGTTCCAGCAGGCGGTCGACCCCCGCGAGCGGCGGGTTGCTCGGCCGCACCACGCGCCTCGCGCTCCGCCCGCGTTCGCCCACGACCTTCGCGAAGCGCTCGAGCCAGTCGCTCTCGATACCGACGCGCTCCGCCCCCTCCGGCACCGTCGCACCGAAGCCGAGGCGGCAAAATTCGCGAATGCCGAGTGCCTGCTGCAGGGGCTCGGGGGCGATCACCTCGAGCGCTTCCGGATCGATCGCCTCGACCAGCGCGCCCGCGCGCTGGAGCAGGTCGGCGGAGAAGGCCTGGAAGCGGCTCAACTCACGCCGTCTCGAACGTGTCGCCGAACAGCGCTTCGTCGAGCTGCTTCACCCCGTCATACTGGCGCCGGGCGGCCACCAGCTGCTCTTCGAGCGCCGCCAAGGCCTGCCGCGGTGTGTCGGCGCTACTGTCCAGCCACGCGCCCAGGACGAGGCCCGAGAAGTCCTGATCGTCATCGATCTCGCCGAGGATCGCGCCGATCTCGCCGACCACCAACTCGAACATGTTGATCTTGTCCTCGAGAATGCGAAGCATCTCATCCTCGATCGTGCCGCTGGTCGCTAGGTTGAATAGGAAGACCTCGCGAGTCTGTCCGATCCGGTCGATGCGCCCGATGCGCTGTTCGATGGCCATGGGATTCCAGGGGATGTCGAAGTTGATGAGCGTGTTGCAGAATTGCAGATTGCGCCCTTCGCCGCCCGACTCGCTGCACAGCAGCACGGGCACGGCATCACGGAAGGCCGCGACGGCCGCATCCTTCTCGGGTCCCGTCATGCTGCCGTCGAAGGTCGCGAACGCCACGCCCTGCCGCTCCAGCAGCTCGGCGACGTGCAGGAGGCTGTCGCGGTAATGGACGAAGACTATTTTCTTCTCGTCCGGATTCCGCGCCAACAGCGTCAAAAGCGAAGCTTGCTTCGCTCCGGCCGTGATCGCGCGATAGCGCTCGAGCAAACCGGACCAGCGCGAGTCGCCCGCACGGCGGCCAAGGAAGCGCGCCAGCGCCGCTGCGGCGGCCGCCGGCGACGACCCCGCCGCGCCGAGCATGTGCTGAAGTGACAGACGGTGCCGCGGGTCTCCGGCCAGCTCTCGCGCGAGCCTCGTCATGTCGCGATAGCACAAAGATTCAGCCTCCCCCGGTTGCGCGCGCAGCGTCGCGGCGTAGCGGCGCGGCAGGCGCACGCCCGCCAAGGCGCGCGTGTTGCGAACCATGGCGCTGCGTATGAGATCGCGCAGCTGGTCGGTATTTGTCGGCTCGCGCGGCTTGCCGGGCACCATGTAGGCCGCGCGGAACTCCTTCTGCGTCTTGAAGATGCCGGGCTGGAGCAGCGTCAGCAGGTGATAGAGCTCGAGCAGCCCGTTCTGCACGGGCGTGGCCGAGAGCAGCAGCAGAAAGCGCTTTTTCAGCCGATTGACGAGGCGATAGCCTGCGCTCGCGGGATCACACAAATGGTGGGCCTCATCCACCACCACGAGGTCGTAGGTCATGCCGGCCAGGATTTCCGCATGCTCCTTGCGGCGGGCTGCCGAGATCGAAGCGATGACGCGAGGCTGCGCCCAGAAGGCGGCGGCATCCTGGCGCAGCAGCGGGTCGTGGCTCGTGGCGCAGTCGATCGCGAATTTGCTGCTCATCTCTTCGCGCCATTGTCCGACAAGGGCGGGGGGCACGAGGATGAGCATGCGCTCCGCCATGCTGCGGAGCATGTATTCGCGCATGACCATGCCGGCTTCGATGGTCTTGCCCAAGCCGACCTCGTCGGCGAGCAGCACCCGGCCGCGAAACTGCTTCAGCACCTTGCGCACGGTCTCGATCTGGTAGGGATGCGCCTCGACGCCGCGCAGCCCGGCGAGGCAGAGCAACTCGTCGAAGCCTTGGAGCAGGGCGAGCTGCCCCAGCTCCGCGCGCAGGCGAAACCACTCGGCATCGGCTTCGTCGCTCGTCCCGGCGACGCGCAGCGTCTCGGGATTGGTGATGGCGAATTGCACGTCGAAGGACGTTGCGAGCCGCGGCAAGCGCGGCAAGGCCCGAGGCTCGGGTGAAGGTGGCGGCGCCGACGCGCGCTTCGGCTGCGGCTTTGCCGCCTTGACCCGCGGCTTTGCCACGGCGCGCTGCCGCCGCGTGCTCTCGCGCTCGATGCGCGCGAGCCGGTCGCGCAGCCAGGACGCCATGGCATGACCGCCGACGAAGTACTGCATCGCCCACCACGGGGAGAGGAGGCCGTTCTCCGAGAGCAAGGCCCGCGCGTGGCTGACCTTCCCCTGCTGCGCGACGGCAATCGCCCTCAGGAGCATCGAGGCCCGGTCGGGAAGATATCGTTTGTGAAATCGCTTCAGAAAAATGAGAGCGCGAGCAGGAGACTCGACGACGAGCGCGGCGAGCGCCGCCAGCAGCACGAGCTCCGCGTTGCCGGGGCAAGCGCGCAGCGCCTCGTCGGCGATCCCAGCGGCCTTTTCCCCGTCCCCGCTCAGGAGCGCTCGAATCTGAGACGCCCAAGCGGTCGAGTCATGGTGGTGTTCGTCCGGCGCTCTAGCATCGTCTCCGTCGAGGAGCTGAAGCTGATCGCCGCCCTCGGATGCTTTCCTCGTGCATTCGCGTGCCATGGCCGATGATTAGAACGCGGCCTCGGCCTCATCGCAACTGCGGGTGTTGCCGCACGCGCGCATTCTCGACTCGCGTTTCAGAGTCGCGTCCTATGCCATTGGCGGAGCGTGGCGTGGCGCGGCCCCAATGCGCCGCCGCGGTGCGCCCGCCCGGCGCTCCCCGCGACCGACGACGGTTTCTCGCGTGCCGATTCGCTGCGCGAAGGTCGTGAGCAGGCGGCGGTCCGTGTCGGCGAACGAGACGGGCCAAGGCTCAATGCCGCTTCGAGATTGCCTTCGACGAACCGGCGCATGCTCCGGTAAACCGTCGACCAAAGGTTAAGGGCACCACATACGAATCACATGGCGGACGTTTTGGATGAATCAGCTTAGATATCAGATCATGGTCACCCGTCCCCGCCGGAAGCGCGCTTCACCCCCAAACAGGACCGGTATCTCGCTCTCATCCACGCCTATGCGCCGGTCCTCATCGACCCGGAGGCCCTACCGCCGCTTCGCCCCGAGTCAATCTGCCGGATCCGCGAACCGATTGTCCGGAATGTCCACAGGACCTAGCCTGTCTTATTCGTGACAGCACCGTTTGGCTGGCGGATGTCGCATAGACCTCTGATTGCCCCATGCTTCTGTTCTCTAGAGTCGAAGCGGCGATCGCGAAGCGCCACACCCGCCATGGATGACGATAACCCTCTCCCGGTCCGTAAAGCATCACGGCGCAGCTTGCCGCGCTGTTCGGCCCCTGGGATCGGCCCCTTCCCAAACCCTGTTCACTCAGAAATCCATGTCGCCCATGCCACCACCATGTGGCATCGCGGGTGCCGCCTTCTTCTCCGGCTTCTCTGCCACCATCGCCTCTGTTGTGACGAGCAGCCCCGCCACCGATGCCGCATCCTGCAGAGCCAGCCGCACGACCTTAGTCGGGTCGATGATCCCGGCGATCAACATGTTGACGTGCTCCCCCGTCTGCGCATCGAAGCCACGGTTCGCGTCGCTGCTCTCGAGCAGCTTGCCGACGACGATAGAGCCATCGACACCCGAGTTCTCGGCGATCCGCCGCAGCGCGCAAATGGGGCGCGGACCAGATGAGCGTCAGGTTGTGGCCCGCGCGCTTCGACAAGGAAGCCAGGTTCGCGGCCCAGTCGGCCCGATTCGAGTCCGGCCAAGTGCACGTGCCGGAGGCGCCGTGGCTGGCGGCGTGGTTAGAGGAGCTGCTGGCCTTCCCGAACGGCCGGCACGATGATCAGGTGGACTCGACGAGCCAGGCGCTGGACTGGCCCTCGCAACGGATCCATCCTCTGCATGCCGCCCGGGAGCCGCGGGAGCGCCCACGCGCAACGCCGCGCCCGGCGGGGTACAAACGACCGCCCGGCTTCACCAGGTGCTGAACGCGCCAGCTAGGGCTTCCCGAGAGTCGCCCGTGATGTGACTACTCGAGCGCCTGCCGGCGCCGGGCCACGGTACGCCCTATCGTCAGTGTCGTGACAATATTCATATTTATTGGTCCGACCAGGCAAGGAACGGGGACGATCAACACCGCCCGCATGTGACGGCGCGTCACGGCGTCGCGCCGCCGACGCTAGTTCTTTGGAACCAGGAGTTGCTGGAGTGGTTCTTCCAGAGCGGCAGGCTTTGCTGGCGCCGCAGCGAGGCGCGGAAGGTGACTATCGCCGTCGCCCTGACCGACGATTTGACCAGCGCTGCCGTTCATGGCTGCGGCTTGGTGCTGGCGGTCGCCTTCGCCGGCGTCCTGCTCCGCCGTGCCACGCTGCCTCTCGCGCGGCTTGCCGTGGTGGCGCTCGGCGCCGCGTGGCTCGTGCTCTACCTATGTTCGATCGGCTATCACCTGACGCGCGCAGAGCAGGCTCGGAGCCCGATTGCGCTGGCGCTCGATGACGGAGCCATCTTCGTCGCGATCGCCGGCACCTATACGCCGGTGGCAGTGCTCGCCCTGCCGCCATCCGACGGGCGACCCTTGTGCTGCTCTGGGCGGTGGCGGTCGCCGGGGTCGCCGCCGGCTTCGTCGCCGCGAGCACCGGCGCCGTTTACCTGTACCAGCACAGCGTGCTGGCGATCTGCGCGGCCTTTGGCTGGGCACCGGCGATCGCCTATTGCCGGACGCTGGCCCGCCGCGTGTCGCCGGGGGCCGGGACGTGCATCTTGTTGAGCGGCGTCGTTTATGTTGGCGGCGCCTGGTTCTATCGCGCCTACGCGCTGCCCTGGCATCACACCTATTGGCACATCGCCGTGGTCGTCGGCTGCCTCCTGGACTTCACCGCCATCGCGTCCCTGCTGCGCTCGGCCGAGCGCCTCGTCGCCGCCCCTATTGCAGGGCCTCAACGCCGCCGCGGAAGTACCTAGGAGCACATGGGCGGGCCGCCAGCCCCAGGGCGGTGCTTTTTCTTCGCCGACGCGCAAACTCCGGTCACTCCTGGCGCCCGGTATCGGTCTGATCGATCTCGTTCAAGCGCAGCACCGCCTCGCCAATGAGCTCCATCAGAACGCCGATGGCCTCTTGATCACTGATGCGGCTGAGCAAGTAGCAGTAGCGCTCCAGGTCGTGGTGCAGCTTGTCTGCGTCGGTTTCCATTGGCGGGAGACTACGCTCCGAGTCGCCTTTAGCCAATCAAAGCAGCGGGTCAGATTTTCGCCAGAGCGCGACCCATCAGGGGGACAGCGTCAGCAACGCGTAATACTTAGCCCTGCCGGTACGGATGCCACGTCGATCCCGAAAGCCGTGTGATCCGCCGAAGAGACTCACTAACCCGGTTGCGCCGATGCTGAGTGCGCGCGGTCGATCAGCTTTTGAGCACGAGCGCGCAGATCGCCCGGGCGAAACGGCTTGGGCAAGATCTGGTCTGCCGCCCATTCCTCCGGTGGCACGGCGTCGGCAAAACCTGACACCAGCAGGAAGGGCACGTCTGGGCGCTGCCCCGCCATCGCGCGCGCCGCGGCGGTTCCCTTCATTTCCGGCATGGCGTAATCTATGATTACGAGATCGAAGCTGCGACCATCGCCAAAGACGTCAACAGCCGCCCTACCGCTCGCCGCTGTCGCGACCTCGTAACCGGCTTCCTTCATGATTGCCGACATCAGGTCGAGGACTTCGGGATTGTCGTCGACGATGAGCACCCTCGCCCCCTCCATTGCCGAGGAGAGCAGCGTTGATGGCCGTTCGACGGGAACTGCGTCCGCCGGCACGCGTGGCAGAAAAATCCGCACCGTCGTGCCCTTTCCGGGCTCGCTCGTTAGCGCGATCTCACCGCCGAGCTGCTTGATCACGCCATACACCACGCTGAGGCCAAGGCCGCTTCCTGTGCTCGCGGCTTTCGTGGTGAAGAACGGCTCGAACGCGCGTGCTGCAACAGTGGGCGTCATGCCCGCTCCGGTATCGCTGACGGCGATCACCATCCAATCACCGGGGGCGACGTTCGGGTCGTCTTTCGTTGCGCGATGCAACTCCGTCGCGATCGTGAGACGCCCGCCCTCTGGCATGGCATCGCGACCGTTAAGTGCGAGGTTGAGCAGAACGAGCTCCATTTGGGCACTGTCGACGGCGATTGCCAAGTCGCCTTCGGCGGAGCGGATGTCCAAAGCGACTAGCGGCCCGACCGCTTGGCGGAGCAGCGGCATGGTGCCGGTGATGAGGGTATTCACGTTGACGACACGCCGCTCGAGCGTCTGCTTGCGGCTAAATGCCAGAAGCTGCTTCGTCAAGCTCGCACCGTGCTCGGCCGCGCTAAGCGCCTGAGCCATTCGTCGTCGCGCTCCGTTTGCGGGAAGGTCACCGAGCAGCGACAGATTGCCGATGACCACGGTCAAGAGATTGTTGAAGTCGTGTGCCATTCCGGCCGTCAACTGGCCCATTGCTTCCAATTTGCGCTTCTGCGCGAGGGCCTCCTCGCTAAGTTGCCGGCGCTCCATCTCCTCCGTCAGCCGCCGATTGCTATCGGCCAACTCGTGCGTGCGTTCGCGCACCCGCTCTTCCAAGCTCTCGTTGGCAAGCCGAGCGGATGCAAGGGCCGCGTCGCGCTCCGCCCCGCGGTGCTCGAGCAATTCCGCCGCTTCCCGCAATCTCTGACCTATTTGCTCGACCTCGCGGAAGCCGCTTCTCGGTGTGAGCGGCATCGCAGCGCACCCCAACGCTTCGGCGGCGTGCGAAAGCGAGGTCAAGGACCGGGTGATGAACCCCATCGTTCGCCACGCGACAATCGTGCCGGCGAGCGCTAGGACGGCGGCGATGCCACCCAGCGCAATGAGCGTGCGGCGAAACGGTTCCTCGAGAGACTCGGTGGCAATTCCGACGACCACCGACCATCCCGAGAGTGTGGATCTGGTGAACGCGCCGCTCAGTGGGACGCCCTCGAAAGTCGCGCGAGAGAAGGCCGCCTCATCGTGTCGCCGTGCCTCGTCGAGGACGCTGGATCTGCCTCTGCTGCCGCGTTTTCCTTTCGGCGGGAAGCGCGCGGCGATGAAGCCGCCACGATCGACGATGACAGCCATCCACGCTGGCGGCAGGTTGCCGCGCTGTAAGATCATCTCGAAATGTTCGACCGGCAGCGTCATCTCCAACACGTATTTGACCTCGTCGTCATCGATGACGGGAACCGCGACGGTGACGACGCGGCGCTGAGTGAGCGACGACATGAAGACGTTCGAGACCGCGGGTTGACGCGTCGCAACGATGTCCTGCGCCAGGGCCAATTCAGCATCCTGGAGCGGTGCCGACCCGGCAGACGGAAGGGTGTTGACGAGTTCTCGTCCGCTCCTGTCACGCAGCGTTACCCAACCGCTCTGCGTGCCTGGGGCGATCGTGGCGGCCAAGCGGGAGAAGGCTGTGAGATCGCCGGAATGAGGCCAGTCGGCATGGGCGAGACCCGTGAGCTCTTGCTCGATCCTGCCGAACTCCTCGTCGACGACTATGGCGAAGGCGCGCGCCGTTTCCAGAATAAGCGTGCTCTCGTCACGCTTCTCGTCGTCGTGCAACTTGAAAAGAAGCGAGGCACCCCCGAGGAAACCGAGGAACGTCCCGCAAACGATGAGCGCCGCAAGCAGCGCACCAATGCCTGGCCGGGGCATCTGACCGTGTCCTTCGACTCAGCTCGGTGCTTTTGACTCCCCCAGCTCAGGCCGAATGAACACCGCCATACGCCGCGCAGTCGCACCAGCGAACCTTCAACGCTCAAGACGTCGGCTCCCGATGTCAATACAGAGAACTCCGTGGGCAACCTCGAGGGAAATCCCTTACAAGAGGCGTACTGGTCGCCGATGAAATCCGACTTGGCCGTCCTCGCTGCCCTTCGTGGTCGTTTCAGAACGAGAAACGACACCCCGACCGCGCTTTACGGAATGGGGGCATGGGTCGGGTGGTGGGCGTACTCCCGAGTCGGTAGGGGCGGCATGTCTCGCGTGGCGTTGGATGGCCTGGCGCCGCGGCTACCGACAACACGCATCGCTCCACCGGCGAAGGTGTTTGCTTCCTTGAGCGAACCCGGAGGCGATCGTGTGACGGGCTCCTTCAGCGACTATCCGATGCCGCGCGCGGACGACCTCTGTCCCCCATCGCTCGGAACGCATAATGTACCCACCAAGGGAAATCCGCTCGGCGTAAAGGGGGGAGCGGAAACCGGTACGGTCGGGATTCCGCCAGCGATCATGAGCGCCATTCTGGATGCGTTAAGACCGCTGGGCGTCGCCGATCTGCCGATGCCGGCCACTCCCGATCGCGTATGGCGGGCAATCCGTCATTCACAGCTGGCGGGAAGCCGATCTGGCGAAATGGATCCGGGCGATCGCACGGCGCTGTCGTCCTAACTTCAACCGACTGTTCAATCTCGGGAGAAAAATCATGGTCGCGAAGAAACAACGAATCAGAACGGATCAGGTCGCCGAATACCCAGAAGGGCATTGGTCCAACTGCCTGCGCGAGATGAACAATCGCCAACGAGACGCAGCGGAAGCGTGCTGCGGATCGCGATAGGCGTGCTATGAGCGCGCGACCGATAGCCAGCCCTGAAAGGACGGACGAAGCTCACCGAGGAATGTCAGCTAGGCCGCCGACAGAAGCTGAGTGGCGCGCGACCCGAGATCCACCGTGACCGTCCAAAAGCGATCGAGCCGATGAGCCGGCTCATCGACAGCGCATCCACAGAGCGCTCGTGCATCGCCGCAATCTTCTCGCGTACCGCGCGTCCTTTCTCGGAGAGGCGCACGAGGGTAAAGCGGCGGTCGCGCTCAGGGCGCTCCTGCAAGAGGTAGCCGGCCTCAGCCAGCTTTTTGACGAAGTAGGAAACGTTCGAGCCGAGATAGCAGCCGCGGAGCATCAACTCACCGATATTCATCTCGAGGTCGCCGATGTTGAAGAGGATCAACGCCTGCACGTTGTTGATGTCGTCGATACCCTGTGTGTCGAGCTCCAGCTTCACGAGCTCCAAGAACCGGCGATGGAGGCGCTCGACGAGCGCGATGACGTCGAGATAAGCGGCTTCCATGGCATCCTCAACCAAAAGCGATTGCACCTGGAAACCGAATATAAGATGGCTAGGTTAAATCCAAATTTAGGCGAGCATTTCGCTATAAACCTAAAGCAAATAAAACAGGAAAATTCTTTGAAAAATTTATCTAAAATCACACCTATTTTCTTAGGGTGTACCATGGACGTAACCGACGACTACCGACCCGTTGTCCTTCGATCTCGAGCAATTCGTGCGGCGGCCGTTCGCTAGCGGGTAAGAAACCGGTCCGGGGTCGGTCCCCTCCTCGCCTGCACGCACCATAGCGTCGATAAACCCCCGCTGTAGTTCGGTGGCAGAGTTTGGGCGCTCCCTTGGCTCGTAGAAGGTGGCGCGCGTTGTAGCTAACAAACTGCCGCGCCCTTCTCGTCGGGCACAGCGATCTCACGGTCTAGTGTTGTGACTCTAACGCTTGTTTCGCACGGGCGACCTTTTCGAGGATTTGGCCCGCAGACTTGGTCCAGATGAAGGGCTTGGGGTCGGTATTGTGGTTCTGCAGGTATTCCATAATAGCGCTC
>Ga0335072_10012621_pt1 | contig 12063 bp, 10 predicted proteins | sample Lox_Sample_21_FD_206725 | JGI IMG/M metagenome (GOLD analysis project Ga0335072, IMG submission 206725) | Soil microbial communities from Loxahatchee National Wildlife Refuge, Florida, United States - Lox_Sample_2.1 | ecosystem: Environmental > Terrestrial > Soil > Wetlands | place: USA...
GGAGGCGCAAAGGGCCGAAGCGGAATCATTTCTTCAGTCTTGCTCTATGCCAGGGGAACAAATCGCCCACGCATTATTGCCCGGACAATCCGCCTGCCCCCGCCATAGAGTCGTTGCCGCTGCAGCAGGAGAGATGATTGGATTCGCTGCATGGGACACCGCTCGCGGTCCGCAATCTTCCGCCGAGGCGTGGCTTGCTATGGATTTCTCGAATCCGCTTGGGGAGTTGGCATGCGACGTTCTTCTCGACACTATGTGTCGCGATGTCTGCCAGACTCGGCCGGCCAGCGTGAGTATCGATTGTCAGCACATAAGTCGCGAAACGCTGGAGTATGTAAACGGTCAAGGTTTCGAAGCCGGCCCGGAGAATGATCGTCCGCAAACACTCAAGAAGTACTGCATCGGACGAATTATTGGACCTAAGGATTGGAGCGATGTTCGGGAGCAAATGACGCGCTTCTTTCAACTCAATTTGCCCGCGACTCCGCCTCTCTATTCAGGTCCAGAGACGACCGTCATAATCGAGCAAGGAAGTGGTCACTCGACAATATTGCCGCTGCAGGACTTTGAATCGCAGTTTGGCCCGGTTATCTTAATGCTCCCTTCCCGCCCAGCGGTGGTGGTGCCCATTAGACGGCAGTACGCAGACGTTCTCCTTAACACCGCGAACCAGCAATCACTCTTTGTGCCGCCAGAGGCATCTGTCCTGGGAGAGAGGCTATACCTGAGTAGCCCTCGCGCTCTGTCTGTCCTGACCCCCGGCGCAGTTATCCTGTTTTATGAATCGATGCGTGTGGACAGTGGACGCGGAGCCATCGTGGCGGCTGCCACAATTACTCGGACCGCGATCCAGCAGACAACGGAGATCGGCACGGAGATAACCAGACGCGGCGTCCTCCGTTCGGAGGAAGTCCAGACCGTGAGCTCAACCGATAAGACGGGACTGACGTTCTTTAGCCAGCTCTTCCGATTCAGGAACCCAGTCGGTCTGTCCCGTTTGGACGCGATTGGATGCGTCGATGGTGCCAAATTCGTTACAGCTCGCGGCATCGATTTCAACGCAGCTTCCATCATTATGGATGAGGGGAAACCAAGTGTCTGAATGTCCTGACATTCTGATTTCGTTAAGGCCTGCCTACACGAAGGCGATTCTTGAGGGGAAAAAGACCGTCGAACTACGACGCCGAAGGGTCCACGCGGCGGTCGGTACCAGGGTTTGGCTTTACTCCAAGACCCCCACCGCCAGGATTGAGGGCGTTGCACGCATCAAGCATGTTCACGAGGGCGGTCTTCCGGGCATTTGGTCCGAATACTCAAGCCAAGTTGGCGTTTCAAAGGGAGAGTTCGAGGACTACTTCAAAGGTTGTCGCAAAGGATGTGCGATTGTGCTGGTCGAAGCGCGCGCGATCCTTCCCGGCGTCGATCTCGATACCGTGAGAAGCCGATTCGGTGGGTTCCACCCACCGCAATTCTTCAAGCGGTTAAACACGAGAGAGATCGCAGCTCTACACGATGTCGCGAACGGTCATCTACATAGTTGGCAATCAGCTAGAGAACGTACGCGCCGTTCGCAACCGCAAGCGCGGAGGTCAGAGCAACTGTAGGACTGGATAGAGCCGTTGATCAATGCCTTCAGGGCGACTTCTGAGTCATTGTGCCGGTATGAACAGCAGGGCGCAAAAAGATCTCTTATTCCGATAGCGAGCACCGCTGGTGTTGATTGATGTCGTCGGTGAGATCCGTAGCTCGGTCGTCGGTAGAGGCGGCCTGTTATAGACTAGGAAACAATTCGGCGGAGGCAGCAATGTACACGGGTTTTCGTGTCAACGAATCCGGGCACATCTACGGTCCCAATGGATACACACAGTTTCGAATCAACGATGCTCGCCGCATTTACGGCCCATACGGATACTCGCAATACCGTGTCAACGAAACTGGAAGGATCTACGGGCCGAGTGGCTATTCAGAGTTTCGGATTAATGACTCCGGTCGCATTTATGGCCCCGATCAGGTCATGCCTTGGGCGCCGGGTGAGTAGCCGTCCGAATCCACACGCCCTTCGGGGAGGCAAAGTTACCAGATGTCGAAGAGACTAACTCCGGCGGCGACAGTAGCCCTAAAGGAGGCCCTTTGCTCGATCTACTGGTATAAAGCCGACCTCCGGGGCTTCCTGCAACAATGTTTTCCGAATCGAATATTGATCGGCTCACTGAATTGGAATAACTACAAGCGCCAGATCGTCTCTGATCTGGTAGATCATCTGGTCCAGGACCAAGAGAAATACCTGGGTGACTTGACTCGACTGTGCCATGAAGTCTGTACAATTGCATCGTTTGCACACCTCGAGCAATTAGAGGGAGGCCCTGAGAAAGCTTCCCGTGCGCGAGCTGCAGTGGCTCAACTCAAGAGTCTTCTTGAACCGCATGACCAAATAAAGAGAGAGCAGGACGACTTAGTTGAGCGGCAGAAGAGGGCGTCAGAGAAGCTGAAGGCAAATGCCGCCGTGCGCGAGAAGCTGGAAGAATTGAAGGGCAGGTACATGGCTCTCGTTACTTCCACAATTGCCCAAACCCGCGGATATGAACTCGAGAAGGTTATGTATGATCTCTTCGAACTGTTTGATCTCGATCCAAAAGCGTCCTTCCGCAATACGGGAGAACAGATCGACGGGGCATTCTCACTTTCAGGCACCGACTTTTTGTTTGAGGCGAAGTGGCGACAAGAACAAACGGATGCCGCTGACCTTGATTCGTTTGCTGCGAAAGTGCGACGGAAGCTCGAAAACACACTCGGTGTATTTCTTTCAATTAACGGTTTCACTCCTACCGGGATTGCCGCACATTCGTCCGGAGGGGCAGTTGTCATTCTAGTGGATGGAGCCGACTTGATGGCGGTGTTTGAAGAAAGAATAGACTTTGTGACACTTTTGCTACGAAAGAAGCGCCACGCGGCGCAGACGGGGGAAATTTATCTCCCGATACACCGGATTCTCTGATTTTTGCCTTTTGTCATAAGTCTCGAAGTTCGCTGTGCGCGTAAGTTGGGTTCGCTGCTGTCTCTGGTCTGTGGGCAGGCGTACCCACAGAGTGGTTCTCCCGCCGGCTTTCAAGCCTTAAGGCCGTGTGTAGCGACCCGCACTATGCGCGGTCCGGTCCCCGCGTAGGAGCGGTTCCCACCGGCTTTGCGGAAAAAATTGACACCGCACGCTGGCCAATTCATGCGGCCGCGGAGGTCGCCCAGAGACCGCGCTCCGCCGATCGATTGTTGTTGATGCGGTCCAGGTTCGAGTAAAAGAGAACCAGATCTTGCAGCCTTTCATTTGCCCTGCGTCGTACGTGTGGAACTCACGGTCGGCTGACGACCTTCACAAGTTCCAGTAGCGTCTGTTCGTGCGGTCTGTTGAGTGGACTGAGATCGATCTGCAATGTCGCGACAATCGGGTCGCGCTCGCCCTCGGGGATTTCAGTCAGTAAATACGTAATCAGATCCTCCTGCCGGCTCTGGCCGAAGACCATACGATAGATTGCAAGAGCGCGGCGCAGCGCGTACAGCCGGTCTACTTCGCGGCTGAAGGGCAGGAGCGGCACGTGTCGCTCGATCTTGGCGTCACCCTGAAAAACCCAGTAGGGCACAAGGTCGTTTTCGGTCGACAGTCTCACGCTGCGGCCCATCTCAAACAGGCTTTCCCATGCATCCTGATGGTTTGCCTGCAGGGCCTCTGTTGCAAATACCGCCGACACATTCTTGCGCACTGCATGGCCTTTGTACCGGTGTATGCGGCCCTCCCGCTGTTCCAGATCGACGGGATTCGACGGCAGGTTCCAGTGGGTGATGGCGTGGCAGTAGTGGTGGAAATCGAGACCCTCTTGCCCCACCGAGGTTGAGACCAGCACGAATGGCCAGAACGGCGAATTGAAAGCAGCGCGCACTCTCTCTTTGCGGGTCGCGGGCGAGCTGCCGTCCATCGGCGGCGCCTCTTCGTCCGCCCGGTCATCGCCGAACCGCATCGCGAAGCGAATGCGCATCGGCTCTGTCGCGAGCTTTACCTCTCTCGCATAGGGCGGCGCAGTTACATCATCGATCCGTAGCGATGCGGCGCGAATCGTCAGCGCAGAAATGATTTCCGTCCCGATCTTCTCCGCAATTTCAGCCGGTGCTTTAGAAGCGACCCCGAGCGACTCGCGAAGAAGATGCGCGTACTCGTCTAGGACGGACTGCAGGTTGCCGGCGTGGGCATATTCTAGGACACGCTCCCAATAGGGTTCGCCTGCGAACTCCGTTCGGACGGCCTCGATTACTTCCGCATGGTTGAATAGCGACAGGAATGCTCTTCCGGTCCGTGCAGCCGCATCTCGAAGAGGCTGGCAGATAGCGGGATTCGCCCGGCTTGCCCGCGCATAGGCCCGCATTGCCGCCGTGGCCGGACCGGCTGATGCTCCGAGTGCGAGGACATTGAAAAGATCTTCGGGCGGCATGCCAAGTTTCTCGGCGCCGCTGCGAATGGCCGTGATCGTCTCTCGGGCTTTTTCGACGTGGCCGTCCCACGCCTCATCTTCTTCGCCGGCCTCAACGCCCGCCCATTGTTGCGTCAGATCCATCCGCTCCCACCAGCTTTGAGCCTCGTCCGGAAATTCGGCGTAGTCGAGTAATATGGGCACAAGCCAGTACCACCGATCATCCGTCGCACCGCCGCTCTCATAAGCCAAACCCATTTTTTCGACCAGATTCTTGATGCGCTCAGAAAGCTGGATTCGCATCTCTTTCGCGTTCAGTTTTGCGCCGCGCGCGAGATCGCGCGGGTCACAATCGCGCGCGAAGGTAAGGCAGGGGTAAATAAGCAGAAGCAGCGGCAGGCCGCCGTGCCGGCCCTCCGATATCCTAAAGCGCAGCAGGCCCCGCTGCTTTTTCCAATTTTCCTGCGTAATCCGCTCGCGGGGATACGCCGCCCGCATCATGCGCCGTTCGGCCTCATACGACACGAGAGATGCGACCGCACGAGGCACCATATGCCACGCAGAAAACACAAGCCGTTTTGTAACATTGGCCAGTTCCACCGTCGCAAAAGGGCCTTCGGGCGTGTAGTAGGGCAAGGACGGTGGCATCCACAGCAGGCGCCACATGCCCCGGCCCACCGTATCTGCAATAAGATCCCGCAATCTTGCATTGGCAGGTTCCACGGGCAGATAGTTGCGCGCGCGCTCCAGATCGAGGAATGCTTCCGGAAATTTCCTGACGAGCTTCACCAACTTGTCTTTCTCCAGCGCGTTCCTGAATGACCTCTTCAGCGCATACGCATCCATGAAATTGAACAGATACGGCGCCGATTTCCAGTATTCGACGACATCGTCCTCATCGACGGCGTCGGCGACGCTCTGCGCGCCGAGAAAGCCGCGGACATCGGCTGTGTGCAAGGTCGTATCAGCAGGCGGTTTGTCGACCAGCATGCCGCCGCGCATCTTTGACGATGAAAGTCGTTCAGTGCGCGCCATGACGCGCACCAATCTCTGCTGGAGCACCGCTTTGGCGTTCCGCAGCCGGAGCATTCCCTCAGGCGTCATGACCGAAGGCAGGGCTGCGCGGTATTCAGCGAGAATCTCCTTGCATCCAGCCGCGTTTCCGTCTTCCAGAAATCCAAGCAGCTTCAGAAAGTCGCCATAATGATCGTCGTCCGTCTCGTGATGAAGTGTAACGGCACGGTACGGCGTCGCGGAGAGCAGAAGCACGCGCGCACCCTGCCCGGCCTCCGACTCGAACAGATCGCGAGCAAGTTCTCCAGCTTCTGAGTCCTCTTGCAGAAGATGCTTAAAGCGCTGAAACTCGTCAAGGATGATCAGGTGGGGCTCCAGCGTCGCAAGGCACACCTTCGCAAGGAGCAATCTCACCTCGCCGATCCACCCCGTTCGCAGCTTGCTCGCACCCGGCGGCCCCTTAGAGTCGCTGCGGCCAAAAATGCCACGCAGCTCTTCGAAACGCGTCCGCAGATCTGGCTGTCCTGCGCTCTTGTCCGCGAGCACTTGCTTGGCAAGGCTGGCAACAAAAGCATCCGAAATCTGCTCGTTCAGCTTCGTGAAGTCAAAGTGCTCGACGCGCCACTCGAAGGACGAGGTATTGGCGTAGTCCTGCATTACATAAAGCGAAGATCGCGGCCCGCGGACATTCCACGCCCGGTCCAGCAGCCAGTAAAGCAGGACGCGTTCATCGATCCGTCCGCCACCCCGTTTTTGCTCAAAGGAGGTTGCGGGCGTCAAAGCAACGAAATTGACCCGATTCTGCTTCAGGTCGTGCATGTGCAGAGGAAGAAGTGTGAGGCGTGTCGCCTGCGCCGCTTGCTCGCAGCCGGAAATGCTGAGGCGGTCGATGTTCTGTCGCGCGATATCGGCGTTCGAGCAGATATAGACGATGTTAATGCGTGGCACTTTATTCCAGAGTCGCTCAATGGTACGTGCGACGACACCGCGGGCAACGAGCGTTTTGCCCAAACCCACTTCGTCCGCAACGAGAAAGCGTCTGGTCGGATCAGGCCCATAAAACCGTTCGTCAACATAGTCCACCGTCGCACGCTGAAAGTCCTTTAGGCCCTGCAGAGCCGACGCGGTATCTGGGGGTGCGCTCATCTCGCGATCGCCTCCCGTGCGATGTGCCAGAGCGGCTCCCATATCCTCTGGAAGTCTTCACTTAGCAGATCCGAGCTGCCAGGCTGTTTCCGGAGGACATCGAGCAACGAAGCAACGCGCTCAAGTTGGCGCGGCGAGCGGTGCAGCGCGCGCAACATCGTTTCCAAGACATAGGGGTTCTGCCCCGCATAGCCGCCCGGGGTTCCCGCTGCCTCAAGCACCCTACGCAGGTCGCCCGAAGACGCCGCGGCTTCCTCTCCGCAGGCCAGCAGAAACAGAATGTAACGAAGAAGCTGGTCGCGGTTTTCAATAAGCGAACGGACCACCCGATCCTGCCGGTCCTCAGGTGCGCCATCGAGAGGAAGATTCATCACAAACACGGTCTCCCGCTCGGTATCGCCGACTTTCGCCGCGACAGAGAATGCCAATAGGGGCGTCAACCCAATATAGGAAAGGCGTCCGAAAGTAATGGATGGACCGACCAGCTGACCGCGCTCGGCGTGCTGAGTTATCGGCCAGGCGCGCAGTTCAAACGTGCCATCCGGCCATACCGGTGCGCGCGTCCATGCGAGCGTAAGGTCAAACAGGTCCGCCTCGCCGGCTGGCGTGGCGGTCAGTCGGGGTCCGGCGACGGCGACAGCGCGTTTCACAGCCTGGACCAGGTCGTCTATTTGGCGCTCAGTCTTGTCGACCGGAACGACCGGCGCATTCAGGTCATATTTCTGCAGCAAGTCAGCGAAAGTCGTTTCGCCCTTTACCAGCTGCAAAAACTCGTCCACCCCGAAGCGGCCTCTCTTGCCCACCATCTCAACCATGAATTCGACGTTATGGTCAAACGCATGCTTGGTCGCATTGAACGAGCCGCTGAATACGCTCGCATTCCAGCCGCGGTCGATAACGTACAGTTTTGCGTGCAATCCATCGAGGACTTCGCCGCCCGCAGCCGGAGCTGCTTCGTCCGTTTCGTCCGAAGCTGCTGGCGAAAGGAAGTGGACACTCGCGAAGCGGCGCAACGTCTCCGGCGCGATTTCCTGCAGGCTCTCAGGACGCGACACAAGATGCGTAGCCGGAACATCGTCGAGAAATTCCCCGAGAAACGGCTCGGCCACAAACGGGGAAACGATCAGCGCCTTGTCCTTTCTCCGGCCGAACGGTGAGACTCTGCGTTTCTCAAGGCCACTGGCCCAGAAGCGGCACTCGTTATCGTCGAAACCCTCCGGCCAGCTGAACCGAACGCGCCGAAGTTCGTCCGCGATTTTTGTGATCCCCTGGCGCCGGGCCCGCGGAACGGGGCGCAGTGCCATCGCTGGCAGAGCGTCTATCAGATCGCCCAGAGGATGGTTCGCGGCGATCGCGTTTTCGCGGTGAGTGAGCGGTCCGTCCAGCGAAACGACCGTGTCCCAGCATTTGTCGAATGTCAGATTCCGGCTCAGGCAGAGCACGCGGTAACGAACTGACTTGTCCTCGGCAATGAAACGTAGCGCCCAGAGTTTCGGGTGGAATACGCCCTCTGGGTCAGGCGGCTCCACGTCGTAAATGCAGGGTTCCAGAAACGTGACGAGCGGCAGGTACTTCGCAGGCAGTCGCATCTGTCCGCTCTGACAAAAAATGGTGAAGCGGTCCCCGTAACGCCTCAATGCTTCGAGGAGCGCCAGCGGTTCAGCAACCAGCTCGCCATCCGCATGCTCCCAGTCGAAGAATGCGAAGGAAAGCGGAAGCATGAGCGCGCTTATGAGATCGAGGGAAAACGTCGTCCCGACCGCAATGTCGAGCGTGCACCCAAGAGGCGGGCGCAGAAGCTCCATCAGGTGCTGCCTTTCGCCGGGCTTAAGCATCAGCTTTCTCCAACCCGTCGAAAATGTCGTCGAGCAACCGCAGACTGATCGTCCACCTGTATTCCAGTCTCGCCGTGCCCGAACTCCCGTTCCACAACTCCTGTGCGCGCGGATTATCGATGCGGGCAAGACCCCTTTTTAGCTGTCGCTCGCGCTCGCTTATCAGCAGGCGCGCCCTGGCGTTGGCCGACAGCTGCGCTGCTCCTCCTGCCAGCGCCAGATCCCACCACGTGTTGATAAAGTCAGTCGTGCGGTTCGTAATCCGCTGATGGCCAGAATCCACGATTTCCCAGAAGCGATTTCTATTCCACTGTGCAAGAACCCGCGCCCTCTTTGCGATCATTTCCGCCCATTCGGCAAGATCGTCGAGATACTGCGAAACGCCCTCCTCCCAATGGGCCTGTTGGGCGAGCATAAGATTGTAGAGCAGGGAAGCCCCGTGCATGACCTCGGACAGGTTTTGCGCATGATCCAGAATTTCGCGCAGGCGGGGCGGGAGTTCTGCGGAATGCGGGTGCTCCCATGGAAACTCAACGGGGGCGACGCGCTTGCGAAGTGTTACAAGCTCGGCCAGCAGAGATCCGGCGCATCCAGGACTCAGCATGATGCGTTCTGCAAGATACTCGGCTTCGCGCCGCGCCAGACTCAATGAGCATTTTGCAGGGAAATCATCCGGGAGCTGCACCAGGCCGGCATGCCAGTTTGGCGCCACGAGATCATCGTGCTCCGCGTCACGCTCTGTCGCGCGGCCACGATTACGGGTTACCTGTGTGTAGTAGCGGTCGAGGTTACGGTGATACTGCACCTGCGCGCCAGCAAAACAACGGATGCCCCAAACCGCGAGTCCCTGCCAATACACGCTGCTCGGAAGGCGTTTGAGAGTTGTCTTCGCCACCTTGCCGATATTCCCGTAATTGTCGTCAGAGTCTTCGATGGGCTGAACGAGACTTAATTCCGCACGACGAGCCTTGGCGGCAATCTCCGCCGAACTGGTTTTCTGCCTTTCAAGCTTCTGATATGTCCACGGCACAATTAGGAAGTACCGCGCCCGCGTCATGATTGTGCTTGTGCCCGGAAAGAGCATATCCGCGAAGGCGTCACGCACCGAACCGACGCCCAGCTCGTCGCGCGTGTCGTGTTCTTTGAAGAGATCGACGACGTCGAGCATCTTGCGACGCTCACGTTCTGAGTAATCCAGCCAGACAAAAGTCGACATCGAAAGGGCCTATCCCGCGACGTACCAGCGCTATTCCCAGAGTTTCCGCAAACTAGCAGAGTAGAAGCGTATCGCGTCCGCACCACGAAGGTGTGAAATCCCGATTTGGTGCAAGAGAATAGTTATGGGTTCGGCCGATGCGGCGAAGCAGATCACCTCTCCCTCGTTCTTTTTCAGATCATAATACCCGAAGGCATTGGACATACGATCGCTTTCGGTTTTGCCGATACTGTGCCGCGCCGCTTCGGTCCGCCAAGTCGCGACGGGCAAAGGGACCAGCCAGATGTTTAAGAAGACCCGCGATCTCCGCGAACTGCTGTCCCGAATGGATGACTATGTCGTGGCTCTCAAAGAGAAGGAGTGGCTCTTTTCGCCCCTTGAGGGGTTCGCTGGACGGACTCCCCAGGAATTGATCGCCGCTGGGCGCATCCGCGATCTCGTCATAGAGTTCGACGGGTTGCGGAAGGGGCAGCCAGTGTGACGTTCGGAGCCAAGCAGCAGAAGGCAATCACGCGCTGGATTAGCCGGGCTGCCCCATTGAAGGGGCTCTTCTTTCATCGCGTTACCAGGGATGCGGGTTGGTAATGATAGGCTCGGAGACGCAAGAAAGAATTGTCGCACATCATGAATCCAGCCAAATCCGGTTCGCTTCCGGAGGGATACGAGAAATTCGTCGAGGAGCTGAAAGGCCGTATCCGCTCGGCTCAGGTTCGCGCTGCGCTTTCTGTAAACCGAGAGCTAGTTCTGCTCTATTGGAATCTTGGCCGGGAAATCCTGAACCGCCAAAGCCAGGAAGGCTGGGGAGCAAAGATCATCGACCGGCTCTCGGTCGATCTGACCCACGCATTCCCCGGCACGCGCGGATTTGGCGCCCGGAACTTGAAGTACATGCGGGCATTTGCCGAAGCCTACCCAGACGAGGAATTTGTGCAACAGGTGGTTGCACAATTGCCCTGGGGCCACCAGGTCCGCATTCTCGATGCAGTGAAGGATCCGAGCCAGAGAGAATGGTACATCCGGCAGTCGTTTGAAAACGGCTGGAGCCGCAACGTCCTAGTGCATCAGATCGAAAGCAGGCTATTTGAGCGGCAGGGTCATGCGCTGACCAATTTCGACCGTACACTGCCGCAGCCCCAATCAGATCTGGCCCAGGAGCTCATCAAGGACCCGTATCACTTTGACTTTCTCACTTTAGGACCTGACCTGCTCGAAAGGGAGCTCGAACGCAGTTTGATCGATCACATCCGGGACTTCCTTTTGGAATTGGGAAAGGGATTTGCGTTTGTGGGGAGCCAGTTTCACCTCGAAGTCGCGGGCCAGGACTACTACCTCGATTTGCTTTTCTACCACGTACGGCTCCACTGCTACATCGTCATTGATCTCAAGATCGAAGAATTCAAGCCGGAATTCGCCGGCAAAATGAACTTCTATCTCTCCGCGGTCGACGATCTCCTCCGCCAGCCTCAGGACCAACCCACTCTCGGCATCATTCTCTGTAAGGAACGGGAGAGACTGGTGGTCGAGTATACGCTACGTGATCTCGCCAAGCCCATGGGAGTCGCTCAGTACCGCCTGGCGGAAGCCTTGCCTGAGCAGCTCAAAACCGAACTGCCGACCAACGACGAACTGGTCAAAGAACTCCCCTTGCTCGAACTTCTTACCTTGCGCATTGAGCTCGAAAGACGGCTCGCCCGGCTGGCAAATGCCAGAGGTCTTGAGTGGAAGGGCGAGAGTGTCGGAATGCTGGCGACGAACCTGCACATGCACGATCTGATTTCGACTGAGCTGCACCACAACCTCATGATCCTTTCGGGAACTCTGAATCGCGCGGTGCACGGGGAATTGATCTCCGTTGAACAAGCGCAACAGAGCCTGGAGACCGGGCGCAGTGTCCTGGCCAATTTGGACGGCGAATGAGTAAATATCCTCCGGCAGAGCCGGAGGCTTTACGGTTGCTGGCCCCTCAAAGGGGCCTGATCGCAACCGCAAAGGCAAAGCAGCGGCGACAGCAAGCAATTCAGCGCTACCAACGCCGAAACTGCAGAGACAAACACCAACTCCCGGAAACGTCAAACTCCTACTGCCTCCCCGGCAAAGCCGGGGGGCCTCCCTGCTTCGCTAGCGATGCTGCCAGCGGCTGTAGCGTCGTCGATAGCGGCGGTTAGCGCGGACACAATACGGACACATTTTGGACACGAAAACGTACCATTCAGTACCACTCGACACTACAAGCACGATTTACCAACGTGTTCAATTTCAAGGGATTAGTTGATTCTGAACCGCTTATCGCGATTGGAAGGCGGCCCTGAAAAGGCCGGCGTCGGCGGTTCGATCCCGTCCCTGGCCACCACTCAAACATCCGGGACCATCCGAGCTCGTCCAGCTCTCCCGTAAAGCG
>Ga0335072_10012622_pt1 | contig 12063 bp, 10 predicted proteins | sample Lox_Sample_21_FD_206725 | JGI IMG/M metagenome (GOLD analysis project Ga0335072, IMG submission 206725) | Soil microbial communities from Loxahatchee National Wildlife Refuge, Florida, United States - Lox_Sample_2.1 | ecosystem: Environmental > Terrestrial > Soil > Wetlands | place: USA...
GGTCGCCGAACTCCCGGCCGGCCAGCTGCTGCAGCAGGTTGAGGGCGGCGCGGGCCACGTCCGGGCGGACCAGCGAGGCCGCATGCGAGATCGGCACGGTCAGCCCGGGCACGACGGGCAGCCCCAGGGCCACCAGCCGGTCCAGCTCCACCCCGTGCGCGCCCAGCTCCATCTCGTCCAGCCCGCGGCCGCGGCCGTGGCCGTACGGAACGAAGATCGCCGAGACCGCTTCGGTACCCGTCATGTCGTCTCCGTCGCTCGTAGCCGGTGACCGGGGTCAGCCGGCGATGGTCCGTTCGCTGCTCCAGTACGGAGCGCGCATCGCCTTCTTGTCCGGCTTGCCCATGGCGTTGTAGATCAGCTCGGTCCGGAACTCGTACGCGCGGGGCACCTTGTAGGGCGCGAGGCGGTCCCGGCACCAGGCCTCCAGCCCGGCCGGATCCGGCGGGTCATCGGACCCGACGGCCGGCACGACCAGGGCGAGCAGGCTCTCTCCCAGGTCGGGATGCGGCACGCCGATCACCGCGACCTCGGCCACGGCCGGGTGGGCGATGAGCACCTGCTCGCTCTCGGCCGGGTAGAGGTTCACCCCGCCGGACACCACCATGTCCGCGATCCGGTCGGTGATGTAGACGTAGCCGTCCTGGTCCACGTAGCCGACGTCGCCGAGGGTGAACACCCCCGGGGCGATGTAGGCCTTCTTGGTCTTCTCCGGGTCGGCGTGGTACTGCGGTCCCCGGCCCTCCGGCGCCCGGAAGCCGAGGACGCCGACCTGGCCCGCCGCCAGCTCGCGGCCCCCCTCGTCGGTGACCACGACCTGGTACGGCGCGCGGGGTCGCCCCACCGAGCCGCGGTGCGCGAGCCACTCGGTGGAGTCGATCCGGCACAGGGTCCCGCTCTCGCTGCCGCCGTAGGACTCGACCAGGATCGGCCCGAACCAGCTGATCATGGCCAGTTTGGTGTCGGCCGGGCAGGCCGAGCCGGTCTGGCTGACCAGCCGCAGGCTGGACACGTCGTAGCGGTCGCGGACCCCGGCGGGCAGCGCGAGCAGCCGCTGGAAGTGGGTGGGGACCATGACCGAGGAGGTGACGCCGTGTTCGGCGATCAGGCGCAGGATCGCCTCGGCGTCGAACCGGCCCAAGATGATCACCGGCTGGCCGGCCAGCAGGTGCCGCACCGAGGTGAGCGGGGCGTTGTGCTGCATCGGCCCGACCACCAGGTGCGGGCCGGGCGGGAAGCCCGACTCGGCGGTGATCGCCGCGACGTACTCGGACGCGGTGTGCGGCAGGCTCACGGTCCAGCGCACCTCGGCGCCGCGGGCCCGGCCGGTGGTCCCCGAGGTGTAGACCAGCAGCGGGCGGGGCGGCCGCTGCCCGGCGTCCGGCGGCACCGGCGGCGCGGACGCCAGCCACTGCGCCCAGGGCAGCACGCCGTCCGGCGCGTCGGTGTGGTCCGCTGCGCCGGTGCCGTACGTGACGAGCGTGCGCAGCCCGGCCTGCGCGGCCGCCTCCCGGACCGCGGGCAGGCTGCCAGGGCCGGCGATCGCGCAAACCACTCCGGCGTCCGCGTACTGGTCGGCGAGTTCGCCGGCCCGCAGCTGGCGGGAGGTGGCCACCGTGCCGACGCCCACGGTGAGCGCCGCGGCGTGCGCCTCCAGGGTCGGGATGGCGTTCTCGCCGATCACCGAGACCCGCTGCGACGGGCCCGGCGCGACGGCCAGCAGCGCCCCGGCCGCGCGCTCCAGGTCGTCGGCCACCTCGGCCCAGGTCCGCGTCCCGGAATCGTCGGCCAGCGCTATGGCATGCGGGTCAGCCTCGGCCCGGGCGCGAATCGCAGCGGTCACGGGTGCTCCTTCGCACGGTGTTCCTTAACGGGGACGATCGGGGCTGTTTGTATCGTGGGAGGAAACTGGTCTCTGAGTCAAGAAACCCCTCAGCCGGCGGCTACGGACGAGGACTGGAACTCCTCGCCCCGGGCCACGAAGTACCGGTGCATGCTGCGCCCGGACCGCGGGTAGGGCTTGATCGCCTCGCGGAACGCGGCGATGTGCGGCTGCTTGAAGTGCTCGACGAGGTCATCCTGGCCGACCCACCGCTCGAAGACCACCACCCGCCCCGGGTGCTCCGGGTCGGCGCACACCGTGTAGTCCAGGCAGCCGGGCTCGTCGCGGCTGGCCGCGGCGCATACGCCGAAGTGGTGCAGGACCTGGTCGCGGTGCGGCCCGTAATCCATCCAGCCCGCGATGATGAACTCCTCCGTGTTGAACTCATCAGTGTTGAACTCATGTGGCATGACTGTTCCTTTGTAACTAGGGAATCGCTAAAGTAACCGCAGTATTGCGCGATGAGCGCAAGCTGACCAGGCCTACCGGAAACCAGCGCCGCGCGGAGGTACCGTGAGCGACCTCAACTGGATCATCGACACCGTTCCGAGCACGAGATACCCGGTGTACACCCGGCTCAACGCCAACGACGTGATGCCGGATCCGATCACCCCGCTCGGCGCGAGCCTGGTGTGGATCCCCGAGGTGCTGCCCGCGTGGGCAGTCGGGAACGTGCGGCTGCGGTATTTCACCCCGCAGGAGATGTCGCCCGATCCGTATCCGCCGGTCGCGGGGTTCTTCTACGGCTATCTGTACGTCGACCAGACGTACGTGCGGATCACCGGGATCCGGGCCGGCATCGGCTCGGACGCGATCGACGCGGCGTTCTTCGCGCACCCCAACCCGCCGCGGCACACGCCGAGCCCGACCGACATGAACGAGGAACTGGCGGCCAACGTCGCGGAACGGGTGGGATGGACGCTGACCGCCACCACGTTCCCCGAGCTGGAAGAGGAGCGCGAGCTCGCCGACCGGATGCGGGCCGAACGGCCGGATCTGCACACTGCCTCGGACGAGGTGCTGATCACGCTGGCCCGCCGGGCGGCCCCGCTACAGCGGATCATGTGGGGCCGCGGCTACGTGATCGCGAGCAACCAGGCGGCGATGGGCCCCGGGGTGATCAGCTCGCTGGTCGGCGCCGCGGATCCGACCCTGACGGTCCGGCTGATCGGGCACGCCGGCGACGTCGACTCGGCCCTGCCGTCGTTCGCGCTGTGGGACCTGTCCCGAGCGGTACGCGCCGACGCCCGGCTGACCGCTGCCTTCGACCAGGGCGAGGAGGGCCTGCTGGACCGGCTGCGCACCGACCATCCGGACTTCGCCATCCGCTTCGAGGCGTTCGTGCGCGAGTTCGGCTACCGCGGGCCGAGTGAGTGGGACATCGGCGTGCACACCTGGGAGACCATGCCCGAGCTGCCGCTGGCCCTGATCGGCCGGCTCCGCCAGCTGGACGACTCTGCCTCCCCCGGCCTGCGCCGGGAGGAGCGTGCCGACGACGCGGCGGCGGCGCTGCAGGAGGCGCTTAAGATCCTGGGGCCGAACGAGGAGGCGGTGCAGTCTCTGCACCTGGCCATCGCGTCGGCCCGGCGCTTCGGCGCCTGGCGGGAACGGGGCAAGACCAGCGCGGTCAAGGTCATGCACGAGGTGCGGGCGCCGCTGTTCGAGCTCGGCCGGCGGCTGACCGCGCGGGGCGAGCTCGACCACCCGCAGCAGGTCTTCATGGCCCTGGAGCCCGAGCTCGACCTGCTGGCCACGCACGCCGCCGACATCGCTGACACGCTGCGCGAACGCGAGCGGCAGTGGCGGAAGCTGTTCGAGGTCGAGCCGCCCACGTTCGTGGTGGCCGGAGAGCCGATGACGCCGCTGGCCGACCTGCCGCGCAAGGGCGGGCACCGGGTGACGACGGTCAAGCCCGGCGACGTGCTGACGGGCGCGCCGGCCTCGGCGGGCGTGGCCCGCGGGCGCGCCCGCGTGGTCACCGACACGGCCCAGATCGCCGCGTTCGAACCGGGCGAAATCCTGATCGCGCCGCAGACCGACCCGTCGTGGACTCCGCTGTTCATGGTGGCGGCCGGGGTGGTGGTCGACGTCGGCGCCATGGGCAGCCACGCCATGATCGTCAGCCGGGAGCTCGGCATCCCGTGCGCGGCGGGCGTCGGTGAGGCGACCAAGCGGATCCCGGACGGCACGCTGCTCGAGGTGGACGGGTCGTCCGGGACGGTGACCGTGCTGGAGGGCTGACGCGGTGCGCCCGCTGCAGATTGACCCGTACTCCGATGAGTTCCAGCAGAACCCGTTCGCGGCGTACGCTGCGCTGCGGGCCACGGCGCCGGTCTACCAGGTGCCGGACCACGGCTTTTACCTGGTCACGACCCATGCCCTGGTCCGCGAGGTGCTGCACGACCCGGTGACGTACGCGAACTCGGTGACCTCGTCGCGGCGCACCGAGCCGCCGCCGGAGATCGCGGCGGAGATCGCGAGCATCCGGGCCCAGGGGTTCGCGTACCAGTCGGCGCTGGGGCTGAGCGATCCGCCCCGGCACACCCGGTACCGCAAGCTGGTCCAGCGGGCGTTCGTCCCCCGCGCGCTGGCCTGGATGGATCCGATCATCACCAAGGCCAGCCGGGAACTGGTGGCCGCGCTGCCCGCGCCGGGCCCGGTGGACATCGTCCGGGCGCTGGCCTGGCCGGTGCCGGTCTACGCGATTTCCCGGATACTCGGCCTGCCCGATTCGTGGCACGAGGACATCGGGCGCTGGTCCGACGCCGCGACCGCCTCACTCGGCGCCCAGCCGCTGGTGCCGGAGCGCTGGCTCCAGACCGAACGCGACATGATCGAGTATCAGCGCCGGGTCTCGGCCGAGCTGGACCGGCGGCGGGCGGCGCCGCGCGACGACATGCTCAGCGTGCTGGTCCAGCCCGATCCCGACGAGGGCGCGCTGAGCAACGCCGAGCTGGTCTGGTTCGTCCGGGAGCTGATGGTGGCCGGCAACGAGACGACCACGAAGCTGATCACCGACATGATGCTGCGGCTCAGCGACCAGCCCTGGCAGTGGCGCCGGCTGCACGCCGACCCGGATCGGACGGCGGTCATGGTCGAGGAGGGGCTGCGCCTGGCCAGCCCGGCGCAGGGAATGTTCCGCCGGGTCACCCGGCCGGTGACCCTGGGCGAGGTGGCACTGCCCGAGGGAGCGGTGGTGTTCTTGTCGTTCATCTCGGCGAACCGGGACGAGACCGTCTTCGAGTCGCCGGATGAATTCAACCCCGACCGCCGCAACGTCCGGCATCACCTGAGCTTCGGCCAGGGCATCCACGCCTGCCTGGGCAACGTGCTGGCCCGGATGGAGGCGGCGGCCGTGCTGCGCGAGCTCGCCCAGCGTGTCGACCGGATCGAGGTGGTGGATCCGGCCGCGGTCCGGTATCTGCCGTCGTTTTTCCTGCGGGGCATTCCATCGCTACCGGTGCGGGTGCATCCCCGGGTGGAGTGAAACCCCGGCTTGATCTCGTCTGGACGGGCCAGGGGCACGCACCACGGCCCGTTCGGCATAAATAAAGATCTAACGGCCGGTGGGGCTCCAGCCGGCCATGACCTCGGTCTCGTGGCCGGAACGGACGTCCAGGATCTCCTCGCCGCGCTGGACCAGGGCGGCCAGGCCGCTGGCCACGGCGGTCTCCAGCGCGGCGGACAGGACGTTGCCCGCCCGGCAGTACGTCTCCACCACGTCGTCCAGGTGCAGGCTGTCGCGCGGCGCGCCGGCCAGAGCGGCCAGCGCGGCGCGCAGCGGCTCGGTGCCGGGTGCCTCCTCGGCGACCGCCCGGGCGTAGCTCTCGATCTCGGCGGTCTCGTCCCGCATCCAGGCCACCTCGTGCGCGGCGCGGACCGCGGTATTCCGCAGCACGGTCTCCACCATGATCACCGAGACCTGAGCGGTCGCGTCGGTCAGCGACGGCAGCACGTTGGTCATCAGCTCGCGGCAGCAGTCCAGCAGGATCTGCTCGGTCGTGGGCCTGGATAGCATGGCTGCTCCTTCAGCGGGCCAGTTGCCGGGCGACCTCGACGAAGGCGGTTGTCGTGGCCGAGATGCCATTCATCATGTAGGTGGCCATCACGCCGCGCGACTGGCCGCGGGCCAGCGCGTCGGTGGCGTCGAACATCTGGCCCAGCAGCCGGGCCATGCCCAGGACGTAGAAGTAGGAGACCGTGTCCTCGTTGACCTGCTCTTCGGTCAGGCCGGTGCGCTCCCGGTAGCGGGCCAGGAAGCCGGCCGGATCGGCCTGGTACAGGTTCGGCGGGACGGGCAGGTGGCTGTAGTAGCCGAGGTCCTCGCGCGGGTCACCGATGCGCGCGAACTCCCAGTCGATCATCAGCACCGGCCCGTGGTCCGGCACCAGGATGTTGGCTGGCTGCGCGTCGCCGTGCACGAAGGTGAGCGGCACCGGAGGCGGCCGGTGCGCGGCCAGCTGAGCGGCCACGAAGTGCAGGGCCGGGTTGCTGTCTGCGATGTCGCGGTCCAGCCGGCTCAGGTGCTCGACCAGGCCCTCGATATAGCCGTCCCAGTCCGCGGGCCGTTCCAGCGCGGGCGGCAGCACGTCGAGCGGGGTCCGGTGCACCTCGGCGAGGGTGTCCACGAAGATCTGCGCGGCGCGCGGCTGCGCGTCCGGCTCCTGGGCTATGTCGGACAGCGGCCGGCCGGGGAAGAAGTCGACGATCAGGCACTTGGCCCCGAGATGCTGCCCGGTTGCGTCGTACCACCGGGGCTTCGGCGTGTGAATGGGCAGCTTTCCTGAGATCGCCTCCAGCAGCCGCCACTCGGCATCCCGGTCGCTGTCGAACACCCCGGTGTCCGGCGGCGGGTCGGAGCGCAGCACGAAGGACTCCTGCGACCCGTCCGCCCAGCGCACCGTGGCCAGCGCGGACAGGCGGCTGTAGCCGCCGCTGATCGGCCGGAACAACGTGACCGTGCCGCCGCGGCCGCCCGCCACGTGGTCCAGGAACTTCTGCAGCTGCGGTTCGCCGGTCACGGCGCCTCCTGCATCGTCGCGTGAAGGATCTCAACGGGGTGAAATCGATGCTAGAGACCGTGGCCGGCCATGGCTAGGGTCTTTATGTAGTGATTGAATAAAAACTCCGGCGGTCTGACGCAAGGGAGTCCCGGTGGAAACGTTCGATGTCATCGTCCTGGGCACCGGCGCGGCGGCGCTGACCGCCGCGATCCGGGCCTCCGCCGCAGGCGCCAGCGTGGGGCTGTTCGAGAAGGCAGATACGGTCGGTGGCACCAGCGCCTGGTCCGGCGGCATGGTGTGGATCCCGATGAACCCGCACATGGCCGAGCTCGGCATCGAAGACAGCCGGGAAGAGGTGATGACCTACCTCGAGTCGCTGTCTCACGGCCTGATCGACATGGATCTGGCCGGGGCGCTGGCCGACGCCGGGCCCGAGGTGGTGACCTGGCTGGAGCAGAACACCCCGGTCCGGTTCCAGATCATCAAGGACTTCCCCGACTACCATCCCGAGCACCCCGGGGCCAAGCCGGGCGGGGGCCGGTCGCTGGAGTGCCCGCTGTTCCCGTACGTCTCGCTGGGCGAGTGGCAGCACCGGGTCACGGTGGGGCCGCAGCTGTCCGGCAACATCATGATGAGCGAGACCAGCCTGGGCCGCGGGGCCCCGCAAGGCGTCGATCCCGCCGAGCTGGAGCGGCGCAAGATCCGCGACGAGCGCGGGGCCGGGCAGGGCCTGATCGGGCCGCTGCTGCGGGGCTGCCTGGACCGCGGCATCGAGCCGCGCACCGGCATGCGCGCGGTCGAGCTGCTGCGGGACGGGCGGCGGATCACCGGGGTCCGGTTCGAGACGGCGGACGGGCCGGCGGAGGTGGGCGCGGCGCGCGGGGTGGTAATCGCGACCGGCGGGTTCGAGTGGGACCCGGAACTGGTCCGGGCGTTCATCCGCGGCCCGCTGGTGCGCTCCGCGTCGGTGCCGACCAACACCGGCGACGGCCTGAAGATGGCCATGCGGGTGGGCGCGGCCTTGGGCACCATGCGCGAGGGGTGGTGGGTGGCCATCATCGACGTCCCGGTGGGCGGCCGGATGGCCGCCTGGCAGGTCAACGGCGAGCGCACCCGCCCGCACTGCATCATGGTGAACCGGCGCGGCCGCCGGTTCACCAACGAGGCGGCGAACTACAACGCGCTGGGCGCCGCCTTCCACGTCATCGACGTGAGCAGCTTCGACTACATCAACCATCCCGCGTGGATGATCTTCGACCGGCACTACCTGACCCGGTACGGGCTGGCGGGCTATCACGGTGAGGGCGCCACGCCTTCCTGGATGACCTCGGCGCCGTCTGTGGCAGAGCTGGCCGCCGCTACCGGGGTTCCGGCGGCGGCGCTGGCGGAGACGGTGGCGCGGTGGAATTCGCAGTCCGCGGCTGGTCGTGACGACGATTTCGGGCGCGGGGACAGCGTGCACGACCGGTGGTGGGGGGATCCGGCGTTCGGGCCGGGGCCCGCGGCGACCCTGGGGCCGCTGGACACGCCGCCGTTCTACGCGGTGCAGGTGTACTCGGGCGTGCTGGGCACCAAGGGCGGCCCGCGCACCGACGGGAACGGGCAGGTCCTGGACGTGGACGGGCAGCCGATTCCCGGGCTGTACGCGGCGGGCAACGCGATGGCCTCGGTCATGGGCATGACGTACGGCGGGGCCGGGGGGACGCTCGGGCCGGCCGTGGTGTTCGGCTACCTGGCGGGGCGGCACGCGGCATCGGCGAACGTGCCCGCGGTGGGAGACGGCTCGTGAGCGGCGCGTCCGATGGCGTGCGGGCCGGTGCCTTCGAGGGCAAGGTGGCGCTGGTCACCGGGGCGGCCGGCGGGATGGGCCGGGCTACGGCCTGCGCGTTTGCCGCGGCGGGCGCCAAGGTGGTGGCGGCCGACATCGCCGTCGAGGGGGGCGAGGAAACCGTTTCCTGGATCAAGCGGGACGGGGGCTCGGCCATCTTCGTGCGGACTGATGTGTCGTCGTCCGGGGATGTGGAGGCGGCCGTCGCGGCGGCGGTGGCGAACTTCGGCGGTCTGGACTGCGCCTGCAACGCGGCGGCGATCGAGACCGAGACGACGCTGCTGGCCGACTGCGACGAGGCCGCCTTCGACCGGCTCATCGCGGTCAACCTCAAGTCGATCTTCCTGTGCCTGAAATACGAGATCCGGGCCATGCTCGAGCGGGGCGGCGGGGCGATCGTCAACATCGCCTCGACGAACTCCTTCCGCCCGCTGCCCAAGCAGGCGGTGTACACGGCGACCAAGCACGGGGTGGTCGGGATGACCAAGACGGCTGCGATCGAGTACGCGGGCTCGGGCATCCGGATCAACGCGGTGGCCCCGGGCGCGATCGACACGCCGATGCTGCGCGGGGCGATGGCGGCCCGCGGGTCCGCGGAGGCGGACGTGCTGGCCCGGCTGAGCCTGATCGGGCGGTTCGGGCAGACCGCCGAGATCGCCAACGCGGTGCTGTGGCTGTGCTCGGACGCGTCGACGTACACGATGGGCCACGTGCTGGCCGTGGACGGCGGGTACCTGGCGCGGTAGGGGTTGCGGTGGCGCGGCCTGAGTACGACGTGGTGGTCCTCGGCAGCGGGGCGGCCGGGCTGACGGCGGCCGTGCGCGCCGCGGCGGGCGGCGCCCGGGTCGGGCTGTTCGAGAAGGCCGATTTGGTCGGCGGGACCAGTGCGTGGTCCGGCGGTACGGTCTGGCTGCCGAACAGCCGGCACGAGGCGGCGGGGGGCTGGGCCGACAGCCGCCAGGAGGTGGTGACCTACCTGCTGTCGCTGTCACACGGGCTCATGGAGCGGTCGCTGGTGGAGGCCTACGCGGACACCGCGCCCGAGGTCGCCGCCTGGCTGGAGGACAACACCCCGGTCGTGTTCGAGGTGCTGGCCGGCATGAGCGACTACCACCCGGAGCATCCCGGCGGCAAGCGCGAGGGCCGGTCGCTCGAGTGCCCCCTGTTCCCGTTCGACGAGCTCGGCGAGTGGGCGGCCAAGGTCACGGTGGGCTGGCAGCTCACCGGCGAGTTCTGCATGAGCGAGTCGTCGCTGGGGCGCAAGGCGCCGGGCGGGCTGCCCGCTTCAGAGCTGGCGCGCCGGAAGATCCGGGACGAGCGCGGCGCGGGGCAGGCGCTGGTCGGCCGGCTGCTCAAGGGGGGCCTGGACCGGGGCGTGGTGCCGCAGACCGAGTGCCGCGGCGTGCGCCTGCTGACCGATGGCGGCGATGTCACCGGGGTGCTGGTGGACGGGCCTTCTGGCCCATTCGAGGCCTGCGCGCGCGGTGGTGTGGTGCTGGCCACCGGCGGCTTCGAGCACGACCTTCAGCTGGTCCGCACGTTCTTGCGCGGCCCGCTGGAGCGGGCGGTCAGCGTCCCGACCAACACCGGCGACGCGCTGCGGATGGCGATGCGGGCCGGGGCGGACCTGGCCACCATGCGCGAAGCGTGGTGGGTCGCGACGATCGACGTCGACGTGCCGGGACGCGGCCGGGTGCCCTGGCAGGTCAACTCCGAGCGCACCCGCCCGCACTCGATCATGGTCAACGATGATGGCGTGCGGTTCACCAACGAGGCGGCGAACGGTGGCGCGGTGGAACGCGCACGCCGCGGCCGGCCGGGTGCTCAACGTCGACGGCGAGGTCATCGGGGGGCTGTACGCGGCCGGCAACGCGATGGGGTCGATCATGGGCATGACCTACGGCGGCCACGGCGGCACGCTCGGGCCGGGGCTGGTCTTCGGCTACCTGGCGGGCCGGCACGCGGCGGCCAGGTGCCGTAGGCCGCTTTCGTTATCGTGGGTCGTTACGCTCGTCATGGCATGGTTCTTGACCCACGATCCTGGTTGAGAGCCCTGGATGCGGGATCAGGACACGCCTGAGGCGCAGTATGCCGCGACCAGTAGCGTTTGCCCGCATGTCCTGCGTTGGCTGGCGCCTTCCTGACCGGCCCGATGGAGCATTGGGCCGGTCAGGACCGGCCCGATGGAACTCTGGGCCGGTTGGCGGCGGGCGCCACGGGCGTATCTGCGGGGCGAATGTTGCCTGCTGGGGCACTAGCTAATACGCCGTTCAGGGCGGCGGCGATGGACGCGCGGGTGCGGTCCATCGCGAGGGTGGCGGCGGCCAGGACGGGGAGGGCGGCCAGGTCGGGGCTGATGACCTCGGGGCCGACCCAGCGCAGCGCGCCGATCCGGTGCAGGGTGCGGATGGCGGTGACCAGGTCCAGTTCGCCGTCGCCGGGGAGCAGGCGGCGGGAGGTTTCCTGGCGCAGCGGGCCTTCCGGCTGGGCCGGGGCGTCGTCGAGCTGGACCTGGAAGATCCGGTCGCCCGGGATGGTCTCCAGAAGGTCGAACTGCGGCTCGCCGCGGAAGAAGTGCCAGGTGTCGAAGACCAGCCCGCCGTTGGCCCGGTCGGCGGCACGGACCAGGTCCCAGGCGATCCCCAGGGTGCGGACGATGGTGAACGGGATGAACTCCAGGTGGACCCGGGCGCCGAAGCCGGCCGCGCGGTCACAGAGCCGGGCGAAGTACCCGGCGAGCTCGGGCACCGGCACGTCGCTGCTGGCGGTGGCGATGGCCGACAGTGACGTGACGCCCAGCTCCTCGCACATCCGCAGCGCCTCGTCGGTGCTGACCCCGGCGAACCGCGACGGGGACGGCTCGCGGTCGGGATACCAGTTCATAACCGGATCGACGACGAGGTCCAGGCCGAGATCGCGGGCCCGCCGTCCGACGTCGGCGGCGGTCACCCCGTCCGCGGCAGCGCGGAGCACATCCGGCGGGCTGAGCGTGGCCTGCCGGCAGCCGGTCGCCGCGGCGGCGGCGAAACGCTCGGCCAGCGGCGAGGTGAAGCCGACGGTGCCCGCCCACAAGGTGTAGCCCACAGGCCCGGCCGGACCCGGCGGCTCGGCGGGATTGGCGGCCATGGATCACCTCACGATCAGGTCAGCGGCGGCCCCGAGCGCGGGGTGGTTGAAGGGCGAAGTTTAAGCTCGACAGTGCAGATAGTATCTTTGTATATTGAGTCTGTCTAAAGAAAGTAGCGCGATGGAGGCATGCGTATGACGACCGCTCCTCGCGTGGAAGAGCGCGCCAAGCGGACCACGCTCTGGTACGACCTGGTCCTGGACGACCCGCATCCGCCTCCCGA
>Ga0335072_10012623_pt1 | contig 12063 bp, 8 predicted proteins | sample Lox_Sample_21_FD_206725 | JGI IMG/M metagenome (GOLD analysis project Ga0335072, IMG submission 206725) | Soil microbial communities from Loxahatchee National Wildlife Refuge, Florida, United States - Lox_Sample_2.1 | ecosystem: Environmental > Terrestrial > Soil > Wetlands | place: USA: Florida...
GAGGCCGTGGTCAAGCTGCTGCTCGCGACGGGCAAGGTCGACGTCGACTCGAAGGACAAGGACGAGGGTCGGACGCCGCTATCGTGGGCCGCCGAGGAGGGGCACCAGGCCGTGGTCAAGCTGCTGCGATCTTCCATCGCTGCGCAGCTAGTTACAACATAATATTCTTCTAACCCCCGCCCCTACCCGCCATCTTACCACCCTGCCTTCCTTATATATCCCTAAGGAATCGACTGGAATATTCTTTTTGCTTGAAAATCAAATCTACTTTGAAATTAACTTGGCACGAGCCAAGAAAAAGCGGCTCACGGTCACGTGGCCTACGCTGTGCAAGAGGTGCTGTTTTGGGCACCCTTTGACGCTGTTTTTGACACCTCTTTGTCCCGGAAATGAGCGTTGCGCTGTAGAATCGTTGCCGGGTCCCCTGTCTCTTCCGGGTTAGCCCGCCGGAGGGCGCGGTTATACGTCGCACCCCCTGCGGATAATCGTCGTACCCTCTCATATCTTTTCTACTAATCGTCGCACCCTCCCTTTCGTCTGAACTATAGCTATTTTACTACGCTTATGAGATACACGCTTATGGGATACACGCTCGTGAGGTGCACGCCTATGAGGTACACGCCTGTGAGGTGCACGCCTATAAGGTACATGGGGTTTAGCCTCTAAACTTTAGGTGTGGTTACCCGGGAAGGCATTCTCCGGTCCAGGGGTTGGCTCCTAAACTTTAGGTGTGATTGCCTAGGAAGGGGTTCCGCACTCAATAGCTGAAGTTGGCTGTGAGCGGGAAAATGGCTGCCGAATGTGGCTGCCCCGAGTCACCCCGATACGTACATACGGTTGGCGACGGCGAGGTTATTCATGACTACGGTGCGAACGTATGGATAGATAGAGGATAGATGGGCGAATACAACTACGTTAGCGGCCCCTCGTATACGCCACAGCCGAGTTTGTGCCTCCGCTCGATAAGCCCTCAGTTAGTGCCTCCCGATACAAACCGGATCTGTCGTCCAGGGACCAGCCGCGGCAGACAACACCATTCGTACACATGGAATCTTCCTGTCGGTATTCCGGCTGTTCTTGCCACTGCAACTCGTCATTTAATGAGTGCATAGACAGCTCTTCTGGGCTCTCGGCGGTTCCACCACCTTGGTTCCTTTTCTAGACTCTCGCCAACCATCTTGAGATTGCTCCACAATAACCCGGCTTTTGTCCAAGCGGAACACTCCGGAGCCACTAACGTCTCCTCCTTATCATACTGCGCTTCCTGTTGGCTCTTGACTTCCTTTCGGCTCGGACCACCATGGTGAGCACCATCACCGTGGGTCACCTTCAAAGCCGAACAGAGGATAGACAGTTCATTCAGATGACGTAAGAGCTATTAATGGGAAACGCTCTAGTACGTATCTCGGAGCGTTTTTCACACCCTATATCCAAGATCGGGACTCAGTCTTATATTCCTAAGACTATAAGTCTGCTGACGTGAAGAGTATGGAAGATGGGAATCCACAAATCTGAGACTGGACTAGGCGTTGTTAAGTTGATTGTGAGAGATGGAGAAGTGGAGATTTTGGAGCCGTTCGTGTAGAACATCAATCTTGAGAGACAACAGTGTGGAACAGATAGTGAGTGCTCTTGGGAGTAGAAAGGAGGAACTAGCTGAGGGATGGTGAAGATTGTTATTGGGAAAATTGTTGGGGACTATCAACCAATGTACGGAATGTTATCGGAAGGCGCTCTTTGAGAACGACACCGATGCTATCACATACCAACTGTTACTGGAGAAGCAGCGTGCAACCTCATATTGGGGCGCAAATTCTGAAAAGAGTCCGTCGTTGGTCCTTGTGTATGCCCAGATTGTTGGTCTCGCGCAAGAGCGTTTCAGGTGGCCATGACCGCTCGATTCTTTTGGTCATGCCTCTCTTTCCCCCTTCCATTGCCTCACACCCTCAGGTAGTCTTGGCTCCTTCTGCATCGCGCCTTCACTTCTTGCCTACTGATTGCGGTACAAAAGGCTACCTCTCACCCATTTCTTCCATCTTCTTTTTCTTCTCTTCATCAGATGCCCCAATGATGAATCGAAAAGGACAAGGGAGTCAGCGCTTCAAGCTGTTGACTATGCCCTAGCTCTTCACCATCTTTTGGCTGACGACGAATTCCCACCTCTACGTGGTGCCAGCTATCAACTGCCGCCGAACTTGGCTCGGCGCAGGTTAAGAGGAATCCAATCGAAAACATTCTGATCTGCTGACATCAAGATTTTAGATTGATCATCCTACCTTCACCAGTCGAAACTCAACTCAGTACCTCTCTCGGCTCAGTCAACACCGTTCTCGGTCCCTCACCCAGCACCGTTCTCGGTCCTTCAGTTAACACCGTTCTCGGTCTCTCAGTCAATACCGTTCTCGATCTCTCCGCCGACACCGTTTTCGGTCCCTCAGTCAACACCGTTCTCGATCTCTTATCTAACATCGTTCTTGGTCTCTCACCCAACACCGTTCTCAGTCTCTCACTCAACACCATTCTCGGTCCTTCACTCAACACCGTTCTCAGTCCTTCACTCAACACCGTTCTCGGTGTCTCACCTAACACCGTTCTCGGTCTCTCACTCACCACCGTTCTCGGTCCCTCACCCAATACTGTTCTCAGTCTCTCACTTAACACCGTTCTCGGTCCCTCACCTAACATCGTTTCTCGGTCCTTCAGTTAACACCGTTCTTAGTACTTCACCTAACACCGTTCTCGGTCCCTCACCCAACACCGTTCTCGGTCTCTCACCTAATACCGTTCTCGGTCTCTCGGTCAACACTGTTCTCGGTCCTTCAGTCAACACCGTTCTCAGTCTTGCACCTAATATCGATCTCGCTTCCTCAATCAATACCGTTCTCAGTCCTTCAGCCAACACCGTTCTTGGTCTCTCAGTCAACACCGTTCTCGGTCCCTCAGCCAACACCGTTCTCGGTCTCTCACTCAACACCATTCTCAGTCCCTCACCTAACACCTCCCTCGGTATCCAATTAACACCCCAATCGACACCCAATCGACACCTCATACCCCGATACCGCGCTAGACGTCGAAGTCACCAAGAATCGTTCGTGTCAGTTGCCGTCCAAAGAAGTTGGTTCAACACTTTATGATGGTGCTGGCTTTTCTGTAGGACGTGTATGATGATGTACTTTGGAGATATGGTAGTAAGAAAAAATGGGATTGGTATGGTGCTATCGTCATTTCAGATCTTTGTCCTGCTTCTTCCTTCTTCCAACCCTTGCTTTTCTTAGGGAAGTTTCTAAACAGCAGCTTTCCTGGCGTTCTTCTAGCTTTTGCTCCTTAGCCTGTGCACTCTTGTTCTTGTTGCGTGCAGGCCGCATTTCGATGGCGATTCGCCGACTCGTACACCTCAGCTGGTATGGACCAGCTGTAGAGGTTCAGCTGGACAGGGACTAGCTATATCGTGCGAGGCAGGTACTTGACCAACAGGGTTTTCTTATGTCTATAAGTATCAGCTCACTACCCAGGTAGAATAGATAGATAACAAGCAGTGTTTCCATAACCAGTGTTACTCAGGCCGTTGGGGTTCGGTGTAACTCAATGCCACAGTAAGAGCGGTGCACAGTCTGTAAACTCATTCCTGCATACCAACGATTGCTTGGCACAGTCACGTGTCACGCGCGGTCGCACGTACTTAAACATTCTGCTCTGCGTTTCATTTTGTTCCTTTCTTCATCCCCCACAGTGTAGTAAATAGACAAACCAGTCCTTTTCAAAAGCATTCAGCGCCTTGCTGAAACATCAACAAATCAGTTGGAAGGGCTATGATGATCTGAATGTCTCACTATGATAACCAAAGCCTGCACCCGATCCTACCCTCAAGGCAGTCGAATCTGGGAGCAGTGAAACCAAAGCCTGCACCCGATCCTACCTTCAAGGTAGTCGAATCTGGGAGCAGTGGAAACACGGTATCGAGACTATCTGAGCCGTACAAGTTTGCAGAGTGTTGCGAGTAGGCCGCGTTTCGGTTGCTACTCGCAGTTGCATACTGGGGCCTACTGGAGTCTGCTGGAGTCTGCTGTGGTCTCGGTAAGTATATGGTTACCTGCTTCTAGCGTTCTATCTGCCTGCTACTGCCCGGAGGAGCCTAGGGTTGCCTAGAATGGCGTTGTGTAGTTAAATCACTCGTTATCCATAGATACGACAGGAATAAGACAGTTGCTTCCACGACCTATGCATATACATACCTGTCTGCTGCGCGCAACACAGGGAATAAACCGCAGAACACATACTGTAGCTGGCATTTAAGAGTCCTATACGTGCATTGTAGCTCCAAAGGACTGCACCAAGGTAGACACACGGAGGGAGATTCTGGTCAAGCACCATACTAAGCTATCATCAGTCTCAGAGCTCGCAAGGTCACAAGCCTGACAGACTTTAGACGCATAGCGCAGGGGGAGCAGGGTGCCACGATAGCCTCCTTGCCACACGTCTGCCTGTGAGCACCTTAATACATAATTGGAAGAGGCCCCGACAGGCCGCAAGATTATTATGGAGAGCACGTGGTCTACGCGGTACAAGAGGCAGCTATTGTCCCGGAAATGAGCGTTGTGCGGTAGAATCGTCGCCGGTGCCTCGACGTCACCGAGGGCGTTCCGATCAGGCGTAATGAGTCATTTTGCACTGCTGAATGCTCGCTCGCATTTGCCTTCTAGCCCGTATTTCCAAATCGAATAGCGCCGCCATTTTGGTCTGAAAACGCGACTTTTTGCGGCGCAGGCAGAGTTGGGGGGAAGAATTACATTAAGGAGAAGAAGGCTCCGATCTATACCAGCTATGGTAACATCTACACTGCGTTTGGCCTAAGGTGTACGCGACACAGGCCACCCAGGCCGGCCTGCCAGGCCAGGCTTTTCGGCCCCAGTCCCCGCTGGCCATTGATCTTTTCTCACGTGGTGCTTGACGAACCCGACAAAGCTCGACCATGGCCATTATCTGTAAAGATCGTGACGGGGTATCTACGTCGTTGATATCGTCTGCAATCTTCGCGTGCAGGCTGTACCTAATACATCGTCGATATAACATCCGCCAGACTCCTCTAGTATTCGTGAAGGGTATTCCTTTTCCGCACACGGTACTCGTCAAGTATCCACTTTAGGAACGTCATGATGTCCTCTTTTGTGCCATGCTGGAGGAAAGGTAATAGGTCTTCGTCCATCAGTTCACTGAATCTGCATGTTTGTGAGAATTCTTGTCCATAAGGTATAGGTCATCGAGACATCATACTTCTTCCAGCGTAACTTGATTCCTCCAACATTGTTCTTAGTAGAAATGGTATGAGGTTTCTGACATCTTTCCTCGCCAATGACGGTACTGGCGGTAATGCTCAGACGTCCGGACAGTGGCAGGTTTGTCGTCCGGGACAAGTATATCGACGTCCTAGCCTTGGGAGTAACCCCATAGTAGAGGGGAGGGCGGCGTTTGAGGGGTTATAGTGACGACAGCCTGCTAGTAGAGATGAGGATGAAGGCCAAAGAGGGAGAACGGGCTGAGAAATGAGTCGGAAATGGGAACGGAAGTGTGCAGATGGAAAATGATCCTTGGGTGGGCTCAAATAATTGAGAGAAGGTTGTGTAGGAAAATTGTGTGGCCGATTAGCGTGCTATAGTGGGGAAGAGGTGAGCAGGAAGTTGAAAGGCGGTCCATATTTGTAGTTGAAGCAGTCTATGCAATATGCTGTATAAGCAGCCGTCTTCGAAAGACCAGGCGCGTAAGTCGTGGGAAGCCATTTTAGGCTTGCGATATTTTGGGCCCTACAAAAAGTGGTAAAAGAGAAGATGGGTTGTGGGGGAGAGGGCAGCAGATTTCGTGGCATGACTGCGCGAGCCAAGGAAAAGCGGCCTCGCGGTCACGTGGCCTACGCGGTGCGAGAGATCTTCAAAACCGCGTCAAAGGGGGCTCAAAACGGCACCCTTTATCCCGGAAATGAGCGTTGTCTTCAAAACTCCGCGTTCATAACGTTTGACAACTCCCCCTATTTCTCTTGAATCTGTCCTAAGACCATGTCATGATATTTTCGAATTCTCTTGCAAAGGACACTTGAAGTCCACCCTCGGCCATATTTGATTCCTCCTCCCCTTCAAACCAGGACCATCCAGTCCCTACCACCCATGTGCTTTCAATCTCCGCAAGTTACGAAAGCTATACGAGGCCATTATGAGCTTTAGAGACACACCTGCGGATTCGCGTGGCGAGTCCGCACCGTTGCGAAGGCATCATACTCGAAGGCCGACGCATCCTTTGGGTTATTCCACCCGAAGGAAGCCACGACGGTGTGTCTGATGATTCCGCAAATGGGACATTCCACTAATGTCGACTCGCTAGCTGGCCTCTTCTCTTGCGCTTTGTCAAAGGCGCTATCCATGGTGCAATTGTTCTTCCCGTCCTACTCCACGCAATCTTTACTGTGGTGGTTGTTTGTTTGCACATGTATAGCGGACAGAGTCTGGCTCTTCCGTCGCAGATCGTATGTTTGAAGCTGTCTTGCTCTGAAAAAATCCACTAGTGAGCTACTGACTAATTTTGCTGGTGGAAGATCCCATCGCTTTCTATGGTTGTAGGCCTCATGCTTGTCTTTCGAAACCAGACCTCTTATAATCGATTCTGGGATGGCCGCAACAATTTCACGGTCCTCCTGACCTCTGTTCGCAACCTGACCAGATCTTTGCTCTGTTGCTCTCACAAGCAAGGCGTACCATTGACGCCTGCGGAGAAGGCTGATATTGAACGAACTGTCCGTATTCTCATCGGAATACCGTATACTGTCAAAAATCACCTGCGAGCTGAATGGGGTGCTGCGTGGGAACCAATATCTAGAAAAGATATTGACGGCACCACTGGTACCGTGACCCCCAGACTCAATCCAGAGTATTCTAACTTGCTTCCACCTGATCTGAAAGGTCACGAAGACGAAGGTCTCGGCTTGACACTCGAGTTGACGACTTTCGTCGAAAGTTTCATCAAACGCGGCCATGACAGGGGCTGGTATCACGCTCCTCAAGCCAGTCAGTTGACTGTCCAGCTTAATACCATAGTGGATGCGTACGGCAAGATGGAGACGATTCGCATAACTCCAGTGCCTATCGCATATCTGATCCACCAAAAACAAGTCCTGGCGCTCTTCGGTTGTGTGCTCCCCTTTGCTATGATCGAGGACATGGGATGGTGGTCAGTACCCATTGTGGCCCTTGTCATTTTCACGCTTTATGGTATTGAGGGTATCGGCAGCCAATTGGAGGATCCATTTGGGTATCATCGGAATGATATCAATATGGATGCCATTGTGCAGGACGCTAGGACCGAGTTGAATGTCATGCTTGACGAATGGAAGAGAGTATCTACTACCGACACCACGACTACAGAGATGTTCCTCCAACGCAGGAGGCCTTTCATTCCTCGCACCCCGTGATCACATGGCCAACGAAGACTGTAAGATGCTACGATGTGACGACACCTCCCGAATTCTCAAATATTCTCGGAACTCTTGAGAGGTTGCCGTTTCAGCCTGTGGAAGCTTCTCGTATGGACGACGGTGCTCTTTTGGAGGGAATTAAGATTCGGACTAGGATACCGCTGAACTCCTAATCAAAGAAAGCTCCACTGCATACTTTCATCAATACATGTCGTTCCCCTCACTAAGGTGGGGCATCAGACATCTCCTTGCGGACCGGGCTATGGAGAAGATTTGAAAATCTGAGGACCTTCCATGCGCATAGTGGGGCCCTCCACAGGAGAATGTGAATAAATTGGGTGAAGAATTCTCGCAGGTCTCGAAGGCTGAGTACCAAAGCATGTTTTGCGGCGAGGAGAGAGAGAGAAGCGTAACATGCAAAAATCTAATAGTCGAGATGGACAAGATGAAAAGCTTGCTTTCTCCCTCATGAGACATTATGGTACACAGGAGAGCATCAGGTTCCACAAATAGTCTAGTGGATAGTTGAAGGCATTCCTTCGGCACAAAGCAATGTTGGAGATGCTTACGCCACAAGTCTTGCCTAAAAATGTTAATATTGGACTCAAGACGGCCTTCTTGGATAACAAAGTTCTTGTATAGAAGTATATCATCAGAGATATTGCTAAGGGTAGGCAATACCTAGTCTTGCTGCACGAGCTGAGAGGGAAGAGCGTTTAGGGTCAGATATGAATGCTCTGTGCCAAGCTTTCGAGATCTTCGAGCAAAAAGTTCGAGCATCAAGCTTGACCTAGATGCGGACATCATTCTGCTGTCAACCAACTTCCCTTCACACACCAAGGAACTTCACTCATTCTTAGCTAATACCTTCTTCATCCTAACTCCTTGCCAACCAACTTAGCTATATTCGCAAGCAACCATGGTCAAGCTCACGGAGGTCGAGGACGAACACTTCGCGGAGAAGCCTGCCACCACCAAGGACGATGCCCTACTTGCCAACGATGATGATGATGATGACTACACAGACACGGGTACGTCTCTTCGAGAATTATGTAGTGCCGGCGTACCCTCACAACGTTTTGCGCATGCGATCTATTACACAGGAGCAACACAAACCCTGATGGTCGGGCAGCCCATAATACTGTGAAGGCCGCTTCGAACCTTTGAGCCCACTGGAGCCGCGTTCAATGCTCCCATCCTCAAAATTGAACTTGTTCCACGGCCGCCGCTTTTCTCTATTACCACCCAATTTCTCCAAGAATCCCATTACTAACCCCCACGTCCCTCCCCAGACTCCGAAATCTCATCATCCTCCGACCTCGACACCGCCTACACGGAACCCGACGAGACCCTCACCGACCGCATTATCGCCCTCAAGGATATTATTCCGCCCCGCACGCGCGCCAGAATCGTCTCCACGACCTCCTCCATCTACAATTTTACTGGTAGTGCGATAACGTACGGCGGCAAGGGGCTGTGGGTGCTAGCAACAAGCGCCTTCCTGCTAGGCATACCGTATGCGTTGGCACTGGGACAGGAACAAGAGATTATAGAGCAAGAGAAGAGACAGGGGATGATGAGTGAAGGTGCCAGTGCGCTGTTGCAACCTGGGGAGGTAGCTGGGGAGGTGAGGCAGAGCTTGTGAAAGACAGGAATGTGTGAATATACGACCGGCCCAGCAATAGAGTGGCATGGTGGCATCGAGGGAGACATGAGGCCTCAAGGGCTTATATGTCTAGCTCTCTACGCGTCTGTCATGATCGAGCGGCAGACAATGACAGCATTGTATATGTATTACTATGACCTGCAAATGGCAGGAGAGCGGAGGGCGTTCTCAACTCCTTTTTTCAGCACTCCGAATACCAGAAGACCGCTTTCAATTGCTGGGCCAACGAAAAGTTGCGTTCGCCAACCGCTAATACCTGGAGACTGGCCGGTTAGCTAACTAACCTAGTCGTATCCTGAGGTATTTCATGGGTCATAGCTAAAAGCCCATTATCAGCTTGAACACATATCGTGAGACGGCCTTCAGTTCTTCAGAAAGTCATATCCTCTTTAACGTTCAGTTCATCGCTCCTTTCACTCGTCGCTCTTTCATCCGTCGCTCTTTTATTCGTCGCTCCTTTTATTCGTTCCTTGCCTATCAATCACTCTCTTCAAATAGCATGGGAGCCTCTCGATGCCTGGCCTCCACCACATCGCCCTCCCACTTCACTTCCCCATCAACATCTTCTCTCTGTACTCTGATACTTCCAATGCGCGCCTTGCCTCGGGCCCCTTTCTTCTCAAATCCATCCATACCAATTCTCGCATCGTCCAGATCACTCTTAAACTCCCTCCACAAATCATCAACCACGCCTGTCTCTCGCATTGTGTCGACAATCATTTCCGCTTCATGCTCTCGCCTACTATGGCTCTTCTTGTCTCGCGCGACGATCATTTCGGCGGAAAGTACACCTTGTTCTTCGAGGTATGTGAGCAGGTTCTGGTTCAAGTGAAAGAGCCAGTGGGAGAGCTTGTGACCCATTTCAGCATTTGCGGCACAGTAGCGACCGAGGTAGAAGTGTTGATGCGACGATGGCAGGGGGTGGTTCTTAGAATCCAAGCTTGCAGCGTCATGCTCATTATCTTCGTCGTCGTCGTCCTCCTCCTCCTCGTCGGAATTGTCCACAGGTTCGAGTGTTTTGTGATAATATGCCTTTCCCGAAAACTTGAAGTCGTACTGAGCTGGGTGATTTGTACGATTGCATGCATCGCAGGTGCGGATATAATCTTCCTCATCACCAGGGAGCCGAACGACCACCAGGCTAGGGCGCGCAAGAAGTGTGCGGACGAATGGTTCGTTCCAAGCAGCGGATATCAGCCGGCTGCCGGCTTGAGCTTTGACTTCGTCGTCAAGCTTCTTGAAGGCCAGGTCCCATAGTGGATCGTGGCGATAGAAAGCAGGGGATATCTTATTTTTCACAAGCCAGTCTATCACGTGAACGAAGAGTTCTCCTGGTTTCCTCGAGGCGTAGGAGGTGAACTCCAGAGGAATGTCCGGGTGTGGCATGCCAAGGTGTTCTGCGCCGTCATCTTCGATGAAGTCGTCTTCATCTTCTTCAACATTAATATTCCCAGGACCGGGATCCGAGTCTGTTGAAGAGTCCGTGGAGTTCTGGTCGGAGGACAGGCTGTATCGCGGTGCATTGCGAGAAACTCCGTAGGTATTAATGGGTTCCACCTCACCTACATCTTCTGTCTCTGAGGTATGTGGCACTTTCTCTCCAGCTCGCCGGCGTTTCAGGATTTCGAGATGTTTTCTTGTTTCTTCAAGCGCCTTATTGACTGGTGCTCCTCTAGTTATGCTCTTCTTAACCACATTGTCAGAGTCTGCTAAATCTTCCAAATCTTCCTCTAACTCGGCTTTCCTCCTCATTTCTTTCCTGGGAGAGGTATGACCGCGAGATAGCTTTTGTCGCTTCGAAGGCATGACCGGCTCATCGTCAGAAGTGATGTAATCAACTCTGTCATCGGGCACCACAAAGTCGTCACCCCACCTTTTCTGAGATTGCCTCCTGGATTTTGAAGGGGTTATCACCTCTTCCTCAGATGAGTAATAATCAACTTGGTCACCATGAGCCTCAACGTTATCTCTAGATGATTTTGATTGCCGCTTTCTTGATGTCGGACTAGTTACAATGACGTCGTCTTCATCGCCTGTGGTCTCCGGGGAACCGAGAACCGAAACTTGTGGCCTTGATAGTTTCATAGCGCTAAATCGCTGGTTTGAGGTGGTAGGCTGCGAGCTGCTCGGGCTCTGTCGTTGTGCCGGTTGAAGTCGGGTTGATCTGCGTGGTGCCACTCTTGCCCTATGTCGATCTGATATTCTGGGCTGAGTCCTCTGTCGCTTCGCAGACGGTAGTGGAATCTCGTCTTCCTCGTCGTCTTCCTCGTCTTCCTCATCTTCTGCAACTGTAGCTGAGCTAGAAGCCTCGCCTGCTCTAGGACTTTCTGGATGGCCATTCCTTGAGCGTGGATTTCTTGAAGCGCGTCTTCCCAATGAAATATCATCATGCAGAGGAGGGTCTGCGTTAGAGCTTGGCTTGGACCTTGTAACATCGATTGGTATTACCATTACCAAGTCTGAGACGGGTGAAGAGGGAGGATCGCTAAGAGGTGAGGAAGCTTGGGATTCTGCACAGCCGCGTCAGTGAGAACTATGGGCACTCTGCTCACGATACAGTACCATCTTGGATTAGGATATCTTGTTGAGAGGATTTCTCAGGTGTTGGTAACGCCGTGATATTCCTTTCATCGTTTGTGCTTCTAGACGTCTGATGGTGCCCTGCATAGCTCTCTTTCGCAGGGGATGAAGAAGGCAAAGGAGAGAACTGAAGGCGAGTTTGCTTTTTCGGGGCCTTAGACGTCACGGGCATCGTCGCCGTTCAATACCAGCGCCGCACTAAGTGCCAGAGATTTATTTAGTTGACGATTGTTTGATAATGTTCGCGTGACGACCTTTGCAAATCGCGACATAATGAAAGATCCGAACGCCAAGCTATCTGGGCAGGAAGCTTCTTTACAAAGTTCCCTGAATACAAATCAAAAGTATTACTTTCAAATCT